>Ga0179593_1425454_pt1 | contig 10933 bp, 11 predicted proteins | sample CZODoug2_1_08_16_FD_185931 | JGI IMG/M metagenome (GOLD analysis project Ga0179593, IMG submission 185931) | Vadose zone soil fungal communities from Angelo Coast Range Reserve, California, USA - CZODoug2_1_08_16fungal (PacBio error correction) | ecosystem: Environmental > Terrestrial > Soil >...
CGTCTGAGTCTCGTGACGCGAAGACCAAGGGGGTCGGCAAGGGGTTGTAAGAGCAGGGATGTCCCTAAAAAGAGTGCCTCCTAGAGAATGGGAAAGGGGGTCTAGCGAGACGGTGGAGCCTAGCCAAGGGGGGGGAAGAATGAAACGAGGAGAAAATACGCGGCAAGACTGAGAAGGAGAGGAGAGGTACAAAGAAGAGAGAACTGTAGAGAAGAGAATCAGTCACGCTAATAAAGACCACCAGGAAAAAGATTAATCCGATATTGGACAAATAACCGCAGCAAAGGGAGGGCATCGGGGAATTCCCCTCTCGAACCAGGGAAAGCCCGGCGGGAAGAGAGAGGCTAAAAAAGATGAATGCGTCTCCTGGGAAGTCGATTAAAAAAGCCGGACCGGCAATCGCACCGTCTGCAACGAACAGTGGGCCTCGGCAACCTGCACCGTGTAACGGAGACCCCAAGGCAAGGGGGATAAGCTCTCTCTACACTGAAAAAGAATGACACTGGTTCCGCGTATCGAAGTCTTGCCGGAGGCATGAGAAGAAAACTCTAGAAATAGATAAGGGGCAAAGAAGGGTGTAACCAGTTCCGTGGGATAAACGGCAGATCGTCGGGGTGATAAGCGAGAGATGGGAAGTAGGAAGTCTTTCCAACATTCATGATGGGGGGCGAGGGGGGCCGGATCAACATCAACGGTCTCAGCAGCAAGGACTCGCAAGAGGGACCATGCAGCAAGACGGGAAAGACGTTGCCCGTACGAAGCCCGAGGGAAGGGCGAGCAGGAAGGCGCGAAGAATCTGCCGTATGCCTCCACCCGGCCCGACGTCACTCAGCTTCAAAGAAGAGTCAAGGAGAGGGAACCAAAACTTACTTCTACGAAGGGCAGTCAAAAGGAAAGAAACAGAGGTAGCGCTTCCATCCTCTATGGGGGCCTCAAGAAATCATCCGCGAATCCCGGGCCAGAAATGAAGAAAGAGATTTTCGGGACAAGGTCAAAAAGGGAGCCAAAAGGACGAGCCGCAGTGTCCAAGCGGAGAAGGACAACCGGAGTCGACAAAAATTGATGCTACACCTCTAGCAATATAGGCCGGAAGAGCAGGCAGGTCCCCTAAGCACCGAGAAAAAGCGGAAGACGCCGATTGGCATCTCACCGCTGAGACAAGTGAGGAAATGCGGTCCGTCCGGACAGGAAGAGGTAAGGACTCGCGCCCATGGCGCGGGAGGAAGAGCCTCAAAAATGCGGCACCCATAAATTGGAGATACGCCGCGGGCGCCGTCAAACGGCGTCATACCATTTCCAGTAAGGAAGACTGACAGCGAAGAAAGAGAACTAGTCCATAGGGGAAATCAAAGGGGAGCTTACGGCTCAAACCCGCAAATGTGAACACAAAAACTGGGGCTGCGTGGGCAAAGCAGCAGAAGGAGAAGTCCAGGTCACCAAACCAGGAGGAGAGGAAAATAAAGGGAGGGGGGGAAGACGAGAGGAGAGGCCCAGCCAAACCTTGGACCAAAAAGAAATTTAAGAGGGGACGTTTTGAGCCCGTCAATTAAGAACCCGTCATTCCCGTGAAAAGGGTAAGGGGACGGTGTGGCGTCTGAGACGCGGGGGAATCCGGAGGGGACGAGAGGATATCAAAAAGAGAAAGACCGGCTCGGCGATGAAAAATGCTTGGAAAAGCAGTGGCGCCTACAGTCTTGGGTGGCGAAACATGGGGATGTCAAACCAAGCTTCTTCTTGAACTTGAAGAAGGGAGGTGCAGGCAAAAGTCGCGTTCGGAACCTGCGACACTGGGAAGAGGGGAGCAGACGATGGCCAATTTCGCCCCGAGCGGGGGGAAAGACGTGCAGCTATCCTTAGGGGAGGCATCGAAAAACTTAATGAAGGTAGGAAGGGGAAATTGGCACAGGCCGGTGTTTAAAGGGCGATGAGAGGGGGCGGAAAAAGTGCCGATATACGGCTAAGCGCCGGAGAAAGCACAGCCTTTTAACTGAAGCTTTGGCGTCTCTGGTCAATCTCTCGGCTTAACAGCGAGAGAAAAGGATTTGGACAGAAGGGGTGGAATATACCGGAAAAAGGGATCCTTATCTGGAAAACTACGAGGAGCATTGTGATCTGTTGAGGGCCAGGGATTGGAACTAAGCGAAGGAGCCGGGGTAATACTTTCTCATATTAGCGTCCTCCGAAAAAAAACTCAGAGGTAGATCTAGTACGGGGGCCGGGAGCGAGAGAGCCTTGAAGCCGTGACGCATATCTTGATGCGGGCGACAAACACGACGGGACAGGAAAAACTATTTTGGGAAAAACGAGGAGACTGGACCCATGAGTCGCCCTCATCACCCCGAAGATCTGCGGAAGCTCCCTTAAACTTGAGATGAAAAAAAAGGCATATGTCGAGGGAGTCTTCGAAAAACTCTAAGAGCAATGGAGATGAGATCCCTAGCGTGGAACAGTAAGTAGGGTTGGGACATGGCGCGCTAGCAGGGACTAGGAAAAGGAGGTCAACAAACAGAAGGGTACATTCTTCTTTGGGAGAGCATCCAGAACAAATGTCGCAGTGATCCGGGGGAAGGAAGCATCCGCAAAATCTACCAAGTGAAGGGTAAGATGTGAGGAAGCAGCAGTCGCTCGACTCTTCCTGGCTGAGAGATGGAACACCCTAGTGATTTTTTAGTCCCGGTCCACGGAATGGGCCCGGGAAAGAGGAGCAGGAATCCTGTCTGACTTAGGTTCAACAAAACGACTCCGTAAGATCTGTAAGAGGAAGGCTACGTCCATAGAACTAGGCGCCGGAGTCGAAAGAAAAATCGGCCAACAGGATACATAAAAAAAAGGGGGATACGTGCTCCTAGGCTCCCTTAACTAGTCGTGGACGTGCAAGCGCGCCTTCTCGCTACAATCCCTGCCCGAAACACTTGGGAAGAGTTAAAAGGTACAACTGGACGGAAAGTGTCAAATCACAAGCGGCTTTTGGACGTGCATGGAAAACGAGATTGGGGAGGGCAAAATGCTTAGCGGAAGGTCAAAACTCGGATCCGTGAGTTGAGTTAGGAGAACCGGAAAGAGAGACAGCATTCCAAGGGAGAAGCCGGGCGTGCTCCTCTCAGTCGGAGGGGGGGGAGGGGGAACGAAGAAGCATGAAGGTGCCGAGGAGTCTCGATCTAAAAACAGTAATGCCAGCGAAGGGGTGAAGGGGATTGCAGTTTTAACACATCCTACGAGGGGGGATCTTCTAAGGGCGGAACAGGACTTCGTGGCGCGGGCGGCGTAGAACGTGACACCCAGCACACAGGAAGGGGCGGAAAATCGATCTCAAAAAAGTAGGAAGGGGGAAGAAGTGGGCTTACAACTTGCAATCCTCGAGTATCGGTGGTTGCTGTGGTGGCCGTTAAAAGGAAAAACCGGGAAAACGGGAGGACTTCTGGCCGATAAACGAAAAAGAAGCACCAGCGGGATGCGTGTGCAAAAAAGGGAAGAATTCCATCCCCGGCAGAAAGTCGATTGAGTACTGTTTAGAATAAAGAGGGTACGGAGGCAGATAGATGATTACATCTCAAAAAGAAAGAGGGCAGGGGGGAAAGGGTAGGGATGATTCGACTGGACTCCCAGTTGGCGCGGATCTCCCGCCGATAACTCAGGGATTTCCAATGCTGAGAAACGCAAGGCAAGGGAGATAACAAAGAAGGTCCGTTGGCTTGAAAAAAAAAAAAGAGGAAGCAAGACCAGGTGCTGGCGAGGGCACGATCAGTAACGCTTATGGCTCTACAACAAAGGCGAAGGTTATTGTAGCGAACGATGCGGGAGAAAAACAGATGAGGGGCCGGGATCCGAGGGAGCCTCACTTAGGGATCGTAAATGGAAAGTTTCGCGAATGGCCAGAGGAGGTCTGCGACTGGGTAAATGGAGATATCTATGGAACTGACGGCAAGACGGGTATCAACTTCAGCCCGGCAAAGTAGCGCTTAAACGAAAGGGAGAAGAAGGAAACCTGCGGAAAAAGACAGTAATAACCCAGCAGCTGGGAGGGGGGAGAAGAAGGACGAGAAATGTAATCAAGGAAACGCAAGGAGCGTCTGAGACATATACAAATTCGTCGCCGTACGGGGGGGATAGAAAAAACGATGGATCTGCCATCTCTAAAACGGCTGAAAGGGGGGACTGAAAATGAGACTGAAAAGAACGTCATGATGCTGGCGCGGGCAAATCCCCAAGGAATAAAACCGGGAACTATCAGAAAATGTTCCACGCGTAGTCGCGCCGAGAAAAGATTAAGAATCAGTAGAGGAATACGAGTGCATGCTCTCGACGGAAACGTATCGCTGCAGATCTGAAAAGGTATGCACGAGAATTCGCAAGGCGAAAAAATATGAAAGGATTAGACTTAGCGTTATAAAGGAAGTAAAGGAGGAAGCAGCAAGTACGACCGATAGGAGGGAAGGAGAGAGATCGCAGGCGTGCAACTACGATCCCCGCAAAACGAAGAAGGAAGAAAGTGCAAAAAAGGGCTCCGCCATCAAGAAAAATAGAAAAATAGGGGAGGGTCGGGGCCTCTCGCCAACAGATCCACATGACGTCGGACCTTATTCGTTACGGAAAGCGAGGACTATTGAAACTATATGGGGGTTACTGAATCGGATAGAGCTATCGGAAGAGAGGGAGGAAAAGGAGCACCTTACGAATCGAGATGGATTTCGGCGCCGTTCCCGTATATACAAGTGCAAAAGAAACAGGACGAAAACACTCCGGTAGGGACGTACATAAAGGAAAAAAGGGGGAAGGGAGAGTAAGATGACGAGATTTCCGGATCGCGGCAGTTTAACTCCCGCCCGATGGCCAACTCGGGGCAAAAAAAAAGCAGGAGTTATCAATATACAAAGGCAAGAACAGAATACTCTAAAGGTCATACTAATGCGGGCACAGCACAAGAAGGTAGGAGGGACAAATAATACTGGTTCCACAAAGGGGCGCTCACCAGACTGGCCTCTAGGAAACACAGAACTTTGGAGATAAGCTAAGCTCGTCGATCCATTGTATATTAGAAAAAATGAAGGGGGCAAGGAGGAGGACAACAAAAGAGCAAGACCTTCGGAATAAACGAAAAGGGAAATCACGTGCGGCCAGCAGATACTCATGTGACGGTCAAACTTGGAAATAGCAGACCGAAACGTGAAAGGAAGCAAAAAAAATAGCGCTAAAAGGGGAAGACAAAAAAAGGAGGAGTGAAAGAAGAGAGAGATGGGGTCGCCAGGACGAGGGAGATTGCAAAGTACCAGCCCCAGCCAAGCGTGAACGAACGATGCGAGTTTGAGGCCTCGAGACCGGGATCATGTACCTGGTGAGAGGAAGCTTTTTTGGAATCGAGTTGGGCACACCAGGATCCGGTAGAGGAGACAACTTCTCGAAACGCAAGCGTATAGAGAGGTTAGCCGGAGTAAGAGGCAAGTCTGCGTCGCGCATCAGGTCTGACGATGAAACCTTCAGGGAGAAGAGGGCGTGGCATGTTTCAACGCATGAAGTCCGACTTGCGGCATCCCTTGAGCGAAAGGGAGTATAAAATAAAAACTGGATAGACGACGAACATCTGTGCTTTATAAATAGGCGAAAGGAAAAGGAGGCACCCCGTCTCGTCATTTTTACTCGACTACCCGTGTTAAAAAAAATATCAAGTTGGCAATAAGGAGAAGGCCACCGTTCGCTCGAAAAACGGGGAGAAGGGAAATAGGGAATGGGGAGTTGAGGGAGAGGATGGAAAAGCGATCAGGAAGAATAGGCGCGTTTCCCTGTTAACACCCATATCGGAGTGATCGAATCGCTACTGTGCCGCTTCAGAAAGACCTTAAAGTAAGTGGGATGTAAAATGGCGAACGGAAATTATAGGGTAAGAGGGGGAAAAGAGGAGGTAGCTCCGTTTTCTTCATACAGGCTCAGAATCCTGTCGGATCCAATCGCACGGCCGCGGTAGATCTCGAAGGGGTAAGAGGGAAGCAGAGGCGCACATGCGCCGATGCAGTATATCTTTCGAGGGAAAAAACTTCAGAGAGAAAAGCAAACACGCCATCATTAACGTGTTGAAACGCAATTAACTGCCTGATACACGATCTCCTTACAGACCACCGATCAAAAGGACAGGCATCTTTACATAATCAATCGGAGAATGACTCGGATTCTGGACTCGGCGGCCAAACTCTTCGAGCCGGCAAGAACTGAAAAAACGGAAGAAATTTAACAGTGTCACGAGTTAGGGAGTTTAACGCGCTTTCGGAAGAGATACGGGGAAAATTTCCGTTTTTAAACCAACTGGGTTAGGGAAGTAGTTCGTTTTCAGTTTAGCGGACCGTAAAAACTAGCAGGAACATTGCCTCGCAAAGAGTACGAAAAGCGGGCGGGAAAGAGGGGTAGGGAGGTTGAGGAAGTAACCAGTCCGCCGTCTCTCCTAAGGTCTTCAGGTGGAAGTCAACGATTCCCGATCCAGCGCGGTGGGGGAAAACTGTTGGCCAACTTCGAGGTGGAAGGGAGTCGAATACATGTCTTACTTGTCCACGTCAGGAGGAGGAGGACGCAGGAAAGGGGGGGAGAAGACTAAGGTACATATGTAAACGAGACGTGCGCACCGCGCAAGGCCTCGGCCCCAAAGCCTAAGTCAAGTCGAAGGACTCAATAAAGCACTAAAGGGAGGGAAGCAACCGTGCTGACAATAAATACAAGGCCCGAACCAATGGGCATTACAGTCGCTTTCAGCGTTGGGTACCTGATTCCCGATTCTGTCCATCGGAAATAAAAAAGTCGGGTAATAAAGACAGACACTTTGTATGCTGGTCAGGAGAGACGGGACTAAAAGCGCCCTATGTATCAGCTAAATCCTGCCGGGAGTTATTGGAGGGAGAACCGGGCCGCAGTGCTCCAATCGGGAGTCACAGAAAGAGAGAGTGAGGAACGACAGAGTCGAGGCACAGGCAACTTTGCTCGCAGACGAGGGTGCAATAGGAAAAAAGAGCGAAGCCATCGACTTTTAAAAGGGGGCTTTATTAACACGATCGACGCCTGTTCTGTTGCCAGGCGTATTGGCGAAAGAAGTACTGTTGAAGGGAGGGGGGGAGCAGAAGGACAAAAAAAAAAGAAAATCAGAAGCAATCCGGATGCGCATTGTTTGTGTACGAAAAATCAAAAAAACAAAACGGGAAGGAAGGTAGATATTTGCTGTCAGACAAATGGGGACGTCAGAAGGTTCAAGAGGGATTGTCTTGGGTTGGCCGTGATACCCGACACATCGAAGTATTAGGGGCAATAAGGGAAAGGAAAGAAAGCAAAAGGATCGGCAAAATGCACCCTTAAATAAAGGAACGGAGAGGCATCGTGTGTTCTCTCGAGGGGCAAAAGAGCCGGCGGCTGCTCCCGTTGCCCTGAAATCCAAGTCAAAAACAAGAAGAAAAACGGATCGAAAATAAATACCTATTTTGCTCGTCCAGGTTCTCCAGAAAGAAGAGCAGGAGGAGAGGGGAGAAAAGAGCCGGGTACCAACTTCAGCAGGCAATGTCAAAAGCAGTATTTCGTCCTTGATCACATGCACGCAGCCGAGGGGGAGAAAGTTAAAAAGAAGAGAAAGACATGAAACGATAGTAGTCCGTAGCGAATCCGGGTATTGTCTCGTAGCACTGATCGGGAAAAAAGTCAGTGCCGCCGGGGCCTATGAGACTTAGGCCGGGTCGGGCGGAACGTTGTAGGGGAAGAAAGGGTGAGAGAATGCAGATGGGAATAGCTAAGACGAGCCAGCCTGCCAGTCCCTCCGTATCGATGGAATATCACAGGAGAAAGGGCGCAATAGCTAAAATATCGAGGGACCATGCAAAAGAGAAATAAAAAAAAGGGGGGGAGACAGAGGGTGCTTCAGATCAAGCCATCGAGCCCCCGGCGGGAAAAAAACAACAATATCCAACTTAGTAGAAGGACTGGACGATTGGGGAGGACAAAGGGAAATGGCGTGGAAGTACAATCGGAGACACAGCTTCCCATTGTCAAGACAATTGCCTCGGCACAGAAACCACGAGGTGGCTTAAAAGGTACCAGGGATAAATGAGATACGTCGAACGGGGAAAAAAGACAAGTACCCATGTCCACGCTACGTCCGGCAGAGCTTGCGCCAAGAAAAAAACCGGAATAGCCCGATTATTAACGCAGGGGTGAAAAAGGAGGGAGACTTAGGGGTTCATGCGAAAGAAGTGGCGATCATCAGGCGTGGTCCAACATTTTCGGAGGAAAAAGATAGAGGCCGGCCACGGTGATTCAAAAACAAATAAGACGCAGGAGGCCATTGCGCCGGAAGGCAAGGAGATGGGGAACGACGAGAGCTAACCGTCTTGGCTACCAGACTGAGGTCCGATAATGAAAAAAACCCCAAGTTCGAACCGGGACTAGTCCACGCGCTGGAGTATCTCTGCAAAAAGGAATGAAAGACAGTGTAAGTCGTTCGGAGAGACGAAAACGAGTATAGCTTCCACCCGCTATTGGTGGGCCTCCGAAATCGGCAATAGGAAAAAAGGCGAAGAGAAAGAAGCTTCAGAAAAGCTGGGGGGAAGGAGAAGGGTTAACCGGATATCGCACCAAATTACAGAGACAGCTAGAAGGAAGAGAAATAGCCAAAAAAAAAGGCCTGTTAGCAATGGGGAACCTGCTACAACCTCAGGAGCCGAGCGAGAAGAATTAGGCCGGCAGTGTAAGCACAGAGTCCCAAAGCTAGGGAAGGGACGCACGCAGAGGGATAGACCTCGAACAGTCCCTCTAAAATTATACAAGTCGTCCTACGAATTCGTGGTGCAGGAGAGAAAGAAAGGAGGTGGGCTCAGCAGTCACGGATTTAAATCGGACCGAGAGGAGACGGAAAAACCCATGAGGACTCGCACTGTTCGGCAACACAAGTGTGAACGATAGGAGTGGAAGAAGTGGGTTCGAAGAAAGGCATATCCGCAACAATAAGAAAGCTCCACGAAAGGCTTAAAGAAAAGAGAGGAACTGGTCGGGAGGGGCTCAGATGTACGTGTACCCTCTTGGCCTGGGGCTGAGACTGAGGGAAAATATAATTCGGCTCCAAGTACAATCAAAACAACGGATTATTGAAAGAGGGCTAGGACGTTGTAGAGGGAAACAAGGATCAGGAAAAAGTCTGGGAAAAGACGAGGGCTCGTCAACTGCATGGCCACCAGGAGCCCCAGGCCAACTGTGAAAAGTCACCATTGACGCAAAGGGGTTAAGACGAAAAAGGTGAATGAAAGGGATTATGGGCAGCGTCTTTCAAAAAGGCGCTCCTCAGGTGCAGGATCCGGCTGGATGGGGGGGTGACATAAAAACGGGCTACATATATCGGGGTATAGAATGCTGTAAGGTGGAGAGCCGTGTACATGGAGGGTATACGGTACGGGTACAGTGCCGATGTCCCGTTGAAAAAGAGGAGGAGAACTTGAACGGCGGTGGAATGGAGAATTCAGTACGTGAACCTTCGAGTAGATAGAGGGGGTGTGCAAGACGCCATCCTCCGGAGGAGTCCATAAGAGGCTCTGGGCGGCGGGGAAACTGCCGCAAAATAAAAGTATAGGCGATCCCACTTAAGGAGGTGGGGGTCAGTGAAATTGGGGGAAGTCGGAATAAAAGTGGGGGCTATAAGAGAGTGGAAATGCACGAGTCAGAAAGGAGTATAGCGCACGGGCGCGGAAAATTCCAGGTAGAAAATATAATGAGTCGTCGCGAAAAGGGGATCGAGCGCGACAGGGGGTCAAGGAAACAGGCTATTGGGAACTATACAATCACTACGTTCGCCTCTGAAAGTCGGCGGACTCAAGGTGGCGGGTCTGGGGGATCAGTCCGTTACAGTATCGAAGAAGGGGCCAAACGGAGGGGCTCCGAAAGGCGTCATGGCTGTGAAATCGGCCGGCGGAGATCTACGGGCAATGGACAGCAGCTCTTTAGGAGAGCCATGGCCTCCGGCGCGTAGTGAGAGACGAACCGACCGGCCGAGGGGCCGAACAATCACAGGGAAAAGTGTTGGACATGAGAAAACACTGCATCGGCGGAAGGTGCAAGAAACCAATGAAGATGCGGACCGACTGCAGGAAACGGCCTGCGTTTACATACTCGAAGAGGAGGAAGATACTACAGGAAGGTCGGAAAAGCTAGAAGAGAACATTACTGAGATCCCTACGCGGGAAAAGGGGGGACGGAGGGGAGTGAACACGTGGCGTCGAGACTCGGTATTGGGGGAAATGAGGTTGGAAAAAATATTCTCGGCCGAGCATTCTACATGTCGAGCAGGGACCGGGAGAAGCGGAATCCTCTCAAAAGCTACCAGAGAACCTTCGATGGGGTTAATGTCTGGGTCTTACGGGGAACAAACAATACTGGACTTCAGGGGGAGTCAATTCGTGCCCGATCACAGCTCGAACACCCATAGAGGGAGTCAACGTGTGAGCGCAGATTCGAAAATCTCTAGGTGTCCTGTACATGACTAGGTAGATCAGAGAAAACGTCTGGAACCGGGAACGCGAATGACTCGGTACATGGAATAGGCCTCCAAGCGAAAATCTTGCCTCGGACGACCACTCGGCTCAGAGACGATGGGAATTCCTCCTAGGCTCCCGGCGTGCACTCGATCTTCGGTAAGAATACAAACCCGAAGCATTGGCCTGACGAGAGAGGAAGAAAGTTACCTGATTCCGACTTAAAGGCCATCCAAGCTTGATCCACGGGGACAATGTGGAGAACGACCGACGATAGCGGGGGATACTGCCAGAGAAGGATGGTCCCTCCTATGTAACCAGGAAATCCTGCCGGTATTCGGCGGGGAGAACGGGACGGAAAGGGAGATGGGAAACGCTCACCATAGATAACACACCGTTCGTTGAGAGAGCACGCGAGGGGGGAAGAAGGGAACACTTATGAAAGGACCGAG
>Ga0179593_1553398_pt1 | contig 10933 bp, 12 predicted proteins | sample CZODoug2_1_08_16_FD_185931 | JGI IMG/M metagenome (GOLD analysis project Ga0179593, IMG submission 185931) | Vadose zone soil fungal communities from Angelo Coast Range Reserve, California, USA - CZODoug2_1_08_16fungal (PacBio error correction) | ecosystem: Environmental > Terrestrial > Soil >...
GGAAAGCGTCATTCTCGTCTTCTCGAGGGGATAAATCCGGAACCAGCTGCTCGTCGGGACGCAAGAATCGGAAAAAAAAAGAGGCACCTTTCTGCTCTCGGGCGACTAGGGGTTTTGTCTGCGAGGGTACTCCAGAAAGGAGGACGGGCGTTGTCACCACCGGGAGAAATAGCAAGTTCTCTTCTCAGCCTGACGTCGGCTCGAGAGGAGCGTGAACTTCTGAGCGCGTTTACAAAAAGACAGCCGCAGCGTCTCACGAGGAAAACGAAAACATAGGGAGCCAAAGAAGGGGAGCTGCGCTGCGTCTATCTCGAGAAGGTCGATCGAGTGCCGCCAAGCAGCGCCTCTCCCAAACCGAAAGAAAGTTTAGAAGGGGAGGGGTGGGGGGCGTTGCGCTAAGAGCGCAGCGAACCTGAGAGGGGGCTCTTACCTGAATCAAAAAAAAACGACGCGGCGGAGCCCTTACCAAAGAAGGGCGATGAGAGGAGGGAAACCGGCCGCCGATGTCGTGGCGGCCTCTCTCGGTGAGATTTAACCTCAACATCGCAATCAGGCGGGGAAAGAGCCGAGGCGCTGCCAAGTCGTCAGAAACTGCATTAAGGAAACCCGGGAAAGGCTTACGCTGGTGAGAGCCGCAAAAACCAATCACCGCGCTACAACGATGGACTACGTGAACAGCCACGCCCTGCCAAGAGGAAACTGGAAAAAGGCCTACCATCCGGCCTCTCACCCTCTATCTGGGGCCTGCTCGTCGATTATAGGAGGCGCAGACCGCGCCGGAAAAAAAAATATCGATCCAAAGTTGAAATCCCACGCTGCTGCAGGTGAAGGATCCACCAATTCTTCTTCGACGAGGGGGAGCGCTGACGTAAAGGGGGGAAAGGGTGCAAGTGACGCGGCCTACACGGCGCTCATTTGAAGTAGGCGTCGTGCTCCTCGAAAAAGTGACTAACAAAGAGCTCACCAGCGCGAGGGAAGATTGAAGGAAGCGGCCGCTGCAAGTGAGAAAGGCATTCCGCAGAAGGGAGGTCAGCCTCATGCGATAGAATTGTCGCGGCCTAGTGACATAAAGGGGAGGCAAAGAACCAACTTAAAACCGTCGTGAGGAATTCACGTCCGACACAGCTCAGTCAACGACACATCTTCACGAGGGGCTCAAGAAAGAAGAAGAAGTAACGGGAGAAAAAGAGCGTGGGAAGAAGGGCGCGGCATCGATTCTGGAAAAAGGCTCTCGGCCGTTTGTCGGGAAGGTCAAGGAAGCCCGAGGGAGGGAGACAGATTCTAAGGGAAGCAAGCGGCCAGGGGCGCTGGTGAAAGCTTCGTCAAGAGCATGGAGCGGGGAGGGGAAAAAACGGCGTCCGAGGGAATAAAATACATGACGGAAAAAAAGGACTCGAAGGGAGAATCAGTATCTTTTGGGAGACTAACACTAACTAGACTATACAGAAGAAGGAAAGGGACGACTTCCAGACAAAAGAAGAAACGGCGTGGAAGAGACATCAAAGACACACCACTAAAGAAAAAAGGAAAGCGCGGAGAAAGAGGTATGGAAGAAGATACGTCTTTTGTCGTGTCTCTCGTTGAGAGGGGGGCGTTTTCCATCGGGCAAAAGAAGCGTCACAAGGGAAAGTGAAAGTCGCCAGTGGGAGAACGGAGCGGGGGCATCCCAGCGCGAACCTCACTCAAAAGTCGTTCTCTTGACGGGAACCGCCGAAAGAAAACAAGCAGCGTTTGTAAGAGAAAGAGAAACCCAACGAGCTTCTCGCCGCCGTCTCCAAAAGTCCGAAAGCACCAACGATTCTAGAAGCTGGGGCTCTCTTTCGACGATCAAGAGGACTATTTTGAGGAGAACTTGCAGAGGGAGAGGGTGGTCTAGAGGACTGTCGAAAGATCATCTCCGTCGCCTGCTTCGGAAAGACCTCGACGACCTCATCTCGAAGAAAGCGATAGATAAGGTCGTCGAGGGGGAGAAAAGTCCACTGCATCCTTCTACGGAGAGAGGGGATCACAGACGGAGGGGGAACTAGGCGAAAAGCGGATTTTCGGCTCGTCGACCGGGAGATGAGCCGTCCTCGAAAAAAAGGGTAGCCTCTTTTGGGGAGACCGCCGCGGCGTGGGGAGACTACCCAAGAAGGGACGGCCCGTCCACGAACACGAAGCTGGCTGTGAAAAGGATCGTCGACCAGGGAAGAGAAAGACGTTACCTTCACCGGAAGAGGGGGGGAGAGGGAGGGGTCTGCAAAGGGAGGCATGGCAACTCCCCACGCGGCCGAAAAAACAGAAGGAGACCTCCGAGCGAGAAAGAAAGAGGAACGAGGTCCTCGGAGAGGGGGGAGAGGTTCGTTCGCCGTGATGCGATAGAAAAAAAGCGCGCCGGACGTCTGAGGAAATTAGCCGCCATTTATCCGTCCTCGAAGGTGTAGGGGGAGGAGTAAACCCACAGATACGAGGAAAGAGAAAAGCAGAAGAGAGATCCGGTCGGTGACACGCGAAGGCCCCGGGGGGGAAATGCCTCTCCCTTAGAGTGACAGCTGCGCAAAGGGGAAAAGAGGAAAGGGAGATGAGAAATCAAAAGCCTCTCTACTAGAAAAGTGGCTGCCCTTAGATTCACCTCGGTTAACACTACTACGAAAAAGGGCGGAGCCACGGGGTGATTACGGGGGGACAAGCACAAGACCCCCACGGCGCGAGAGCGGAAGGGACCGCTCTTTCTGGTCTATTTGAAAGAGGGGCGGGAAAAGATGTTGTCGGGGGGGGAGAAGAGAAACAAAGGATCAAAGGGGTAAGGAGAAGCGGGGTTTTCAGCTGCGGCTGCGGAAAAAGGATCCGGAATGTCGAGGAAGGGGTCCTCGGACTCGAAATAGGGGGCGTCCGGAGGGATCAATAGCCGACCTGAAAAAAAAACTTTGCCTCTGCCTCGCTGACCGTAACGACGTTCACTTCCAAAAAAAGCAGGGTACTCCGAAAGAAATCCCCACGGCCTCCTACCGCGCGCCGCAGAAATGATGCGCCTGACCGCTGGCCCGTGAAAGCCTTCGTCAAGCTCTCAGAACTTCCGTCGACGAAGAAAAGGGAAAGTAAGGGGGAAACCGGGGGGAGACCGGGAAAGCGTGTGACCGTCTCAAGTAGTACGTCAACGGGCTCGATAAGAAAAAGAAAAGGTCTCTCCGAACGAGACGATGAATAAACCAGAAGCGGAGTTAAGAAGAACTTCTTAACCTCATGGCAGGCCTGGGGGCGCCCGTAAAAAAAGTTGCTTTGCGGCGGTCAAGGCCTACGACAATAAAAGGGAAGGGGGGCGAGAAAAAAGCGTCATCCGTCGGTCGCTTCAAAGGAAGTCTGCTGTCGGCCGGAAAAAAAGATCCATCGCTTCACCTGATTTCGAGGTGCAGGTGGAAAAAAAGACCGTCAAGAAGGAAAAGCCACAGGGTCAGGGAAAGCGGAAGAAGACCTTTCGGTGGTCAGCATCGCCGAAAGCAGTGGTACGGCCTCCTCCGGAAGGAGAAACATCGTGATCCAAGAAAAAGGGTTTGAGAGAGGCCAGACTAAAGCGACGGCCCCCTCCATCAAAACGAAAAAAAGTTTCCGGTGGGGAAGGAAAAAAGGAAGGCTGCCTCTCTACGACAGAGAGGAAAGGGCAGGAAGTCGCGCAGCGCAAAGATGATTGCTCACGTGTCGCGTTGGAGAAAAGACTTCGGGACCGCTCGAAGTTCAAAAAAAAAAGAGAGGCCGAGCATGCTAACCGCTCACGGCGAAAAATTCGGGGGAAGAAAAAAAAAAGAGACCACCACAGCCGCAGCCGTGATGTCCCTGCCAAAAAAAAGGGAAGACTTCGCCCGCGAGCAGCACTGTGGAGGAAGAAGAAAAGAAGAGAGTATCCGGAAAGTAAAAGCTTGTCCTCGATCTCCTTTAGAGGAAAAAGGAAAAAGGACTTCCCTGACCCAGCGAGCACTGGTAAGCTCTAACTCAAATGAAGGCATGAAAGAAGAGGACTTCAAGCTCGCGGCTTCGCGGAAGAGAGAGATAGCGGAAAAAGAAAAGGGCTCCGATCTTCTACTCGCGGATAAAGGCACCGTATGCTCGCGGGAGAAGAGCGCGCCAGTCACTAAGGAATGTGTCGGAAAAAGGATGCGTGCTTACGGCGTTGTCCATGAAAAGGATAGAGGAAGAGCTCAAGGATTCGCTGCTCGCCTCTACGCAGAAAGAAAAGACTTCGCAGCTTGGAACTTGAAAAGACGGTCTCGGGGACCGCGGCTCAAAAAAGATTCGCCATCACATCTCGCTCCTGCATGAAAGAGCGACTGGAAGAGTATGTCATTGCTCCAGAGGGGAGAGGGGGAGGCATGCCCTCGCGGAGAACCGGAAAATAAAGATAGCCGGGCTGACGATAGGCCTCCGCTGTGCGCTGGAAAAGGAAGAGGAATGCAGACACGAAGTTCTCTCTGACCTACCTTCTAAAGGAAACTTACCTGAAAGAGGGGGGGAGATATTTATTACACAAAAGCTTTACTCCGGGACAAAAGAGAAGGGGAGGGGTGTGGGTCTTCTAAAAGGTCTCCGACGTGGGGAACAGAAAAAATCTCGGCTGGGGGGCGCCGGACGGAGGATCCGCGCCTTTCAGTACTGAAAGAAAGGAAGAATGAAAAATGCTGGTTAGATCCGCGGAAAAGAAAGCCGAAAAGGGGAAAGAAGGGATGCTATGGACACGGCTACCGTCAAGAAATGGACACGTAGAAAAAAAAGAGACTGCCATGAATTTTCAAAAAGGTCTCCGGCGCAGCAAAAGAACGACGGGAATGCTGTTGCCGTGGAAGGAAATAGGGCGTAAGGAAACCGCTCCGGACTCCCCGGAAGGAAGGACCGTTGACGACAATTAAATGAAGGAACACTGCATCAGGAAGGTCGAGAAAAAAAGTCGTCGGCCCGTTGAAAAAAAAAAACGGGCCGGAATTTTGTAAGAGAAAAAAGAAAAAGTTAGAATTCTACTTGGAAAAGGGAAGGCTCTCAGGGGGAGGAAGAGACGAGAAGGAGTCTGGCGCAGAACCGTGCGACCCAGGATGCTGACAAAAGGGGAACGTGCGTTCTTCACGAAGAAAGACTCGGCAAGTGAAGGAGCTGGAAAACCAGAAGGAAGAGGCTTCGAATACGGGCAGCCGCAGGAAAGAAGGAGGCGTCCGAAAAGAAAAAACACAGCCATCGACATCTCCGGCTCAAGGAGAAAAGGGGGAAAAACCGCAGGGGAATTCAATAAGAAGGGTCACGAAAAAAACAGTTTTACGCTGTCTCTTCGGGAAAGAGCACGCTTACAGAGAAAAAAAGAAATATCTCGTCAGGCAAGAGGGAGAGCTCCTGGGGCGAAAGAGTCGGGCGAAGGAAAAATGTGACTCCAGACATGCCGGAGAGGATTGTTTCAGAAAGGCAGCCACATCAACGAAGAGAAATCTGCGGTCTGCAGGTCCGAACTGACGCTCTACCTGGAAAAGTCACTCTTTATCGAGAAAAGCAGGGGATAAACCAAACCAGAAAGAAAAGTCACCTACATCAATCTGAAAGGAGGGGAAGGACTATCTGCTTAGCTCATCAGGGTTACTCTCCTACTACACGAAAGGAAGAACTTGCTGCGGACAGCAAGGTTGAACTGACTAAGAAACGTCCGCGCGCGGAAAGAAAGAAATGGGCGGCCACAGTCAAAGAAAAAAAGAAAGAGGATAAGATTATGGCTCTGTATTCTGCAGAGAGGGAGGTGTCTCGCTCGCTGAGCGTTGGAGGGGGGAAGGTCGGCGCAACGGAGCAGCAGAAAGAAGGGGAGGGAACATTCTTCGGTCGAGTGAGAAGAATCCGCCTTGGTTGAGACGAATAGGCACGCCTCGGAGGAGAAGAAGTTTCGTCGTGCGCTTGTACAACGGCCTCCGGAAAAAAGGGGGTTATCTCTCTTCGGAAACGCAAAGAAGGGCCCTCAGCGCCCCCCGAAGGCGGAAAAAGGAGCGGACGTGCTCATCTGTGAGGAGAAGAAAAAAAGGAACATCCGCTGGGGGGAAAAGTTAATGCGGCGAATATCGTCGTGAGGAAGGGACCGATCGGGGGAATCTTTACGGGCGCGCCCGAAAAAAAAAAGAAAAAAAAAAAAAAAAAAGGGAGAGAAGAGGAAGGTTCGTCGAAAGAAAGGAACGGCGACGGCGAGAGGTCCAGACTGAGGGAAGGCCTTCGCCGCCTTCCAAAAGACGCCAAATCGATGGAGAGGCTACCATCGATCAAGAAAGAAAGGAAGAGCTCTCGTTGTGGCAGATCATAGTGGAGCCGGGAAGGTGCGTTCGCCGACAGCGAAAAAAGGAGGGACACTCGGGAAAAGGAAAAGGAACCGCGCAAAAAGGAAGGATTTTACGGAATGATTGCCGAATCTCTCGAGAATCGAAAGGAGGAGAGAGGGAACGACTGGATCCGCTGGCTGGAGAAGATTCCTGGCAAAGCGTAAAGACCCACGGCCGCGAAAAAGACGCGAATACCGAAGGGCGAAGAGGCGTTGCGCGGGGATCGTCGTGTGTGGAAAGGCTTCGCCAGATGCAACCTGCCTCGCAGGGGAAAAAGACTTCCACCTTGATAAAAGGGAATAGTAGAGCTTCGTGGACGGCGTCTCGTACCCCAGACATAAGAGAGAGGCGCATCAATCCCAACCTAGGGTCGATGCTGTCGGGAAAGGCCTTCGGGTTCGACAAGAAAATCTTTGCGCAGCGGATGGAAAACCTCTCACCTGGCCCTATAAAGGAAAGGAGTAACTTAAGAAAGAGCGACTCTCCGATCGTCGAACAGGGGATCTAAAGAAAAAAAAGAAAAGACGACTCTTGCGGCCTGAGAAAGAAGGCCGCGCAGGAGCACGTTCGTAAACGCCAGCCCCCAGAAGGTGACGCTCTCTTTCTTAAGGGGGGAAGAAAAGGAAAGGGGGGGGGAGGGAGCAGCGTCCACCTGTATCCTGGAGAAGGAAAAGATGAATTCATTCAATGCGGAGGCTCGCTGGCGGAAGAGATTGCGGCTACGAGCTCAAAAAAGCGGGGAAAGAATGCAGTGGGGGAGGAGGGCTGCCCTTCGAGAGGAGAGAAAAGAGGGCGTAATTCGCGAAAATAACTGGGAAGGAAAAGAAGCTGACCGTGACCGTGACCTTCCAAGACGAGAGATTGTAGCCTAATGCAAGGTTACAAGGTCTTCAAGAAAGGCACTACCAGCGCGCCCGGGAAGCAGGAAAAAAGGAAATGCGAAGGAAATCCCGCTTCCCAGGAAAGGGATCCATCGCGCACACAGGCCGGCCGCGAAGACGTCAGGCCGGGAGACGGCCACCTTCAGCAGCGTGGAAGAGGGAGGTCAAAGGAGCGAAGAAAAGAGAGAGTTGCGTCCATCTTCGCAGGGGGGAACTCAGAAAAAACATCCAGCAGCGGAGGGGAGGGGGAGAGCCTGAGAAAGGAGGAAAAAGAAGAAGGAGTGTGGACAACCCCTCCCTTGAAGAGCCCACGTCGTCCGCGAGAGGCGGGGACGGGGTGCGCGCGGCTCTCACAAAAATCGTCTGTCGGCTTAGGAAGGAAGGAAGTCTTTCGCAGGAAGGGAAAAGGCGCCGCCGGGGCCCCCCAGGAGCGATGTTCATGTTCAAGGGAAGCACAATAAAAAGAGCTAGGAATGGAAGAGAAGGGGGAACAAAGCTTCGACTCACTTCCGAATCACCCTTCGTGGTCAGCATCGAAGAGGGAGAGAGGTTACTGCGAAGGAAAGGGGGAGAAGACAGATCGAGACAGCGTGACCTTCTAGAAGAAGGTCTATCAGCCCGCACGCCGGCGGAGCACCACCTCAGAGCTTCAATCCATCGAGAGACGCGCTAGTTCCTGCAAACGCTCAGGAGGAAAGAAGGAAAGGGAGTAAAGGGCATCTCGATCGAAAGGAAGATAAAAAAAGGAAGGGACGGATCTGATTTCTAACTGTAAAAGGGGTAAAGTCGTCTCTTCGAGGAAAATCGAGGTCACAAAAGAATCTCGAAGCGTCGCGGAGAAAGAAAAGATGACCGCTCAGTGCCAGGGGGGGTGGGGGGTGGGGGGGGGGGGTTGTGTGTGTTGGGGGGGGGGGGGGGGGTTTGGTGGGGGGTGGGTGGGGGTTGTGGGGGTGGGGGGGGGGGGGTGGGGTGGGGGGGGGGGGGGGGGGGGGGGGTTTGGGGGGGGGGGGGGGGGGGTGGGTTGTGGTGGTGGTTGGGGGGGGGGGGGGGGGGGGTTTGAGGGGTGGTGGGGGGGGGGGAGGGGGGGGTTTTGTTGTTTGGGGGGGGGGGGGGGGGGTTTGGTGGGGGGGGGGGGGGGGGTTGTGTTGGGGGTGTGGGGGGTGGGGGGGGGGGGGGGGGGGTTGTTATTGGTTGGGGGGGTTGGTTGGGGGGGGAGGGGGGTTTTTTTTGTGGAGGGGGGGGGGGAGGTTGTGGGTGGGGGGGGGGGGGGGGGTGTTTGTTTTTTGGGGGGGGAGGGAGGGAGGGGGGGTTTTTTGGGGGGGGGGGGGGGGGGGGTTTGGTGTGGGGGGGGGGGGGGGGGGGGGGGTGTGGTGGGTGTGAAAAGAGAGAGAAAAACGTCGTTTCGACGAAGGAAAAAAAGAGAAGATCGGAGTCCCTCTCCGCAAAACCTGAAGAAGGAAAAAAGCAGCACGGTGCCCGCGGGAAAGCCTTAATCAAGGAGAAGAGAAAGTCTCGGAAGAATGAGCTATTGAATCTTCTCGCCCACGCGAAAAAGGAAAAGAGAGAGGTGTCCTCTCATCAGAGCATAAGAAAAAAAGGGGCAAAAGATAGAGATGAAGCTGACCAAGGCAGAAAGGCTGCCGAGGCGTGAAAGGGAGAATTAAAACGAGGAGATCGCGAGACGCTGCTAGAGGGGGAGCTACCCCCCTATTGCACCGAAAAGAAAAGGAGAGCGGCCGGCATAAAGGAGGGGGGGGGAAAAGGGAAAGCCTATCTGCGGCTGCGGATGAAAAAAACGTATCCTCCGATCTCACAAGGGCGGACTTGAGACTCGGACGTCGGAGAGAGAAAAAAAAAGGTGAAACTTCGAGTCTGCGTCGAAAAAAAAGAAAGAACGAACTCGAACAGGGGCGAAATCTCGCTCCTTAATCCGTTTTGGGAAAATCTCGATGCCATGGCCCGGCGGAAGAAACGCCAGAGCATCCTTCTCTCTAAACCGGAAAAGAGAAAAAGATGGTTGTAGGGAGGGGAAAGGACGGTTCGCTGGACTCTCGCAGCGGAAACGCTTTTCTCGCGTGACGTGACCTGCGAAAAAAGGGAAAGAATGACCTTAACGCGTGGGTCATGGCGGGAAAAAGCTTCAGAGGGGAAAAGGCCCCTGCTTGTCTACGCTGAAACATCTCTTATTGACGCCGAGGGGGGGGTGTCCAAGACAGGGAAGCAATCGCAATCAGAAAAGCGGGCTGGCCAAATTCGTAAAGGAGAACAAGGAAGGACTGAAAGAAAGGGAAAGGGAATCCGATTTGCTTACCTGGTAAAGGCGCGAACCGGGGAAAGAAGGGGACTAAAGAAGGAAAAGCTCGTGCCCGACACTGGAAAGGAAGAAAAGGGGAAGGTTCATAAGTCGAAAAGATAAAACTCTATCGGAAACCTCGCTATATCGGGAGGAGGATCATACGAGGAAGGGGACGGCCAGATCTCCCAAAAGAAGGGAGCGGTTCCCCAGGAGGCAATACGGGCATAAAAAAAGAAAAACTCGTCGTAGGGGGAAGGGCTTTAAGGCTTAAAGCCGGCAGCTGGACGAACGGGGAAAATGGGGGAAGGACTCGGGGGGAAAGAGGGACATCATTGCAAAGGAGCGATGGGAGGTGAGAAATCGTTCAGAAAGAAAATCGGCTACAATACCAAAAGGAGGAGGGCAGTCACGGAAGGAAAAGAGGGGAAAACTTCAAGTTCTTGCGCGTCATGCGGAGAATACGCATGACGGAAGAACACTTAAACATTCGCGTCAACGAAAAGAAGCCATCGACATCTCAGGAGGAAAAGGATGGCGAATCTAAAAGAAAAAGAAAAAAAAAAAACACAGTATCAAGTGAACCTGTTACGCTGCGAAAGCTTCACGCGACATACCCCCGCAATATCTCGGGAAGGAAGGGGAAGAGGAACCTCCTTGGGAAAGAAACTTTTGCTCCGCGCGGCATCGCATCGGGGGAAAACCAGAACAAGACAAAAGCGTGTTCACTCGACGGTGAAAAAAAGGAGAGATCGCGAAGGAAAAGGGCTGCATTCAGTCGAAAGTCGTCACATGGCACGCGGGAGGGTAGCCAGAAAAAAGGAGCGCTGTCGAACCCGACCAAAAAGGAGGGTCCCACTACAGAAGAAGGAAACAAGGATTTCGCGATGAGGAGGGGGGCATTATCTGTTGGGACTAAACTCAACGAACGCGACGATACCTGGAGAGAAAAACGGCCAGCACTTACGTCCAGAAGGAGGGAGAAAGGGCAAAGATAAATTGAGCACAAAAAAAAAGAAGAAAGGCAAATCAAACCGCTGAACTGGAGAGGGGACTGCTTGCTCTAAGGAGGGGGTCTGATCGAACGCGGGGTCGGTTGGAAAGGACCAGCCATTCCGGCGCAGAAAGAAGAAAGAAGGCTTCTGGTCGAAAGGAAAAGGAGGAAGAGGAAGTGGTCGAACTAAGCAAAAAAAAAAAAACCTCCCGCCCGACGGAAGAGTCTACGAGGGAACGGACTCAAAACGTCCGAGTGTGTAATCGCAGAAAAAGAAACTTGGAAAGGCTGCCGAAAAAAAGACCCTACTGCTACAGCACCACGAGAGCTCGACGAGCGGACGGATATCAGCGCGTCGACGAGAAGAAAGAAAAAAGACGTAAGGCGGCGAATGCCTTCGTGAGAAAGGGAGTCTTACCGAGAGAAGAAGCGGGACTGGCGGGCTCGCCCGAAAAAA
>Ga0179593_1337745_pt1 | contig 10932 bp, 12 predicted proteins | sample CZODoug2_1_08_16_FD_185931 | JGI IMG/M metagenome (GOLD analysis project Ga0179593, IMG submission 185931) | Vadose zone soil fungal communities from Angelo Coast Range Reserve, California, USA - CZODoug2_1_08_16fungal (PacBio error correction) | ecosystem: Environmental > Terrestrial > Soil >...
GGAGACAAAGAGCTTCCAACAGGAGAGAAGGATGTTGTCCTATAAGGGAGTTAAGGGAAAAGGGTAAGAGGTCAGAAAGAGAACTCGTCAAAGAAATCTGAAGCTCCACCAGGAAAAGGGAAAAACAAAAGGTACCACAGAGAGATCAAGGTCTAGACACTGGCCGCAGACCGTAAAGAAGTAGATGGGGGGAATGCCGGCCTCACGCTGAAGGGGGAGAGGAATCGCAGATTACAATAGTAGTCCACCAAAATGGAATGAAAAAAACGGGGATTAAGACGCCAATCAAGGAGGGGGGAACGGGAGAGGATGAGAGCATGCGCTCCAGCAAAAGGAGCGAGAGATTCGGGATCGGTCTTGGATACGTAAACTATATGGAAACGAAGCTAATCGTCTAAAAGTTTTTCAAGAGAGGGACATTGGGGAAGAATCGGTTGAGTTCTAAGAAAAACTTAACCTCAGGAAGTAGAGACAAACCACTGTGAAAAAGGAAAAAATGTTGGAAGGAACGTTTTTGTGCCGCAAAGAAGAAGAGGAAGAAAAAGGAAAAAAGGGAAAGAAGAGGTGGTTTCTGTTATGCTTTGGTGGGGGGTTGGGGGGGGGTTACCTTAAAGTAAGATGTAGTAAACGATTTTTGTTTCGAGGGAGAGGGAAAAAAGTATGTCGAGGTGAGACAGTGGCTGCTCAGCCTCGTGCCGATACCGTTGCTGAGAACAGAAACCGATCGGTGAAAAGAACTTAAGCAGGTTTGAACTGCGCGGGTGAAATAACGATCCGCAGAATATTCGAAAAATCTGCAGGCAACTCAGGGGGTACGGCAAAAAAAGAGTTCATAAAACGTTAGTGTTTCGAACATTCGAAGTAAATTATAAAAGAGGCCGCTTCGGAATCAGGCCCCGTCTTGCTAGGAAAGAACCAAGAGGGAGGAGATCGCGTGCCGATAAGGACAGAAAAGACATTCGCCACACTCGCAGACGGGTTTGAAAGAAAAAAGGCTCATAAGAGTTTTGGAGCTCTTGGGGACAGTGGAGGAAGATCTAATCCCATGGGAAACTCACCCAAACTCAAGCGAAAGAAGCCCAGCCAAAAACTTAGCCATACCCACTCGTCAACCAATAACAATGGCAGACGGCTGTACGAAAGTCAACCTCATTGGCGAAGTTAGGTGACGGGAACTCGAGAGAGATCGTGACGTACCTCGCGATGAGGGGGAACAAAAGTCCTTCTGGTCGCGCGAGACCCTAAAATCACTAGGAAAAAGAGGATTCCGAAAAAGCAATCTTAATCAAAAGAAAAGGGGCACGCAGCGCTCCGGGTCTAGTACTCTTCTAACGTTGCCGAGGCTGACAACTTCGGCCGGGAGGGTTCTTTGTCAGAAGACAGGGAATAAGCTTGTGAGAGCGCCACTAGATCTGTGAGCAGAAAAGGAAGGAAAAAAAAGAAGACCCTAGAGTGGTTTAAAAACAACAGGCAGGTCAAGACGTAAGCTGGTGACAGCCAAAGAAGTGGACAATGCTGTGAAAGCGAACACCGAAACACTTGGCGGGCAACAAAGGTCGCGAACTAAACGACAAATTGGTCAGAGAGAGAAACAGATCAGGGGGTATAACCAGAAAACATAGGCGGAGAACGTTTTTGGATTCGATCCTAAGGGCCCAAATTTGGGGAGAAAAAAAGGGAGGATTGGGCTGTCCATCGCACATGCCACAGCTCTCCGACGATTTAGTCAACATCATTGCAAGGGGGTGACGCGTTACCAATTTCAATGAGTGGAGAAGGAAACTGCGCAATGCAGAAAAGAAGGGCATAAGAAGTAAAAGAAATTTTTACTTAGATACATGCGAAGGGAAGATTAGGCTGAGTGTAGGGGGGGTGGAAAGGGCGAGAGCCTTATTCGATCATAAAAAAAATTCCATTCAGGAGGCATATGAAGAAATTTTGAAGGTGTGCGGGGGGAGGGTTTGGATCTGTGGAAAAATGTCTTTTTTTCCAAAACAGGGCAAAAACTAGGGGGGTTCAACCCACCAGGGAAAAGGACCTAATTCCTCGGAGAAAATGGTGTCACGAAACGGAAACGTCTTTTGTGCAGGGCTAGGAAACATGCAGGAGAGGGAGGAGGAAGGAAGGGCAAACAGATCATTAAAGTGTTAAAAGTACACCCCAGGCGTATTTTAATGAGAAAAAAATTAATAACTTATGAGGGGGAAACGGTACGGACTGGACGTTGAAAGGGGGGGAAAGGGGTAAGAAGCGAGATTGACGGAAAAATCATAGTTACAAAAAGAATCTGTTGTGAGTAACTACTAGGAAAAAAAGAAATGTGCTCTATTTCGAGAAGGGGTGAAGATAAAAGGATGAAAGTTATAGGTCGCTATTCTGAACACACAAAGAGACTACCACATCGGCTACATCCAGAAAGCTAAGTAAAGGCAGGAAGGAGAGGGAAAAAGGAGGTCAGGGAGTCAGTGTTTTGACTATTCCCGAAAGCAAAAACCGCTTTGTGATCGGAAATAAGGAAGATCGGGGAATCAGTGCCGAATCTGCGGCGGGCCGCAGCACCGGGAAGGCGAGGATGGCGAGCCAACCGCGCTGTGAGTGTGAGGAACTCCCAAAGTGGCGTCTTGACAGGGATGATGTTGGCGCTGGGGCCTGGAAAGCGTTGGGACGAAGAAAGGTGTCCCCCTTCGCTCCTGAAAACAATAGGAAGGAGGACAGAAGGGGGGATGAAAAATTTCCTTAGACCAACAGCGGGGAGTCGCCACTACAGAGAGTGGCAAATGGAAAACGACGGAGGCCGAGAAAAAACGGAAAAACCAGGGAGCACCCGAACTGAATCGTTTGACAGGAAGGAAGAAGAAAGGGTGCAGACGGAAAGTTCCCCCAGAAAGGGGAGAACCGGAAAAGGATGTAATCTATCTACCTGTAACGTCTCTTAAACCGGAAATAGGCTAAAACGTAATCTAATGTCTCTTTTAAAGTCAGGGGGAAGGAGGGAGAGCTTGTGGGGAAAGAAGTGATTACCTGGGGAGGACGAAATTAAACTAAATGCAAAAGAGTGGCGTCAAATGGCAACTTGAGCATGGGATGCGCTCTAACCTGGAAAAAACACATGAACTCAGAAAGGAGGGGGGGAGAGAAAATTCAAACCCAACTATTGGGGGGGGGATTGCCAGCGGTTTGCCAAATTCCCCGTAGAGGGAATATTGAACAAAGGCGGGAGGTGCCAATGAATTACCGGTGCAAAATTGTCGGTAAAAGAATTGACAAATTGGAAAAGCAAAACCAGGAGAGAAAGACAAACCACCACAGGGAAGGAGGGAGGACAAGATAGATTCATAAAAAAAGCGGGCGGGCAAATGAAAATGGGACCAAAAGACAACGGGTGGGACAAGGGAAGGGTCGGACTTACGCAGTTTGGGCACATACGAAAAACAGGATTTTGCCCAAAAGCTGCCACTGACACAGACAACACTAGGAGGAACATGATATCAACAACAGGAAAATGACTACGATCAGGTGGGGGGTTCTGGCTTCTCCTGTAAAAAAAGCGAGAACATGCCTGCAGAAAGAAAGAGTTTCCTCTGAGGGAAAAGGAAAGGGGGCAAGTGGAAGGGTAGTCAAAGCGACCTTAACTGAATTAAAAGCGACACTGATAAAGAGAGAAGGAAGGTTAACCAGGAGGAATCGGTAGATAAAAGGGGCTTAGTAACAACTCGGAGTGGGGCGGCGAGGATCCGTGTCTTCGGAATTGCCAAATAGAAAAGTTCATTGAGGAGGATGAGCGCGATAGAGTAGGAGTATTCGGAAAAAATCTCGTAGTCAAAGAACCGCGGGGTGGGTAGAGGAATTAATCCAACTTCGCCAGAAAGAAAAATAAAGAATATTGTGGGCGGATCGAGGAAAAGCCGTCGATGGCACCACGTTTGGGCAAGGACTACAAACATCCCAAATGGCAAGTGGGACGACAAGGGGGGGGTTGAATAAACCGAAAAAATATCTTGTCGAATTCATGCGAAAAAGAAAAAAAGACGGGGGGGCCCGCAGATATAGAAACGTATTAACAAGGAGAGAAGTTCCGTCGATAACCCCGAGTGTTTTGCGTTCGGGGAATAGTCAAAAAAGAAAAGCCCGTCTTGGCAAGAAAAAGGGATTAATCACTCCGTCTGGATTCGCGGGAGTCCTCTTTGGTGGGTCAAGACTAGCGAAAGAAGACATATCTTGGGTTAGTCAAGAAAAAAGCCCACAAGTAGAAGAAAGAGACACCGGTGCTTCCGCATAGTTAGCGCCCTCAAATCAAGCAAAGGGTAAAAGCCTGACATGGTCCCTTACGCCGATGACCTTTCAAACACCTTGACACGGACAAGGAGAAAAGTTGGAAACGAAATAGCTTCTTCTTGTTGGTGGGCGCATAAAGCAAGGGGGGGGGGTTTCATGACCCTGGAACAAGAAACCGTCCCAATTCAGAGCAAGACTTCTAGGGAAGTTTGACTAGCCCGCCACAAAGAGAGTGCAGGGGGAGGAGACAAAACAAGTGGTCCAATCTGACTGGAACCTGGCATCGGTATGGGGGGAAAAACAAAGGAGGGGGACATTGAGGGGGTAAAACAGAAAAGGGACAAAATCAAAACAGAAAAGACACCTGAAAGTTCGCAGAGCGCGCTCCCAATGGGGGAGGGGGAAAAAAGAAAACAGAACTAAGTTGCCTCTTTCACACGAACACCGAAAGAAAGATATACTTTTTCCAAGCATTTATAGAATGAAAAAGACAAAGTATTCAATGATGTGCCTATGCCTTATGCGGCAGGGAGGCAGACGGATCAAGGGAAAGGAAAAGGCGCAAATTCGGTTTTTTCAATTAAGGCCTCCCAGACCGAAAGGGAAAGGGAAGAAAGACAGCAAATCCTCCGCGGCGGTCTTCTATAAAAAGGGAACCGGCGAAGAATAGAGCAAAAAAATAGCGTAAGATGGGCGTTATGGTGACCCAACCGGCTTGTCGTGAATGGGGAGACAACAGGGGCGGGATCTTCTCATACAGTTTGTAAGAAAAAAGGTTCACGGGGTGAGTAATGCAATCATGGGGTCAAGAAGTGAGAAAAGACAGGGGGGAGGGAAAAGGAGTGAGGACCCCGGATAACATCGATGGGCTTGTCAGGGGAAGGGTTATCCCTTCTTCAGAGCCAGAGCGAGGGGAAATAATGAGAAACAGCATTCTTCAAAAATTTCGTCTACAAATCACTCAGTGAAGACAAAAAAGAGTGACGCATCTTCCATGTTCTAGCGGTACAGACGAGAAAGAGGCTGTCCAAGAGCAGCAAATTCGTTGTCATGAAGGCGGTGTTCGTACTCCGACTGTGTGCGCATTCTCCAGCTTACGCGCATCGAGAGCACGCACGAACGGGAAGGGGAGAGAGAGGTGCGAGCACGGCCCGTAACGAACTGTCGGAGCGATTGAGGCAGCCTTAACTTTGGTCCGACAAATAGGTTGAATTTCGTAGGGGAAAAACAGAAAAAGACGTCATCATTGGATTGGTTGAAATGATGGAGATGGCGTACTGGATGAGGAGCATCGGAGTCAGCTAGTGGACGGCTTGGTGGTTGGGAGGTTAACACTGGGGAGAGACAAAAGACGCACGTACCACATATCTAATCAGATGAGCAAAGGGGAATGGCCGCACAAGATGATAGACTGTGTGGCGAAATGTCTCTTGACGACGACCCAAAAGTGGAACTTCTCGCACAAGAACAGAAGAACGGTGTATGGCCAGCAAGAAGGGTCCTAGACCCCGAAGGACGAGGAATCTCAGGCAACGTCGAAACAATAAACTTGGAAGAAAAGGCAGCGGCGTAGTAAGAGCAAGCTTGCCAAAGTTCGAAAGATCGGAGGACGTGTCAGAAGCATCTATCAGGGTCATCCTCTGGGCGGTCAAACTCGGCAGGCTAGTGGGGAGAAATAAGGGGACAAAGATGGGGCTTAAGCAGAAAACTTTCCAAAAAAATCAGAGAATGACATTCGATCTACTCCCTATAAAAAAAATTATAAATGAACGTTAATCCCGGGGACGAACACACAACCCCCACCAATCATCAAACATAGTAGAAAGATGAAGGAGCAAAACTCCTATCAGAACTTGGGGGGTCAACAAACGGTAGTCCAAACACTGAAGGACAGTGTGACTCAGCTTGGTGGTTGGCTCGAAGTTGGCTTGTGGGGACAAGAGTGAGGTAGAAAGAAAACAATTCGTCTCACTTTCAAAAGAGCCCGAAACACGAGAAGATTGACAGCTAGTAAGGGAATTAGAGGGGTTATAACGTATATCAAAAAACAGAGGCGCTAGCTCCTGGATGAGAGAATCTGCATATCAAATACGAGAAGTCAGAGACGGAGATATTCATCTCGAGAGACTGAAGAAAGAAAAAAAAAAAAGAAAAAAAAAAAAAAAAAAGGGGGGGAACGGGGCGCGATTTTTTCGAATCCGCGACGGGGACGAAAAAACCGAGCGCGGAGCTTCCAGCGCGATGTCTTCGTAGGAGTAAGCAGTGGGAAACAAAGATAAGGAGGGGGAACAGGCTGAGCGAGCCATGTACGGAGGTTCAAAAGAGCGGAAGAGGACAAGTAAGGAAGTAAGAAGGAGAGGAAGACTAGAGAAAGCTGGTTCCCGGAAACGAAGGGAGACAACAGAAGCAGGTAAGTAGGTGGAAGCGCGAGGGGAAAACTGAACCGTGTCACACCCCAGTAGGAAATTTCGGCAAGGAGCAGCAGGAAAAAATGGAAACCGAAGGGTCGCAAAAAGAAGCACTTAAGAGACTCAAAAGATACCCTCGGTGGGGAGGAAAGGGAAATTGTACGGCCAGACCTTACAGAAATTAATGTAATTTGACAATGGAAATAAGGAACGAACGCTTCTTTCACCGGGGTATATTTAAGAGGGAAAGGAAGATGATGGAAGAGGCGAAGGGGGAAGAGGAGGACGCGAGAATCCTCGGCGGAGGCAACCTCTCAGACACAAGACCCGCGGGCTCCCATAATCAGAAAACAAAGACTGGGGGAGGAAGGGAGTGCTATCAGCCGATCGAATCTCATGAAGGAAAGAGGAGCTACGGGGCAAAAAACAACAACAACGGGGAGGAAAAGAGAGAGCTACGTAGCCTCGAGGCAAGAGGGAAGAAAGGAAGATAGAGAAAACCGGAAGAAAAAGGAATGAAGGGGATGGAAATGGTGGCTCCCTCCTGCTTGTGAAGAGAGTTACAGACGCGGAGAGCACGGCTTACATTCATCCGTCAGGGAAAACACTAGTAACCTGAGACCGAAGGGGAAACTATCCCCCACCGTGAAAGAAAAGAGGGGAGTCAAGAGGATCGGGGGAGACAGGGTCACGCGAATTACTTTTCTGTGTGACGGCCCGCAATTGACATTCCTCACAAAGAGTGTGAGATGTTGCTTCGATGGCGGGGAAATGTGAAACGAGCGCAAGGTGGCCAGTTTAACACGTCGAGCAATTTCAGATGTCATAAGCGGGGAGTCTGACACGGGAGAGACCGGCGCTCAAGCTCGCGGAACGTACGTACGATGAAGGGTTGGCCTAGACGTCGGTTGCCGGAAAAATTTATCGAAGTCTCCGAGAAAGCGGCAATGAAGCACCGATCCTTATGGAACCGAAGGAACTGTCTCAGGAGGAGAGAAAGCGGAGCCGAGAACTGAACCTACTAATCATTCAGGATGGCCGAACCGCCTTCAGGCGGACGGGCTCTACCCGTCAGGGGATGATAAAATCGGGCAAAGCATGTGCCGCGCGATCTGAATCGCCAGAGAATACTGGGGAAGGTAACGGAAGCAGTGGATCAATCAAATTATCTAGAGGTTCTGTAATAACTGATGATCCGTGACAAAAAAATTCAAGACGAGGGAGAAAAAAGTCGGCAACATTGTGGAGGCTCTTTTGAATTTAGGACAGATTGAGGGACATCAATCAGGAGACACAGCGAGCTTCTAAGGAAAACCCAAAGCTGATTCAAGAAGCCGGTTTTTTTTGCTAACGGTTTGGGGACAAAAGGAGGGAGAAGAGGCGGCTCTCTTACGCTTTCGAAATGATGTTTCGGTATGATGGGGGTGGGTGAAAGTGTCCTTACTTGCATCGTGTATGGGGGTTTTTCCGAGGGAGAAGCAGGAATGTCAGTTAGAAAAGGCGAGGGAGGGGACTCAAGCACAGATGGAAGAGACAAAGTTCTAGCCGCAGACAGACTGATTCTTTGTTTACCACATTAGAGTAGGGATGCAGAGATGCTTCCGGACAACAAGGCAAGAAGGTAGCGAAAACGCAGGGCAAGCGATGGAGAAGGAAACGCGGATCTTTCTTCAAAAGTTGAGGGGGGGTCGAATAGCCTGAAACAGAAATAAGCGATGGCCTCAGGAGCCCTCTTGCAGCGAACAGAAGAAAAAGGAGAGGACGCTGGGAGAAGAAGCTGAGGAGGGGACAAGAGACAGGTTCGGAAAACAACACTCATCATCTGGGAAGCGACCCTTCTACTTATTCATAGTATTGGGCGATGGGGGGGGGGGAAAAATTGGTCGGGAAGTCTCCTTCACCATGTGTAAACTAACAAAAAACGAACGAGCAACTTAGCGGAATAAACGATGGGAAAAGAAAAAAGACAAGCCATACCCACTCGTCATAAAAAAGAACCAGGGGAAGGAAAAAGTAGAACGCTGTCCGCAAAAATGTACGACAATTTTACTGCCGCCCTCAAACACAGAGTGTTACCGGACGCATAAGCATAGATTCGTAACCCAACAGGGACGTAGATAAGCGAGACCGGAGCTGATAAAACGCTTAGGAAGACAAAAAAACCAAGGAGTAAAACAAAAGAAGAGTATCATGACACGAAGTTATTCTATTGTAACGCAAGCACGACGGCCTGGGGAAACACTGACTCCATGGCCCGATGACGGGAAAAAAACTTATTCTGGGGGAAAGAGGGTATGGTGAGGAAAACGAAATTTTTGGAAGAAGCGGGGGTGGATAAAATAAACCGAACGAAGAAGCCATAGAAAGCCTAATAAACGAAGGTTATACGGGGGGCGACAGAAAGACAAGAAAGGCATCTTTTTCACCTCATTTTTCTACAATGGCAGGGAAGTACCACCCAGAAACACTGTGTACGGGCCAAAACGGTAGGGAGCGGAAAGAAAGCAAAGGAAAGGGGACAGTAACGAGGAAAGGTTGGGGGATCCAAGCCGGGGACAATAAAAAGGGTGGTGTGTGAGAGATTCTATCGAGGACCTTGGCCATAGATAGACCCGCAGCGGCGGAGTGCGGGACATCTCAAAAGGACATCACAGAGGGCGAGGAGGAAATTTCATTGCAAACGAAGTGGGAAAAAAGCGGTTAAAGGAGCTGTGCTTCTCCCGGCATGCGCCACTTACTATAAAAAAAAAGGGGGAATGGAAAATGATAATGAAGTCCAGTTTAAGGAACGAGAAGAGGAGGAAAGGAATTAGACGCGAGGTCGGTGTTCAGGGGTGTGAATACGAGGCCCCTTCGTCTGGGCAGAATGGCTAAAAAGGTGAGTCGGGACGGCGAATATGATAAAGGGAATTGGGTGGTAGTGGTGCTGCGGTTTGGAAGTAAGGGGGGTCCCTTTCTTTGTGGCCAAGACAAATGTCCACCAGAACTGGTGGGGTGACCACCGAGAAAAAAAGGGACGAGGACGCTTTACCACTTGCGTGGTAGACGTAAAACTGGCTATTTTGGGCAGGGCTGGAAAAGGCCCTAGAAGCGGGATCTGGGAATCCTTTGAGGACCCAAGAGGAATGCCATGGTGAAGGAAACAAAAGGCAGAGTTAGGAACAACATGAAGAAGATAAATTCGGCCAACTTTACTACTAGGTACAGGGGAAAAGGTGGGAAATGTGGATCTGAGGGGCGAGGGAAGAGGGCCCTCAGGCTTGAGCTGGGAATAGGATGAAGGAAAGAGCAGAAGAAGGGAGCTATCGGATACTTTTGGATTAGTAAATGGAAAAAGATTATGTAGATGGGGTACGCGAGGTCAAAACGGGGCAAAAATATACTACATTCGAGAGAGAAGCAGAAGGAAACATCCCCGTCAGGTCTAGGGAAAAAAGAAAGGCCGCGTAGATTTGTGAAAAGAGAGGCCCTAAGCACAACACGTGGTTATCGGGAGAAAGTCGAAAGGAAGTCGGAGAAGGACGAGATCTTCGTAACTCAAGAAAGGTAGAGGGGGCCCCGAATTATCAGCCACCGTCTTGAAGGTGGTGTGACCATCCACCAATTTGGAGCCGGGCGGGAGTCGGTGTGTAATGGGGTAGAGGCAAATGTAAAGCGTGGGGCTCATCGAAGAGTGTTCCTCGATCCTCTTACCCCAGACTTATTGAAGGTCGGGCACAGGGCGAAGACAGGGAAGGCGTATACCAACAGCGTGAAATGCCGATAATAAAGAAGAATGGTATTACGACGACGGAAGAGCGCGGCGTAAAGGCCCTATTCTTACCCACGACGAGATCGTTCTTGGTTGCATTCCAAATGAAGAAAACCTCGACGGCAAAGATCCGCGGGTAACCAGGTTCAATGATGGGGGGGGGCTAAAGATATAGCTGAAGAAAGACTCATAAAGGTGCATCTAATTTCGCTTTTAATTACAGTTCAGGGAGAGTGAGGGGAATGCCGTAATTTACTGAAAAGGAAAAGAGGGGAGACATCTCAGGGCATGGGCGAAAATTCTAAAAGAAAAACCCAGTTATCGAGCATCAGGCTATTTGGGATAGAACAGGTGCCAAAGTGGGGATTGCCACTTTGGGCACAATTGTCACACTTAAAGGGGTAAAGTGAAAACAAGGGGGGGGGAGGAGGGGTAGTAGTGCCATTGCCAAAGGGGTGCGGCTTGAAAAATTTTTGGTAAGTGGACACGAAACAGAGG
>Ga0179593_1400734_pt1 | contig 10932 bp, 14 predicted proteins | sample CZODoug2_1_08_16_FD_185931 | JGI IMG/M metagenome (GOLD analysis project Ga0179593, IMG submission 185931) | Vadose zone soil fungal communities from Angelo Coast Range Reserve, California, USA - CZODoug2_1_08_16fungal (PacBio error correction) | ecosystem: Environmental > Terrestrial > Soil >...
AGATTGAAGAAAAGTGCTGGGTACCACGGAAGTACATTGTGGGGAAAAAGCTGGGGGGAGTATCTAGCAGCAAACGGGCAGGCAGCCAATCGGTTAGGATGAGCGAGGCAAGCAAACCTGGGTAAGGCGTTGGTATCACCAAAGCATCTGCTGGGGGGGTGGAGCCGCAAGAATAAGGGGGGTTGTATCACGAGGGGAAGTTGACGCTAACTCTACTGGGAGTGTGGTGGATTATGAAAAAAAATTTGGGTCGGGTGCTGATATGAAGTTACAAAATATTGGATGATGGGGGAGTGCGGGGGGGGGAGATCCGACGATGGTTTCAGACCGGATGAACCGACAAGATCCAAACCTGGTGGGGGAATTGGGGCTGGCGAGGAAGCAAGAAAGGAGAGAACTATGTGGACATCAACTTGAGGGGGATGCGTCCGAAGCCAAATTGAAGGAAAGGACAACGGGGACGGAGGAGAAGTGGGGGTCGAAGAGGCGCGAGGGGAAAAAATTGGAAGACCAAAATGGAGACACCAGGAACGAATTCATTGGGGGGAAAAAAAGGTGAAGAAAGGATTGGATTAAGGGGGGGGAAAGGTTTCGTGACTTAAGAAGAAATACTGCCAAAATTGTAGAATTTTTCTTTGTAAAGTGGAGTTACTTAGAAAAAGGGGCAAAAACGTCGCAAACCGACCGTGAAGAAAGGTAAAGCCCCGGGCGGGTGGAGTGGCGGGCTGGGGAGAGAACCAGAGAGGGGCGGACGAGGGTGTAAAGAGACACGAGTAGGGGCGGATGCTTTGCGGAAGGGTTGGGGGTATTTGACGGAAAGTCTTCAAGAGACCCTACCAGGCATTGGGGGCGGGGAGTCAAGAAAACGAGCTCTGTTACGCTTGTCGAAAAACAGCTGGCTGGGGTGGTGGGGTGGGTGGGGAAAAGCGAGGGGGGAGGGAATTGTTGTGAGGGGATCGATTCACAAGCTTGGGGGGGGGAGTCGTCGAGGAGGTACTATATGAAGATGGTCGCATAAAGTGACAGGGCGAGGGGGCGAACCGAAGGGGGACTGGGAAGTGGCACAAGGGGGAGGAGGTGTTTGCGGGAGCAGGGGCTTGAGATGGGAAAGGGTGACGGGGTCCGGATGACATTAAGTTTCAAGGCTGGAAACTGATGCGATGCGCTAGGAGACGAGGCCACCAGATCCAGGAAAAAAGTGGAGAATCAAGGGGAGGGGGCCAGCGAAGAAAATGGGAGACCCAAAAAAACCACCCCGGCAACCGGGACCTGATATGTCGGGGTGGCCGCGCTGGCGGTGGAGGTACCCTGAAATCATTATTTGGTCAAGTTGAAAAAGGAAGGGGGGGCCATCAGGGGGAAACAAGCAGCCAAAATGTGGGGAAGCGGGGGGGGAAAGAAACCAGCTGAAAAACTCGACCGATGGAGGGCGATGGGTGTGGCGGAGGAGGGAAGGGGGGAAAACACGAGAAAGGACAAAAGCCCACCGGGTGGGGGAAATCCTAGATGAATGGCGCGGGAAAAAGAGGGGAGAATCTATGGCCACGCGGGGTGGGGGAAAGAACGGGAAAACGATTGGGTGGGAGGTTAGACGTTAATCAATCGGTGGGTTGGAAAAAAAAACAATAGGATGCTGCTCGGGGGGGGGTCAAGAGACCAAAAGGTTGCGAGATTGTGTTGGGGAAAAAGGGATCGAGAAGGGGGGCTCAGCTGGGGGAGAGATGTGTCTTTACGAGAAAAAAAAACAGCCGGGTGTCGGAGATTACACTGGGGGGAGTCCGAACAAGTCGAGGCAGGTTCTCACTGCAGGGAGGTTGGGGGACTGTGCCGCTTGGGAGGGGGGGCGCGGTTGGCGCAGGCGGGAATTGAGGGATTGAGGGGACTTCAGTCAGCGGACGAATGAGAGGGGGGTTAGAAGTAGAGGGGAGCCAGTCCCCTAAACGGGATGTTGAAAGTGGTTAGCAATGACGGATGCAAGGACTAAGGGGGATGGGAAGGTGCGTATCAAGATGGAAATACTTTAAGAAGAGGGTTGGGGTGAGGTGAGACTAGCATACTTGTAAAGGAGGTGTTCTGGAATCTTTGCATTCTGCAGTTTCGGGCATAGGGAGGGTGTCCGTCGCGGAGGGAGGGAAAGTCATGATCCGCTGACTCCCTTGGCTGGCAGGGAATTAGTTGAAGACAATTGGGGGTATAGCAGAAAGGGAATTTGGGGGGTGGAAAAAACAAGAGGGAGGAATGGTTAGACGTCTTCCCAGACAAGGGGGGGAAGCTGGTGAAGTAGGGAGGTCTGCGCAGGATTTCGACAAGGCTACAGCTTTGGAGAGGGGGAGGGCGGAGTTAGAATACCGGAAAAGGAAGGGGGGGGGGGGCTGCAAGTTATGGGGGTGGCGCCGTGCCGGGGGGGGGGGGGAAGGGCACCGAAGTAGTTGTGGAAAGACACGCAGAGAAAAAGGAAGTGAGGAAGAAGAGGGACTAGTGGAAGCGAAAGACGGGGAAGAAGGTGATGGAGGGAGGGAAAGAGGGGGGCAGAGAGGGGAGAGTGGGGAGAAGTGGGTGAAGGTAGGCGGGTTTGGGAGAGGGGGAGAAAGAGTTGAGAGGGGGCGAGAATGCAGAGGGGGAAGAGGGGAAGACATAGAGACGCGGAGTAGATGGAGGAAAAAAAAGGATGAGGTGAAGGGGGGGCGGAATGAAGCAGGGGGGGTTTTCGTGGGTGACAGGGGGGGGGGGGAGATGATTTATCTACCGGAAGACGAGATAAAAGGCGCCGAATAAACCAAAAAGGGGAGAGGGGGTTTACAGGTTTTCAGGAGAAACGTGTCATCTAGACAGAGTCGTCTCAACCGGAAGGAAGGAGTAAAATGGAAGAGAAACGTTCTGTAAGATTAAATCCCTAAATGAAACGAAAAGGGGTAAACTGTGTCATTGGGGGGGAAGGGGCAGTGGGAAAGCACATCGCTGCGTCTGGAGGGGAAAAGGTCCGAACCGAAAAACCTCAAGGCATCCAGAGGGGCGCCTTTTCTTCAAACGGGGGGAATCTCCGGAGCGGTGAGAAAAACAAACCTGGGGGGGGACGCCCAAGGAGATTGAAGGAAGGCGACCGAGGACACATATATAAATCGAAAAAAAGGGGACCGGATGAGGGAGATCATTCGCCACAGGCACGTCCTGAAAATCAGGTAAATGTGAACGTCAGGAAAACCGAACCTTTTTGGGAACAAACACAGGGAGCAAGGATCCCGCACTGAAAATGGGGGTTCAAATTTTGGTTTTTAAAAACGGAGAGCATCACGGAGGCAACCAAGGGAGCCTCAAAACCTGGCATAACACGCACTTCCGTTGACAGCAACAAAGAAACCACGAAAAAGGGGGCCACGTCGCGAAAGTGAAGCCGAAAATCATCAGGGTACCCCGATCACGCCACAGCTCAGAACCCAATAGAAAAAAAAACAATCAACGTCAGTCCATTGCCCCACCACAGCAAGAGGAGGGGGGGGACTCAGCAGCGCCATCAAGGAGAAATTGGCAGCTGACTAAAGGTGAAAGTCATAATAAGAAATGACAGGGGATCCATCTGAAAACGAACAGTCAAAGAAAAACTCGTCAGCAAGAGAAAAAAGAAAAAAAAAAGCACTGTTTCGAAGAGCAAAGTAGAAGAAAAAACCGGAATGTGGGCCGATCGAAAAAAAAGTAAAGAAAAAAAAATCAAACTTCGAAGGGGGATCATCTTCCGGGATAAAGAAATCTCGGGGGGGGGGGGGCCAAATGTGGGTTTGTGGATTCTTATTACTTAAAAGGGGAAACCAAGGGATAAACAATATTGTTCAAACTTGTCCCACCAATCAAAGACGTTGCCAAACAGCTTGGCAGACTAGGGTAAACACGGAGAGGGCAATCGTATGGTCTCCAATCAAAGTACGGGTAGCAGGAATCACGAATGATGGGGCGCGGGGTCACTCTCCGCGAATAGGAAACCAATTTCAAGAGTAAGGCCAGTGTCGAAGTACTCCTGGGGTCGAAAATCAAGGAGAGTTCGGGAAGGGGGTCCATAAATGTGCAAAAAGCAGAAAAGCGGATCTCGATGTGAAAAAGGAACGTCAACAGCCAGCAGAGCCGAAATCACTAAGGGGGGGATAAGGGGAACGCTAAATTGATGATGAAAAACGCCGGGGGGATGTGGAAGCGCTCCAGAAGCATGAGTTCAGTTGATCAGGGGAAGGGAAAACACGTTGGGGGGGAACTAAAAAAAAAGAAAGAACCCACAAAGGGGGAAAAAACTCAGGAAGCGAAATCTGCGCTAAGAAAAACAGAGGGGGAAAACACTTGCTCAACCACAACGCACGAGTTTCGACGCTAAACCGATGCTCCTTTCGCAGGAAAGAAAGGGGGCATACGCGTGACATATCACGGCGCGGGAATCTAGGAAAGGGCAACGGCAACAGAGAAACGCCGACTAAAAAATCACGGAATCCATGTAATCTCATCTCGTGTGCCGGGGCGCCCCAAAAGTCACCCGTGATCAGATACGTCGCAGGCACAAAAACGAGAAAAAAAGAATCTAGAGAAAGTCTTCCTCACAAAGACGAAAGAGGCTAAAAGCGCGACAAAGACATTGGAAAAGTTGACGGAAAAGGGTACCAGGGGTAAGGAACAATTAGAAGGAACATCCCTATTCCCATCACGAAGAAAGGGGGGGGCCGGCCTTCTATTAGGGGACGTCCTCAGCAGCCCAGGGATTCCAACCAAAGGACTTCGGGGGTAGGCAAGGACGGAAAAGTCTTGGGAGACGTTTGGGACTTAACGGTGGGGAGGAAGGGCAATGGGTTTTTTCCCGCTCGCCAACAAAAAAAAAAATGGACAACACCGTATCATCCGCAGGGAACGCTGTATTAAAGGGGGGATGGTATCTGACGGGAGGCCGAGGGGGGGACATGTAACTCGTGAAGACGTGATACTGCGGCAAGAGGTCAGGCACACAAGCGGTGTTGATTTGCGTTCGAACACTGCAACAGGAAGCCTCCTTAAACCGAATTTGAAAAGGGGAAGGGGAAAAAAGTCAGGGGTCCAACTTGTCATAAAGCGGGAACAACGTTGCGCCATAAGCGGCATTCACTACCCAGCACCAAGAGGTCAGGACTAACAAAATTAATTTGCGGATAAAAATCACATATCGAATTTAATGGGGGGGGGAGGACAACGATGGAGTTGAGAGGCTAAGGTTATGGAAAAAGGCATTAAAAAAGGAAAAAAGATTGGGTGCCTGAATTGTCTGGGGAGGGTTTAGACGATACACAAACCCATAAAGGTACGGCAGCGGCCAACAGCCTCCGGGGGGGATCACGCTAAATCTAAAACTCAAAAAAAACAATATTAGGGAAAAGAGGGGGGAGGGAAGGGATGTGGGGATGGGCTGTCTTCCGACAAGAAGTGGATGGAAATATGGGGGAGAGGATCAAGGCTCCGGGGGGGGAGAACTGGCAGAAAAAATCGGGTTTCGGTGATGAAATGGAGGAACTTCTCGACAAAATCAAAGGGTGGAAAAGCCGGTTGGGAATTCACAACAGTCATGGGATGATGTGTGAGTGGGTGTGAGAAACCGCAAGATATAAAAGGGGGATTGAGTTGGACTTTCTGTAGAAAGGGATATAAGGGCGAAAGGTTGTCGGGGAAGGGGAACCATGGAATCAGGCGGTGCGGTTTCAGGGACTAATTGGGTATGCGGGGGTTAGGACTGAATCTAATGGTGACGCAATACATACAAACGCGGGTGGTTGGGGGTGGAAAGAATGCAATTACGGACGAGACGTTTACATTTTGGGGGGTTTAACCGTAGCCTGCCCTGGGGGACTCAAAAAGTGAGGATAAAGCCAGGGTTGGGGCGGATGATGTAAGTTTTTCGAAAGCCGGGGGGGAAAACAATAAGGCAGCGCAAAGGTGGAATTTAACACGGAGAACGCATTTCAAAAATGGGGGGGTTCCTACAAGAGGGGCGATGGAGAGGGGAGGATGGAAGGAAGCAGCTTTACTAAAAAAGTCGAAAAGATGTTGCTGGGGACGGCGGGGAACTGTTACTTCTAAGGGGGGGGAGAGACTGAAAAAAAGGGAGCAACCGAAAAAATGTCAAAGTCGGCGTAGGTAACTATAGGGGGAGGGGGTGGCAACTGGAGCGAGCAAGGAGCCGAGTTTTGCGGCAGGGAAACAGGAAAAGTTCTCTGCTGGAGGGGCGGGGGATTGTGGTAGAGGATCCGTGCACCTGCGACACGAAAAAAGGGGAGGACGAAGATCACGACAGATGCGCTGGATTCGCACGTGTGGTTTTGTTTAAAGAGGGTGGCTGTTTAGGGTGCACCACGGATTCACGAAGGGGGAAAATCGTGTCTTCAGAGAGTGAAGAGGGAAGAGCAGAATGCTCAGGGGGGGGGTCAGCCAGAAAAACGCAGGTTTTTTTTGGGGGACGAGGTGGGAAAGGGGCGCAAGTGGAGAACGTAGTTGGGACAAAGGGGGGGAATGGAACCGGCTATGCGGAGTGTGAAAGTTTTTGAATGAAAAGGGAAAACGGGATAAGGGGGAAGTTGTGAAATGCTGATCCACTGGGGCAGATCGAAACCCCAGATCCGTGGCTGGGTCATAATAGAAGAACGCGCAAAGAAAAGGAGTTCGGGGCCGCTCTTGCGTGGACGGTGAGAAAAAAAGTTGAAAAGCCTATACACGATTTAATTTAAAGAGGGTTAATTTAGAAAAAAAAAAAAAAAAATAAGGCAGCCGACAGCTCAAAGGGGGACTCGAGGGACAGCGAGGGGTACCCGGTCGTCGAAGAGGCAGCTTAACGGGGGGAGTTCGGAGAGTGACGAAAAGAAGAGCGCCGGAAGTATCGTGAGCAGAGTATGGCGCGTGAAGTACGCTGGAGAATCAGGGTCCCTCGCGTGGTAAAAGCGGAATAAAAAGGAACGATTGGGGGGGGAAATGGTTTTGATAAACTCAAGCACGAAACTTGAGGAGGACGCAAATCCCACAAATGTTTGCAAAAAAGCTTGGGGGGGAGATAGGAGCGGTTGTGGGGAGAAGCTGGTGAGCGTTATAACCGAGGATCGGCATCCTGTTGCATAGAAAACTTCGCGAAAACAGTCGCTTGTCGTCAATCAAGGAAAAGTAGTGTTCTGCTGGGGACTGTACGCTGTGGAGCGGAAGGGAAAAATTAAAAGGGGAAGGTTTCTTCGGGAGTTGGGAGTCACGGACGAAGGGGGTATTGGGGGGAAAATAATGGAGCGTCCCCGGCCGGGAGGTATTGGGACAGGCTGACGGTGGCTTGAAACTCTTGGGGGAGCGCTTTCTTTTAGCTGTGAAAAATGGTAGGGTTGTTTTGGATTGATAGAGCATCAAGGGGGGGACACTTTCGGTGTTGATGACTAATTTTGCTGAGAGGGAGGTGTTCATGGGCGCGGGGGAAAGGGGACAGGTCGGCCAGGGACGATTTTACAAGCTCGTAGTTTGAAAAAAACAAAATTAGTTGATCAGAGGAAACGGATCTATGGAAATTGTTGTGGGAAAATCAGGAAGTTTACGACGGAGAAAAAACAGGCAGGAGGGGAAGGAACGTGAAGACGGGGCGTCGAAAAAAAGGACAGAGCACGGCTACCGCTTCTGCGATGCAGCCAGGCGCTTGTAAAATCTTCAGTGTGGCGCTCGTGGGGTTTTGCGCGGGAAGGACCGAGCACAAAACTGATCGTTGGGGGTTAGGAAATGGCTGGACTAAAGGCGTTTAAGGTTTCGGAGATTATGGACGACCGAAAGCAGAGCGAGCTCTGAGCGACGCAGAATATCACATGAGTAAAGGGGAGTCATGGAGATGACTAAGCTCGGAAAAGGTGTGTGGAGACTAAGAAAAACAACGGGGAGGGGGGGGGAGTAAAGAGAGGGGAGAAAACGTCGGACAGTCGAGGGAATATAAAAAAAGCGTAACGTCATTGGGGATAGGGACATCGAAATCAGGGGAGAGTCCTCGATGAGTTCGGTAGAATGAATGCACCGAAAAAGCAAAGTTCCGTAAACCTTCGGACCTTTGAAACGATAAGTCATGGTTCGCGGAAAGGGGTAAGGAAGAAACCGAATGCGGCCAACCAAGAATATTGTCCGGGGAGCCGATTACCCGCGGAAGACAGAATAGACATCGGGACCGGGATTAAGAAGAGGAAACCGAGAAATAAGGCACCAGCATTGTCATGGGGCGACGTCGGAAAAAAATTAAAACCGATTGGGCCAAAACCACACATGGTAAAAAGCGGCATGCGAAAAAAAGGGGGGGGACAAATAATTTTTTTGTTCAAACGGAGAGGAGACTCAACAAAAAAAAAGGCTATCGAAGGGGGTGAGGAACGACGCGCCTTCCCAAGAAACCTGCGCAACAATAGCGCAAAGAAACGAAAGAAAGGGCACGTATCAAACTCCGCTCAGAAAAAAAAAGCCCATCAAAGCCTAGGACCCTCTCCCAAAAACCAAAATTAAAAGGGAACAATCATTCCAGTCCTTGCCGAAATCAAAAATTAACCAGTTCGTCTCAAACGGTGGGGGGGGGGGCGCCATAACGAAACCAATCTCCTGCGCCGCATTACAAAATACGAATACGAAACCGGAAGTCCCAAAAGTCACAGCGCCAGCAAAGCGAAAGTCCCAGGAAAACTCTTCAAAGAAACGCGCAAACGAACGGTCTTAATGGGTCCAAAGTGGACGTATGCGCCACCGGGCTGTTCCGCGTCAAAGGTAGACAATCTCTCAAGAAAAGCTTCAAGGGGCACAGCTTAGAAAGGGTTCAAGTCGCGGTATAAAACTCATTTGTGGGATTAGCAGAATCAAAAAAAAGAGGGCAACATAAGCTGAAAAAACCATATTAGACACGTAACGTCAAAAATCCGCACAATTCGTTGCCAGATTTGGAAAAGGGCAGGGGGTGGACCGCGATGGCCAAGCGGATCTCAAAAGCCAAGTAAGGAAGCCATCCTCTTGATCACGATTAGTAGACTTTGGGGCCGTCACGACTAATGTACCCCCGTTCAAGCGTAGGAAACATATGGTCGAAGAAGCAGGGTGTTCATAATCGGAAAAAAATAGAATGGTCGACGTCGATCAGCGTATTCCGGCCAGAAGTAAGCCTGAGAGGGCGATAGGCAACGTGAACGTCAACAAAACTCGCAGAATCACTCCCCGGATAAGGGCCTTTGCAGCTGGCAAGGAACGCACCCCGGAGTACCGCGGATCACGAAGCTAATGGAACATGGAACAACGTTTGGGCGGAAAGGAAAAGGGAGCACCTGAAAATGGAACAACGAAGGAGTCAAAAGAATGCGCACCCAGCAACTAAAACTAAAAGCGCAAAATTGCGAAAAACGACGAAAGATTCGCACTAGTTGGCTCGCTCGAACCGAGCGCCTGGCTCGAGGAAAACTTCACAAATGAGGCTAACAGAAAAGGGGGGGGGGTGGGGGGGTTGTGGGGGGGGGGGAGGTTCCAGAAGGGGAAGAGCCTAACACTAAAAGCGTGACAACCACAACAGGAAAAACTCAAAACGTGTGCTTGTACTAGAATCTATGTGCTTTGGGCGACCACGGGATATTCCGTGAGAGGCGGGGGGCATCAGGTAACGCAAGGAATCCAAGCCGCCAATCACCAAAAATACTGGAAGTCCAACCGTTAAGTGCCTCGCAGAAGTCTCAACCTACCAAATCACAACCCGAAGGTCGCGTCCGCGTGTATGAAGGGGGGAGTGAACGTTTCAGACTGAGAAACAGTCCGACCAGAAAATCATACAGTTGGCCGGTCAGAGGAAAAGCTTAAGGGGAAGGAACTCAAAACACCACCCTTCAAGCATCCCAACCAATTCAAACAGGGGCATTGTAAAATTAGGGAAAAAAATGTTGAAGAAAAAGTGGTTCAATTCAGCCTTCTCACGGGGGTTCCCGTCTGAATGGAACAAAACTGTCATAGAGCCACACCGCGGCTGTAATGAATTTGGGGGGGGGAAGGGGGCTATCGACATGCCAAGTTAGGACGATTCTCGTCCGGAATCTGCGGGAGCAAAGTCCGAACACACAGCGTGTGGAGAGTTATGTCGTTCAACCGGGGGGAAAAAAACGGGTTGCACAAAGAACCAACAATCTTCGATCTGCCCCGAACAGGCATCCAAGGCAAAATGGAACATCAACGCACCGTGGTGAAAGGGTCATCATCCGTGAAACGTGCGCCAAACGTTAATGTACTTCAATCCTGCCCAAATGCAAGAATTCGCGGCTACCAAGAACGGAGTATGACTTTGCTTCGAAGAGGACCAAGAAAGAAGATCGAATGCTGGGGGATCTTCCACAGCGGGGGTGTAGGAAGGCAGGGTGCTATGAAGGCAATTTGATGCACCAAAAAGTGCCTGCCCTGCCACGGAAGAGGACTTTTGGAAAATCTGGAGAGAAATGGGGACCAGAACATGTACGACTCCCAGGGGAGCAAAATGTAACTAACTTAAAGAGATATAAAAAAACAAAACGGGATAGGAAAAGAGAGAGATGTTCAGGGGGCAATTAGTGCTGTTGCGTAAACGTGGACAAGGAGGGTGGTCCTGGGGATTAGCGAGCAAGAGCCGAGTCCGTGCAGGGCAGAAAATCTCGGTGTCAAAGTGTGAAAAAGGCACGCTCTCACAGTCGGGGGGGGGAAAATCCGTTGTGGAATATCACAACATTCAATATAGAAGGGGACTTGGGGCGAAAAGAATCATACGGGGGGGGAAGATAAGGGGGCTTTGGAAAGTTCTGAGAAGCCTCTACAGCACGGTTTTGAAGGTCTAATGGATAAAGGTGCTGGGTCTTTAGGGGGAGGAGGAGCGGCGGAGGAAAAATTCCGAAAGTGTGTCAGGGAGTTTCCTTATTACTACAAGAAAAAAACACAGCAGGG
>Ga0179593_1492485_pt1 | contig 10932 bp, 9 predicted proteins | sample CZODoug2_1_08_16_FD_185931 | JGI IMG/M metagenome (GOLD analysis project Ga0179593, IMG submission 185931) | Vadose zone soil fungal communities from Angelo Coast Range Reserve, California, USA - CZODoug2_1_08_16fungal (PacBio error correction) | ecosystem: Environmental > Terrestrial > Soil >...
CGGTATGGTAGTAGGAGGAAATCTAACTGTGGAACAGGCTGGAGTCTGGGGAAATCGACCAGGGGTGTGGGCTTATTGTAGTACCCAACGACACCTTTATAGGCAATCACCTCTTCATTTGAAATTAAAGGGGCAAACTAGAACGTACCTACCATTCAGTCGACCGTGAGGTGCAAATATCTTGATTATCGTTGACAAGGGACGGCAAACGGGATTCAGAGAGGGGATTTGTTACACCAATTGCCGGGCTTTTCAACCCTGTGAAGCTTAAGCTATCCAACTAGCGATCACCCGGAATAAGCTCGCTAACTCGTGAAGTCCGCGATCATTCCGGAAAAGAAAACCCGTGGCAGTCCAGGAACTATAACAATGAGGCAATGGAAAACAAGGTGCACCAGCCGCTCAAGAACCCTAATCGTTTGGTGTTTAGTTACGGGGAACTACTATGGGGTAAGTTGAACACCAGAGTATGCAAACCGGAAACGCACATAAAACACTGTTTATAGGATCATTCAGGTGGTGATTATACCAGGCCGAGGCGTAATATGTGAAGGAATTCCTCAATTCCCCGAATGGCATAGCGAACAGTAGATAAAATGGAAACCTGAGGAACGGGGCACTGAATTTGGGGGGCGTTCTTCCTTTAAAAAGGGACAAGGGGGAAAACAAAGGCCCGTGGGATTTTGGGAGGCGCTTTCCAACAACTCCAGCTGGAAATAGTAAAACAAGCAGAGGGAAATCAAAAAATCTAGAAGACGCGTTTACGGAGGACCAAATACCCTGGCTAAATACTCATCAGAAGGGGGACGAGTGTCGCGGAATTTGTTCTAAGGTATGAGAAAGAGGATTGGAGCAAGCGCAATGGGGGTAATGCTTACCAAAACCAAGCCCTTGGTAACACTAAAAGGCGGTTTGAATCAGTCGTATTCCGGGGGAAGAACTTCATCCTGAAAGGGAGGTGAGAAACTCAAGAGGAGCCTCCGGGGGTTTTGGTCGAAACGGGCGTGCCCCAGAACAATCAAATTTTTGCAACACAATGAAAAAGGACTGCCTCGCGTTATAGGAAAGAGGATAGGAGCCGCAAGGGGGGGGTCAACGGGAATGTCCTGATGCGGACCCACAAACGAATCACGCCTTTAAGAATTAAACATAATTCCCGCAAACTACGAAGAAGCAGAAAGGGAGGACATGCTCTCAGACAGGTCCTTGGCAAACTGTTTGGAGACGGAAAAAGGGGTAAGGGCGAGGAGACGGTGTGGCGGAGTTGAAGAGGGGAACAGTGCCATTTAAATCCACGGAGGGACGGTCGAAATGATAGGGTGGGATAGCCGAAGAGAAAAAAAGCAACTGCGCCAAAAAAAAAAATCGCTAACAAAAAACAACAAAGAGGGGCAAGACTCTTAGAGAAAGAAAGAAGAAAAAGCTGGGCGGACATATTCATGCAAGAAGGACGACAAGGGCTAAAAGGATTGGACTCGTCAGTTTGGCCATTTCGAGCGGACTGGATCAAACGCGCCCGAGAGTGGAAATGGGAGGACAATAACGAGATTGGAGCCAATCGAAGAAAGCCCCCGGAAAAATGAAATAAGGACATCATGGGGTGAGGGCAGAGATGTCTTTAAAAGCCGCTGGTAAATGTAAAAGGAGGCTGCTTGCGGGGGTGGTGAGAGGAAAAGATCAGTACCGAAAAAACTTGAGGTTCAGCATAAAAGAGGCTTTGGAAAAGGCTGTTAAAGTGGTTGGGAGGTACAGAATGTGCTGTTTGAAGAGAGACAGAAAGGTAGGAACAACGTTGGGGCATGGGGAGACAATCAAGGCCATGGGGACTTAGCACCGGCATCAAAAATTAGGAAACCTAGGCGTATTGCTGCGTCTGGGTGTTTGGGAAATATAACAGAACCTCGTGTCAGGATGGAAGTAATTGAGGAAGTTTTGGGGGGAAATGAACCAACCCCGGAATAAAACAACGGGGTCATTTGCAGCAAATATTCGCTGAGCAATTAGTGGCATCGCGTACGTAATGTCAAGGATATTTGGGGTTATCCAGGGGGCGAAACTGGGGTGAGAAGAGTTCCTGGGCGTTGGGGACAACCAACATCATTTTTTTGCCGCCAACCTGAACTTTTGGAGCAAATTGCCCAAGGGGGGGAATATCTCATCATGTGCAGTCGAGCGTCCGGGGGAAGTTTTCCCGGTGTTGCTCACAAAATATAGGACTACCAGGAGGACATTTATGAAGTTGTAGGGGCATTCGCTTCAATCCGCTTGAATAAGGTAGCCTTCATCCCACTGGGGAGCGAATAGCCAGGGGCTTTTTAGTCTCTTGCAAAGATGCTGTTGAGAGGGGGTTCCCCGTACGTTGAGGGCCCATAGTAGGCCAGTCCAGGCAGAACAACCGAAGTAGTGCTGGGGGTCATTAACTCCGGGGGTGAAAATTTGACTAGCTGGGCCCCAGAGTTGTGGGCAGCCGGCTTCTCAGAGTGCGCTCTCCGGATCTTTCCTCACTCGAAGGGAGATTTCCACTGGTTGGACCACAGGAAGCTTTAAGTCAATATGCCTTTTGAACTCCGGTTCACAAAAACAGGGTCAACGAGATCACCGTTGGGTTTCCGGCCTGGGCACAAAGGCCGTTGGGAAGTGGAGTTACGGGAGAAAAAAGTTCGTCGGTGACACATGAAGAGGCTTGGTTTACTAAAACCCCCGGTTAAAAGTTGTAAGAAGCCCTAGGCACCGAAGTCGAGTTAACCCGTGAGTAGAGCTTAAATTCTTACAAGAATAACTATCCCGAGAGAATTCAGCAGAGGGTTCCCAACAAAAGAGGGAAGGTGGATCCCCAAAGTAAGTCGAGAGGAGGAAGGACGGCAGGGGGTTATCTCTTGCCCGTGGGCTGGGAACAGGGACCCAAGTGTATAGAATCTGGAAGTAATCTGGTCACTGAGGTCAGCTGGGGTCTGGAAGGACGAAATTTTTACTGAAAAGACCCTAAAACTCTCACGACTAGAGTCATTCAGCGAAGGCATAATCGCTTTGAAGAAAAGAGGAATGAGGATTAGGAAAAATTGCATAGATAGGCGACTGCACGCGACTTGTAATCTTCTCTGTTGCATTTACGGCGAACAGGGTGACACTCCCAATTAAAAGGGAGGCGCAAGGAGCGGTAGAATCATTGAACCTAACATGGCAAGGCCGGACTTGGATTTGGGTATTAAGGGGTGATCGATGATCATCATAATCGACTAGGAGAGAAGTGAGCATAAAAGTGGAAGAAGGGAGGAGTGACTGCTATCTAGACAGGTCAGGGCGTGTCGGGGGACCATTCGATCTTACCCATTTGGGGAGGGGATTGATGGAGGAAAGATAAAGCTGAAGGACATAGCAGACGGGGAAAAACGGGGAATCAGTGGGTCGTATTCTATGGTTTCGGAAAGTCCAGGAGTGTATCATGCGAGTTGAAAAAACTCTTGGGGGGGGTGGGGAGGGCGAAATCAACCTTGTCACCTGCCCAAAGAATGCGCTAAAAATTTAATTGGGGGCAAGCCTATTGACACGGTCTAGAACAATAGGGGTTTTAAGCCTAGCGGAGGGGGGCGGGAGTGGATCACCACAGCTTCTCTTACGGGCCGAATAGACAATGTTTCTACGGTTCCCATGCAAAAAAGACATAAATGGTTACATCGTGCACGAGTACTAGCAGAAAAAAAAGGAAAGCTAGGTCAGAGCTGGGAGACTCCAACAAAGATCAGAAGATACGTGTGTGGGGTCTCGAGCCGCGTATCTAGCTAGTCTCAACAACAAAAAAAGGGAGGAGGCGTATCTATAGGATGCGTGAAGACCACCTGAATATTCGGTTGAATGCTCCGGGGTAGGCTCCCCGGCGTGCGCTCTGTCCACCGCGGCCGGGGCCGCTCTTTCGACTGCGGGAACCTTTGGTGTGGAAGGGTCAAAGGGACGGGGGGAGGAAAGGGAAGGGGGTAAGTGAAAAAGGTCTATGGGGTCACAGAAAGCGTTCGGGATCTAAGACACGCTATGTAAGGAGTTAACCCTCAGTTTGTAACCGACTGACCTTAATCTCGTGTTCTCAAAAGGGGGAGGGAGGGACCGCATTCAGGAGTTGGCAAGGGAAATAGGGGGGGGAACGTTGCCTAAAAACGTACGATATTATAACGACGCAAAACCCCGACTCCGTGTCGGGTTAGAAAATACTTCAACTAAAGGAATACGAAAACATACTTACTTTTAACAGGAGGACTGTCGGGGGGGGGGGGAAGTAGGACTGCCTTCACATCTAACAGGGGGTTCCTCGATGTCCCTAAACTGGGTGTAGAGGGAAGGAGGGTTCGGTCCACCATAAGGGCGGAACTCAAGGGGGTTGGGTGACATTAGAGGACGGAAGGATAAGTATAGAAAGCCAGTTCAATCATCAAGTTCGATTCTTCCCTCCGGGAGGGGGGGAGGTAGAGGCACGGAGGATGGAAAAACGACTCAGGCCCGCCAGGCTCGTGGGGACGACAACCGTGATTCTTAAAGGCCATATATTCGAAAGTAGGTTCAGGAAGCAACATCTATGCATTGAATGGAAGTGAAGAGGAAATCACTATTTGGATGGGAGAGCTTATCCAAAGGAAAAACGCAGAAGATCTATTATAAAGAGGACGGGTCTGGCAAAACCCCTATAGCGGTCAAAAGTGAATGACGGACAAAGCTGACACGACATGTTGGTGAGAACAGCCTGACAACTAGGAAGCAAATCGGCAGTGAAGCAGAAACACGACGTAATCCCAGCAGAGCCTCCTCAGCTAGAACTACTCGGGAATCCACTAATGATCGTTGTGTTCAAACCGATGAAGGATCGAATGTCTCGGATAGTGCGAGGCGTGGGGAATCGACCTACAGCGCTAAAACTGGATCGCACCAGGCGGGAGTGAGGGGGGCTTGGAGTCACGTAGTTACAAGCGGGAGAGAAAGCAACCTCTTAGGGGTTCGCTCATTCGGCTAAAGTAAATACATGGACAGCAGCCGGTGAGCTCGTACAAGAGGCGTAAAAGGCAGGTGACAAAGGACGTTAACAATCACGGGGGATTGGGGGGGGGGGGGAAAGATGGGGAAAGGTCAAACACGCGGAGAGGAACTAAAATATCGAGGAGAAAAGGGAGAGGGTCAATCGGATCATCTCGAAGCCGGGAAAAAAAGACGATCAACTTCTAAGGCAAAGGACAAGGGCAACCGATGACAAACCTCGAGTCTAACAGCAGACGAAAGATCGTGGTGGAAAAAGCTGAAGGAATAAGTGGGGAGGCAATCAATGGAAACACTCGCAAGCCTTTGGGCGGCGAAAAGCGAAAGCACTGTGCTATAAGGTTGGGGAGGAGCTACCAGGGGGGGGACCGCCGGAAACTGGACAGAGGGAACGACAATTCATAAAGGAAAGAGGAGCTTCGGATACAACGGTGACGTCAGGCAAGACATGTGGGGAGTGGAAAAGAAAAAGTTTTCAAGGGGAAAAACCACCTGGGAAAGGGGTATGTTTCACCAAAGCTGAGGGGTCAACCACTAAGGTCGAACCAGAATGAAACAGAAGCAGCGAAGAATCAAAACTATGTAACGTAAAGAGTCTTCAAAACAAGGGCCGCCAAGTAATACTTGCGCAAGGAAGAGGGGGGGGGTTACGGGGGTTGTCCGTTAATACGCGACTTATGGAAAGAGAGAAGTGGGGGGGTTTATTATATCAAAAAAAAACTCCAGGGGGGGCACTAGAGAGGTGCAATCGCTCTATCCGGGGTCGGCAACGAAGAAGGAAGGATTAGAACAATGAACGCACAAAAAAAGTTGGTGACTAAACGTTGAGGTACTCCAAACCATTAGTTCAATCAAACAGAAAAGTGAAGCATTGGGAAAAACCACGGAGGGGAATTACGCAAGGGGGGGGGGGAAGTGATCCGGCCTTCAACACCAACAGGAATAATGGAAAGAGAGCCCCCTATCATCAATCTTCGCAGCTCTCTCACCCTCTGGGTTGCCGGTGGTGTATGGGGGGGACTACGCATTCTCGAGGATGAGGTGGAGAGCGTTTAAAAAGAAGGACAGGGGTGCAAAAAATGGGTCAAGCGTCAAAAAGGAGACGATGAAGATTATTCCTTGAAAAACAGAGAATTCTGGGTCTGACGCGCTGACATGAAACCAAAAAGACGTAAGAAGGATTTCCTATATACATGACTGGGAGGGGAGGTTCATCTTCAGTCTCATAATTCTGTCTACACCAGTAGGGGGACGCTCTCCATTGTGCCATTTAAAAAACAGAAGGGAGTCGTTCTAACGACTTCCACAAAAAACTCACAGGGTCCTTTGAGTAGGGGGGGACCAGATCTAACATTCCCCCTTAAACTACAATGGGAGACTTTTCTGCGGGTATGTGCTCACAAAAAGGTAAATTAGAGGGGGGAAAGGCGATTGTGTTGGTATGGCCAGGGGGGAAAGTCAGAAAAAGGTCTGATAAAGGTGAGATACCCCTGCGTAATACTGGTTGCTTGAAACGAAGGTGAGGGCTTCTTCTACACAGAAAAAATGGTTAGAAAAAAAAAACTCACAGGGTTAAAGTTACAGAAAGAGTTGGGGAATGGGAATCTTTCTCCAAAAGAATGTTTTCAAAAACAACGCGGGTTATTATTGGCCGGGAGGGTTGTTATCATGAAAACATCAAGGGTCGAAAGGGGGGAGGGGGAACGGGAAGTATATTTGTGAAGGGGGATCTAAACAAACAGATAACCAGTCGGGAAAGGGTGGAGGGGTTCACCTAAAGCAAGACCTTGTTTATTGGGGAGAGGGGGTGCTTAGGAAGGAATTGTGGACGAAAGATTGTCTCGGGGGAGGGGCAAGTTTCTGTACCAGCAACTTTTTGTGGCCATAACATTCACGGGGGGGGATTTACTTTTCAATCACAACGCCAAGATACTTAGGCTATGTCCTTGGCCTACGGCGCTAAGAAGTTCCTTTACTTTTCTGGCCTGCGAGGGGTCCGAGTCGCCTCAGCTTACAGTAGCATGCAAGGGGAGGAGCCAATTTCGGGGTAGATGGGCTCTGGGAAAATTTCAGTTGGGGGGGGAGGAGGGGAAAAACCAATTATGTTATTTAGCCAAAGAGAAGTCAGCCACCATAAGTCTGTTCTTACAAACGAGAGGGGTCACTTTTTGAAACTGCTGGCAACGAGGGGTGGATAGTCTGCAAGGATAGGGGGGAAGGAGAAATCACTCGAAAAGCTTTCAAGGAAGGGACAGGAGGAGAAGAGCCATCGGGTTTTCCAAGACAGTCAAATCAATATTCCTTTAAGAACCTTTGTTTAAGAGGCAACGCTATAGAATCTTGTCCGGAAACGGAAAAGGCCCGCGGTGAAGGGGAGTACGGGACGGTCGGGCGTTGGAAACAGGGGAAACAAGGAGAGGATGGGGTTGCTCCACTTGTGTAAGAAGTACTAAAACCAGACATCACGAAGGGAACTGGAACAAACCAGAGAGGAGGAAAGGGAAGAGTGCCTAAATATTAGGAGGAATGCGATCATCAAAAATGGTTAGCACAATGATGCAGGATGGGCACCAGTAGGGGCGACGCTTTAAGGGACATTAGGGGGTGCGAAGGCTTGTTCGGGAAAGGGAAAAGGCAGTGGCGGAAGAGTCGGGGGAGGAGGAACTATCAAATAAGTTAGAAGGTGTCTTGGGAAGGAATGGGCAAAACGAACCCGAGATAGAGACGGCGAGATTACGGAGGGTCGAGGAATCGCTTGAAACACCAGAGGGTTTTTCTTATAGAGGGGGCAACGAAGGGGGAGAGGAAGCGTGGGCCCGAAAAAAACGAGGATGGATAAAAAGGGGTGGTTTAAAGATCACGGGGAGTCAACCTTAGGCGGAGGATGTAGAAAAGAAAAAGGATCTACCTAATACATTGTCGAAGAAAGGGAAAAGGGGGGAGTATTGACACCGTTGGTAGGCTCCTGAAAGACCAGTGAACCAGATATGACTAAACAACCGCGGAGGGGACCGAAGGGGGATTAAGGGGGGAAATTCCGCTCTACTTAGGAATAAGGGGGAGTCAGGAAGGACGAGTCTTACAAGTGAAAAGGTTGGGCTTAATGTCAGAGGATCTCAAGGGAGAGAAGGGAAACGGGCGTATTTTTTGTCATAGAAGTGGGAGGCTTTGTGAAGGCCCGGGTCGGGTGAGCGCTGACGGAAAAAAAAAAGAAGTGGGGGTTAAGACGGGTGGGTGGAGAAAAGGGTCAAACTACTACAAAGCCGAAGAGTGGCGGGAAAAAGGGGGCAAGGGGGGTCAAGCTGTTCAGAGGGGGGAAGGTCGTCAACTGGGGGGTGTTAAGGGCCGAAAGCTGCTGCTGGAGAGTCAAATACGAAGTAGGCTTCTGTGACTTCCAATAGGAACAAAACATAATTGTTCGGGCCATTCCCGATAGTAAAACTTACGCCACTAAAATAAATAGCGTGACACGACCCGAGGGTAAGGTTAATCTCTTTTATAAGAAGGCCAACGGAAACCGAAGAATTCGAAAACTGGGTTTTCTGCAAAAGCATCGTGTTATAGCCAAAAAATTGGATTAAAAATATATCTTTCTGTTAAGAAAAACATCGATAATCTTCGGGGGGAAGGGACCTCAACAATCGATTTACATATACAATCTCTTTCCAAGGTCTGGCGGTCCTTTTCGGGCATACATAGTGAGGTGAAAAGGCCGGGGTACTTTGTAAAATTTGTTTGGGAGTAAAAAACGACGCCTGGGATGATCAGAAGGAACTAAAAAAGACTTAGGGTGTAAACATTTAAGATAATCTGGAGGAAGGGAGGGGGAAAAGGGGACCTGGGGGCAAAATGAGGCGCCATCAAGGAGGTAAAAAGTGGGGGGGAAGGGAACTCTTGACTTGCCGAAAAACAGTGACCATCTTCTGCACCATGAAAGAAATAGAAAGCCGACGTGGTCGACTCCTTCCCCCTCCAGAAAGGGGGGGACAAAAAATACCACCGTTTGAACCTGGACTTTCGGACGAATGATTAAGAAAGGCAATCAAAAGCCACAAGGGTATCCGCGGAGTTAGAACACACCCGAAGTGACGTGCGGAGGGACACAACTAGTACAGCAATCAGTTTTTGAGAGAGTCATCGAAGTGGCAAAAAAAAATGGACAAGGAAGGAAGAAAGAAAAGGGCGCTGTGGCAAAAAAGAAAGAGGGGGACTGTCTGAGTCAAAGCTCCGTTTCGGCAAGCAAGGCAATAGGGCCTCAAAGGGAGCGAAATGGCAACAAGAGGGGAAATACACTGAGGCGGTGGGCAGGAGACCAAACTATCTATGCCAGTCGTCCGAAGAGAAGGAAAACAAGGTGTTGCAAGCGATAAGAGGCAAAAGCGTATCCGAATTCTAAATCGGGACGAGAGGGTATCTGGCGGTACGTTCACAAATTAGGGAGTTAAAAGACAACCAAAGAAGGGTGGGGAGGCCAGAGAGAAAGGAAAAAAAGGAGGACTCCGAGTCAGGTGGCCGGTTCAGAAAAAAGAAGATATTCTGCAAAGTCGCAGCGGAGGAAATACTCGGAACTATAATGGGGGAAACAGCTGCTTAAATAGCAGGAGAGAGGGTGATGCGAGGTACCTTTTTTTCAATCGACGGCTTTTGTCAACACTCCCGAAGGGATAGGGGAGAGGGATAACTTTACAAAGAGAGCAATCAAAGGACTTAAATTGGAAAACACCCTCTAAAGTTACCAGAAAAAAGGCAGGAGGGGCAAGGGGAGGCGACGGAAAAAAGAATAGGTTTATATCTTTGCCGGGGAACCAAAAAAAAGGGAGATGATTTGCACAAATGGTGGGCCAGGGGAACCATATAAGTTCTCCAGAGCTAGACCGTCGGGGAAAGGCTCTCTTAGAGGAGCGATCAAAAGGAGCGAAGACCGGGGGTTCCGCCTATTCAACAAGGGTGGAAGAAAGCACTTAACCACTTGAAACGCTGGTAGCCAGAGAAGCGGTTGTGGAAGACGGGAAGGCTCTAGCTGCAATCAAGGGACGGGGAAAAACAAACCGCTGGATGGGGGCATCAGAAATCGCGAGTCTAATGGAGTAGGTTTTAAAAGGTTCTACAGGACAAAGCGTGAGTTAAGTTGTGCCCCAAAAAAAACAGATCCCTAATTGCATCACTCATCAATGGTCACATAACAAGGAAACGGCTACCGCTGAAGTGTTGTAGTCTTGGACCCGTCAATGGGCCCTTATTGGTGGTTTGAAACACAATTATGAGGGGGGTCCACAACGGCAAAAGGAAAAGACATAAAACCACTCATGAACTGTAGATACTTGAGATGTGCCTACCAGTGAGGGGAAAGGAGGAAAGTGTCATATTGAAGCAGGGTAGGGTGAGGGGGTGGGGGGTACGTTCAGAAGAACAGACATAGAATTCATGGAAATCAAGAAAGTGATTTGGTCATCAGCTTCCCACACAAGTTTAAGCAACTACGCAGAGGGGGGCAAATCATTCTGAGGGGCAAATGGGCTAGATGGAGGAGGTTAGCCGCAAAGCTCAAGCAAGTTATGGGTGTTCAGAAACACCGGGAGGGGTCTCCTCGACACATTAGTGGAAAAACAACCAGTACATCCTCATTTTAAGAATACCAGTAGGGAAACCGCAAGTTTTCGGATGATCCGTATGATGGAAAAAAAAGGACAGTTCATCAGAGAAACGGGACACCAGGGGGCCTGCCCTAACCATATCAGGTCGCTTCAAAGGGAAGAGCTCGCGGGGAAGGGGGGGGGGGCATGTAATTAGAGGGGGCACTTATATGTGGGCGAGCATCTGGGGTGGGGGTAGAACAGTGGGAAAAGGGCCACACTTGGACAGAAGACCACTCATGAAGAAAATGATGGAAGGATGACAACAAGCTGGCTGCGAGAA
>Ga0179593_1552531_pt1 | contig 10932 bp, 10 predicted proteins | sample CZODoug2_1_08_16_FD_185931 | JGI IMG/M metagenome (GOLD analysis project Ga0179593, IMG submission 185931) | Vadose zone soil fungal communities from Angelo Coast Range Reserve, California, USA - CZODoug2_1_08_16fungal (PacBio error correction) | ecosystem: Environmental > Terrestrial > Soil >...
TCTCGTTAGAAGAGTTGACAAGCTCGGGGCGAAGTCTACGCCTGACTGGTTGCTTTTCCCCATATACCATACCAAAAAGGTCAACCTCGCTTCGAGGGCCAGCTAGGGAAACTCCAAGAAAGTGTGATTCCTTGCACAATTGGGGGGAAGAACTCAAACAAATATTCATTGCCTGCAAAAATTGCCGCCAAAAGCAGGATAGACTAAACGCGGGCTTACGCGGAAGCCCGTGAAATTAAAAAAAAAAACAATATCCCAGGAAACACTATTTTTTGGGAAAACCTGCGCCAAACCGAGGCAGGCGCGTCCAGAGCTCGAATTGCTCGTAGAAAAGAGCTCCTCGAAGGGGGGAAGTTAGAACTCACGACACTGCAAAACCTTCGAGGCGAAAGAGCTCGCCGAATTCGCAGACGAAAGGAGACAATCGAGAAAAAAGGGGAATCCGTTCACAAGGCGTTGGGTCAAGGAAAATCTAGGAAGCCTCGTTGAAGGGTTTCTTTCAGAAAATGCCGTTGAAAGGCTGCCTCCGGAAGCCTCAAGGGCTCTCATGGACCGCAAAAAAAGGAAAGGTGTGAGTGCGAGCAGACCATCGCTGCTGGCGCGACAGAAATCGTCCGCAAAAAAAGGGGGGGAAGAGCGAAGGGCAGCACGCCGACGAAATGGCATCCCCACACTAATACTAGGACCGGAAACCGAACGGAAAAAAAAGGAAACGCCAAAGACGCAGGATTGACAAAATTTGCCACGGCAAGTGAACTTCTTTCGATCCCAAGTCAACGCTGCGAAACGAAGGAAATCTGAGAATTCACTGGGGGGGGGAAAAAGACAGGTGCTGGGAGGGATAAGGTCTGGAGGTGCCTTCGGATATTACAAATAAACGAGGGCTGCAAAGGGGGGTACTCAGAGGGGGACAACATTCTCTATCGAAAAGGGGAAGGGAGTGTACCGACTCACACTGAAAAATCGGGTCCTCGCAGGGGGGAAAAAAAAAGAACCAGTAATCTGGTTCGAGAATATGACAATGACGCAGAGTGGTGCATTTGCCAAAATTCGGGCACTGAAAATCCAAAAAAGTTCTGCGGGAAACACGGGGGGGGGCGTGTTTACTGCAGAGGGTTAATTGAAAAAAAGAAGATCGCACAAAGGGCACAACAAGGGAGGGGAACATTCACAGATGTGAGAGGGCAGGAATGTTCTTAGGCAAGGCTGGGGGAGTGGGAGAACGGATATCAACAAGGGGGGGGGGTCGGCAGAGAGAAGAAGAAGTCTCATAATTGGGGTCGCACCAGGCAAACAATTTGTAAGAAATGGCACCCTCGAAAAATTTGTAACTGAAAGACTACTGCAGAGGGGGGCGGGCATATAGACTACTTGCCGCGGCTTAGGGCAGAATTGCAAAGATGTTCGTACACCGTCGAAATGAGCAATTAGAGGAGGGCACTACGAAGGTCCTTTGAGAAGGGGGGCCAGACCGTAAGCGGAAAAGGGGGACGACTCGTCGAGAGAGGTGGGCGTAAAGAGATGGTCGAGGGAAAAAGAGAAGAGGACCGGGGTTTCATGCGACAAAATCGGGTACTCTACGAAAGTAGCCGCGAGCTGTGTCACAATAAATGGAGGGGGAGAAAAAAAGGCAGCATTATGGAATCTGCCGGCATTGAGAATCATAAAAAAAAAGGGTATGGAAAAAAAAGAGGCCGATTTGTGGACAAGACTTATCTGGGTCGAGTTCTCGGTGACAACAAAAACCGGGGGGGAGAAAAATCTAGAAGCAAAGGCCAATCAATTGGCGCGAAAAAGCGGGAAAAAGAAGGCAAATTCGGAGGCGCCAAGAAAACCATCATTGGAAAGATCTCAAAGGGAGCAAGAAAAACTGCGGTGTCATGAAATAGCATCGAGACGCGCGGGGGGCAATCGGCCTTAGAAAAAAAAATAGGGAAAAGAGGGCCTAGGAGGACGTCTCCTTTTTTAAACTCAAAGAAAACTGATCAAAAAAGGGCGCTTTCCTCCCCTAGGAGGGACGTTTTCGTCCTTCTTGGAGAAAAGCGACTCTAGAAGGGCGGGGAACCCCCCCGTTTCATTTCGGGGGGGAGAAAGGTTTCATAAAGGGCCCCATACTCCAATGATGTCTGAAGAGACTCGGCCATCAGCAGGGAAACTACGAGGCCGAGGAAAGAAGAGGTATAAAAATTGAGAGCGGATTGAATCATAGAAGAATAACGTTGCACTAGGCGCGAATTCCATCGAAACATGCACCTCATCGGAAAAAGGGACAGAGCTCACTGGGTTCTTTCGCCATTGCGGGGACGCGTTCAGAGGGTGCGTGGGAAGTCGGCAAAAAAGGCAACGACCGTATCCATGGGGGTGAGCGAAGGATTCAAAGGGTCCCAGACGCGCGGAAGGAGGTGTGTGAAGAAGTCACGCAGGGACTGAACGGCAGGGATCTGGTGGTGGGGAAGAGTAGTTGGTTAAAGAGGCCTTTCTGGTAGGGGACCACACAAAAAGGAGGAAAAACTAGCGGATCCAGGAAAATACGGCAAAAAGGAAGGTGGTGTCAGGGGAAAGAGCTCCAACTGGTCGAGAGGAGTCGTGCTCTAAAATCGAAACATATACATCATCAGTGGTCCCATCGAAGAAAATAATCCATTTTAAGGGACAACCATCGACAGTTACAAAGGAACATAAGGGGGATTGACTTAAGCGTACATCTTTTGTCTCAGAAAAAAAGGGTTAGGGGAAATCTCAACAACACAACGGGGGGATGAGGCCATATCATCCAGATAAAGAGAAGAAGAGGGGGGAAGTCGGAGGAAGTCAATTTCTGGGGAACGGCGGGTCAAAGAGTTTGGGAAGAGGTCGTCTTGAAAGGCGATTTTACCAAAGGGGAAAGGGGGGGGGGAGGAGGTGAAGCGGCTTTCGATTGAAGAAAATGCCAGCAAAATTCAAGAGTTGTGAGCGCATGGGGACGATACCTTTCAATGAAGGGAGGGGGGCAAAACTAAGGGGAAGGATCGGATCGTATGGGAATCAAAGGGGGTCGTTGTTCTATGGGGAACAATAATTAAAAGAACATAGGTGAAAAGATCAAGGGCATACTCAGGTGGTCTTGGTCCCCCTGAATTACTTAAGAAAGGGCTTACACTTGGGGTACTTCTTCAAGGGGTCAAATATTGGGGGGTGGGCCGAAGGAGGAGGCGGTCAATCTTAACCGGAGGCGTTGTGGCCAGGAAACTCGGGCAAAGAGGATGCGGTTCATGCTGTCTATGGAGGGAAATAGGCAGGGCTAGTGCAACTTTATTAGTGTCGATGGAACTGTGTATCGGGAAAGACGTCGGAATTTCCAGAAGGAAAAAAAAGAAACTAAGGGAGTATGGAATATGTGGGGGAAAACACGGAAGGATTCAACTGGGGGAAAACATTATAGAGGAGAGGGGAACAGCTAGTAAAAAGAATGGGGCCCGCCTGCGGTGGGGGGAAGTCATCGGAAGAACTTCGAAGAGCCGCTCGGTTTTATTCCAGCTAATAGAAAAGTCTATTTTGGAAAAGGCCCAAAAAGAAGGGGGGATCGTGCGAAAGAGAAAGAGGAAGGCCTGGGGGGGGGAGGGGGGACCCTCCTTTTTTAGGGAAGAGATTGAGAGGGAAAGACTGCCAAAGGAAGGAGAGCACCGATGGCGGGAATTGCGTTCGTCAAAGAGTTTGATAAAGAATGATTGTCCTTTGAGGAACTCAATAAAAAAAGGGGGCGCGTTGGGAAAGTCGAGAAGAAGACGTCACCGCTGCTGAAAAATCGAAGGCTCCATAAAAAGAGGGAGAACGTTCTTAAAATTCCAAGGAGAAAGAGACTTGCGGGAGAGAGTCCATTATTGTGAGAGCGGCTCTGGAGGCTTCGAAGAGAGGGGGGGGGCCGGTTGCCAAGAGGAATGAAAAAATGGGCCTATTGCCAAGTTGTTCATAATCAAGAACTTGAAATCCACAAAAAGAAGGGAAAAAGAGTTCGGAAAGGGAAGAATTCCGGTCGTAAAAAAGAGTGCAGATGAGAGGGGCACGATTGGCGATAAATGGGACATTGAAAGGGGGGTACGAAAAAGAGAAGCCATCTTGAATCGGGGAAGGAAGGGGACGGAGTCCGACGGAGACGTACCGACTTGAAGGAGCAACACCGGAGTGCGAGCCCAGGGTAGTCAAATTTGAAAGAAAACGAAAAAGTATCGTTCGCGAAGAAAAAAAGATCCATCAGGCCTTCAGGGGATACGACGCGACAGCCCCATGAAACCGAGAACCTACGCGATGAAAAAAGGAAGAAAACCTCTGGAGAAAAGTTGTTGGGGAAGAAGAGGAGGCGAGACACTTGGTAATGCAGTAAAAACGGTAACAGTCTTGAGGGTTTCTTGGGAGGTTATTGAACTACAGGAAAAGAAAAAGAGTTGACTTCAGGTCAGAAAAGACGGAAAGACCAGAGTCGCGGAAGATGGGTCAGAGTCGGTAAACGTAAAGGAACGTTGTTGAGGGTGGGGTTGAAAAAAGTTATTACACGAAGAGCGGGCTACCGCGCAGAAGAGCAGACGACGAAGAAAAGCCGTAGCCACCCAAAAAAAAAGTCGGGGGAAGACGTGCCAGTCTAGGAATGTTTTTCTGTATGGGGGCGGGGATTGAAAGAATAATTGCACACTTGGGGTAGGACAAGATAGATAGATGTCCGGGGGGGGGTTGTGGCGGTGGGGGTGGAGAGAAACTCTCAGGGCAGCGCCGTCGGGTGTTTAAAAAGGAGTGGATTGGTTAGAGGGAGTTAACGTTTCGGAATTCCGAAGGGTACTCGATGTAAAGGAGGAATGGGGAGGAATTCTTGAGCTCCAGTGCTAAACTCCGAAAAAAGAAAAATCCTTATCTGCCAAGAAAGGGCGGGCAAAAGCTAGGCAAGAATTCACTGCGGGGATTTGGAATAACAATTCAAAAAAAGGAATATCGCGAGCGAGTGGTTAATTCGGTTTATCCCAAGGGTCACGGTGAACGAAAGAGGTGGGGGGTTTTGTGGGGTGGTGTTTTTTTTTGGGGGTTGGGTTTTTGGGGGGGGGGTTTTTTTGGGGGATTCCAGAAAAGGCAAGGGCGAAGTCCGGAAGGTTCGAACTTTTTGAAAAATGCGGAGGCAAATTACAGACGCAAAATATAAAGAGAGGAGCGGGGCTGGGCAAGAATACTATCATTTCCCGCAAAATGGAATTGGCCATTCTTTGCTAAAAGGAGTCTCTGAGAGAAAAAATCTTGAGAAGGGGGGATATGGAAGCTCTTTGAGATTACCGAGGAAAAAGGGGCGTTCTTCGCATCCACAGGAGGACGTCTGAATGAGTCAATGAAGTTTGGGAAAAACTGATTCTTCACGGAAGGGGGGAACGGCGCATCACTTTCAGGACGGAGGGATGGGGGGGGTTGGGGAATTCAAAAATCCGGCGTAGACTGAGCTTCACGGAGGGAGAGATCACAAACAACAACAAGGGGGATGAAAATGAGAGGGGGGAGGAAAGTACCATGAAAGAAGGGGAAACTCCGCGAAGTGGAACGGGAGATTGAAACAAAGAGAAAAACGACGGGGAAGGCCTATTGCTAACAGAAAGTGATGAAAAAAGACAGGAAGGAACTCCGTCTTGATAAAAAGGTCATTGCCTTCTCGAACCGCAGTACTATCAAGGGGGGGGAAGGGAAAGAACCTTTGCCTTACGAAGCAAGCGTGAAAAGAAAAACGCACGATTTTTGGGTAGCAAGGAAGGTCTGATAAAAGATCTGCTGCAAAGAAAGCTCGAATTGCCAGGAAGGCGGGGGGGTCTCTCAGAGTATTATTTTGGGAGGGAACGGAGCATCAAAGGAAAAACTCTAGGCCAGAGAAGCTCGCGCCGGAGAGAGGAAAACGAGAGGACGCCCTACAAAAGGGGGGGGGAATCCGTTCACTTTACCAAGTCGGGGGGTCAAAAAAGGGGGAACTCCAATCGATCGAGAAAGAGAGGCAGGAGTGAATTGGAAAAAGAGTTGTTCTTGACCCCAATTGCCTTGGAATGGGGGTCCCTTCAAAAAAAGGGGAAATCCGCAGGGCTCGTTTGCCCGCGAAGGGCACTTCTGCCGGGGTTTAGGAGAAAAAGCAATCCAATCGTCTTTAGTTTCCTATCTCATCCGGAAGGGGAAAGAAATATTAAGGCAATCATCGGCAATGGCGCACGGACCTCCCCGAAGGAAGGAGACGGGAGGGGAGCTGCGTTTTCGAAGAGAAAGGAAATGGCCTCTAAGTCGTGAACAGCAGGAGGGAAGTATTCGGGAAGAACAATTCCTCCGCAGAACGCTCTATCCAGAAAAAAGAAATTCCACCGACATTCGTGGGGGGCTAGGATGGGAGGAAGTCGCGAATTACAAGGGATGTCTGCAGAGGGAAATTTGTCCGCAACAAAGCTATCTCAACAGGGGGAAGGGACGTGAAAAATTCATTGAAAAATCGAGACCGCCCTAGGCCAGGCGGTCGTGTGGAAATATTACAATGAAAAAGGTTGCATTTGGCCGTTTGGGTTTCAATAAATCCCAAGAACGGAGCAAAAAAAAAGTTTAACGTTGGGGGTACATACTCTGGGTGAACGCCGGAGGGAGAAGCCGGATCTTAAAAAAAAATTTCACTTCACAAGGTGACGACGGAGTCGGGAGGGGGGAAAAAAGGGGGGGGTAGACGTCAAGGAAGGGTGTGTTTGTCGCAGGAGATCAACATTAAGTCTTTGGGGGGAGGACTATACAGGCCAGAATGGGAGCTTTCGAAAAAAAAAGCGGCCTCCGGAAAAGAGTGTTGAAGAAATTGTCCAAAAAAATCCGGTGGTGAGCAAGCTAAAAAAGATATCTTCAGGCGTGCAGGCAGGATGCCGATCGATTGCTACCTGTTCTGCACGAGACCATGGTCGTATCGCCAATCACGACAATCCTTTAAAGAACGGACAAACAAATCGGCCGGAAGCTGCATAGTGTGGGGGGGCGTAACAGAGGAGCTGTATGGAGAAACGCTTTCCATCCCTGGGGTGTTCACGAAGGTTCAAACCCTTAAAATCATGTTCAACTCTCCTCCTTACCTTACCCAAAATTAGGCTTGGGAAAAGGGGACGCCAGCTTGAAAATTCAGCTCTGTAGGGGAAAGGGGTCCTAATAAAACTTTCGCAGCGAGGAAGAGGAAGTTACCCGGAGGGGACTCTTTTGGTCAGGGAAAAACTTCGCCCCGTGGTTGATAAATCTCGAAGGGAAGTAGTATGAGGTAACAAAAAACTTCTTTTTAAAAAAATTCTGTGTACGAAGCGCAGAGGGGGGAAGGCTTTCGATAGTCATCTCTTCGAAAAAAAACTTTTTGTCCTTCTTCTCTTCTCAGAGGATGATAAAAAAGACTTTTGCATGACTCTGTCACGGACTTGAGAGGAAATTTTTTAAGAAACCGAAGGGAAGTCCTCTTATAAGTGGACTTCTTGGGGTCCTGAGAGGGACTCACCATCGTGGATTGCGGGAGGAGACCACTGTTCGAAGGGGAGTGTCTTTGAACGCGACGGAAGGGAGTGGAATTGACATGGGAAAGTACTTCCGTGGGGGTATCAACATATTCAGACTATGGGGTCTCGGGGGGAAAAGAATTTGAATGAAATGGGGGAGCAAGGATCAGTGTCATACAGTTAAAGTACGGATTGCAGAAAAAGTGCCAAAAGGACAGCGAATCAGCCGAACAGGCCACAAAGAAAAAGGAAAATGGGCAGAGGGGGGATCCGGCTGTCGCAAAGGAACAACGCTTTCAAGGCAGAAGGGGGGGGGATGCGAACGCGCCCACAAACCACTCAAAGGAATGGGTTGTAAGTAAGACGTAAAATTCCCCAAGTGGTCCTCAAGGGGGGATCTGATATTGTTGCAAGAAGAAAGAAAAAAACGGTGCGCTCCGCCTTTATCGGGAAAAAAAAATAATTGTTGAAGGAGGACTTTTTCTAACATCGGGAAAAAAATAGTGGGGAATATCTTGAGTAACGATCCTGAAAAAACCCGGATTAGGCCGGGAATCCATGCCAAATCGAAGAAAGGGGGGACAGTTGTCGCGCATCCAAAGGACAGCATCATCAACGCGGGGGGGACACGGTGAATCTAAAAAAAAAAAAAAAGATCCCTTGTCAAAGAAAACCCCTCAAGGAGGGGAAGGGCCTTTCAAACATCAAAATTGAAGCCGAGATCGTTTTAAATTAGTTGAGAGGAAAAAAAAAAAGAACCCTTCTGCTTCTTCCCTAGAAGCGCTTAACACCACCCGTTTCAAAAGGCCGCAATTTCCGCGGAAAAAATGTGTCGCTGGGGGGAACCCGCACCGGGAGCAGGGGGGGGGGATGGTGAAAGACGAGTTTCATGATGCTGTAATAGGAGGAAGGGGGGGCGGCGAAAGAAAAAGGGGCGCTTCCCGCGTCGAGAGCGCATGGACGAGACCGGAGGTTCTCACCTTAGGGGGGAAGTATCTGCTCAGATTGTTCACAGCGGGATATTTTCGGAACAAAAGGGACTCACGAAAGAAAAGTTGGGCAAATCTATCACGGCGATAAGGGCGCACAAATGGGGGGCAACTTTCAAATAAAGTAGACAGATTACAGCCGGACAAAGCTTGAAGAAAGAATCATGTATACGTGGTGGGGGGGGGTGCAGATGGAAAAGGGCCAATCGGACTGTGGGAGGGAAGCTTTTGTAACGTGTGAAGCTGAAATTGACTTCCGATGCTTTAAGGGCGATGGATTCGAGAGAGAGGGAAGGTGCAACGGTAGGGGGACGATTTCCAGAAAGAAATCCGCTACGAACTGGGGAAGGAAGCCGGTCGTGAAGGTCCAGGAGGAAAGGGGGAGATAACGAGATAACTCATTCGTAGGGTGGAATATGTTTATTGAGGAAATTACGCACGAAAGGGTTTCCAGCAGGAGCGCGTTCAAGACAGCGATTCAAAGGAAAAGAAAAAATTAGGGTTCGGGAATCCACGAAGGGAGGTCGAAGAGGGAAAAAGTTCCAAACGTCTACGAAGCAGGGAGGGGGGGGGGTCCGATACCTGAGAGCGATTCATTTTGGGGCGAGCCGTGAAAAGGAATCGTTAAAAGGGGGGGGGGAAACACCCAGAGTTTTTAAAGGAGAAGGGAGCTCAAGCCCATTATTCGCGCAGATGGCGTCCTAATGGGGACCCAAAAGGGATACCGGCAATGGGGACTTGAGGCTAGAGTCTCATAAAACCTTGGGGAACGGGTTAACCTGAAGTCAACCGGGGGAGAAAGGGAAAAAAAGATAAAACCCGCGAGAAACTTTCAGTGCCGGAAAAGTTTTAGGGGAGAATTATGGTAAAGCAGCAGCGGGGAAGGGTAGAAGGGCGTAGGGGGCACTTCTATTTTTGTCGTAAAGTGGGGAAATAGCGAGAAAACATTTCAGGGGGGGGGGAAAAGAGTTTCGAAGAAGACTTTGAAACCTCTCATAGAAGGGTCGGAGCCTATTCCTTGAGAAAAAAGGAGTATCAGAGGGAACTATTTCTATAAGTACATTTCTAAAAGGGAGTTTTTGAAAAGGAAAAAAAGTTCTGGAAGACAGCCCCTCTTGAGAGAGGCCCCTGAAGCTATCTCTGACGTCTTACTGGAAGGTGGGACCAATTTCTTTTTGAACTGGAGGGGAAAGAAATCAGGGGGAGGGGGTATCTTTCTCGAAAAAGAGCCATCAGGAAAGGGATATCCGGAGGGGAAAAACTCCCCATTCGGCGATAACCTTACCGAGAAATCGACTCAGGGTGTGACAACGTTTTTTGTGACAGGCTGCGCAGGAAACTGGGGGGAAGGCAGTAAAAACGTTCACAAGGCGCTCGAAAAAAAAGGGTTGGATTATTACGGACGAAACCGGGGACAAAGAGGGGGGTTGCCGTCAGAGGCGACAAAAAAAACCTCACTTTATAAAAGCGCGGCTTGGAAAGGGTTCGGTAAACTGACTCACCGTTTGTTGCGAGGAGGGACCAATTAATTCACGGAAAGGGGAGGGGGCATACCATCTAAGTTGTAATATGGGAGCAAGAAAGGCCACCGCCAGCGAAAACCTCCCTGTCGGGGGGGAAACGGCAAATGAGCGATTTGTTTGGGGTATAGAGCGTTTTAAAGGGAGGAAGGGGAGGGGGGGGGAACACTTGCCTGAGGGTCACGAGAGATCAGTGGGGTCGTATTCGAGAAAAGAAGCGCCAGGAAATTGGCCCGTCGGGGGGGGGAAGGTAAATAGGATTAGGGTGATCGGGGGAGGGCGCCGAATGCAGGATTTCCTGACACTAGAAAAAAAAATTCAACAGAGAATTTGAAGAGATCAGCGAGGGGGGGGGAGAGGGTCGCACTCATCACCATCTTAGGAAGAGAATGCGGTCTGGCAAAAAAATGCTGAGTTAGGAAAATTCACGGTCTTTACCTGGGAATTCAACGAGGCGGCCTAGGATTGAAAAGGAAAGGGAGGACCACCGACTTTTCACGGGACGGCGTCGGTTAGGGGAAGAGCGGGTGAAAAAAAGCCTGCAGCGGGGAGCGTGAGAAGAAAGAGTGTTTGGACAGGGAGAAAAAAGCTCGAACGAAAAATAGCCTTTCTCGGGGCCAAGCCTCTACGAGAGCTCTGGAAAAGGGGAAAGGAAAGAGGCTCATCACGGGAAGAGGCGCAGGGAAAAAAAAAAAAACGAAAGGGGACTAGGGGGAAAATCTAATTCCCGCTTGTCAAAACGCGTATCGGAGGGCCTGATAGCTGACGGCGGAAAGTTCTGAGCAGGCAATAAGACGTATTGACTTAAGGAAAGGGCACGTCATCATCACGGAGTGAGTTCTAGTCAATAGGTAATTGGGGGGGGGGGGGGGGGTCAACCATTCCGGCCGTAGGTAGCTATTCTCGGAAAGGAGGAAGCTAACGAATAGA
>Ga0179593_1615415_pt1 | contig 10932 bp, 9 predicted proteins | sample CZODoug2_1_08_16_FD_185931 | JGI IMG/M metagenome (GOLD analysis project Ga0179593, IMG submission 185931) | Vadose zone soil fungal communities from Angelo Coast Range Reserve, California, USA - CZODoug2_1_08_16fungal (PacBio error correction) | ecosystem: Environmental > Terrestrial > Soil >...
AAAAAAACTGCAGTAACGACGCGATGGCTCACAGGAGTGTTGAAGAAAGGGACGGGCCTGAAAAAATATTCTAAAGTACCGGTGAAAACCCAGTTCATGCTAAGGCATTAGTGGGGAATTGAAAATATCAATACGGGAGGGGGTCTCGATACGGGAATATAAGGTAGCATATAGAACCACGTGAGAAAAAAAGGACTGAAATCAAAAGAAAAAAGAGGGGAAGAAGAAAAGGCCCCCCCACCCCAAATTGAGAGAACAATAAAAAAAGTTCTTAGGTCATACGAAGGTCACCTATAAAACTCCGGAAGGTTGGGAGAAGGCTTGTTAAAGGTCAGGAGAAGGGACATGTTGATGTCAAAGCACAAAAAGTGGAAGAGCGACTGCGTCAAAGGGGGGGTGAAGTGAAGGCGGGTCTAAAGTGCACTTGGGGGGCATGTCTAAAATCAAAGGGAAGAAACATAACTTTGCTATGGGGGAAATGCGGACCACAAAAAAAACCTCAAAACACCCGATGGCAGGAAACGGATGGAAAGGCGCGGGGAGCCAGGAGGTGCACTTAAGGGGGGCTAGGGGGGAAAAGGGAAGGAGGGGGGGGGGGGGGGAACAAGAAGAATTTATGAGTATCTGAAAGGCAATCTGGGGTCCAGGGGTTAACACGTAGGCTAGCGGGAAAAAGGGCCAACCTGTTCAGAAAGAACCCCGAAAGTAAAGGAATCAAGCGGCCCAACAGTTCTACTATTCCAATAGATGATGGATGATCGACCCAGATCAAAGAGTTGGGAAAAAAATCAGAGATCAGGCTTGTGGGGGGGGGGGGGGGAAAGAAAAAGGCGCCACTAGTTAGGAGAGGGGAGAGAGAACCCTCTCGGAAATTAGTGCGTATAGGCGCGGGGAAATTTGTGAGGATACACCTGAGTCAATCAAGAGGGGGGTGATCGGGGACACCTCGGATAGATCTGTCAGGAGGGTCCAACTAAGTGGAGGACAGCACAAAAGAAAATTTTGAGCGCTCATATCGGACCAGGAGAAGCAGCTGTTCACTTCGTAAAAGAGGATGGCGAGTCCGGGGGTAGGCATACCACTAAAGGGACGTGAGATGGTACCCTCCTTAGGCGGGGAGTAAAAAAAAAGGGGGACTCCACTATCCTCTGCCGGTAACCTGGAAAAATGATGTTACGTGAGCCGGAAGAAATGGGATAGACATCAAGTATACCAGGGGCGGACATCCATAATGAAAAGGGGGGGAATAGCTACGAAGTCTGCCTCAAGGTTTGGAGACGTTCCAAATATGGGGAACGGTAAGGAGATTGGGGAGCGGAAGCGAAATCATCCCGCTTCCGCAAAAGAGCTGGCTAACGGGCAGTAAGTCACTCTAGAAAAATGAGTTCAAGGAACGGACAACGCCATGCAATCCGAAATGGGGCAACGCGAAAACAATAAGGTGAAAGAACTGAGGGATTGCACCTAGGGGTGACAACCCACTTGTGGAGATTAAAAAAAGAAGGACGCAGTCAGGTGGTCGGATAAGTCCTCATTTTCCTGGGGGCATCTCAATGGCTTCTTATGGGGGGGGTTGGACAACCCTGAGCTATTTTTTGCCCTCTGGGATTTAATGTCCTTGGTGAACCCAGAAAGCGAGGTAAAAATCACAAAAACAAAATCAGGGGCGCTTCACAGCAGTAAAGTTTGGAAGACGGAAAGAAAAGTCAAGCAGGTGATAGGAACGGCTTCAAAACAAGGGTGGAACAGGGGAAGAAAGGGAAACACAAAATGAAAAGTCTTTTCAGGGTAAGGCTCCAGAAAGATTGTGCTAAAGAGGATTGTCTTCCATCTGATCCCCCCGGAAAATAGTTAGCCTCTAGAAGTGGTGGGGCAAAAAATATTCATGGCAGGAACTCAGTTGCAGGCAAAAAAGACATACGGCTCTTTGGCGTAGAGGAAAGAGAAAAAACAAATATCCGTAAAAAACCGGTCCACCTTAAAGATCACGTCTGGGGGGGGGGGTAGCTTTCAAAAGGCATCTAGGCAGAAAAAGCGGAGTAAACAGGAAGGCAGTGACGTCCCTGATGGTTCTGGGGGAGGATGCTTGTTCCTAAGAAAAACCAGTATTAACCAGAACCCGTCGGGAAAGGGGGGGACTGCGAGGTGAAGCTATAGATCTCAAAAACGGGGGGGGAAAAAAGGGAGAGATTAAATTACACCCCGGGGGAAAGAGTTCGCAACGACGGGGGTTCATAAGAAGGGGTTTCTAGGCGGATTGGCAAAAGTTATAGTCACCAAAAAAACAGGGGATTGGGAAAGGGGGAGCGGACTGCAGGTTATGACACGAAGCATCAGGGGTTCAGTGACTGGGAAGAGGAAAAACCTCGGGAAATACAGGGTGTAAAAGGGGGGATTGAGCCGTTTTGGGGTGATAAAGGTCGGGGAGGGAGAACGAACTGCTATATCAAGATGGGGGAAAATTACGAGTGCCTGGAAACACGTCAAATGGGCTCTTTGCCAAGGTCGCGCAAGACTAAATGGGCTAATCAGGAGGACGGTTTTGTGCCCTCCTTCGGTTCGCAAAAACAGGAGGGGGGGGGGAGGGGTGGGGGGAAGAGCTCTCCGCGGGTGGCTATTACCGGTACCAATTTATGGACGGTCCACGTAAGACGGAGCCTGGGGGAATGCCCCCCTTAGATGAACGGTTGTGGGGGCTGAAAATCACCCGTCAAGTGTCAATGAAATCAAAAACTAAAAGGGCTGAAAAACCTAAAAAATTAGAGGAAAAAGCCACTGAAGTACATAAAATGAACGTCTCCAATTCTATGGTAAGGCGACATCAAAATCGCGACGGGCATAGGAGTGTGGGGGGAAAGACTCTTAAAAGCCAGAACTCTGGAGGTGAGAGGGGGAGAGGTGGGAGGTCGGGGGGTAAGCTGGGTTGAATTTCTCACCTCGGGGACGGGAAGAATGGTAGAAGGAGCGTTTCAAGGACGGCACGGGGGGAGTCTACGCAAGTAATGTCTTGGAAACTCGTTAGGGTCTAACGAAGGGACTGGGAACGGGGGTTAAGAAACATATCCGTATCTGGGGGCGATTGGGATGGAGGAATGGGTGCGCACTCCCACAGAAGGAAATCACGAAGTTAAATGCAAAAAATGGGTCCAAGGCCAACCGTGAGTCTTTTTGGGCCTGAAATCATCAGAAGGAAAGGTCCCTTGGGGGGTGACGAACGGTCCGCCTTGGAGGGGGATAAGACCCTGAAAGGAAAGAAACGAGGTAAAAGAATTAAGGCTATCAGGTTGGTGATCGCTCCATAGCCGTGGAGGTGGGGTAAAAGGAATCGTGAGTTTGGGGAAAAAAATAACGCGATAGCGGCGAAGGTTCCAAATGAAGACGCTGAGAGCATGAAAAAGCCGGGGGACGAGCCTTAATGCAAAATTCCTCAAAGCCGAAAGAATATGTTGGGCTCGGGGGATCGGGGCGCCAAGGAGAGTAAACCTAGGGTCCTTTGATAAAAATCCAAGCAGGAGGGCCGCACAAAAAAGTGGGGTGCCAGCCAAAGTGGAAAGGGGGTCATTATGTGTTTTTGCAGCTGAGACTTGTTTAAAGGTTTTAGGGGTGTGGCTGAAGGGGAATAAGCGCCGACCAACAAAAAGGGAGGGAAGCCTGGCGTTCATGGAAAAAAGACCTACATAAAGCTCGGGGGCCAAGGAAAAACGGTGCCTCTTCCTTGTAAAACTGAAAGTAGGAAAAAAACCGGATATGCACCGAGAATAAATAGTCCGCAGGTCCCTTGGGGGGGTGTCGGGATGGGGAGTTGTGTCCCGGGGAACATGAAGGATAGGGGAAAACTTATTTTGTCGGGTGAGGAAGGTTCCAGTTGTCATCTTTCTGGGGGTAAGAGGAACGTTCTCGGGGTTCATTTGGGGGCAGGACTAGTAGGCGCTGGAAATCCATGTCCCCGTGCCCAACCGACTGATTTTCAAGCCGACGGTACTTGCATAAGCGGTGGGTCAGTTTTTTTTACTTCAAAATAAAATGGACTGTTCTTGCCAGGCCGAAGGCCCGGGGAGGTCAGTTCAGAAATCGGAAAACTTAAATTGGGCGATCCAAATATCGGAGAGGGTGGGACCTTTCTCTCTCAAGTCAAAGTTGAATCAAAAGGACCTGCGTCGGTACGTGAGGTCTGCAGCGCAACCTCCTTTCAGTCTCGCCATCGGAGAAAACTGAACTTAGTCTCACACTAAGGGGGGGGGAATTGGGGAGAAAACAGGCGCCCGAGGCAGGCCACCTATTGGTATCTCTCAAAAAGGAGGAGATTCCCTCTCAGAGAAAAGAAAAAAGAAAAGAAGGGACTAAAACAAGATTGAGTTCCCAAGACCCGTGCTGGTTGAGGACACGAATGCTACTCTAGGAAAAAGCATGCGTAAAAATTAAGGCTGCAGGGGCCAGGGGGACCGAAGCGGGGGGGTGTGGGGGGGGGGGGTGGGGGGGTTGGAGGTTGTCCAGTCTCAATAGGGGAGGACAAAGTCTGGGGGCAATAACCAGGGTCATCGCTCCAACATGGCGATGACTCTTGGCAAGGGGCGACGAAGAAGCACCGGAATCTAGGTCCGGGAAAATGGGGGTCCTAAAAAACCTTAGCTCAACCGACTAATATGAGAGTTTAAATCCGGCAGATGTGTAAAATTGAGAACGGGGCAGCGTTGGGGAAAAGAGGTAGCCGGTCCTTTGTATGACGCTGCTCAACAGTCAATCGCGTTTTTTATTTGAGCAAAGGGGAGTGCAAAGGACCACAATTACTAAAAAATAATATTCAATCACAAAGTCAACGTGCTATTCCCAGTCGGGTCGAGCCACCCACCGCCTGGGGTAAAAACAAAGAGTGGGGGAAAAACTATTTATCGGTGACTGGGAGGCAGAAGGGGCACAGGGTAAAGGGGGGAAACGGGATTGAATTTGGAAAAAAAACGAGGGACAATGTGTTGGGGGGGGGGCGAAGGGAATGTTGGAGAAAGCTCGCTGCGGACCAAGCTGGTACAGGTTGGGCGTGGCGGAGAGTAATGCAAAAATCCAGGGGTAAAGGAAACAAAAAAAAAATAACCACGGAAACAATAGATCAGCGCACAAAGAACCCTAGAACGGGCATCCCCCTTTCAGAGCCCCAAGGGGGCAGAGGCAGTAATCAAAATGGGGGGTTAACCAAGTCCTCAAATAGGGTGTCTTTCTAAGGGAGGACGAAGTAGCGTATAGGGGCGCTCATTATTTGCAAGCGGGATTCGAATAAAGGGGGAAGAATCCATAGACATCCGTCATAAGGGGGGGAAGAACACCTCTCTGAGAAGCCGAGGTTCGGAAAACGATTACGACAGACAAAAAATACCGGGGGGGGGAAAGGACGCCCACTCCAAAGAAATCGGGGAAAAGAGTTCCGGGATCGTCGGGGGGGGAGGTGAGGTGATTGACCACAAAGACGCCAGTTCACAAGGGGGGCTAGAAAACGGGGCAGGATAGGTGGGAGGATTACTTTGTCATCTGAGAAAAGGACCCTTACGTCAACTCCATTCTTAGCGGATCTCGCTTTACTGACCATTATAATCACAAAGAGTGCGAAAGTCCCATAACACACCACACCCCCCCAACCCCGAACCAAAAACAAGAAGTCCAACCCCCCTCATAAAGCATTTTGCTGGGTTCATTGTTTACGCGCCTGTGGAGGGGCGGTTCTGGCCAAGAAAAATAACAGAGGTTTGAAGATTGCCTTGTCAAGAGGTCTCAAGAAAAAAGACAGAACGCTTTCCTGAAAAAAGAAAGGGGCGATAGTCCCGCGCGGGGGCAATCTGTTAATTAGGGGAGGGGAAAAAACCCTCTCCACCGTAAAAAGGTGGTGAGCACAGGGCGGCCTCGGGGGGCAATGTTCGACTTAGACCAATGGCCGTAGTGGTTAAGAAGTTAGGAAACGGGATGGGAGTCGATCGAGGAGATAGAGAGGGGGGGAAGGGTCAGACGTGGATATCGATTGGGCACCCCACGGGAACAAGCGAAGGAAGGAGGGTTGTACAAAATTTCAAAGGTGAGAACCAAAAGCAAACAGGGGGAGCTCAGGGGAAAAACGTTTGCAGAAGCAAGATTGGAGTAGGCGATCGTCGGTGCCTTTCCTACTACGAGGAAAAAAAAGCGAAGAAAGTCAATGGTACGGGGCACCTGAGTGCACAAAAGGATTAGCGGGGAAGGGATCACCACAAAGGAGGGATGTGAGCCGCTCTCCTGCCGTAGTGGCGGTTTGGGCCGCTGTTTACAGGCAACGAGCAACATGGAAGAAGGGGTAGGCGCGCTAGGATACAACGGCTACACCTGAAAGGAGGGCGCATTCGATTAATCAAAAAAGCCCCACACCACATATGAAGGGGTAACCCGCATCATAACGAAGGGGGAAACCGTCGGGAAAGCCCTTGATGGGGGGGGAAATGGATAATTGGGTGGACAATCCGCGAACCCATTTAAAGACGTCGAGGAAAGTTCGGCGAGGTGGGGGGGGGAAGCAATCTATCTCAACAAACAAAGGTGGAAGAAGATATCAGCCAAAAAGAAACTTTACTATAAGGGGTGGAAGGGTGTTAGAAGTAGATCAACAAGGGTCACACAGACAATCACTTGGATTGGTGGCCTTCTTTGGATCAGTGGGGGACAAAAAAAGGTTACTTCTTCGGGGGACATCTCTCATGCACAGGGGGGCCTCCCACAAGGGTTTGCCGTGGGGGTCGAAGACCTGCGGCGCTCACGGACCGACGAAGACTAGGGGCAGTCTCGGGCCTGAAAGAAAAAGGAAGCGGGTTCCCAATACCACCACCAAACAAAAAAAAAAACCAAAAACAGAAAACAGACACCCAAAAAAAAAAAAAAAAACCGATCTCTTGGGTAAGACGAATGTTCGGGGACGCAGATCCAGGCATTCGGCAGAAAATACGGCGCCGAAGAAAAATAGAATTGGGGGGGGTTTGGGGGACATTTTGAGCAAGGTTGGGAAGATCAGAAGTGGACCGACTCCAAGGCTGAAAGGAGACTCCAAAACAGTTCTTATTAATCTCACTTTGATGTGGGAGTGACAGAAAGTAAGGCAATTTTGGTGTCGCCCTTCATCAACGACGGGAAAGGGACAGAAAAATCGCTAGGACCAATCATATATCAATAAACCGAAAGTCAAATTCTGGGGGGAAAAGCCATGAAAAGAAAAGCTGGCATATCAGAGTGTGTCCCTCCTAAGAAAACGAATACCCTCGAGCGGGGCGCGTGCGAATGAGGGGAGTCTGAAGAGTGGTGCAAGAAGCTTGCCAGGAAAAAGCGACATGCTTGAGGGGGAGTGTGCTTACCTCGGCCTTATTCGAGACAAGCTATCACCGCAAAGAGAAATGACCAAAAACTTTCCGTCTAAAAACAAAGAACAGACGGTACAAGGATTGAAAGCACGTATCAAGGGTGGCGATCTTGGTGGAGGAGGGCTAGGAGAGGGGGTTCCATAAAAAAAGGAGACTCAGTCAGCGCATGTGTCCAGCAGGTCCTCACCCAATTTCCTGGATCCTGATAATTTGGGCTCTGTATTGCCTACCCGACCAGGGCTATTGACCTGCTCTTTAGCTAGTTGTCCACGAGAGAAGAGACATTGTGATCCCCTGAAGCGAGCTATGTGGGCAGACACCACGTCGCGGCTGCTCATCTGAAGTTGATCTTGTGTGACGCTCCCCCCCTACGTGATGGGGGTTCTTGACGACAATCGTGATTTGTCTAGCCGTAGGCGAAAAGTGCGACCCACGGAGACATTCCGGGGATAGTCGGATGGCACGGTGTACGCTGGCACAAGTAAGGGGGGAAAGAATAGCTACCTAAACTCAATTGTTCGCGCGCAAGGGGGGAACAAGCCATACCCCTAGGGATCGTGAGGAAGGGGGGCCTCTCCCAGCGGGGAGGGGCTCAGAAAAAAAAAAAAGTCCTGGGTGTCCTGGATGGGGCACCAGGCAAGGTTGAAAGTAGGAGGTGGTTTTGGAGGGGGACATTTCCAACGTGGGTATGGGGGCAGTTTGGAAAACGCGTGGATCGCGACCAAAACCTGTGGGGTGGGGCAGATGGGGCGGGGCTTTCGATCTACCATAAAAAAGGCGAACAGGGAGGGACAGGTTCCCCATTCAAAAATTAGGGGGGAAGGATAATTTACCACGGGCGTCAATGGGAAAAGCATCTATAATGGAGGGAATCGCATTGGGGGGACAATTGGGATAGGGAGGGAGGTTTGGGGGGGGATAGGGGTCAAAACTAACGGTAGAGGGGACTTTCCTGCTCAGGGGAGAGAAAAATGGGACCAGTGGGGACGTGCAGGGGGGGAAAGAAAAAGCACGAGGGTTCTCAGTGGGTAGGAAGAAGGGTTGCGCGCAAGAAACCGTGAATCAACCGTGTTGTAAAACAAACCGGTCCTTCCCAGAATCAGGTATCGTTTGAATGACCCTCAGACAATCGTGTCCTGAAAATCGGCACTGTTACACGGTATCTTCCCACCTCTTAGACCCTGGGGGAACGTATGCATACGCAGATCGTTTGCAGTGTGTTAAAATTCCAAACGACCCATGAGGGGATGGAAGGATACCGGCGAGGATTGACAGTGGCTTTAGCTGCACAACTGATCGAATGAAAGGGGGGCCTGAAGAAGGGGAATCTCAAAAAAAAAACTTCATTGGGGGACAATCTCGGGGAAAAAAAAAAAAAATAATCTTTTCTTGTGACGCAAGGAAACCCCCAAAAACGTGTATTGATTAAAAGAAAGACCCCAGAAACTCAAAACCTACAAAAGCCCGCTCTTTCTTGGGAGGAAAAACCTAGACCCCAGAGGTTTCATATTAGGGGCTCCAAAAGAAAGGAGTAAGGATGCGATAATTAGCAGGGGGATTAAAGTAAAGCATGGACAGCGAAGGAGCGTGAAACTCTGCCGGGGGCCATAGGCCTGCTAAATATACAGTAGGGCGAAGATAGCGCTTGTTCATGACGAAAAGAGCAGGCTATGCAATAAAAGGGTCGTATTGCCTAAGACAAAAACGTAGAAAGGAATGCGCTTTAGTAGGGTCAGTATTGAAAAATTGGGTAGGGTAACAACTGGTTACATTAAAATTTCAACCTGTATAGAAGACGGCAGCAAAAACCCAGCCAAGGGTGGGTTGAGTTAAGGCTAAAGTTATTACAGAAACTGGCATTGCCTAATACAATGAAGAAAACGCCCTATGAATGCCTGCCAGGGGCAAAACCCCTAAACAAAAGGGTCGGGCTCTTTATAGCGGCTCTAAGCGCTGGTGATATCCTGACAAAATTTGAAAACTGGGGGGTCCTTTCAATTGTGGGGAAGACGAGTTTTGGGGGTATCTGAAAGCTGGAACAATCTGGTCCCAGTTTGGGGAGGTAGGCTCAGATCCAAGAAAAACAGGGTTCAATGAACCCCTCAACACGGAACACAGAGGGCCACACAACAGTACTAGATCCGGTGAATAAAGACACCAACAAATGAAGGGTGGAAGGGCATGGCGAGCCGCGCGGGGGGGGGAAAAGAAACAAAAAAAAAAAAAACTCACCCCTTCCTCAAGACCATTAGGGGGAGGGGTCGACCCAAAACAAATCCAAAAGTAGGTTAGGGGGGGGTATAGGGCAACGACGTGGGGAGGGGAAAGGGCAGGAAGAGGTACAACGGAATCCATCTCACCTATCAAGTATACTGGGAAAAAAACCTGCGCTTCAGGCGTCGATATTCAAAACCAAAGGCGACACCACAAAAATACGTGGGGGGGGAAGCAGGGGGCTAATGAAAAAAAGCCGAGTCGCTTTTCCTTCAGGGGGGGGGGTGCGCAAAAACTGTAGGTAAAAAGAAAAGCAGGAGGTCTTTCAAAGAGCTAGGAGAGGGATGGAGGAAAACTTGGAATCGAAAAAAAGAGGCTGCCAAGTTTTGAAGTACAAACCCTTTAACGGCGTCATTCTCTCGAGTTAGAATGGAATAGTCGGGAAGTCTTGCCGCCAGAACGACAACAGACGAGAGTCTTAGGAGTCCCGCCTGGAATTTTTCTTGGGGTCCATAGGTGGGGGAAACAATTGCCAGTGTGACTGGCCCAAAAAAAATCTTTAAAAGCACAGTTCAAAAACAAAGGGCTTTCCCGAGCGGCACGAGGAGCTAATGGAACCCGTTCCAAAAGATCCGGGAAAAAAAAAAAAGCGGAAGCTCAATCCGAGGGGGGCAGGAACGAGGGATAGTGCAAAATTGAGAGATGAGAACGGGGGGGAGACGAGGTCGCTAGGGGGGGCTAAAAAACTAGAAGTATGTGAAAGGGGATCAAGTAAAGCTTATTGCCACCCGCACTTTGGCAAGACGAAAGCTGGGGGGGGGTTAAAAACAAAATTTACTGGGAACCAACACAAACGTGCAGGACAAGGAAAATTAGGGGTTGGGGCCCACGCAGCATTGGAGTAGGAAAATCAAAGAGTTGGCCGAGGCTTCCATTGGAATATAAAAGGGGGCCAGATAACATTAGGTGGCGCGACGCAAAAAGGGAGGATGACAGAGAAAGGGGTCTTGGTACTCAAAAAAGGGGCAGGGGCTTGGGGGGGGTCCTTGAACAAGGTTCACAATAGCTGTCAAACAGGGGGAGTTTTGGCCGAGGGGGAGAAAAGGAAAGGGGGTAAGTAAAGGAAGTCTGTAGATCAAGGGAGAGACAGGATCTCTAAAGATAAAAAAAACTGGAGAGAACACCGGTAAGTGGGATGGACAACCGAGAAACCGGGGTGTAAATCGGCAGAAAAACAAATTCAATCAAAAAGATTCAAGGAGGGTGTACTGGGGGCTTGGGGGATAATTGGGGGCCAACCCTACACCTAAAGAAAAAAAGAACAGCGGAAAAGAAAGGTCGGCACTCGCGTTGCAGC
>Ga0179593_1314399_pt1 | contig 10931 bp, 18 predicted proteins | sample CZODoug2_1_08_16_FD_185931 | JGI IMG/M metagenome (GOLD analysis project Ga0179593, IMG submission 185931) | Vadose zone soil fungal communities from Angelo Coast Range Reserve, California, USA - CZODoug2_1_08_16fungal (PacBio error correction) | ecosystem: Environmental > Terrestrial > Soil >...
AGGTCCCGCAGAACTAAAAAAGCACTAAACGGAAAAACAAGAACGGGAAAATCTTAAGACGCGGGGCGGGAGGGGAACAATGTAACGGCGCAATGAACTCATTAGGGGGCGAGCTGACTTCTATCAAGGGGTTCGAGGAAGTTAAAGGGGACAACAGATACACCTCGGCCCGAACGTTAACAAAACAGACAAGACACACGCGAGGGTTGGGGGAAAAGGGGAGCAAATTCTACCCTGAACCTAATGTTGGTGGTGGGGGATCCTCGGTCATCAAAAAGGGCCAAGTTAAAAAAGGGTGTAATAAAGGAAAAAGAAAAGAGAAAAAAACGACCAAAATTCCGCGAGATTCGAAAAGGATCGGGAAGGGGAATTTTTTTGGGAAAAAAAAAAGCCCGCTGGGCCTCAATTTAACATTGACGCCCTTCAAGCGTATGAAAAAAGGGTGAGATCCGACGCCAGGAAATAAAGGGGTTGGCGTTTTTCAAAACCACCGCGGACAGCATGACCGCATAAAAATGACCAAAACGTGTTATGCGCACATCACAGCCGGACCAAACTCCATACCAAAAGAGCTAGCAAGAAACGGGGGAGAGATCGGTAGGAGAAGATCCTCCTTAGTGAAGCAAAAGAAAAGGGAGGAGAGAGATTATTGCTTTCAAGGTGGAAGGAAAAAGGATATGCATCGCTCACGCGGAAAAGCCGTGTTCATGGTGTCTTGAGCGGAAGGCTGTGGAAGCACGCGCCAAAAAGGGTGGGACGGCTTCTTGGGGGAAAGGCTTCAAAAGGGAAAAAGGGAACACACTGCACGATGTAGCGCAGACTGGCAAAATTCCACGCTGAGGTCTATGTTCCAAATCAGGGCAATAGGGTGGAAAGCAGCCTGGATGCATTTTAGAACGTCAGTCCATGAAGGGGCCGATAGAAGTTGGCGAACGTAGAAGGGGACGAGATCGCCTCAACTGCTGTATCAAAAAAGTTCAAATGCCGGACGAAGGCTGAAAAGCGGAAGGAAAAAAACATAAGTTCAGGGGAAAGTGGGAAAGAAACGCAGAAAATTCGCGCTGGGATGTCGGGTGTTGAACTCGAAAAGCTTACTTGGAGGTGGAAGCAGAAAACGGCACGACGCAGGAGGAAAAAGCAAAAAGAATTGGGAGAGTGGCGGCCGAGGACGAAGCGCGTCAGCATAAAAAAAGGGGGAAAGCTAACTGGAAAAGAAGGAAAAATGGACTTGCTTGTCATGCAGAATCTCAGGCGTGGGGAAAAGGGAACGAGATCTGGACATTCGGAAAAGAAAGAGCTCGGGAAGAAGGTAAGGGCAAAAGCGATGAGGACGGAAATTGAGAAGTGGGGTCGCGTCACAGCAACCCACATGAAAAGGGAGAGAGAGAGGGGGCGTCGTCTCAAAGTCTTCTTAAGATTGCCGGTCCGTTCAAGGGCGAAATCGGAGAGAGTAGGGGAAGGGCGCGGTCGACATGAGTTCCAAAAATTGGGAAAAGGAAGAAGACACGCGATGCCAATGCCCGCGGGGGAACGGATCTTTCGACGATCCTCGAAATCAGAAAAGAGGAAAAAAAAAAGCTGTCCAAGCGGGGAAGGTGCAAAAGGGAAAGGAGTTAAACCGAGCGCTGGGGGAGGGACCGGGGGGAGCAAAATAAACTGCAGAAAGAGACAAAGGAAAGGGGAGGGGGAGGGCGGCAACAAAAAAGAGGAGGAGGAGTGAACAAAAGGACCACTCGGAAACACATTCGAAAATACCAGAGAGGGGATTAATATCGGCTGTCCGAGGAAAAAAATTGGTGAAAGGAAGCGCCAGATGCAAAGTAAAAAGAAAGAAACGAAATATAATAAAAACGATTGAGAACTTGACGAAGGACGGAAGTTGAAAGGATGATGAAATAAGAATTTGGTTAGCGTATATTTGTGGACAGTCGAAGGGGGGGATTTGGGGGAACGCTGAACCCCTCCAGGTATAATGAAAATAAGTAAACGCGAGTGAAGAAGCAATTGGGACAGCCGAAACGGGGTCAAAACCTGGACAAAATCGGGCGGTAAACGACTAAGAGGGAGAGTGGAAAAGACGACCTAAGCATCAGATGATCGAAACTTAGGAAATTAAAGGCCAAGGGAGAAAGAACCTCAACGAAATGGCAACTTGAAAAAAATGCGATGCGAATTTTCCAATGCAAAGTCTGGGGGTTCTCGCGTTGAAGGCGAAAAACCGGAGAACGGGAAATCGATTGTCCGACAATGACGGGAGATTTGGGCGGTGCCGGCAAAAAGACTTGTGCTACAAAAAGAAAAGACAAACACGAAGGATTGAAGGAAAAGAAGAATATAACAGCACAAGCAAGTGGACAGGGAAAGCAAACGGGAAAATGACCGGCAAAATCCGGGAAAAAAACACCAGGGACGCAAAGATGACTAAGGAACCACAAAGCGCCCTGGGGAAATGAAGCGCCCTCGAAGGAGGGCAAAAGGCCTGTTAACCCAACGTCGCTTACTTGAGGATTTGGGGGCCAATTTGGGAGACCGTTTTGGGGGAAAAAAGTCGGGAAACTTCTTATGAGTAGAAAAGAAGAGCAACAAGGGAAGGCAATGAGAGGGGGGAAAATTGTGGGGCCCCAACCGCGGACCGAGGATTGAAGCAGGACTGCGGAGATTCAGATACCGGGTTCAAGCACTCAATAAGTGCGGGAACAAAGGGCCGCATAAACAAAAGTGTCAGGTATTGAAGGAAGCGGGAGAAAACGGAGGGGAAAACCTGTCAGAACAAAACTATAGTAAGTTCTTTGAATTCAGGGATGAAGGTGGAAAAGAGGCGCGGAATAACAGGAAGAGATCAAAAGAAAACCTCCGATCGAGAGGCAAGAGAGGGGAAGCCGAAACCCCGAGCTAGTGCAGAAATAGAAAAGAACTCAAAAGCGGTTTTAAACTGAAAGACCGCCCTTGTCAAGGAGCGGGTCTTGCGAATGTTCAGGGATGTCGCCAAAGCAAGTCACCAGAAAAGGGTTGACGTTAGGTGGCAGGAAAAAGGGAAAGGGGGCAAAAAAAGAGGCCGGGGGTCTGGCTGCAATTTTTGAAGGATGACCGAGTTTAACTGGAGTTCGGTCTAAGGAGCCAGGAATACGCCGTGCGCTCTAAAAATGAAAAAGAAGGCTCTGTAAGGGCGCCCGTAACTTAGCAACGACTATCTTGCTAAAAAAAAATAGGAACCGAACGGAAAAAGCGGGCATAAGCAAGCCGGGGAGTAACAAAACGAGATCCGCCCTAGGTAAAGGACATTCTGGATTCGAACGTAATACAAGGAAGAAATAAGGGGGGGCCAAAATTGAAGACGAGCCACTTTCCGAAGTCGCCGGGACAAAAAAGATCGAGGTGACGCTTATTTAAACACTATAAGACTTAGGCCGAAGGAAGAAAGTGTCAACATCGAGAAATGAAGGGAAAAATCACTTCAAAAAGGGCCGCAAATCTGAAACATTCGGGGGGAAGAACGTCGAGGCAAACGTTCCGTCTCGCTGCTCAAGACCAAGTTCCTGCTTCCAGGCGCGGTAACACCCAAATCCAGTTACGGAGCACCGCCAAAATTACTTAACCAATGGTTGGGGGGGAGAAGGACGAAGACTGCGCATGGACATGGGAATTGCATACCGACTCAGGAGAGAAAATCGAATACCGACGGAAAAAGTCGCAGAGGGGCAAGTGACGGAAGGACATGCGCCCATCTGGGAGTTGGCATTTCAATTCAGGCAGGGAAAGAAGGAACATGGGAGGAAAAAGAATACGGCCTGACATCCCGTGCCCGTGGGCAACAAGCGGTTTTCCAGGTGCAAAAGAGAAGGAAGAAAGAACCAAAAAAAGGGGCACGCCCAGAAGCGCAACACCCAGAAACGTCTTCAAAAGCCAGAGCTGAGACGATACCGGACAGAAAAGACGGAGAAGTCAAAGGGAAAAGAAAGAATCTCTCTAAAACAAAACGGAGATATTTAGCTTTCAATGGGAAAAAGGAAGGAAGATGGAGGAAAAACAAAGCTGTTTCTGTCTGGTCCCACCTGATCCAAAAAAAACGCGAAGAACAGGGGAGGGGGGAGGCGATGGAGAGAAGGAGGCACTCGGAAAAAACGCGGCACACACATAAAAACGAGGGCATGGCGCGGGATAGAAGGGAGAAGGGCCCACAGCTGAAGGGCGAGGGAAGAAAACACAACATAAAGTTCATCAATCCAAGTAAAGAAGAAGAATCGCGCAGGAATTGGTGGGCGCCCGTCTAGATATGAATCTCTCGGACTTCCTCTGGAGGCAAAAGAAGGGACGAGAAGGCGCAGGTAGGGGACTAACACCAATTCAGGGTGGTATGGGGACGAGAAGGACCAAACGAGGACGCTTTTTTAATTTGGAGGTTAACTCTACGGGGACGGGAGAAGGATTAAAAAAAAAACCGGAACGACTCTAAAAGACAGCAAAAAAAGAAAAGTGGGGGGGGAGAGGCGGCCGTCCCATTGACCGCAGTCGAAAGTCAGGACGGTTAGAGGCTCGATGCTAAACTCGACTTGGAAAGGCGGAAGCAATCTCTGGCAGGGGTTAAACAAAAGAAAGTATGTGCAGATCGCACCGACCGGACGTTAAAATCACTTTTGAAGTTGGTCGAGTTCTGGCGGATTGACGGCCAGTGAGGGGGGGGATAGACGGCAGAACACTATGTCCGTGATAAAAGAAGGGAGGGAGCTCGAGATGTTTCTTCTAATGATGGATCGAGGGACCGTACTTCGCGTGTACAAGAGCGGATCAGGGGGGAGGTGTCCTAAAAAGTGCGTAAAGAATTTTCGTTTCCAGAAGACCAGACGGCGGTCCAAGTCCCGAAAAGCCTCGGGAGAAAAAGATCCATGGAAGTCGCTCGCTCCAAATATTCACCACTGCTTTCACAGAGCTGGGGGGGAGGTGCACCAAAAGGTGAAGTGGGCTTGAGAGAATAAAGAACCGCCAGGAGATGGTTATTGCCGGCGACTACACGACGCCCGCCGCTCCAGAAGTTGGGGGTCGCAAGGTCCCCAACCGATATCGAAAGTGCGCTTAGCCCCTGGGACCTCGTGCGGCAGGGTGCTAAAAAAAAAGAAAAGAGAAGGGTCTATGCGAATGAAAATTTCTTGCATCTCTAAATAGGGGATTCCGCGCCAATAGTAAAAAAAGTAATAATTAAAGGCAAAATAAGAAAGAACTAATTGGGTCGGACCGCCAATGAGTTTAAGGGCTTACCGGACGAAATAAATTTTTGGGGGGTAGCAGGGTGCTCATGATCTGATGGGACCGATGAAAAGTCAGAATTAACCGCATGAATTTACCAGCAGAGCCAGTTGGGGGGGTACTCATAACACGGTGTAAAACCAAGGAAACTAGGATGGAAAAAATGACCCCGGCTTGGGGGGATGCGGGGCGATAGATCGAATACGAGGCATATCGAACTTCTAAAAAAAAGGACAAACTGGCGTTAAAAGACGAAAAGGAAGAGCATGGCCCGAACACCTAAGTTAGGGCAAGATGCCCAGGTCGGTGGACTTAAGTGCACGGATCCAGGCGAACACCGGAGGAGCCTGTCCCGAAGGAAAAATGCATCCGAGGCTCATTTTGCGGAGGCCTGCACAACAACGTGTACAAAGTCAAACTCGAACAAAAAACGTAGGAAGAAAGAAAGCAAGGCAAAACGGCATTGGCCAGGCACAGCAGCAAAAAAGGATGAAACAAGGACGGTCGCGCCGGGGTTTTGAACATGGATCGCGAACATAAAAAAGGCGCCTGGGCAATACAAGAAACAAGGAAAATAGCCCAAATACCAAATAGCGGACACTTTAGGTGACACAAACACACAGGGTAAAATCATATCCCAAACACTGGGCCTTAAAAGGGCGATAAGGAATGCGATAGAAAAGAAAAAAAAAGGAAAGAGAAGGAGAGAAGTGTGGCACCCCACGGGGGGGGAGGGAGGCAAACCGACCTTGGAAGGAGGGGGTGAAAAAAAAACGAAGTAAGGAGAGAGAAGGGTAAGCAAACAATAATAATTTACGCGGAAACACTAGCCAAACGCAATAAAAAAAAGATTAGGATTGAAAAGAAAGACGGGAGAGGGGGGTAAGCCCAATCAAATCTGGATTTTTATTTATATGATGAGGCAAAAAAAAAAGGTCGGGAGTAGAATTTGGGACGACTAGGGAATACAATTGCAGATGAAATCCCCGAGAGAAGAAGCGGGGCAAAATGGAGAAAGAGAGTGGAGAGCCGGCGGAAAAAAGCCGGCGAATTTTTGGGCGGGCGAAAGAGGGAAGGAGCGCGGGACGACGGCCAGGAAAACGGGGAGTAGAAAACAACAAAGGAGCATAAAATTTAGGGTAAACAGAAAGGAACGGTTGAAAGACAAGCTCAAAAGCATGGGCGTGAATGATCTAGGAGGAAGGGCCCATTATATAAGGGGGGAATGGGGAAAGGGGGGAGAAGCCGGGCGGGGGTAACTACGGACGGGATCGTAAACGATGAGGAAAAACACAGGGGAGGAGCACGCACTGAAAAGCCACAAGAAGAAAAAAGATGCAAAAAAAACCGTAAAACAATTACGGAAAAAATAAACAAGAACCACAAAGCCCTGTGAGGGAAGAAATTGAAGTGAGGGAAAGGAAGACTAGATGTCAATGGCAAAATCCGCAAAAAAGGAAACGTAAAAGGGATAAGAACAGTCGTTTCACGAAAGAAAGAACGCGCGGACCGGGAAGGGGGACCCTGGGGAAGCAGGACGCAGGACAAGCAAAAGGAAAAGGGAAAGTCGAAGCGAGAAGAAAAATTGGGTGCAAAATCGGCGGAGGAACAGCCAGAATAAATCCAATTAAAGGGGGAGGGAAAATAAAGACTACGGATCAGGCAAAGTTTCGCTTAAGGGGAGAAAACATCCAAGTAGCCCAAAGCTCCTTTACAACCGGAAAAAAGAACAACAAGAGAGTGAAGGGGAGCCGTTCCCGGACAGGAAACCGGAATGGTTGGGTGGATGAAGGAGGTTCATGAAAAATAACAGGGAAGGTCTTGCATCCAGCATTGAGAGTCAGATCGACGAAAGAAAAAAACCACCCTTCGAGAGGAATGAAGGTTGCGCTGGAGACTTGGATGAATGAAGGAGGCTCCAACAGTGGAGGGGAGGAACCGGGAGAAAGGAGCGGGCAAGGGGGAAGTAGAAGATCCAAAAACATGAACTCCCGGAACGTGGGTGAACGTGTTTCCGGGGAAGAATGAATACGCCTTAAAACGTCCCCAAAACGGTTCTGCGCATGCGCCACCAAAGACCCAAAACCCAAAAAGACGAGAAAAAGAACACGTGAACTAATAAATCATGAAGAGACAGAAATTGAGGCAAAAAAAAAACAACTTGAGATGAAAATAAGAAGAAAGGAATGAAACAAGTTTGAGGAGAAGAGAGGAGAAAAGACGGAAACGGACTGAACGCACCGTTTTCAAGGAGGGGAAGGGTAAGGGGGTTGAAAGGGAGCAGAACCTTGGGGGGGGAAAGGAAGGACTGCGAGATGAAAACGAGTTGAAACCACAAACGGAAAAACCGAAGGTCATGTCGCCGGATCTCACGGCGGCAAGGAAAAGAGTCGGAAAGGTCGACATGGGAAAAGAAAGTGGGAAAAAAGATTCATTGTTGAAGAAAGAGGAAAGAAGCAAAAGCTAAACGGGGAGGTGGGGCAAACGACGGAAAGGGATGCGCTTGGATGGATGGCCACAAGGAAACTGCCGAACATTAACTGGAAGAAGCCACACAAGGAAGTTTCGGTAAGCCTCCCCGTCCCACAACGGAGGGAAGGGGGGGGGGGGGGAGTGTTTTGAAAAGGGAAAAAAAAAAAAGGATACTTGTGTTGGAAAACGAAAGCGACCGCACGGAGGAAAAATAAAAACCGTTGATATTGACTCAAGGCCATTAAAGACCAGGCAGGAAAAAAATTTTCATGAAACGGGGAAAAGGACGGAAATAAGAAGGAGGGGCTTGGGCATGCGGAAGCTAAATTAGGGGAAAAGAAAGGGGGGGGCAAGGAAAGAGGGGGCTTTCTTATTAAAGAACCGGAAAGTAAAGAAAGGTAAGTTTGGTAGGAGAGGATGGAACCGTGAATCTTAGGGATCAAACCGAAATGTTCCGTTAAAAAGAAGGGGAAGATCGACTTTAACTAAATCATGGCGTACAGGAAGCGTCCGTTCGAGAGAGGGACAAGATGCAAATAAGGCATAATGCGGCAGGCACAGAAGCCATTTTCCGGTCGCAAAACAAAAAGCAGAAGGTAGGCAAAGCCCAGGAAAAGCCTAGAATCCCTGAAAATCAGACGGAGAAAAAAAAGTAACGCCCACCCTGCTTTGAAAAAGCTGGAGTGCAAGGGTTCCCGTGGAGTGGTCATACTGAAAAAACAAGCTTGAGGGTGACCGGGGCGAAGAAAAGAAAGTAACTGTCAAAAACCAAAATTGCGTCGGGAGAGCCCAATCTGACGGATGTGACGCAAATTAAGAAACCTGCTCGGCGGCGCCATTCGCGAACCACAGAAGAATCAGCTTGCGAGGAGAGAGGGGGAGGTTCAGTTGCTTGAACTCTCCTGAGACTAAAAACAGTCAAAAGGAATAAGAACGAACAAAAAGAAGAAAAAAAAAATCAATAAGGGGCTGCCAGAAACTGAATTCGTTGAAGGTTCTTTACCGCGGCTTAGAGGAACTGTGTGGTGGGAAGTCTGATTGGTCTCCGAAATTATTGGATTGTGACGAGGAACCCTTCCAGGTATAAATGGACACAAAGGTTAACAGCGCACAGAGAAAGAGGGGGCTTTGACGTCCGTTGCCACTTGAAAAAAAGCCGATCATTCGCGTTAAGAAAAAGGGAGCGGGATTGCAAGGGCTCTAATATCTCGAAATTCATCGGGGGGGAAGGATTAAATAAAAAGAGAACACGGGAGGAAAAAAGGGGAAAAGCAATGCATGAGAGAGTGGAAGACGGCCTTACCACATTAGATGGCGCTTGAATGGCAAAGGGCGCAATGGTATGCTTACATCGCTCCGAGCACCGGGGAGAAAGGGAACAGGAATGTGGGAAGAGAAGGAGCGCTGGGGGGGGAAGTTGCGGGCCACTGGGCCGTTGCTACTCATCTCGAGAAAAAAACAAAGGGTGGTATATAGATAGGCTTGAAACGGCAGTGGCCAGAACGAAAGGAGGGAAATCAGGATGAACCACAAAATAAGGGGGGCGACAGGGGAGAAAGGTCGCCTGTACTAAAAAAGCCACAGATCGACGGGGGGGCAAGAAAGAGGGCCATAGCCTTCATGAAGCATTCCAAAGGGAGAGGAGGTGAGGTTGATGGACAAGACATTGGTTCTCAACCAGGGGGGGGAAGATAAGTTCTTCGGACAGTTTATGCGATATAGAGAACAAAAAGAAAAAAAGAAAAGAAGGGAAAGAGAATGGATCCTATAACTTTTTTTTTCCACCCGTTTCGCAAAAAAAAAGAGGAGCTTGCTGAGGGAAGTCAGGCGTAAGATACTGAAGGGGGCCGGACAATGAATAGTGAGGAGGAGCAAAAAAAGCCCACCTAAACAAAAAGGGAGGTGAGAAAGGAGAAAGGGAGGATGGGTAAGAACCAATCATGATTAGGAGAAGGAGGTTGGGAGAGGGGGCTTGTACTTTAACTCTGCGGAAATCCAATTGAAAGGAAAGAAGAAAGAACAGATTCGCAACCGAAGGGGTGAAGTAGAAAAAGGGGGGCGCAACAAGAAGAGTGCTAATCGGAGGGGGAATCAGTCAAAGTTTTTGGGCAAGGAAAGGACCCACCCGCCCAAAAGACATTTCCTGGAGGGGCTTGAGGGAAGGAAGAAATCCACGGGAAAGGAAAAAAAGAGCGGAGGGGAGGGGGTATCAAGCCACGGGGACGTGGGCACATCAAAGCTCTGTAAATCAAGGGGGGGGAGGAAGATGGAGCGATTCAGATAGAATCGTTCTGAGAGGGGGGGACGAAGGCCATTGGAAACAAAATTGCAGAGGGGACAATGGCTGGAAAGGAAATTTCTGAAGCGAGCGCACTGACAACACGAACGACATCTTGAAATACAAGAAAGCGAACGGCAAGGAGACTGAAAGCATCGTAGACACCAACGAGATCAAGGAAAGGGGAGGGGCTTACGCTGGCGCTACTTACCTGGCAGGGAAGCAATCAAGCCAAATTTAAAGAAGGAAAATTGAAGCAAAGGCGGGTTCACTGTTTGCTAATCAACACCTAGGAGGACCTTAGGCCCGCATGGAGCCTGTGGAAGGGAAGGAAAAAAACACTACGACTGGGGTCGACATAGTAAGAATCTTACTTCCTAAGCGACCCGGGGAGGCCTGCAAAATCAAGGAGGGGGGGGGAGAAGAGAGGAGGGACACTTTGGCCGTTTCGAGGGCCGTTCAGTCCAACAAAGGGGGAGAAGGAGTGAACCGCAGGTAACACCCAAAAAAGAAACCAGCTCTAATGAAGGGGGGAGAAGGAAAATTCTTAAAAAGAAGAATGGGTGGGGGTTGTGGGCTTCCGCGAAAACAACATCCCTTGCAAAAAGAAGTTAAGTAGTGGGGAAGAACAGAAGGCGAGCATATCAAATAAAGAGGCAGGAAAAAGGAGCGCAGAAAAGCATGAACGTTGTATTACAAGGCTACAAGGAGCCTTCCCAGCAATGATGGACAGGAAAAATTACTCGCGGAGGACGCGGCCGGAGATCCTCTAAAGGAAATCCAGGCACGTTGGGCAAAAAGAGTTTCCCAAGCAAAGAATTCTCCTCCTTAAAGACGCGTCAAAATATTGAGCGAGAACAAACCAGGACCCCACAAAATAACAAAAACGATGAAACAGAGTGAGCGATCTTAAGAAAAAGAAAATCGATGATATCAAGAA
>Ga0179593_1364713_pt1 | contig 10931 bp, 9 predicted proteins | sample CZODoug2_1_08_16_FD_185931 | JGI IMG/M metagenome (GOLD analysis project Ga0179593, IMG submission 185931) | Vadose zone soil fungal communities from Angelo Coast Range Reserve, California, USA - CZODoug2_1_08_16fungal (PacBio error correction) | ecosystem: Environmental > Terrestrial > Soil >...
AAAGGGGGTCACGCAATCGTAGTTGGGACTGCAAACAAAAAAAGGAAAGCACCTCCAACCAGGAACCGTGGTAATCGAAATGGAGCAGGAGCGGGACACGCGCAAAAAAGCCGGGTTGGAATAACGGCCACCCCCTCGTCATAGATTCATCGTAGTTTGGAGTTGGACGCACGGTAAAAACCCAAAAACAACGGGCCCGCTCGGCAAATGGAATTAAAACATTCCAACAAAAACGCCGGCGTAACCGACCGGACAAACCTGCACAAGAAGGAAGAAAACTTTAGCAAAAGGCTCGAGGAGGGTACGTGAACAAAAACAAAGCGCGGGGGTAAAAAAGGGGAAAAAACTTACTACGGGCGATGGACCCTCAAAGCCACTAAAGCCTCCCTCTTTGAGATGACAGGAAAGAAATGAGCGCAAAGCAATGGGACAGGGGGAAAGAACAAAAACCTAAAAGTCAGAGACAGCTCACGAGGTCCTGGAGAAGAACGGAGGGGGTCACGACGAAAATCGATCAAGACGACGCGTGCCAGGTCAGACCCAGATGCCTAACTCACGTGGGAAGGCAATAGAACAGTCCGAGGGGACAAAGAAAACGTACAAGTCTCCTGGGACAGAAGGCGTAGATCTCAAAAACACCAAAACACCGTATTAAAGAAAGAAACTTCTGTCAGAACGGAGTCTACGGGCACATCTACGAAAGGAAGGTGGAAGAAACAAGAGTCGGGGGCGGGGAAAACACACCATTCCACACCGGAACGCCGCTCGTCGCCAACCCATGGAAAGTCTCCAAACCCATCGGGCCTGTCGACAGCCCGACGGTGCCCATGTTGTGTGGGAGTGAAAAAGCTAAAGAGGGAAGGAAAAAACGCCCCTAAAGAGGCGGACGACACCGAAGGCCAGCTTGGCTCAAATCTTTGTAAATAGTCAGTAGGACACCTGAAGACCCTACGGGACCGAAAGACAGGGGAGGGTCTGATGGCCGGTTACTGGGTCAAGAGCAGGGAAAGGAACAAGAGGACGAGGCGACTCACTTGGTTGAATGAATAGGAACGATTTACCCGAGGTCAAAGGGGTCGGTGGTCAAGGGGGAGAAGGTCACGGAAGTGGCCGCAAGAAAAAACGCCGAGCCCCGAAACTTAAAAGGGTAATGTGCACCCCGGCTCGTGAAGAAAAAAAAAAAAACCAAACCTCAGAACATGACAAAACATCAGAAAAAAACTTGGAACTAATCTGTTACTGTGAAAAGGAAACCAGAGAGGAACGAAAGTCATGGTAAAACGTGTCCGCCAGTGCCAACGGGTTGACGGAAGCCGCAAAGGTACATCCTACAGTCCTGGAGAGAAGGAAGAAAGCGAGTTAATGGAAGAGTCGAGTCTGGTACAGCGGCTGCGCCTCCATAGGAACAGTCAAAGACAACGAAATCCTATCTGCGGGGACCGACAATGGAGCCTACGAACCTGACATCGTTAACTTTCCTAAGGAGTCCCGATGTAGAAAGCAAGGCAGGCGGAAAAAAAAGAGAATAAGGCACCTTGCCTTCCTCTAAACCAAAAACGCCCGCAGGCGCCTGAAAGGAGGTTTCTGTCCCAAAGGGGGGGAATTTTTGGAGAAGTTGCCCGAAAAAACGAGCACAGAAAACGAAAGGCAAGCCGGTTGGGGAGGCCGACGGACAAGGACTAGAAAAATAAAAGGGTTCCACGACAGATTGAAGCAAGGGGGGGGGGACCCAACACTCAGAAAGAAAACGGCACAAAAGATCACCAAAAAGCGAAAAGGAAGAAGCCCAACAGCGATGGCAACTAGACTGGAAAGTCCCGCAGAGACGTCGAGACTACATTGGAGTCGTAGGGGGTCATCAAAAAAAAGAGAGGCGGAAGCGCCTCAGGCCGCCCTCCTGATAAGCAGCAACTCGTTGGGGCGAAAAAAGAGAAACTTGAAAACCAGTTAGGAAAAGCACCGCCTGACTGGGTCCAGAGTACCAGCGACGGTGTCTTTGGAACAATCGGGCCAATGAAAACCGTTCGACCAGAGAGAAAGAATGGAAACAAAAGCGGAAGGTTTACATCCGACCCTACAAGAGGGGAACATCTCCGCCCGAGGAACCGCCTACTCTTTCTGGAAGGGGAACCGATTCGGGAAAAAAAAAAGGGCGCAAAAAAAGGAAAAAGTCATCGCATCAAAGGGTGAAGCAAAAATGACTACAAAGTCCGAGCCCGGCGATCAAACCACACGAGGAAAAAAAAAGCGTACTGGGACCGGACATAGTCGTTGGAAACAACTCATTCAGGCAGATGGCACCAGAAAGACGAAAACCGTTAGGTCCGGATGAAAGGTGGACAAAAAGCGCCGGAAAAACTTAAATCGAGGGTCTGGCATGAAGTCGAAAACTTAAAACCGACCTTAATAGATAGAAAAAAAAAAGAGAGGAAAAGGGAGAACGGTGAATCGGAAAAGAAAACACCAACCACGAGAGGGAAAACGGGAAAGGGTTTACCCAGGTATCTCGGATGCGGGGACGAGGCCGCGTACCGAGACTGCGTGATACCACGTACCGGCAAAACTCAAAAAGGAACTCTGGGGGGGTGGTAAGTCCGTCTCGAATCGGGTCGTAGGAACGGTGGTTGAGTGCCGACTAAAGGAGTTGCGTCGCCCTCGCAGGGCAAAGCGCCATAAAAATGGAAAAAGGATCCGGAAAGCAAAAGAAGGTCAAGGGCCCGCGCCAGACCGGTCCTGGAATGGCAGGCCACGGGCAAAAAGAAGTAAACGTACTACTGAAGCGAGGAGGAGACGACAAGCAGGCGAGGGTCAAACACAAGGGAGGGGACGCAGGTGGGGTCAGTATAAAAAAAAGCCAGTAAAAAAATGAAGTGGGACGGAGGAAACTAAACGTAGTCGTTAGCAAAGCTGAAAAGCAAACGCCAGCGGGAGAGGACCGCCGATCGAAGCGTGTAAAAGGGGGACAGGGCGAGATATCAAGCCCAATCAGCTGTTGGCTGATCTCCGACCCGGCGCATGGAGGAAGGGACCATATCGGAAGGAGGATTGAATGCTCAGAGAGGAGGGGGAACGTGGAAGGCGAGTCGCAGGGTTGAATTAGTCCTCCAACGCTTTGCAAAAAGCCATTGCTGGGGACGACAGCACGGAGACACGGCGGGCAAATGAAGAAAGAAACGGAATCAGGGGAATAGGTGGGAGACAGGAAGTGAGCCGGGGTTCCGGTACTACCGCATAAGGGGCAGCGCAGGTGTTAGCATGCAGCATCAATTGGTTCGGGCTATGAAAAGCGGAGTCCCCTAACGGGAAGGGATTTCACGACACGCAAAAAAAGCAGTCAGGTCGGGAGACGCAATCGATTAACGCAGAAAAAACAGAAAGAGTCTTGAGGTAAATGGACCAGAGAAGACAACGTCAGAACGAGAAAGCACCACGAAAGAGAGGACCGAAAAAAGAAGAAAGGGTTCTACGGAAAACAGAATCGTAAATAACGGGGGACAGGACGAAAAAATGTGGGGATGCGGCTAGGGCAACGGAGAAAAATATCCGGTGTGAAAAGAAAAAACAAAGAACGCAAAAACGAAAGCGCGAGTGGTGAGTGGGCGAGGCAAAGGAAACAGCCCGGAGGAGGAACCCCTACCCCGGCCCGTCGGCAAATCGATTAAAAAACGGCCGAAATGCCCGGACGGGAAGCGAAACCGCGAAGAAAAAGAAACCAGGAAAGACCAGAGGCAACGAGGCAGCAACAATCTAAACCACGAACGAGGTCCCGTCAACCCATGGGTCCGGGAAGGGCCGGCAGGGTGTTGACCACGAGGGAGAAACAACAGAGCCGCCCGCGGAAGCTCAAAAACAAATAGAGGGGCGGGGACACCCACTCACCCAACAAGCGCGGGCTGTCAAAAAAAACGAGGCCATGGGCGACGGAAAGGAGCAATGCTGCGGCGACATGAGTCAATGATGAGGGGGAAAGTGCACGAAACACCAAAGAAAGAAAGCGTCCGTGCGTGAAAAAACGGACGAGGCTGGCCAACACGTGACTCCGCTCGCCGGACCTCAAAGAAGAAAAAATAAAGAACACGTAGGACCACGACGGCAACGGAGAAGGGACAAAAAAACTGGGGGACGTGACTCCTGGCCAACTATGAAGGCCTGGTGCATCGTTCGACCCAACAGAGACGAGAACGAAAGTCATCTCCAAAAAAGTTAAGTCGCCCGGACTTGAGACTGTCGAACGCAATGAGCGGGTCGGGAAAAAAAAAACTGCGCTCCTTCGGAAGAACGGAAGGGGCCATACACCGAACGACTGACAAGAGTGGGCCCCTGCGGTCTCCAAACGGGGACAGTAATGACAGTCGAGACCCGAATGGGGGGAGCCGGAAAAAAAAAAGAAACAGGGGGTAAAGTCACAGTGGAAGAGGGAGGTTAAGGGACAACGGTACCAAAGGGCCGCAGTTGGGCAAAGGAAAAGAGCAAAAACTCAGATTTGCCGATTGTGGAGGACAACGAAAAAAAAAAGGCCTAACAGGGAGGGAGGGGACTGACTGGTCGCCAAAAAACTCTCGGGAAAAAGGGATTTGGTGGCGTTCCTGGGGGGGCCAACCCCGCAGCGCGACGCTGGAACAAAAGCCGTAACACCGAAAAGGAAGGGAAGGTCCCAAACCCGCAAGGGTGATGCTCAAATCTGTAGGAAAAAAGAAGGGATCATGACGTCGGCAAAGGGGGGACAGAGGGAGTTGGCTAAAGGAAGGGCAAGCACTGGAAACGGTGGAACGAGAGACGAGACATGTACAAGAGCCCCGTTCAGGGATAATCGGCTGAAACCCGACTATAGCGGAAGAAAAATGACGGCGAATCAAAACAAAGAAACTGGAGACGCCAGTGTACCCGAAATGAAAAGCCTAAAAAGCACGGATGACGTCAGGCTCGCTAACACACCTATGTTAAAAGGCACGAGCAGAAAAAGATCAAAAGAAGCTAATAGATCCGCGGATAACCACAAGGCGTGTACGGTCAAAAAAAGACGGGTCTCACTGCTCGGGGTGCCAAACATGAGCAAATGGGCCGGTGCGGCGAAAAAAAAGTTATAAGAGTGAAGAAAAAAAAGAACGGACACACGTGTTAACCGACAGGACAGCAGGATCACCACCTTCAGATCTGGTCACAGGGAAGGAGCACATAACAAAAGGGCCACGGGAGATGCAGTCCGCAACAGCAAGGGTATGAGGGCAAGTCACGCCACCTGGACCCGAAGAAAACGGGGCGGTGGGGTCGCAATCCCGCACAGTGGATGAGCCACTGAAAAGCCGTACTCGAAGAGACGTGACGGGGGGGCGACCCATGAAATTGCATCAAATCAACGCAGGATGCAACCCAAAAAACTCTGGGGGGCCAAGGCCAGACACCTACGTCTTTGTACTTGAAATCAGGGGTTGGATGATGAGCACCCGTGAGACTGAACCAAACAATAGGGGGAACTTGGAAAGAACAGCGCTGGGGCGCGGTCTAGACCATATGCTCCTGAGGGAACTAGTACTATCCACCCGCCGTAGGGGAGTCATGAGAGAAGTCCCGCAACGAGACCACTGTAGATTGTCAGTCATTAACAAACCAACTGGTGAAAAAAAAGGGTTGAAGAGCCCAACAGGATTCCACAGCCCCGGCGGAAAAACCAATAATATCCGAAGGGAGGAGGGTACGATCCGGGAACACATGATGCATAGAAGGCGAAAAAGAATCAACAGAAACGGTCCGGAGAACTGGGGACTCAGTCCTAAAGGAATCATAGCGAGGTCTGAAGGACCCAGAGTAAAGGACTATAAAAAAAACAAAAGGGAGGAGGGGGAGGAAGAAAGAGATGTGGTCGTTGAAGTTAAAAAGAAAACCTAGGAAGGAACCGGAATTGATTTGGGTACCAGAAGAAGGCAAAAAAAAAAAACGAAGAAAAGACCGGGCGCAGGAGTCAAAATGTCATCAAAACAAATCACACACAACGGCCCTTCCGGGCAGGGGAGGAAACCGTGGCTCGATCGTGAAAGAGCATTCTTTCACCCGGGGCCGGACCAGAAAAGGGCGTCCCCTTAAAGGCTGGAAGCAAGAAACTTAAAAGGAGCCGCTAGTCCCGGGGCGATAGGGAGAAGCGCAAAGAATACAAGGAAAGTGACCAGCGAGGCGAACAGGAAAGGGGCGAAATGGGTGGAACGTTCAGCGAACGACGACAAGCTAGCGGTTCTTACTAACCAGAAGGAATGGGGTAAAGGAAGGGCCTTACAGAGAACAAAGGATGAAAGGTAGGTAGGCGGAAGTGGGCGCGGGACCCAGAAAAGAGCGAAAATACACCGATCGAATGATTTAGAAGAAACGGAAAGGGGCGGAAGTGAATGGAAAAACCGCCTAATCAGCGGTTGGCGAGGACGCCAACAAAAGCCAGGAAGTGTAAAGGTGACCAATCGTGAAAGTGTTCAGAATAGGTCACAAGGAGGGTCCGCGTCGCCAGAGCACTTCGGCATCAACTGAAAAAAGAGGGAATCAACGCTGCAAAAAGATGGTGTCGGAGACCTCAAAGCAAAAGAAAAACCGGTCAGGCAGTAAACAGAACGCGGACGGAAGCTTGAAGAAAGGACAACCAGGCATAATGGGCTGGGGAAGAGGGGGTTAGCGACTGCATAGGGGTCGGAGTGCCCGTAACACACGGGAAGAAAGTTCGGAAAATAGCAAAACCAAAAAGCTAGATGAAAAAACCTCTCCATTACCAGGAAAAAGAGAAGGACGCCGAGCGAGAAAAATGGTCACTGAAAGGGAAAACCACGAAAAACCGTGTTACGGCGACCAAGGAAACTCGAAGGTTGTCCGATCTCGGTATCAACGAAAAAAGTCCATTACTTGACTGGTGAGTGAAGGGGCGCATGGAAAGACGACACGATCAAACACAAGTGGTTGGCACATCAAAAACCTCTCCAAGAAAGAGAGGTAAGGGTTGCAAGGCCAAACCGCGTTAAACAGCACGACCACCCAAAAGATCGAAAGCGGGACGATGCTCGGTGTCAAAAAATGGAACAACCTTGCCGGCCTCGCATTATGCCGCAAAAAAGGAACAGGGCAACTCTTAGAGAGGCAGAAGAACCTCAGGTCTCTGATGAGGCACCGGTAACCACAGAGTGTCTAGAAAGAAGAGTAAACAACCTTGGATGGGAAAAACTAGACCCTCCCTCAGAATCGGGCAGAAGGACCTGTGGACAAAGGAAAAGCCGGGGACATTAGAAGGAAAAGAGGAAGGGGGGGAACGAAAACACTTCGCATCAATTGCGTCAGGAAGCAACACTATGGGCTTGCAAGTCGGGTCGGTAACACAGAGTCCGCGCGGACGAAAAAAAACATACCCCGGAAAGTCAAACGGTTGGCCGTCAGCAAACATTGCTCAAAAAAGGGGTTGCACAAACGGGGACTAAGAACGCGTCGTCCAGAGATCTCCTCAAACAAAGGAAAGATAGGAGGACGGGAGGAAAACATTCACTTGTCGAGAAACTGGGAGGAAAGGGAAAGGATTCATGGAACTGCGGGTGGTGTATCGTCGCACCAAGTGGCCCGATAAGGAAAGACCTGCACAATCGAAAGGCCAGAAGTTGAGGGTCAGAACCATCCCATAGAAGGGGACGACCGAAGGAAAACATGTGCGCAGGGGGTTAACGGACCCCCACCTCGGTCCTGTACGGACCCTGACAACCTAGGGGCGAAGAAAAACTTTGCAGGGGGCTCCTCTTGTCAACCAACAGAGGCAGTGGAAAAAGAAAAAACCTGGGAAAAACCGATTAAAAAGGGATGGGGATGTTCTCAAAAACATGGATGGAATTGCCGGGGAGGCAGGAGGTACAAGAGCGTCCGAGGCGAAACAGACCGGGTGCAAGAAAAACTGTTCGGACCGATTTCGCCGGGAGTGGGCGCAGCGAGCCATTGAAAGAAGGAGACACCAACAACTACCGAGAAGCCGGGAGAGGTGGTGATTCGGCGATGTCCAAAAAAAGCTCGTGATCGCGGGCTGATGCCCTCCCCAGAGAACCTAAATGAAACGGCCTGCAACGGAGGGTAGGTGCTCAAGTCTGTGGGAAAGGGTGGAAGGAACAGATCGTCAGAGCAAAAGTCGCAACCTTATTGTAGTTTTGAAGCATCCGAAACAGGAAAAAAGGGACGTTCGAGAAAAGAAAAAAGGTACAAACAAGTCCTACTGTCCTAAGGAGGTGACATAGGAATCAGCCCGACGGGACGAGAGTGTGTCAGACAGGGGACAGACGAAAGAATGCGTACGGACGGACAAGAAAACTACGGCCAGAATGGAATGAGGCAGGAGAGAACACCCAAGATGTGTGAAGCAATGCCATGCCGTTCATCGGAAAGGACCTTGCAAGGAACTCAATGCAGCCCAGCAGGGGGCAGGAAAGCTGACCTACTGGTGAATGGCTCGCAGAGGGTACGTTGCCCCACACAAAAAAAAAACATTCAGTAAGCCAGGTGGATGATGACGAAATTGGAACCGCGCGAGAAATTTTTTCAAGAGAAAGAGCCAAAAAATAACGGAGGGAGTACCCGACTAAGACGTGCCCAACAGATGAGAAAAAGATGCAGGAAACCAGGGGAGAGATATTAAGAACCGCCCGGAAACGAAGAGAGACCTCTTGGTTCTAGGGTTAAAACTGTTCACAGCACCTCTGGAGGAGGGACGTAAGGAGCAAATGAAGGAAGCAACGGACTCGCCAAGCGTAGACCGCCTGAATCAACGGCTGAGGAACTGGATAACACAGAACCTAGTGTTCCAGCGCAAACGCGGGCTTTAGAGGAAGAGACGTCAGGGAGAGAAACGGCCGTCACCACGAGAACTTAGGGGGACAAGGAGAAGGCGCCCTTTTAACCTGAAGAAAGGAGAGGGCGAGGAGGGGACAGCAACCAGGAGGTACTAGCCGCCACATAGGAGTAAATTGATGGACCGTCCGACCTGGGCGAATGAAGAAAGGAAGGAAATTCAGAAAAAAAGAGCAACACGGTGGACAGAAACCACCCTAAGCAACGAAACCCTTCCCAATAAACTAAAAAAAAGGGGCTTCGGGGGACGGTACAAGGGCGGGGATTTCTCAGCTAGAATGCTGCGTCATGAAACGGGTCGTTTCCATCCTGGTAAAAAAGACGAGCGAAAAAGATGTGGCTGCATGAAAGGACGACTTCAAGGACAGGAACCTCAAAAAAAATAAAGGAGAGTAATAGGGGAAAAAGTCAACCTCACAGAAAGAACCAGGGGAAGAACGTGGGGATTGGAACTCAGTATCCAGGACAGAAAAAACGGTGTAGTCGCAGCCCGCGCAATGATCTGCGTTCACTGGGGAAAAAAAGCACGACAAAAAAGACAGGAGACGTGTCTCTCGGGTAAAGGGAGCGGTGGAGGGGGGGCCGTGGTCACCCGGGGATGGGGGGTGATGAGAACAGCAAGTCACATGGGCTAAAAATCGGAACTATAAGCCATCCATGAACAAGGCGACGATCCGGCAGAATGAACCCGCGCAATAGGACCGTTGTCGGGGAAGGGCGGGACGCGGGGCAAGGAAAGTTCTAAGGGGACGAGGCATAGGTGAAACGACAAAAAAAAAGAGCTACGATGTCTTCTGAGGGAGGGGACAAGGGGGGTGGGCCGGGAGAAATCCAAGTTGGAGGAGGCTACGGGACCGCAACGATGAAAAGTCGTCGAGTCATCTGGGCGGCCTGACGAAAAAATGCGGGACAAATAAGACAAGGAGTAGAGCGTAAGGGGAGGGGACAGTGAGTTTCAGCCCGAAAGGGACTGTAATCGGCCAAAGCAGTGTGCCAAGTAAGAAAGTGGAAGATCGGAAGGTGGAGAGGAAGGCTGTCATCTAGGGGGAAAAATGGGACAGCGTCGGCGTTTTGATACGAGGTAAGCCCAAAATGGGCGAACGGCCAGGGGGCATGTTTTTGCGTTCAATCGAAAAAAAAAGGGGCCAGGCAACGAGAGAGAAATACGGGAAGTCGCGGGAGAAGTGGAAAGGAGGATGCAAGCCGTATGCAAGAAATGGATGCTTGGGAACAGAGGACAAGGTTGGACATGAATTTCAATCCAGGAGTCTGTCGGAGGGGAAGCGTATGAAATGCAGAGCAGATTTCACTGGAGTCGAGCACACGGCGTCGAGGAGGAATCGAGAACATCTCAAAATGTGAAGGGGGTTCGTTGTTACGTGCAAGTCGAACTAAGGGGAGAACAGTGGGCACTGGGGGGCGGAAGTGAAGCCAACCCACCTAACGGGTGAAGGAAAGGGAGGGGGGAAGACGGCCCAGAACAGCTTAAAAAACACCTAAAGCGCAAACTGGGCACTCAGGGTCAATCTTTTCGAGAGACGAATTAGGCAAAAAGGAGGGGGAACACAGAAAAACATGACGGGGCCACAACCGCGTCCTCGGCGATGCGGAGTGAAGGCAAGAAAAGCCCGCGTCAACGGCGACCACCAGACCGCCAAAGAAGAACAATCGATAAAGAGGCAACAGGCCAAAGGCGGCAGCTCGCCTAGGCGGCAAGAAAAAACATCCGGAAACTCTGGAAAAAAAGTCACCTTCAGACATCCTACCACCGGGAAAAAAAGGGGGTCCGAAAAAGGGGGCATAGGGGGGGAACGCCCAACCGGGATTGTTGGACCAGCGCCACAAAAACAGGTCCACTCTTTCAGGCCGCCCTCGCTAGGCCGCCTAGAAGGAAGAAAGGAAAAAAGAGACCCACAAGAAAAAGCTGAGGGGTGAGACGGGGGCGAAGATGTGCTACGTGCAAAAGGGCGTAGGGGATGCGGGCATCCCGGCAGGGAAAAGGCCGACGAAACAAAAACGTCAAAAAGGTGGCCAGGCACGCAGTAATCGGGGGAGTGATTCACTGAAAGCAGTCAAAAAGC
>Ga0179593_1375415_pt1 | contig 10931 bp, 15 predicted proteins | sample CZODoug2_1_08_16_FD_185931 | JGI IMG/M metagenome (GOLD analysis project Ga0179593, IMG submission 185931) | Vadose zone soil fungal communities from Angelo Coast Range Reserve, California, USA - CZODoug2_1_08_16fungal (PacBio error correction) | ecosystem: Environmental > Terrestrial > Soil >...
GGGGGGAGGGGGCGTTTGCCGGCTTAACTTAAATAGGGAAAAGACAAGAATAAGGGGGAATGGGTGAACTGGAACCAAAAACAACTTGGTTTTTTCTTAAAGCCTTGGTGGTGGGAAACTTGAATAAAGCAGAACAATCGAACGAACAAAAAACTTTGCTAACAGTGAACAGGAAAATCGGAGGGGGTACACGTAGCGATTCCCAAACGGGCGAAATAGGCTGGGGGTCAACCGAAGCAGAAGAACAGGCGAAGGAGCGTTGGGACTACTTGCTGGAAAAAAAAGCAAACGTAAAACGGGGATGGGGGAATTGCCTCAAAAAAAGGGAGCCAAAAGACCTGCACCAAGACCACTTTTGAATAAAAGTAGCGGGGGGTTCTGACAATGTTTTATTCACGAAGAAAGCAAGAAAAAGGGGGGTACAAAAACAGGGCATTCCCGTACTAGTCACCCCCTAGGAGGGAAAAGTTTACAATTTGTGAAGTGAATGAAAGCAGCAAAGGGGATGCCGAATCCGACGATTGTTTGCGGAATGATAGAAAAGAGGGAAAGGCAAAAAGAAAAAACAACCGCGCATTGTAAACCAACTTAACCGGGGACCATCAAGGACCAAGGGCCAAAAAAGTTCCAGGGAAAAACTGACAACTTTGAAGTCAGAAAAAAAGGGTGCTCCCAATAACCTAAAAACAACAGAAGATTTAAACGGGGGGGGGAAAAAGGAGCACCCGGTCCAAAAAATGGTGCAGGGAGTGGGGGGAAACAGGGAGACTGGGAGCGGGCAAGTCTATGGGCATTCCACTTTGGGGTGAGTTCCAGTGACAGACGCAACTTTTTCCCGAAAGAAAAAGACAAAAAAGCAACAAACATCGTAAATGCAAGGGGGTTTGGCCAACAAAGACTTGGGGTACTGGCGCACCCGTGGCCCGGGGAAAAGAGAAAACTCCAGGGGAAAAGGGGGGGTTCGGTGCCATATGTTGCAAAAAGGTTCAAGGATGACCAGGAGGACCAAGGGACTAACGACCAAGGGAAACCAAAACAAAGGAAATTGGATGGGCGTTTTAATTTGGGGGATGCGTGCCTTGAACTGAAAAGCAAAGGGAAAAACTGCGGGGGAAAAAAAAAAAAAAAAACAGCCAAATATAGAAGACTGACTCCCTCCCAACTCAGCAACTTCTAAAAAGGGTTTATCGGGCGACGCAAAAGTATTGTGTGGGGGAAGGGAAAAAAAGCGGACTGGAACCACACCCGGGAGGACGGAAAAAGAAGAGGACAGGGGGCTATAAATGATTGAAGGGCCGCCCACGTATAGCAGGAGGGGGAAACACTGTAAAGGCTAAGGGAGAAGATGGAGCAAAAGTTGGACCCAAACCCCCGGAAAGTTTTAGCCAAGGAAAAAAGAATTTTAGGAACACAGATTTGGGGCCGATAAAAAAAAAAAGCAGAAATAAAATTCCAGACCGAAACCCAAAGTGAAACTGGAATTACTGTTGTGGGGGGGGGGGGACGACGATCACTCTGGAGGGGAAAAAAGAGTAAGGGAAAAGAGGCCCGGGGGAAACAAAAGAAAAAGATCCCACGCCAATCAGAAAAAATGAATAATCGGGTGGGAGGACTTGACAGATAGATATTGGATTACATGGAAGGAACTTGTGGGGGGATCAGTTTTCCGGTCGTATGTCAAAACAGTCAAACCTGCCACACAGGCCAGGTGGATCCACAATAGAGGACTCCAAAAAAAAGTAAAAAAGAGGAACCTGGGGGGAAAACCTTCTAACGCGCCGCTTGGACGTAAAGGGGCAAAAAAAAAAAAAGGGGCCAGAAAACTTCAAGCCGGGTGTGGGAAAATCGAACGTCAGACGTAGAGGGCCTGTACACGCCCAGAAAAATGGGGTAAAAACAAAATTCGTGCCGGGGAAGAGGGCACGAAGAGAAGCGGACTAAACGACGAAAACTAACGCCCCTTGTGCGCAAAGGAGGTTTGCAAACTATACTGGATTGGGGTTCCTTGGAAACAAGGCGGAAAGCACGTTGGGTAGCAGGATGCCTGTTCAACATGGGGGGACCTAAGTGGATGACGGAACGAAGGTTCGGGTCAGTCAGACAAAAAATGAACAAGGGCGGGAAGAGAAACTAGTGTTGGAGAATGTAGTTCAGGGTGGCTCGCGACGGGGGGGGGTTTCATCAGTCCTTCAAAAGACAATCCACGCGAATCCATCACTAGGTCAGCCAAGCGGCGATTGCTAAGGCCACGCACAACAACAAAGATTAGGAAGAGAGAGGGGGGGAGATACGCATCTCTCGAGAATAAAAATAGCGTTGATTGGCAGGTGGGGAAAATGATCGACCATCCGGGGACCAAAGGCACACCCACCGAAAATCCATTGCAATACTGTGGGTGGGCGCCAGAAAGAAGGTTTCCAGGGAAACAGGGGGTGCCCATCAGCAGGGGCAAGAGGAAAAAACTCGACAAATGAGAGAAGTAGTACCAACCTTCCCAAAAGCCCTTTGGTCCAAGGAAAAAAAAAATAGCCTCAACGCGAAAACTAGGGGGAAAAAAGAACTGCGGCGGTTTGGGAGTTGTAATGCGAGGGGCCCACGTTCTTACCCGGGGGGGGGGGGGCTGGCCTGGGACAGCCAAAGAAGTCCAGGTTGTGAACAAGCTTTCGGCCCTGCTCGTCTGGGAGTGGAAAATCGGAAGGCGGAGGAAGGAGGTTTTCAAACAAACCGCGGGTTTGAGGGGGGGAGGGGAAGGGGGGTTTGAAACTCAAAGCAGGGGGCTACGAAGAAGAAGAAAAAAAGGGGGGCCGAGGCGTTTTTTAACTGCTTAAAAATGGTGAAAAGAATGGGAGAATGCCAGGGGTGAAAAGAAGGGCATCGTCCCAACACTCGAAGAAACGAAAGGGATAAACAAGAACTGAATGTGAACAAATAGAGCTGGAAAGGGGGGGGGAAGAGGAAACTCTGCTCGGTGAAGCTGGGGGGACGACGAAAAAGAGGAGGGGGTACGGGAGATGGACAAAGAGGGAATCCCAGAAAAATTGAAAAGTAAAAAGAAACGCGAAGACGAGTCAACAAACAACTAATCAGTTACTTGGGACTGCGTAAACAGGGCCCCAGTGGGTGACGTCACCGGTTTTCTTTCGAAGAGGAATTGAGGCAATTATGGTCATCAATGGCTTGGGGGAATTTCAAAGAACCGACAATTGTTCCGGGGCCCGCAAAATTGGAAGGGGGGGAAGAGTTTGAACAAAAAAAAAGGTCGCTTAGCAGTAAGTGTTGTCCCCCTGACATCAGAAGCTGTTGGCACGCTTGTCAAGTAATCCTCGGGACGGAAGGCATCGCCTGGCTGGGGGAAAACAGTCCTTTCACCGTCCGAATGTAAAATAAAAATCATATCAAAGGAACCAACACAAACCCTAAGGTCAAAGGAAAGAAGGACGCCAAAGGGATGACACAATGGAAGGGGGGCGGGGGGAAAAAAATAACCCTGAAAAAATAAAAAAGTGAAAACGATGGGGGGAGGAGGAGTGCAAACCGCGATGGGGTGTGTTAATGTGAACTTTTTTACGGGACGCCCACGCAAAGGGGGGGGGGGGGGGGACCCTTCGCTCGATGGGGACCAAGGGAGGTCTGTGGAAAGAAATCAAAATTCATTCGGGTGGGGGAAGGTCAGAAAGGTACGGGTGAGGACAGGGGGACAAACATGGTTAGGGCAAGGAATGGGTCAATCTTGGAGGTTGCAAAAACCGCAAGAGGAAAAAGAAAACGGGTAAAAAAAAGAGGGGTTATGGTCCTCCCAAAACCCCGAAAAAAAAAAAAAAAAAAACAAAAAAGCGTAATAAGCTGGGGGGGGGGGCCAAACAGACCAATGGAAAGGGGGGGGCTTGGGTGGGCAATGAAAAACTCGTCTCCCAATTGGAAAACGCCCTGATTGTTTCAAAAGAGGGACAACCGTCAACTCTTAGAATTGCAGCTAAGTACTGCGCAAGCAAAGGACTACCGCCTTTGTCCCAGGGGTCCAATGACAAGGAAGATGACCGGTGCTCCCGGACCACGGGTTTTGGAAAAAGGGGGCAGGGGTGGATTGGGGAGAACAAGGGCGTAAGGGGGAATTGATTAAAAGACGGAAGAAAGTTGAGTGTCCACGAGGTGAGGGGGGCTGTCCTGGTCGGTCCGGGTGGGGGCTTGGAGAGGGTGGAAGGTAAGTGAGCAGTAAACAACAAAGAGAACAAGGTTAAAAGACTGTTTGGCTTTCATTGAAGGAAAAGGGGGGGGACAAAGGGGACGCAACACCAGATGGGTTGAATGAGGGCAGGAAGGGCAGGGGGGGGGGAAAACCAAAAGGTGCATGAGTGAGCAAAGTGGTGGGGGGGGAGGAAATCCAAAGGGGGCCTTAGAAACAAAGAGGTGTTCCGTTCATGGGAACGTGAAGCCAGGGTAAGGTAACAGAATAGGGGAAGGTGAATGTAGCCCGCTGAACAAGTGTTCCGGGGGGGAGTCGATGAACAAACCAGAAATTGAGTCACGGGTGAAAAAAAAAAGACGAGGGGTTCCCACCCATCCCAGGGGGATCTTCGAGGGACCAGCCGGTACCGTTATTCGATTGAAAAGAAAACTGGTTGATGGTGGGGCGCCCACAACGGGGCACTTGTATTTGCTGATGGGGGAGTAAAGTGCTACCTAACATCAAAGTCGGGAAACTAAAAAAAACTAGAATGAAGTCATGGGAATTAGAAGTGAGGTTGGAGCTATTGACCTTTATGTCTTCACGCCTAAAAGAAGGCAAGAAAAAAAGGGAGTCTGGGTCGTGGGTTGTGAAAAGAAGACGGCGAAAGGGTAAAGGGATGCGACGAAACTGACAGTATAGGGGGAACGAGGAGGTTGTAAAAGAAAACCTTTGGTAACAAGTGGGGAACCGCCAACACGAACTGAAGAAGAGGGTTTGGCGCACCAAATTAAAAATGGATAATCGATCTGTACCATCTGGGGGTCCCTCAGAAGAATTCACCAAAGCGGAAAGCGTTGTCAGAAAACCGCCGCAAGGCAAGGCACTACTCGGTGCTGCGGGGGAGGGGGACAGCCTCTTCGAGGTTAATTGCAGAAAAAACTGGATGGGCGGAAAAAATGACCCCAAAAACTTTTGGGGGAGGAACGGGAAGCGGGAGAAGACAAGGGGGGTTGATTCCACGTACAAAGCAGTTGGGGGTACAACCATTTGAATCAGGGCCTCAGTTCCACAAAATCTGGGTCTAACCCGGGGCAACCTGGGAGGGTGTTCATAAAACAAAAAAGTATGCCCGAATGTACAGCGATGGCAATAGAGAGTCACTAAAAGAAAAACAGAAACAGACCAACCGCGAAGGTGTAAAAAAGTTCCGCGTGGTCCAAGCAAAACTTCACCGAAAGGGGGAACGGGTCACTCACTTCCGGTCCGGACAACAGGTGCAGCCCCAGGACAACCTACAGAACAGGGTCACAAGTCCCCGGGCACAGGTCATCTTGGTGAGGTAACAGTGAAACAAAATCGTAAGATCTCAAGACTCTTCGAAGGGGGGAAAAACCGCCAGAGGTTGTTTGGGTGACGGGGTTTCAGGCAACATAAATCCAAATTGGGGCGCGGAAAAGAGCAGTATGACAACATAAACTACTAATCAGGGGAAATGGGGGGGGGGGGAAACAAAAAAGAATGGGATACTGAAACAACCGCGCCGAGGGGGGAACAGAATGAAAACAGAAAAAAGACGTAACTGTTTCAAGGGTTCAGTATGCAGGGGTTGAAAGGGAAAAAAAACCAAGCTACGGGGCTGTGGAAAAAAAAAGTATAAAACAGAGGCCAGAAATGCATGGAGGGAGGGTTTGCTTTTTAAGATTTTATGGCAGGCCTTCAAAAGGAAGGAAGGTACAACTGCGTGTGAACACCAAAAAGGGGAACCCCCTCAACGCCGGAAAGTAAAAAGGAACTGAAACGCCTACAAAAACTCCCCGAATCGGGGTCGAAAGGTCAGGTAAGAAAAGGGGAGGCCAGCAAAAGACGTTATTTGTTAAAACTTTGGCGAAGAACCTAAAAAGGGAAAAAGGGGAATTAGCGAATTAGAAAAGCTTGAAAAGGGGGAGAAAGAGCGGAGGTTAATTAAAGCCCCAAAAAAAAGGGGTAGGGAGCAGTCAGAAATTTGACCGACACGGGAATTGCTAATCTATATAGTTCATGCAGGGATGAAAAAAACGAGGGTCGGGAAAAGCCCAAGGAAGAAATCATTGATTAAGAGGAAGGAACCACGGAGAAAAAAGGAAAGGCACATGATCAACCAAGTGGAAACTGGAATAGGGGTGGTTGCCAATCGGATCATCCGGATCAACGAGTTGAACACCAAGAGTCAAGGGTCCAAAACTCTTGGGTTACTTACACATAGACCGTAAGAAGACCCACGATCGAAAGGGAAAATCTCTATGGGAAAAGCCCGCGAATTAGAGGGTCAAGTCCAGAAAGGAATTGTTTTGGGAATCTTGTGGCGGATGTGTCATGGAAAAAGAACGAAGAAAGAAAAAAACGGCGCAAGCCATAGGGACACCAAGGATAAAAAAATACAGCATACAACAGAACAGAACCTTGTCGAGGGCGGCGGCGTCAGGGGCCAAGGTTGGGGCGTTAACAAAATTGCCCAACCACCGGGCCAGCCTAGGAGGGACGAAGGGGAACTCGATCGACTGGTGATGACCTGTATGAAAAAAAGCAAAAAAGAGTTGGGGGAAAGAGGAATCTGGCCATTGGGGGGGGGGTAAAAAAATCCGCGTAGACTGGTCGCGCCTACCAAAAACCTCAGACGGGAAAGGCTTGCAGTCCGAGGTTGGTCACACGCTGGTACGACTTAGGGGGGGGAAGGGGGTTGATTGGGAAAAAAAAAAGGGAGGAAAAAAGGGTTGTATCGATTGCAGTGTTCGGAACTTGTTAGGATTTTACTTCGTCGCGCAAAGGGGGACGGAGAAAGCAGGGGGGACTAACAAAAAGGAGCACCAATAAAAGGATGAACCACTAGTGTGCGAATGGATTTGGGGAAAGGTGTGGAGAGAAAACACGGTGACGAGGGGCGTTAAAATAAAAGAAAAAATTCCCGCGAGGAAACTCCCTCTTTAACCCGAGAGGGGCGGGATACAGAAACAAGGGTCGGGAACAAAAAACAACGGGAAAATAGGGTTAGTGTCCAAAAAATCAAATCAAAAAAAGGAAAAGGGGGAGAAAATCGCGTTGGGGGGTTGTGGTGTGATAATGACAACCATCCAGGCCAAAAAAGGAAAAGGGACCAAAAATCAATGGGGCCGAAATACGGAAACAAAAAAAGGAAGGGTACTGTGCAGAATTCCGGAAGAACCCTGCGAACCAGAAAGAAAACTCAAGGAACCAATTAAACGGAAGTAAAAAAAAGGTAAAACCAACGGAAGGTCCGCCAGTTTTTGTCCCAAGGAACCCTAGAACCCTGCTGAAAACCAAGGGAAAACCGCAAAATGCAAAAAAGGGAGGTTTTAGTGGGCCCGCACAAGCTAGGGTTTGGGGGGGAAACCATAGCCCAAAGGGAAAAAAATAAGTTGTAAAAAAACTTCCATGGGACGGGGCAATCAAGAGAAAAAAACTTGCAGAGTTTGAAACAAAGGGGCGTAGGGTTGAGGGAGGGCCGGAAAAAAAAGGTTTTTCGGTTACTCCAAGCAGGAAGAGACAAGGAAAAAAAAGCCGAAGGCGTTTTCCACGTGGGCTGGGAGGTTTTGACAGAAGTGGATCACGGCAGTGGGCAAAGGATCGTCTCAATGAACACAAAGAGAAAACGATACAACACTAAGTTAAACTAAGGGAAAAAAAAGAAAAAAAGAGAAAGGGAAGCCTTGGAATGAAGTAGCGAGCTCATGCCTCAGGGTTCAACGTAGTGCGAGGGGGGGGGAGATGGGAACGAGGGAATCCCGGAACAGTACGGCCCCGTCGAGACAATGATCTCGGAAACCAAACAAAAAGGAGGGTGAAACGGGGCTGTTTTCGGGGTCCCCAATTGGGGGGGTCGCGCGGGAAAATTTCGGTCGGAATTGGGGTCATCAAGGAAAAGGAGGACCGTGGGACGTAAAGAAACAATTTCCGGGGTGGCCGCAAAAAATTTAACAAAAGGGAAGGAAGGCCTAAAAAGAAAGGGAACTTAGAAAAGGGTGGCTGGAACATAATAGCGACTAAAAGGCTACGTTGGCTGGAAGGGATAAATGAATATAGGCAAGGCTGCTTGCGTACCGGCGGTTACGAAGCAAAAAAAAATGTACCATGGCGCCCAACCGTTCACAGGTTTCCCTTAAAAAAAAACGAAGGGATACAAAATTACGGGGCGTCGAAATATAAAAAAACGGAGTGCAAGAAGAATGGGCGAGGTGGTCAAGGAGGGGTCATTAAAAAAAAACGAAAGTGTTTGGAAAGGGGGGGGGGCGTGAGAAACCGCAGGGGTGAATTCTTCGATGAAAGAAAGGCCAGATCACAGAGGAAAAGCCAAAACCAACTAAGGGGTCCTGTCCCAGCAGGGGACTGGGGGGGTAAGAACCTTGGATAATGTTGGGTACGTACGGCAAAAAGCACTTGGAACTCGGTGGGGAATGTGAATAAAACCCGAGAACTGAAACCGCACTAAAAAGAGGTTTAAGGGGGGGGGACTGAGAAAACACCCGGAGTGGGCGCAAGCCCAAAGTATATACAAGGTGACGGGGGGGGGGTGTTTTTGCCAAAGAAAATTGAAAAAGGGGGGTTTGGGGAAAAGGGACGGCCTCCTTTGGGGCCACAAAAAATCCGATCTTCTGAGTAACAAATGTAAGGGAAAGGGATTGAAAGGGGCGGATAAGAGACATGCGCCAAAATCCTACTCCGTGTTGGGGGGGGTCGGAAAACAATGTACAGACACAGAATGACCAAACTAAACCGGACCACCGTTGGGTGACGGGGAGGTGGGAAGGGAGGACACAACAAACGGGGGGTCTGACTTACAGAAGTATTAGAAGGGGGGGGGGAGGGAGTGTGGAAACCTTTGTTCACGAAAAAACGGTGTGGGTAGTGCTTGGGTTGCCTGGCCAAGGGGGAGGACGTTTATAGTCTCGAACCAATCTATGAATTTGATAAAGGGGCAAAAGAGGAATGGGGGAGGAAATGAAAAAGCACACAAACGTTTTCAAGTTGAACGGAAAGACGGGTGGTGGGGGAGGGAAAAAGGCCCCGGTAAGAAACTGGGGGGGGGGGGGGAACACATGAGAGGGGGATGAGAGGGATAAAAGAATGTGCAGGAAACCCTCGGAGTTCATTAAAATTCAAAAGAGGTTGGGTCAAAAGCAGGGGGCGCCCTCCTGGGGGGTATTCATCTGGAAAAAGACAGGGGGATGTTAACAAAAAAAAGAGACGATCTTCCTATGACGAAACTTTCACAAGGGGGTTGACAACGCGGGGACGGTGGGGGGGCCCCAGGGTAAAATCCGTGCAAGCCAAATCTTTTAAAATCGTATCGATATAAAAGGTGAATGGTGAACAAACACCCAGGTTTAATCGTGACGCTGCTGACGGAGGCAGTGACTATAAGAAAGGGGAGTTTAAACGAAAACGGAAGGGAAAGGGAACCCTTAATATGGTTCAATTGAGGGAACGCCCTATTTTTCCGTATAGACGGAAAAGAAAAACCTCCAAAAAACAGAAACAAAAGGGGGAGGAGGAGGGGGAAAAAAGAAATAGAGGGGGAGGAAAAATTTTGAACCCCTGGATACTAAGAGAGACAAAGACACTGACGAGGGGATGAAACGACCAAAACGGGAGTGGGGGCTGGGGGACTTTTGATGGAGGTAGGTGAAAAGGGACATCCAAAAAAGGGAGTAAATGGCAGGTCAAAGCACACATGCCTGGGTGAACGAGAAACGGTAAAACTTGGCCCCTCGAATCCCACGGGCGGAATAGTGTTCAAACCAGAAGCAACGCAAACAACCGGACGACGGCACGAAAAAGCGTTTGTAGGCGGGCTGAACCGAACCTGTCTTGCTCTGTCGTTGGGAAAGTATACCGAACCGGGGGACGAAATGAAAAGACCCACAAACCTACGTACTGGGCAAGGGCCCTTGTCAGGAATCATGGGGGGAAGTCACTCGGGAGAAAAAAATCAAATATACAAACTGCATGTTGAACGGCCAAAAAAAAACAAACGGGAGGGGAAGCACGTGAAAACCCATGGCAACTGGGAATTCGCAGGCCAAAAGACTAGGAGTCAGGGAGAAATAGATCACTGACAATGAAACCTCACCTCAAAATAAATTGAATGGGGGGGACAAGAAAAAAAGAGTGCCACGCAAAACTGTTCAGTCCTCAAAAGTGGGAAAAAAGTCCCCCAGGGAAGAAAAGGTGCAGAAATAAACAACAATCAGAAAACACAACCTAGGGGGACGGGGAAAAGGGGGTCCCAATAGGTGGGGGACGGTAAAAAAAAAATAGAAGCACATTCGGAGGCATGGGAACGACATCCATGGGGGGGGTAAGTTTGGTGAATTTGCACGAATCAAGGAAGGTGGTTCGAGGCAGCCGTTTCATGACCAAAACATCTCTAGTAAGTTGGAACACGACTGGGGGGGATAAGGGAAAAAAAAGAGTGTCATGGTGAATTCAGAAACCTGAGGAACAGGGGTCGGTTCAAAGTGCGGGTTGCAGGACACCAACGATAAAAAAAAAGGGACCACCGTTACTAAACATGCTCAAAACAAGGGAGAGGGTTGTCGGGGGAGGGATTAGAAAAAAGAAAGGAAACTGCAAATGACGAAGAAAAGTGACAAAAACAAAAACCGTCAAAGTCCCTAACAAAAAGGGAAGGGACAAAGGGGAAAAGAGGGAAAAAACATCACAACAACCTTCCCACTTCCGATCAATTTTAAGAGCGGTCTCTGGACAA
>Ga0179593_1451280_pt1 | contig 10931 bp, 11 predicted proteins | sample CZODoug2_1_08_16_FD_185931 | JGI IMG/M metagenome (GOLD analysis project Ga0179593, IMG submission 185931) | Vadose zone soil fungal communities from Angelo Coast Range Reserve, California, USA - CZODoug2_1_08_16fungal (PacBio error correction) | ecosystem: Environmental > Terrestrial > Soil >...
AACATCTACATGATTCCGGCTCGGGGCTTAAAATCCTACTCCGAGACCAAACATCAACAAAGGGGTCTGGCACCGGGGTCTGTAGACATGACCGGGGACAGTTGGTAGAGACTCTTTGTCGGTCGGGCACAGTCAGAGAATAGAGATTGACTTAGCTAGTAAGTTCACATACGGACCCACCAGGTGCTTCAAGGGGTCATACAGGTCACGGGTCATGTAGGCGGTTCAACCATTATTGGTCGCAGCCGGGGAAAACACGAACACCAAGCGTCAGGAGCACGGGGGTAAAAGGGCCATCCCGACTGTAAGAACCGAAAACACTAGGTTTTCAGTAGGGGGTGGGGGAGGAAGGATCACAGGGCTTGGAACAGAGAAGAGTGACAGACTGATCCCGAAAATGGGTCATCTGCAAAATCCCAGACGGTCGGTATTCGTTGTTAAATAATGAGAAGAGGTAGATCCCAAGCTCGGGAAGTGATGGAAGAGAAAGGATCCTTGCCATGGATAGGTCACTTTGGGTTTCAAAAACCAGGAAAGTGTGTGTCACTCTGGATGCAACAGGCCATGATCACTGGGGGGGAAGAAGAGCAAAACGGGAGGGGGGGAGTACTAAATAGATAAACTATCGTAAGTTGCTCGGCACGCCGCGGGAAAAAAGGGGGACGGCCTCCAAAAAGAGCGCAACTTTCCTCTTCGGAGGAACCTACGGAAAGAAGGAGGGGAGAACCGAAGCCAAACGGGGAAAAGAGCGCCTTCGGGGAAAAAAGGGGGACGGAACCATGGCTTGGTGGATCTTCCTTGAAGGATTCTTAACCCGGGCATACGAGATCACCAAAACCGGCAACAGGAGAAGGACGTTCCTTAAAAGGGAGGGAAGGGAACCTGCTCGGGGTCGGGAAGGAGTTGAAGTCATAGGGGGGGTTGACACCTTGGGATCTTCAAAGTAACAGAAAATCTGATAAAATACGTCCTAGAACTGGCAGAACGGTGGGGTACGGCTGGGGGGAAGTGACAATAAGGAAACTATACGAGCAGCGAGGCGGACATACGGTACTGTAAAGCTTATGAGGAGCATTCGGGCCAAGCTTCTTGGGGACTTATCAGGCGAGTACAAGGAAAAGAGCGCATTTGGGAGGGTGACCCGCTGAGGGGAGGCTTCTGTAGACATCTCCGCACATGGGGGTCCAAAGCGTGAAGTGAAATCTGCAAAGACTGACAGGGGAACTCTAACAAAAAAAAACGATGGGGGCGAGACTTGGGGGGGGAGGGTGATCCTGCAAAGGCGGATGAAGACGCCGCGCTAGTGGCTCCACAAAAAAGAAGCAGCCCGTGAGGGGTAACGGGGAGCCGGGTCGTTGGACCGGGGAGGTGTCTGAAGGTTTCGGTTTTGGCTTCGTTCAGATGGGGAGGAAGGAACGTACACATTTGCGTGAAAAATTGGGTTGTCTAGGGACGAACAAATGGGAGAAAACTTGGTGAAGTGCTCGAAGGTCCTTCGAACGGGGGGGAGGTGCTGTTATCCCGTCAAGTCGCTAGATGTTTTAAAAAGGGGAAGGGAGACTAATTTTGGGGGTGCGAGGAACATAATTTCTCTGGCTGACAAAAACGAGAAACTGCAGGGGCTGGCCATCGATGGAACCGAGAAGGGGGGCAAGTCAGATTCAGAGAGAAAACTTTCCTAGAATCCGACAACACAGGAGGGGAGGGAAAAAGGGGGACGAAAAACCGGTAATTTCATCATTTGGTGGCGTTAAGCGGTTCGTTGAAGAAAAGAAAGTTAGGGGCGAAACTGCGAGCGTCATCGCAGGACATGAAGATTTACGAAGCAGAACAAATGGTGAAGACGTTGCTCAAATTGGCACAAGGGACACCGGGGGGAAGGCGCAACATGAAAAAACCTGACTTTGAAAAGAGAAGGGACGGTTTGGCGCGGCGATCTGGTCGGTGGAGGATGTGTATTCTAACTGCGACGGTGCCAAGGGGTGAGATTAAGGTGATTTCCCCTTTCGCTCGCTAACCATATACAGAACATCAAATACCAGGACCTGGGGCGAGGGGGCTGACAATAGACAAAAAACCTTGATCACTTAGTTAATGGAAAAAAGAGAACGCGCGGCACTGAAAGCAAGGTGGTGGTGCGGCGCAGAAAAAAAAAAAAAAAAAAAAAAAAAAAAAAAAAAAAAAAAAAAAAAAAAAAAAAAAAAAAAAAGCTAGCAGTGGCTCTGGGGTCGGGGACCTCGAGGTTGCAAAAATTACTCACTTCCTTGAGCAGGGACTGGGGATTGGGGTAGAGAGGAGATATTCGGTAGGTGGAAGGAGACTAATATGCAGGTGGAAGGAACTTAACTGCCACGAGGGGGGGGCAAGCGGGAGTAGAAAATTCACCCTCCGTATGCAGCATGCTGAGTACCGAGCCCTGAGGTAGGACTGTCTCGGCGGGGTGCACCGTCCGGGGATAAGAGGAACAAAGAGTGGAAGGAAGGACAGAGTGGAGAATTTATGAATATCCTCTTTGCAAATAAACAACAAATGCTTTCTCCGTAGGAGTGCCTGGGAAGAAGGGTCTAGCTGAAAAAATGGCGACAAACTAAGGGGGGAAGGGGGAAAAGTTGGAGTGATGGCGTCTGCGGATTGTGGGGCGATACGTCTAAAAAAGAATACAGGACCACTAGATGGTAATGTACTCTCTGACTTTCGTCTCTCTCTTAAGGGAAAAGACATCTCAGGGTCTCCCAGGCAGACGCTGATGAACAAAGTACATTGCGACAAAGGAACACTGCGCACCCGCAGCTGAAAACAGGGAGAAGAAAGGAGATGACACTGGAGGGGGGTCGGGCGGGGGATGCTGAAAAAGAAGAAGCCCTTTCAAACAACGCCCCAGAAAATAGCTTCAAACAAGTACCTTCATTGAAAAGCAAGAAAAAGTGAAGGGGGAGGGGCGGGAGAAGGTTGTGCAAAAAGGCGCGGATCTGGCGGGAACTTCAGGGGGGTGGTGGCGTGTGGGGGCATTCCTGGAGGGTGGGGTGAGACATAAACGAGAGACAACAAAAAACAGGAAAGGTGGATTAAATATGCTCTTGGGCAGAAGACCAGACCGATGAAAAACACAGCCCAACCAGGTATAAAGGGACATAGTCAGGAGGCATCAGAAAGGGAACGCACAAAAGAACAAAGCTCTTTGGGCTGTACTTTACCGGGGAGACAGCTCTTTTCAATGATTTCGTTCGGGTGACACCGTCTTCTGTTATTCCAAGACCGGCCGGAAAGAGAAAGGAACCCAACGGTTAAGTCGAAGTTGGGAATTACCTGAGAAAGGTCGGGGGGGGGGAGGGGTCTTTGGGGATCATTACGTTGTGCGGCAGCATGGGAACTTTAGCAGGGGTCTTGGAAAAGGGTCTGGATCCGTGCGTCGGGTCGAAGAGGGTTTTCTGGATAAGTTCTCATTGAAAGAAGACACTCTCAGCAAAGACTTCTGGCGTAAATCGTCCAGCAAGGTAGAGTGGAGGAGGGGGATCATTGCAGAGCAAAAAAAAGGAAAAAAAGGTAATCAAGTGAGTGAACCGCTAGGTTGAAAAGCCCCCATTCGCACCCGGGCAGAAAAAAACGATGTGCGTGCTATCCCGTCCAAAAGTCAGCACAAAAAAGATGAAGCGCTGGTGACGACGACATAAAGGGAGGGAAAAAAGGGACTCTGGCTAACTAAAAAGCAGCGGTACAAAATCTCTCAAGTGTGTCTCCGTGCAAAGAGGGAGCGCGAGCGTCCAGCTGCACCAGATCCGTCGTCAGGGCCAGAAATAAGCTCTAAAGGAGAGGGCCGTGGGAGAAAAAAGGTGGGACAGTACAAACCGTGACTCTCTAGTGGCAAGAACGGGGGGGCAGCATCAAACAAACAGGGGAGAAACGCGCTATTTCGTCAGTATATCAGAAGGGAGCGGGAGACGGGGGGGAAGGGTCTTTGAACATGAAAACAAACGAGAAAAAAACTGGGTGGGTCTTTATTAGTTGGGCAGCTCTCTACCCTATGGATCTGGAAGGGAGCACATTGAAAAAAGTTCACGGCGTCTCGACGTCGACAAAGGCCATCGCGTCTTGAGCTATCCTCTGCGGCGTAGAGGGACAGGGGGAGGCCTGACTCAGGTGTTCCAGGTGGGAGTGCAGCGCTCCGGAGATGCTTGGAAAGGAATGTAGTCGGAAAGGACCGTAAGAGGCCAACGAGGTAGCCTTTCACGATCTCTAAGGTGACTCAGGGGGGACAACAGGAGAGACGTACATGTTTCTGGGGCGTAAGAGGGAGTGCTTGGTCGGGACCATGAGAAGGCGCTAGCTGTAAGTGCTTCGGTGCTCAAGCTGCTCCGGAGGGAAAAACGGGATTCGTCGGCCGCAAGAGCCGGGGGGAGGGAGTAGAAAAAAACAGCGAAAACTGTGTACCGCACAATAGAAAAAGATGCGAGACAGTCGGGCGTTGGCTTAATATTGCCGCGTAGCGGGGATCAATAAAGAGGCTTTAAGGGTTACTGTAGTCCTTGAGGTAGTGTCAGACAGGGGGGTTAAAGGAAAAAAGTAAGTTCGTGTCTTCACTACTGACCTTGAGTGTACGTGGTCATGGAGAGCACAATAATGGGGGACCGTCTGGGGAAAAATCAACTCAGAAAAAATTCTCTTGTCTGTGCGACGGACTACAAAAACTAAAGGGTCGCTAAATGACGGGTGGACAGCACAACACGGTGTCGAAACGTATTCTTGAAAAAAAAAAAGGATGCTTGGGAAAAAAAGCAACCTAAGGCAAAGCAGATTCGGGGCCAAACGTAACCCTCGGAATGGGGCAGTAGTCGCGGAAGCCTCTGGATCCGGCACGTTAGGAGGATCATGGAGAAGAGGGGGGGGGGGGGGGAAAACTGGCACTCGGGAGAAGGCCGGGTTACAACAACAAACTGTCGGAACAATGGGTACCACGGAAGTGGGTAAAAAAATAAAAATATTTCTACCCCGGGCCAGCGTCTCGTGTTCAAGGAGCAGACGAAGTACAGAAGGAAAACGAGGATCTGGCTTCATAGGACTCGTTCTATAGTCGAAAAGGGGCATCGGAGAAAAATCACGATGTCAAAGCCTTAACACTGGGGCTTGGAAACTAGGAAAACGTCTTTGGGGGGAAAAAAGTGATTTCATCCTACATTGGGGGGGGTAAAAAAAACCAAAATCCTGGTTTACCAAAACCTACCCTCACCACTAGAAGGCGAAGGGAGGATGGACCAACTAGCCTGGACGACGTCAGAAAAAAATAGTTTCTAAAACTGGGGGGAAAAGGTAGGGGGGGGAAGAATCTTTCGTGTTCTTGGTTCTGTTCAGCGACCTCTTCAGGTCGAACCGAAAAAGTTTTGCCTTCTCACCGCAGCCTCAGAAGGGCTGTGATCGAAGCCGGAAGGGATAGACGCGCTAGTTCAAAGGTGAGGGTGTATTCATCGGGCAAGTTCCATTGGAAAGATCAGGTGTAGATGCCGTGGGAAAAAAAACCCTTTGTCGCGAGAGGGGGGGAATACAGCGCAGACCTGGGGGTATAGAGATACAAAACCACGGATTATAAAATTAGGGAGATAAATAAAAAAATGAGCCGGCCTGTTGCCTCCGCTTACAAATGGGAAGTTAAAGGAGCACGAAACGCACCTGAACGGCTGGAGGGGGTGGATCACCTCACTGCAGCTGTTGTAGCTACTCAAATGATCAACGAACTGAGAGCCGCGTTGAAAGACTGGGAGGTTTCTCGGAGGGAGAACGCTGAGGGAACCCCGAAGGTCCGGATAGAATCCAAAATACCTGCCACAAACGTAGCAAAATAGTTTCAAAAAATAAAAGCAGGGGCCGAAGACCAAAGGCTCTGCGGATAACTCGTGTAGGTCTCTTGGACAAACACCGGGGGCGACAGGAAAAAGGGTATCCTTTCCCATGCATCACGAATTCGCAGAGTGCCTGGTCAGCATGGGAAAACGGGGCAGGTGCCGGGGGGGCTGATTCGATGCACGAAATCGAAAAAGCCAGATCCTAAAATGGGAAAAGACTTCTATGGTAGAGTTCTCTTATCTTTGGGGGGCAACTCTGCGGCAACTTCGAGCATGGCTGCCCATCGGCGGGGCGCAGGTGACGGGGAAGGGTCTTCGTAAATCCTCGGACGGACCATCTGGCGGGGGAATGGACTAGGTTGCAGGGAGGGGGACATGTCACAACCTCAGCGTCACAGTTCTTCGGGGGGCGTGATGGGCGAGTCCCTGGTTGCGGGGGAAAAACCCATTCGCATAAAGACCGACACTGGGCAAAAAAGAAGAAAACCAACGGATTTGGTCCAATGTTTATCAAAGTGAGGGAACCAAATGAGGGTCGGAGCGTGTGGAAGGTTGAATCATTAAGCATTACCTGAGGGGAGTGGGGGTCGCTCAGGAAGGCCTTCCTGGTATGGGACCGTTGCAAACAAAAGGACAGCGACGTGGTTAAGGACCTGGAGGAAAAAAAAATCAATCTCCGCTTGTAAAAAGGAGTGGGAGAGCCTGTGTGGTTCTAACCCACAGTGGGAGCTGCAGAAAAAAAAAAACCGGCAATCTGATGAGAAGTACTCGCGAGGGGGGGGTTGCCTCAAGAAAGTAGATAGAAGATCAGGTAGGCTTGGTCCCACAACCTGTCTGGGGGGGGGTAGATGAAGCCTGACCGGAAGTCTGAGAAAGGGTTGAACAGTCCGAAAAAGCCGCAGGGAGGGCTTTGGGGACCTGCATTGGCTCTTCATGAACGGCGGTCAGGAAGGTTCTGAAAAGCATAACTGCGACGGGGGCGCTGAACACCGACAACGTTTGGCGGAGCAGGACTCAAAATGAGGACCCGACCGGGGGGGGGTTGGAACGAAAACACTCTAATCATTCTTCGTAGGGGGGGGCTGGAAGGTGGAAACGGTGTGGGGCAGATGGGGTCCACGCGGCCCATGAACGGTCGGGGGCGCAAACCTGCTCTCGGACAACAGGAATCCGGGTGACGGGCCTGGCCAAGCGTGGGGGATGCGCAAAGACGGTCGTCACCGAAAGGAGGCTGATCTAGTACGGAGGAACTAGGCGAGGGGGGGTTCGAAACAGGGAAAAGGGAGGTTACGGCTGAGTCACCATGTGTCAATGCAGGTCGACAACCAAAGGAGACGTCTGGGAGAGGGGGGGGGGGGGGTGAAACCAAAAATACTTACTCTTGATGCTGGCCGGCGAGTAATACGTGACGGCGGAGGAGAAACAAGGCTTTCGGGGAAGGCTTGGGGGAAGGAATCACGCCGGGGAGCGCATGCCGTCTATTCTTCTTAATGAGGAGGCTGTCGATTACGCTGGGAAGGGGGGGAGGCTAGAGAATCAGGAAGTGCTGAACGGGACGGAGTGGTTCCGGAGGGAGGAAATGCTTTCTCTTAGGAATACTGGGGCGGCCCAGGAGGCGTCCTTTACAATTTCGAGATGAAGTCGAAAACGACACACTTCTGACAGTAAGGGGAAAAGGCCTAATTTCAAGTGCCGCAGTGTGTCTTAGAGCCTTCTCCGCTATAACATGACCATGGGGGTGGGGGAAAATTCTTGGAAAACCCTTGCCAAGGAGGCAACCGACGGTCATGCCGACTGTGGCGTCTCCGTTCTCAAGCAACGTCCACACCGGGGCGAAGATGCCACCAGGCAGGACGGGAAACCATCCAAAAAAAAAAAAAAACAAAAACAACCACCCCCAAAACGCAAGCGGAAAACAATACGTGGCAAATCTGCACTGACTAAAAACGTTGAGGGGGGTCTGCGGGGTTGACAACACATTCACCTCCGGTCACAGGACTCGATGTTCTGCAAATTCAGGACCTCGGGGCAAAAAAAAAGAAAAAAAAAAAAAACCACACCAACACCCCCACAAAACTAAAAAAAAAAAAAAAAAAAACCAAACCTTTAACAACACAAAAAAAAAAAAAAGGATGGAACCACTACCCCCACAACCACATGGCGCCAAAAAAAAACACCCACACCCCCACCCAACACCCCCCAAAAAAAACCAAACAAAAAAAAAAACCCCCACCACAAAAAAAAGAGAAACAAACAACACCAACCACAACACAACACAAAAAAAAGAAACCGGTCGGGCTTCAAGGAATACGAGCAGGGTGATTTCTTATCCATTTGAAGTTGAGAGTCTGGACGGGGAGGAAGGGGGGGTTTTGTGGTGTTCCAATTTTTCTTGGTTCTCTCTTAGAATAGAAAAAAAAAAAACGGGGGGGGAAAAGAAAAGAGAAGAAGATTTTCAAAAAGCACAGGGTCTAGGAACACAACGAAACACAAAGGAAAGCAACCATATCGGAAGTCATAAATTTACTCCTACGGAAAAGAAAATGACACGTCTGGCAAAACAGAAGGACGGGCTCGGTGGACGAAGAGGGTCTGTCTGGGGTTAGCCTGGGAGGGACGGGTGGGTTGGTGAGCGAAAAGGGCTTCGCGAGAACTTCAGGCAGAATGGGGGTTTATTGCAGAAGGGGTTGCCTGGCCAAGCTGGGTGAGGATGCGTTGGGAGCTAATTTTGGGAGGGAAAGATGGGAACTGGAAGCGGAAAGTTCATATTTCTTACAATTGGGGGAGAGGGGGGGACAGTAAAAAACATTCGGTGAAAAGGGTATAGGAATTTATAGGGCATGGCAAACACGGCTGCAATCGCCGAGACGTCGATTTCAAAGGAAAAAAGCCACGGGGGTGGGAAGGGTATTGGACATCAGCAAGCATACACTACCAAATGAAGGGAGCAGGCGGAGAAGTAGTCGGCCGAAGCTGAGATGTGAACCATCGGAATTCTGGCACCAAAAAAAGGGGGGCGTCGGCAATGAAAGAATATCTCAGGGGAAGCAGGAAACAGGATTTAGTTCATCTGGAGCTTGGGAAGAAGGAAGCATAGTACACCGGCTCTCATGATGGCACTGGAGCAGGGTGGTGAAAGAGGAGGAGTCGAAACGAGACAGGTATGCGCTTCGCTGCAGACTCACATCATGGAAGATCTCTTGGCTGGCAGGTAACGGGGACTCAAAGCGCTAAGTCCTTTTAAGGTGCCAATGGGCAGGGAAATCACAACCGGGTGAAAAAAAAAGCAGTTGGAAGAAAACGCATGTTGCTGGTGAAAGAGAAACGGGCGTGGCACAATCGTATCATCTGCTCCAGAGGGGAGAGTAGGGGGGACCCCACAAACAAACCCAAAAAAAAAAAAAAAAGAAAAAAAAACACTTCAAAAACCGTCAATTGTAACCACCGCAGGGGAGCAGGCAGGCGAAGAGTGGTGTTTGAAAGAGAACAAAGGGGGAAACGCAGCGCCGCGGGAAAATTGGAGCAGGACTGGTCTCACTCAAACTCTCTGGAGGCCAAGAGATTAAAAACGTGCGCAACGCAGCTTCTGTTCTTGGACAAACGCTGAATGGTCCTTAGACAGGTGATTAACCGGCGCCAGAGGGTCCAGTGTCTTTGGCATGTAAAAAAAAAAAACAAAAGTAGTCTGGCGGGGGGAACTCGATGTCCTGGGACCGGTTTACAATACGGAGAGGGGGGCAATTTCGTCACTTATCTCCTGGCGTAGGAAAGGCATGAAGAGAATTAGCGACCGGTCCAGTGTATGAAAAAATCAGGGGAGGGGGTCGTAAAAACGTCGGACGCAGGACTAGAATGCGATTAACAGTGACAAAAGGGAGGGGAGGGGAACTAGAGAGGGGGATAGGGGGGTCAGGAATCACGCAGTTAGCGCAAAGCTATGTCGTTGGGGTATGAAGGTTCAAACAGACGAACCGCTTAAGCGCAGACAGTTTCGCTCATCGTAGTAGGGGCAGTTATCGAAAAAAAGAAAAAAGCAAGTCTAGACAATACGATGCGCTCGGGGGCGTGCAATACAGGTGGGCAGAAACAGGAATGACGGCCGCCGCTGCAGGGCATTTAAAAAAAAACATAAATAAAGACTTCTGGGGAAGGCCGATTCCTCCAGAAACTGAAAATTAGGAGCATATCAAGAAGCTCAAACTTACTTCTTTCAAAAATCTCACCGCAGAAAAAAGAAGAAGTTGGTACGCTGAGTTTTTCCTACATCTCAATTCCGTGAGAAACGGGGACTGCAATAAGAAGCCGTCACACAGGTGATTGACGGGGGGGGACCATAACACGTAATAACGACTTTGGGCAGCTACAGGCCAGGGGGGAAAGCAAAGACTGCCTGCATTCTAAGAATAGGACGTAGAAAAACAGAAGGGAACTGACAGGGAAGCGATGGCACTACGAGAAAATGGGGAAGGGGGAACGCTTTTTTGCCCGGGGGTCTCAACTGAAAAAAACCGTGGGCTCTTGACCACCCGTGGGGGGGATGAAGATTCCTCTGGGGTGCACTAAGGACAGGAAGCGTCCCCGCGTCTTGGGTGTGACCGAGAGGAAGGTGAGGTATAGTTGGGCGCGTTTCTAGGAATTTTACATAAAAAAGGCCGGAAGCCACTGGAGACCAGCCCACGAGAGAAAAAGTCATTCTCCTCTTTAGAGGGAGTGGACACCAGGACATGGGGTTTCTCCTCCGGTTTGGACCAAACGCAAGGAGAAAAACAGCTCAAACGAATCGGAAAAGGCTGCAATAGGGGGAGGGAAACTCCTTCTTGAAAGGAAGGGGTCGGAAAAAAATGCGAGGGTGGCAGGTATTTTTGAGAGGGCAGGGGTCCTCTCCGAGTACTTCCAGAAGAATAAGATCAAGGCCAGGTTCGCGGATGCTCCGTAACTGCTGAGTAAAAAGTTCGGGGAGCGGGGCGTCTCGGGTTAAGGGCCCCGCTCCTTATCCAAGCCGCTAGGCAATGGATTCAGTAAGACGGTGTAGGGTTGCTCTGACACGCAAATCCGGGGGAAACCAATTACTTCGGAACCCCGAGAATAGGGGTAATG
>Ga0179593_1472980_pt1 | contig 10931 bp, 13 predicted proteins | sample CZODoug2_1_08_16_FD_185931 | JGI IMG/M metagenome (GOLD analysis project Ga0179593, IMG submission 185931) | Vadose zone soil fungal communities from Angelo Coast Range Reserve, California, USA - CZODoug2_1_08_16fungal (PacBio error correction) | ecosystem: Environmental > Terrestrial > Soil >...
AAACAGAGCCCCTGGGGTGGTGCGCGCCCCCCCCTGCCCCGCTCGGCCCCCCCGTTGTTCGGTCCCCCTTTGGAGACTCACGGCGGGGCGGATTTCCACCACATCGTCCATCCCGAGCTGGGGGGCCACGCCTGTTCTGGCAAAAAAAGGGGGAACTGTCGGGGGGGTGGGGGCAACTTATCGCTCTCAAGGTTCACTGGGGTCCTGCACGGTTCTGGCCCCAACCGTGGCGGCCCCCCCCCCCCCGTGGGCCGTGGTCCCCCCCCCCCCCGTTCCGGCCCCCAGCTCCCCAGCGAGTGTGGGCGACACCCTACTTCCCTCGAAGCTTGCGTCCGGCCGTGCCCCAGTGTTTTAAATAACATGCCGAACCTCTGAAATCCGGCAAGGATGGCACTTTCCGGCCCCGGTAAATAGCCCCGAATTCTCCCCTCCTCTCCTCGGGTTTTTTTTTTGCCAAGGGGGGGGCGTAAAAAATCCAACTGTTGGGGTACTTGTTTGCAAAACAAAACCAAAAAAAAACCGGCCTCAAAAAAGTCCCGGAAGCCAAGTCTCAAAGCCCTTTGCGGGTGGGCCCCGGAGGGGCCCCCTCTTGTCCCCAGGTTGGGAGGGGCTTGCACTCCCCCTTGGTCAGCCCAGCGCGCCCCCGACCACCCTCTATGATATTGTGTGTTCCATGTTTCCACCATAGAATCTTTTAAATGTCTCCCTGTTACTCCAGCGGAGTTGACTAAACTTGCCTGTGAGATGCGATGAGAAGTGTCCCCCCCCCCCCCATTGGGCGGGTGCCGCCTCGGTAATAAATATCAATAAGCCCTCGCTCCCAAGACTGCCGTTCCCCACCCCCGCCCCCTCCTTTCCAGGAATTTGAACCCGAATGAGGATCCAAACCTCTGTCGGTGCAATCTGGAATGCATGTGATGCCAGGCATCAACGTCTCCCCAAAAAAAAAAGCCCGCATGCTCGTTGGGTCCGGGCCGTGCCGTCTGGGCCGTGTGGCCCCACGTGGATCTCCCCGCCCCCGCCCCAAACAAAACCCCAATAAAACTCGCACCTTCCTGAAGTATCACCCCCAATACATTACCCTCCCACCCATCTTTTTTCTCTTTGTTTTTTGCTTCATTAATGCCTACAACCCCACTTTCCCCTGGTTTTTGGGGCCCCTCCTGGACCTTTTTGCCACAGGTAAGTTCCCCCGGTTCCCCCCCAGCGCGCCCTCCCCTCCCCTCCCTCGGGCGGGGCCCTCGGCCGCCCAACGGGCCTTTTTCCCGGCGCCCCCCCCTTCCCCCGTGCCCCAGAAAAAAAAAATCCCGAACAAGAGGTTTGCCGGTTCCCCCCCTCCGTTGTTGAAAAAGCGAGGCCACGACCCAGCCCAGCTGATCCCCCTCGGAGGGCGGAAATTTTTGGCACCGCTACCCTGGGTGGCCCCATGGGGTGTCAAAATAAATAAACCGGCCCAGGGGGCACCCCCAGGTGCCCCAATCAACCGACTCCATTCCGGAAGGTTCTGCCCTCCCCCGCATCACTCCGTGGGTAGGGGGCGCAGCCGAACTTTTTTCGAGGATTGCCTCCCGGGGTCCACCCGGAAAAAAAGAAAAATCCGGCTCCAGAGCGGTTCCCCGCCCTCCCAATTTGCCCCCTTGTGTATGGTGACGATGGCCCGCTCCGTTCGGTATGCTCCGTGTGTCCCGTAGCTTCCTATCTGCCCAGCATTTTTCCCCCCCTTAGCGCACTTTTGGGTTCAAGCTCCGTGCCGTTCAAACCAACCGGCACATAGCCCGCCCCGTTGTATCCATGACCCCACCCCCCTCCGAATAAAAAAACGCCGTGTAAAAAAAAACTTCGGCTTCACCTTGGGGTGTGGGGGGTCCCGCCGGCTTTTGTGCTCGAACTGGGGGGGGGGGGGGGGGGGGGGGGGGGGGGTTCCGAGGAAAACCCAAGACAAGAAAATGACCACCAAAAACAAAAAAAAACCAAAAACTCAACAGCCCGCCGGGGCTCGTTGGGCCGACAAAAAACCCTTGAGAAAACCCAAAAAATCCTATATCCCCCCGTGCCAAAAAACAAAACAGGGGGCTGCCCCCCCCCCCCCTGCCCCCCGCGCTTGGTCCCGCCAAAAAAACAAACGTTGGTATACCGGTTGGTTGGGAAATTGAAAACTGTTGAGCAATCTGTTTGTACCCCCACCCCCTATCGAACCCCTCCCGTCCACCAGAAAATAACCGCTCCGTGGCCCCCAACAAACAAAAAAAAACAAATTCTATTCTTTTCCTTCGTGGCCCTCTACCCCCAAAGCGGCTGGCCCTGCCCCCCTGGGCCCCGGCCACGGGTTTTTCTTCCTCCGCTCCTCCCGGCGGTAGTTGGGGTTTGGCTAAAACAATCCTCTGTCGGGAGGGGGGCCCGGGGTAGAACAAAGCCCCCCTTCTTCCCCAAATCCCCTCCCCACCCGTCGCCCGCCGCCCGCCCGGCAGTGATTGTAGCACGGGCCCTCCCTGCAAGTTGCTCCCCGGGACAGAAATCTTCAAACCGGAATTTTCCTTATCGGTATCGAGTTCCGTTCCCATGCCTCCCCGAGCCCCTTCCTATCCCCCGCAAAAAGAAGGTTTACTAGTCTTTCTTCTATTTTGTTCCCGGACACTCTCCGCGAACGAGAGAGATTTGACCCCGAAAAAACCCGTCCCGGGTGCCCCTCCAAAAAGAAATACAACCCAAGTAGGCCCTAAATCTCAAATTAACCGCGATAACTCCCAAGTCAGTTCAGCGGGTACAAAGCAGCGAAATAAGGGGAAGACGCCTCTTGTTTCGGGCCGACAGTTTGCATGTCGATAGGTAGCTGCGTTGCCTCCTATATGATCGCACTGAGGCTGAGGTCGCGAAGTCTGTCTAGTAGTTGTACACAGTACTAAGTCGCGTTTGGAAAAGGCGTTATTGCGGGAAATCACAGCGAGATCGGGCGACCCGCCAGAGTTCCCCCCACCTAGAGCCACTTACGCATCAAAAAAATCCGGTAACCAGGATGATTTCGGCTGTGGTAACGCCCCCATTAAAATGTCGCCCCTCTCCCCTCCCCAAAGTATTAAAAAATTCCAATCCCCCCCACTTCCAGGGGTCGATCTGGTATTCCCCCGTGGTAGCGATCTCCTAACCTCCCCTCTTCTCCGCGAACGCCGCCTTCTTAATTCCCTCTCACTTCTACTACCGCGCCGTTGTTCCACTTCTCCCCCGTCGTTGTCGTTATCGCGTCCCCCCTCCACTTTTTCCCGTCGAGGGTTCGTTTTTTCCCGCATGTCCATGCCGGATGTTTTTCCGGGTTCACAAATCTCCCCCGCCTGCCGATCTCCCGCCACCCCCCCAGCCCTATCTCCCCTGAGTATTAGCTTATGTTTTCCCGTTTTTTTTGTGGTGTATAACATTCCTGGCAAAAAGCTTCAAAAAAAAAAAAAAAAAAGAGACGGGATTGTCTGACGGTGGCGAGTTCTACTTAAAACGCCTCCCACCGCGGAGGGTGAGGGCAAGGCACATGTGAAGTTGCGGGGCAGGGACTTTCTGGTGCCGGGCAGTAAAACACACCTCCCGCCAAGGCCTCTTCGGGCCTGTTGTAGGGGGTGTGGTCCCCCAGCCAAAAAGCTGTTCGTATTCTGCCTTCTATTCCCGTTCTTGTTTTTCAAACCCTCGGGGCCCATGCCAGGGAAAAAAAAACAGGTGTGTAAAAAGCCACCACCCAAAAAAAAGTCCAGCCGCCTTTTGTGATTCTGCCCCAGTCCTCGCCTGACAGGCCGCGGCACCCTTCGAGGGCTCTTCTCCTTCCACTTCCCCCTCCTACCCCGCCCCGCCTCCCTCAAAAATCCTGTTGCCCCGAAAAACGCAACGCCCCCACGTGTGGGGGCGGGGATACCCCAATTGCCCCCCGGCCCAAACCCTGGGTTTACTTATCACGGTTTCATCGACTGCGCCGGTCCCCCTATCTAAGACCTGCCCCGGTTGTCCCCACAAGTCCAGGGAATAAACGCCGCTCCTCCTACGAATAAACCCCATATGTTCTTTGCACCCCAGCTCTCTCGAGACTTTTAGAATGCGGAAAAAAATACCCCAACGGGGGGCGATTCTTTCATAAACCGTTGGGCGTCTCCTGTTCGGGTGGGGCCCGTCCTGCCCCCTACCCTAACAACTGCGAAATCTACAGGATCCTTTCCGCCCCCGAAGAAAGTTCCATTTTTTTCCTATCCCTCGCAGCATACATTTGTACCGCTTCTCATGGGTCCATTTATGCTGCTACATCACGCCCGTGTTGGCTCCTTCCCTACCCCCCTCCCTCTCAGTTTGCTCCAACACCCCGCTAAAAAGTCTGCCAACTAAATAACAAACTCACAAAAAACGTCTTCCTCCGCGCCACCCCCCCCCCCCCGCTCCCACCCCGGTTGGCGGGTTTTGTAACCAAAACATGCCGGGGGGAAACCCCGCCTCCCCCCCGAAGAAAAAGGGGGGATTGGGGCCCCGACAGCCCACCGCCCTCTACTCCCATGGGGGCGCCCCGTTCCTCCAACCCCCGGTCCTCCCGAGGTATATTTTTTTGTCCCAGGTTGAAACGCGCCACGTGGGCCTCACCTTGCCCCGCCTGCCCAAAACGCTCCCCCGACCCCCGCAGGCCAAAAGGGGCTAAAAAAAACAGCCTCCGCCCGAAGGGCCGGGGAACGCCCGCTGCCCGATTAAAAACATGTACACCACCTCCGGCTCAACCAGGCCCCCGTCGCCAAACTCGGGTTATTCTGCAGTTCCCGGAAAGCCCAAGGCTACGTGGCTCCGCCCCCTCCACAGTGTGGTTTGATTCAGGGCCGCCATCTCTTCGGGGAATAACCGTTCCCCACCCGCAACGCCAAAAGGGTTCTTGCGCTTCGTGGTTCTGTTTCCGGCTGTTGGAGCGTCGTCCAGCTTTGCGGAATGGGCGCTTCCCTTGTTTGCGCGTTCTGGCCCTCGAGTCGGCTTTGGTAGGGGTGGGGTGGTTGTGATTGTTGTTCTTAGTATTCTTGTTCGCTTATCTAGAATTCCCCGCCCACTTGTGTTGCCCCCTACTCGCAAGTAGGGCGGATTCCGGTTTCCCCTCCCCCCCTCTCCGTCCTCACCTTACCATCAACTTCATCGACACTCCGGCAACGTGCACACTCGGTTTTTTGGGGGAAATGACATATTACCCGTAAAAAAGAAGTTTTTTTTTTTTTTTATTTTGGTAGAAGGCTTTCGTGGTGGTGGGGAGTGCCTATGTCCGCGCCTTGTGCCGCCCCCGGGGGCCCCCCCCCCCCCCCCCATTGCCCTCCCCCATCTGTTACTCCGCGCCCCTCTCCACAAAAATCCCGCCGCGTGCCCCCCCCTTCGCGTGTGCCCGGGAGTTGTGTCGTGTGTTGTGGTCTCCTCGAAAACAAATACAGGGCACGTCCCCGTACCCCCCCCAAAACCAAACCTATAAAGGTGAAATGGAAGCCCTCCCTCGGGTTCTCCTATGGTTGGTTGAAATTTGTTCCCCTCCCGTGTTGGTTTTAAGCACACAAACAACACCGTGGTCACCCTGGGGAGCTAAACCTGGGGCCCCGGCGACCTTAAGCCCCCTATGCCTGGGGTAATGAGGGGGGTAACGTAAAAGGAAAGGCGTCGTGCCTCCCCCGTCGAAAGTTTTACCCAGGTTCGCCCACTCCGAGGGAAAAAATCCTCCCTCCGTGTATGCCTCGGGGTCCACTTGGTTTAAAGCGTTAGAAACAGGTTCAATGTGCCCGAAAAAAATCTCCCAATAGGGCCAGGTTAGAGGGTATTCCCACTCCAATCCTAAGTTCCCCGCAAAAACAAGAAAAGCAATCGTTGGGTCCGCCCCCCTCGACCTCCCCGCCCCACCTCCCTGGTACGGAACTCCACCATTGGTTGGGCAAAGCCCTATCCTCCCTTGTGGGCCCCGATCCCCCCGTGGGGGCCCCATTCAGTCACATTAATTACGCGTGCCCCCTTGCTCCAGGATTCGGGTCCGCCGGAATGGAAAAAAAGAAATACGCCCCGCCCGCCGGGGTCCAGCCGGCCCCGGCAACAACACCTCGCCAAAAGCCCCGGCCCCCTCCCGCTCCGCCACCTGCCGGTCAATGCGCGGAACTGAGAACAAAAATAAGTAAAAAAAAAATAAAGGAAAAAAGAAAAAATCCCTCGCTGTGTCTCTTCCCTGTTGTGGTATGGGGTGGAGGCAAGGTTTTTTTGACCACAAGTCCCCGTTCACTGCCCTCCCTTCACCCGCCCCCCTTTTTCTTTGGCTTTTCACTTACCTTCCCCTCTATCCATCCCCTTCCCTCTCCCCCCCTCATCACTACACCACATCTCCCGTCGTCCAACTTTCCCTCTTGTCGCCCCCACTGCTCTCCCACCTCGTGGGTAAAAGAAATTCGGCCTGGAGGTGGATAAAAATCAAACTGTTAGATAGGTCTGGGAAGCCCTATTGGGGGGGTGTCGGGCCGGGGTAGTTTCTGACCCGTGGAAAAGGGTGGGTTAAAAAGCCTTCCCCCCCCCCCACCCCGCCCCCCAGTCCTTGGGGGCCCCCCTCCCCGCAGAGACAAAATCCCCCGGTCGGTCTCTTCGGTCCCCGGGTTTTGGAGTGGGTCGGTGGAGTTCCTTTTTTTGAGGGATCCCTTGAATGGGTGTATGTTCCCCACGTACCTTTAGGTCCCCCCCCATCCCTTGTAATTCCCCCAAAAAGCCAAGCCTCTCCGAGCTGTTGCTGCCTCGGGCCGGAAGATGGAACCCTCCCTGAATGTTTGGGCATTCACCAAGTCATGGCAGGTCAGCTGGCCGTCGGGCCTCATCTCCCGTTGGGTAACGCCCAAGACGGGCGGCGGTTTTGGGAAAACAGACGTGTTGCCGGCTCACCTGGGGTTCCCCGATTGCAGGTCCCCCCCCCCACCCCCACCCTGGCCACAAGCTCTACGAGATTAAACAAGCAAAGTCACTCTTATGCACAGCAAGAGACCGACAAGCATTCTACACATAATGAAGACCGCTTTTCGGCGGGTGTGCTTCGCCTTCGTGATGGGTCGGGTAAACGGGGGCGGCGATAGGGATTGTAATATTCTGGAAGGGATTGCCAACGAAAAAGACGCCGAAGCACCCGCCGGCTTTCCCCCCCCCTGTGCCGGGAAAAAAGTCCCCGTGGTCCCCCCACCGGGCCCGGACAAAATAAAGGGTTATGAAACCGCTGCCCCCCCCCCGTCGTGGCCTATTAGCGCCCACCTCACCGGCCCCAAAATCCCTCTCACTATGCCAACCAAAACAAGCAACATGCATACTTAGGGAGGAGGAAAAAAGGGAAAGATGTGAGAAACTGCCGGTTGGGGCGAAAGTGCGCGGGGCGGGTCTGTTTCTATACCTTTGCCCGGTGGACCCCTGAGTCCTTCTCCCGGCCCCTAAAGCGGCCTTTACCGACGTTTCCCTCACCGGGCTATGTGGCCCACCTCCCCCTCCGACCGTCCCCGGCCAGGAAATGCGCGGGTTGCCTGGGGAGCCTGGGTGAACCACAGGCCGCCCGGTTTGGATTCCGCGGATCCCCCACACTTATAACCGGGGTCCCCCTCCCCGCCTCCTCACTGAGCCAAGAAACGCCCCCCCTTCGCTTGGCGAAACTGTCATCCATACTGGCCTCACCCCCTGGCCCCCACCCTATCCCCCCCCGCATTCATTGGTGGACCCAGATACAGCTTTGAAAAAATATGGAGTAAATTTTGCCCCCCGCCCCTCGGCCCCATCCCCCCCCTGCGCACCCCGACTGCCTACGCGGTGCAGTGTTCTTTTCCTGGCGTCCCCCCCCTGGGTCTTGCCAAGGAAAGGCCCTTGGCGAATATTCCATAAATTTAAAAAAATTCCGAGTAACGGAACCCGAAAAACACCGGTCCACATACCTGCGACGGTGCCTGTAGAAAAACTGGCGTTCCGGGCCCCTGCACGCCGCCCCGCCTACTCTTGCCGCGGCACTCCAGCCGTCTTCTCAAACCCCTCCCCCGCCCCCTTTAACCCGTTTGAAAAAAAAAAACATCTCGCCCTAAAGCACCAAAAACCCGGAGCATTCTAAGCTATTTCGGGATCCCGTCACCGTGAAAGCGGGGCCTCACAAGAGGGGTCCGTGGCCTACCCCCTCCCCCCGTCCCGAAGAGCCCCTCATCGGCAAGGCCCATCTGGGGATGTTCCCCCAAACCTACATACTTCCCTTCCGACCACGCCTATCGAGCTCCGCCCCCCCAGCGAGAGCTCCGTTGCGCTCCCGTACCTTGCGCCCTTGGATTCTACGGTCGTCTTCCCGCTGCCTCCTGTGGGGCTCGATGGGGAAGGCCGGCTGGCCGGAGTTGGGGTCACCCCCTCCCTGGTGAACGGGGGGGGACCGCCGTGGACGGTGTGTCATCCGCCGTTCCCTCCCCCCGGGGGAATCGCCGTTCGCCCCCCCCCTCCCTCTCCGCCACTGGCAAAAAAGGGGGGGGCGCGGGTGTGCCCTGGGGGGAAATTGCGCCACCAGTACACCGCTTTTCGGGTGGGCCCCCCACCCCAAACCGAGCTTTTGTGGGGTGATGGGTTCCAACCGCCCTGACTCGAAACGGACGCGAGGAACGTCGCCCGGGTAGATGGCTAAACTCCCTGGGAAAATTTCTGCGCCCGGCACGCATCCACCCCGTAATGATCGGTAGCCAATACTTAAAATAGGACCGGTGGGTGCCGACAAGCGCGAAACTGGGTGGACAAATTTTCCTACGGACCCTGGTCTCCCTCCCAACCTACGACAAGGGTTAAAACACCGCGGGGGCCCTCTACTTTTTACTCCTAAAAAAAACACTAAGAAGAACAAAGAAGTTCCAGGCAACAGCGCATTTTCGTTCCCCCCGCTCCCTCGCCGTTCGGTGAGTCATAAAAAGGGTGGTTTTTGGTTTGTCTTTTCGCTGACCAACGAAAACAGCGCGGCAATGCCCAAAGCAACTCACAAATCCCCCCCCACAGGGACCGGGACCATCGTCCCATGCCCCTCGGGGTGGCCGGATAGGGCTCGTGGTTTCTACTCCCGTGGGCGAGGGCGGCTGCTGTGGGCGGGCAAAAAAGCGAAAAATATAAAAGGCCCCTTGTGTGCCCCGTTGTTTGCCTGAAACCGGGCCCCCTCTAACAAACCCCCTCACTTGATGCCGTAAAAAAAACAAAAAGACAAAAAATAAAACCTTGATTTGTCCTCCATCCTTCAAATCGTTTTTTTTCTCCCCCCCCTATTTTTTTATCCTGTAATTTTGCATACCTTCTTTCTTTGGTCCTCGTTCCCCCTCCCCCCGAATGCCCTGGGGGATCCCCCTCCTCCCCCTCCCGGCCCCCCCCGGTGGGTGAGGAGAATGTCGATGCAGCAACGGAGCCCCCGGGCCCGGGTGTTTGGGTGGACGTGCTAAAATCCCCGCCCCGGGTGTGCGCTCGCCCCTGCCCTCCCAGCCCCACCTGGGGTTTCTCGCCCCAACGCCCGACTTTGATTGTACTGTCGTCCCCCCGATCCCCCAAGTCGATAGTTTCCGCCGTCTCCTACCATCACTATCTTAGACACAGTTGAAAGCGTCGATATGTGCGTAGTCTTCCGGCACTTCCGGTGGCACCCTGTCACCTACCCCCCCACGCCCTGCCCCCCCCGTGGATTGTTTTTTCCCCTCCCGTGCGCCCCCGGGTTGAAGGGCCCCCCTTGCGGGATGTCTACCAAAAAGGAGTGGGGGGGGTTGTCGCCAGCGGTCGGTCAGGTGTAGCCGCCGCTTGCTACTCTATGAAGCCAGGCGGCCCGGGTCTATTCGACGAGCCAAGGAAGGCGCGTCTTATTTCCCCCCCCGTTGGGCTCCAAAAACCCCCCCCCAGTTGCGGGGGGAAAGCGCCGTGTGGGATCCCTCCCCTCCCGGGAAATTGTAACGTTGGTAATAAGACTAACAACCCGTCCCAAACCGGGGGGAAATCAGGGTGCGGGGGGGTCTAGCGGCCTGTGGGAAGCGCCCCGGGATGAGGATGGGGCCCGCGGAAGCGCTTGTCTTCGATATTGTTTATCCTCCGTTTTTTTGCTTCGTGACCCGCCGGCCCCAGCCCCCACCTGCGCTGGGCGTCGGCCCCCCGCGGACCCCAGGACCACAGGTTTGTTTTGCAAAGATCCGTTTGGACTGACCGGCTAATTGTAGCATCTTTTCCCGCTCGCAATCCCCGAAGCTTTAATTTGGGACCGCCCGGAAGTTCCCTCGGGAGGGCCGCACCCCGTCGCGATCCCCCTACTCGCCGCCCCCCCTGGCACGCCACTGCCGGAACCACCCAGGGAAGGATTGCCTTTTTTTTGGGGTGGCCGATGAGCCCCCGTGTTGGTCCCCCTGCTTCGGCTCTCCCGTCCTAAACGGAAGAGGAAGTCTGGGGGAAACCGACGACCCCAGGTACAGAAGCCCGGGGGCCCCTTCCAGAGGGGCGCAATGTCGACGTCTTCTCCTCGTTGGGTTTCTCTAACCGTCCCCCGTGGTGGCCCTATTACGTGCTCAAGCGGGCCAGGCGGCGTCCGGCTCAAGCAACAGAAAGAGGACATTGTGGGCCCCCCCTCCTCAACTGTCCAGACAATCCACTCGGCGCGAAGTTCTGGCGGTGGGGTGCCGGATTTGTTCTCTGGGCCCTTTCCAGAGAGCCATTTGCCCACCCCGAACCTAAACATGAGATTGGGCGCCGTCAATGCCTGCAAAGCTTGCTTTCGTCACGCCCCTCCTTCGGGGTAGGCGAAAGACTGTCCCGCCGGCGCTTGCTTTGTTTGTTTTCCACTGCTAACCCCGTCTCCCTCCCGCGACCCCCGCCCCTTTATCTCTCCCCCCCTCCCCAAAAGCCGCTGGAAAAAAGTTCCCTGGAGTGCAAACTCGCCTCACCGGGGCCCCCCGCCTGAGTGGGGG
>Ga0179593_1651305_pt1 | contig 10931 bp, 9 predicted proteins | sample CZODoug2_1_08_16_FD_185931 | JGI IMG/M metagenome (GOLD analysis project Ga0179593, IMG submission 185931) | Vadose zone soil fungal communities from Angelo Coast Range Reserve, California, USA - CZODoug2_1_08_16fungal (PacBio error correction) | ecosystem: Environmental > Terrestrial > Soil >...
TTCAGGGGGAGATGTGATTCCACAGCGCACTTTTCGTGAAAGAAGATTGACTTTCGATCTTTTACAGTGCAACTCGCAAAGTACCAACATGGTGAAATTATCTCCGGCGGGGAACTTTTAGGACTCTAAAGGATGCGCGTGCGAGGATTGCGGAAAAAGGCGGGGGGACCTGGGAGAGGATGAGACAGGGGGAAAGGCGGCTCCTTTAGTGGGGAAAGAGGGAGGGAAAGGTGCGAACCTTTTCGGCGTAGTGGCACGAATGATACAGTGGAGCCTCAAGGACCTGGCAGCAGAGAGGAATCAAGCATACATATTACCGGAATACAGGGGGGGGGCTGACTCCCATACAAAGGCTCCTTAAAAATCATCCAACTACAGGTGGGGAGGGGGTGCTAATGGAACCACGTTTAGGGTTTTAATGGGGCTGAAGAAGACACGACCTGGATTAGAGATGGGCCAGAATACATTCTCTTCAGACCGTATATCATTAGATGACATGACGAAAGAAAGAGGGCCGCGAAGGAAAAAAAGGGCGACGCACAAGAATAGGTGTCATAGCGCGAAATCGACTCTCCCCCAATCATGCCACAAAAAAAAAGGCCGGGAAGAAAATCAGAATCAGGAAAAACTCCGCGCGACGCAGTCCCAAAAGAAGCCTCGGTTTTAACTCTAGGGAGATCAAAACAGGAGAGCAACAGAGGCTCCGGACAAATCTAAGGAAAAGAAATTACGCGAGAAAAGCGCCTTCAACATCAGTGTCCATTCTCTCAGGCCTAGGAGGTGACTCCGAGCATTACCCTATGGCCAAGGACCGGGGGAAGCCGGATCGTCGGCCAAGCAAGCACGGCGAGCCTCAGAAGGACTGATGAGGCTCAAATGGAAGTGGGTCCACTTAAAAGTCGTACGCCTCTCAGGACAGGCTACTGGACCGTACCTTTCTCAAAGGCAGCCGCGCACCAGGGAAAACTTCGGCTACTAAACAGCCCTCAGCTTTTCTTAAGCAGTGCAAATCTTACTGACATAGGCGTATCCCTAAAATCTACACCACCGATTAGGAAGACTGGTTCTAGCCAATATGGGTACACTATAAAGACGGGTTACTGCGGATCCCCAGTAACCTCTTGGTCCCGAGACTTTTACCCCAAGAGAAAGGCCTCGACGGGCAACAGAAAGGGAGCCGAGCTCACCTACTCTAGGAGGTCAATGACCAGCCTCATTTATAAGACGGTTCGTTCACCGGTGCAAAGGGCCGGCTACTGACTCACTACTGAGGCCCGGCCGGTTCCGAAACCAGAAAAAGAGGAGGGGGACAGAAAGCTGTACACTACCGTAGAGCAGTGCCGTTGAAACGCTAAGAGAAGGGACGGGCTCTTCATTGCGAAGTCGAAGAATTAATATCTTTGAACAGCTCGACGAGAAATACGACAAGGGCTCAACATTACTTTTGTAGAACCCGGGTTCAACTGCCTGGTCCGCTCGTAGAAAAAGGACTAGAGCTTAACGGGGGGGAAGATTACCTTGAATGTTGTCTTCTCGTGGTCGGGAGGGAGGGGTTCGTTGGGCCTCACCTTTAGAAACCGACTGCTGTGGAAACGTTTCTAAAAGCATAGGGGAGTGACACAGCGAGGCCGTCTCCGGGGGGAGAAGAAGATCTCGCGCAACGGACCGACTCTGCGGGGGGGAATGGGCGTAGAGACCGGGCCGGGCGGGACATTCAAACTCGCGGAATCGCCAACTACCGTGGAAAAAATGGCAGAAAGAAAGTCTTCCTACTGCTCACAGGAAAGAGAAGGGACGGGCCAAAAAACAGGCACGGACATAGGGGAGAGGACCCGTCGGGCAGGCTGCAAAGGAACGCAGTAACGTCCGCCTGTCTCTGACTTAAAAGCTCAAGGGAAGACAGGAAGAGCCGAAGTCCTTTGGGATATTGAGCATAGAGAAGTTACCGTTCAAAGACGGCACAAGCTAGGAGGAAAGAAGAACGACGTACACCAACAAGTTAAAGTGTCAGGCCATAATACCACAGTCTCGCCTGACCGTGCAAAGAAAAAGAGGGGGCTCGAACGTAATGCAGAAATAGGCACCATGCTCGCAGTGTCAGAGGGGAGACAAAACCTACTTTCCATCCTCCCGCCCATAACAATAGAAACGCTTATAGGATCAAGCGAAGACAGACGGCTTGAAGGGAAAAACTGGCCGTCGCCACGAGAAGGAGCCGCCCGCCGGGAAAGGGGGGAGTTCGAATTTACGTTCAATATACTCAAAAGAAAGAAGGCCATCTGCGGAGAATTTATAATGAGACTCTCAGAGCAAACAACTTATATTAGAGAGAGCTCTCCTCATCAGAAGAAGATGCGAAAGCGATTGCCGGGGGGAGCGAAATGAGTAACAGCTCGGCCCCAAGAAAAACTCGAGGGTAAATGCGGCGGCTAGCGGGGAGGGGTTGTAACTCCTTATCCTGACAACGAATCAAAAGCAGAGAGAAAGAGAAAGCGCAGAGCAAGAGGGGTCATGGCTGTCTGGAAAGGGGTATTCATGGGATCGCAGGGAAAACGGTTTGGCACGGCGCACTTACGGAAATTGAAGAAGTAGACCATTTCCAGGGAAGCCAAGGATCTTCATATAGGCGACGCTTCCGTGTGGTAGATGCCTCTCGCGGTGTCCCAGAGCTTCAACACCATTCTAGACCGGGGAAAACACGGTTACGGGAAAGTGATGGGACTGGTACGCCAGTGGCTCGAAAAAAGCGTTAGAAAGTAATTTCCCTGGTCAGGTCGGACCTCACCGTAAGCGGACCGGGGGGGGAAATAATCAACTCATTTCACCATGGGTCCCGTACCCGGGTCTCTAAGTCTGTGCTCAGTATCCTGACCTAGCTTATAACGGGTCGACTGTCTGGGAGGGCCGATGCTGTTGGGACCTAACCGATCGGCTTACGTAAAGAAACGGCAGCTCAAGTTTTGAGGCAGGACACCGTCACTGAAAGGGGTTGCAACGGGAGACTGCCTCTCTGACAGGGGCATACAACACAGAAGCAATTCGTTGGAACCGAAGTAAGGGAAGGCAATTGCGTCCCATAAGAAACTGCACGCCATCCGTTTGGGTGAACGGGATCAGCGAAAAAATGTGGGAAAATCTTTCACTCTAATCCGGATGAAGAAAGGAATAGGCCGGTCACCGGTCCTGACGGGAGTAAGACAGCGTCGCTAACCGGAGGTTCCGGTTCCGGGGAGATTACTTCCATTTTAAGGAGTTACGGTCGGTAGGAGGAGGAACTGGACTTCGTTTAACCTCCAGCCGTCAGGTTTCAGCACACAGGACGATGGGAATCCCTGAGAAGAAGAGGTCCAGCGAGAGGTAGGAACGACCCAATGAAAAAACAGGGTATTCTTATTGCAGTCATTTGCCAGGTATTCAGGGCCTGTACGGCCTTATCCAAGAATGTTCGAGACGCCGGAGTCAGCGCTTTACCAGAAAGGAAGCTGCCACTCGTACAAAAGGGGGTATATCCAACCTGAAATCCGGTGGCTGGGGTCAACGTAAGGGAGTCCCGGGCTGATACTTGTCAACGCTACCCGGATTAAACGGCTGGCCGGGAACCGTAGTGTCTCAGGACTGCGCACGGTCGGAAAGGCGGGGGGGGGGCCCTTTCCTTATCCAAAGAACGTGGGCGCCGGTGGCCCCTGAAGAAAAGGAAAGAAAGTGTACGTCTGTCAAGGAAACCGCTTGCCGGCCAAAGCCCCTCGGCGACTGGAGAAAAAAAACTTGTGTTGGGGGAGGTCCGTGCGGCACTCAGTCTGCCGAAAAGAAGCCTCGGGTAATCTGTCTGAACTGCGTCTCACGAAGCAAGGCGAAATGGACCGGAAACTTTTAAGGGCCGCTTTGCGCGTCTGCGGGGGGGGGAACGAGTAGACGTAGGGCTTTTAAACAGTCTGATCGGTTTAGGTAAACTCTTGGTTGGAGGAGGAAGGCGTGAGGAATTGCGAGGGAAGTGATTCGTTCCGACCTGTATGTTCTTTCGGACTTGCCAGAGGAAAGAAGGGGAGATGACGGGGGGAAAACGCGGCGGCTCTAGCGGAAAAAAAGGAGAAAGGTCCCTGGCCGCAGCGTTGAGGGGCGACTTCATCATAACTTCGAAAGTGGGCAGCAGAAAAAAAAGAAAAAGGCTGGCCAACTCGCCGCAACTGGAGTACTTCAAAGAAAAAAAAAGAAAAAGGCCTAAGTGCAAAGCGAACATTGGTTGGGAACGTCCGTCATAAGAGGGAAGTGCGGAAGCAGCCCGTCCAGGGAGGCATCTGTCCTCTCGATTCGGCCGGGTCGGAGGGCCCTTAAGAGGCCACGAATGAAAAATTCTACCGCCGTCTTCAAATTCTCCACGACAAGGTCCACAATCAAAGTGACGAAACCAAGGCCCCATGGGGGAAAGGCTCACGCTAAAGGAACAATGAGAGAGCGAACGAGATTTGGCCGGATGCTTACATTCGGGAGAGAAGTCAAAAAGGAATAGCGACGGTAAAGAGGGGGGCTCAGAGAATGATTTATGGGAGGGAGAGAGAGTTCATAGAACAACAAACACGAGGAAAACATATGAAAAAGGGAATGTAACGATGGTGCCTGCCACATTTAGTTGAACCTGGGGCTGTTGACAGTTGAAAATCAAGGAAGAAAAGAATTATCGGCTGATCAAAGGGAATCGGGGGAGAGGAAGTCCAGGCCGATTGCAAAAGGCAGCCATCATTTGAGGGGGGGAAATCCTTATACGATGGAGCTGGGGGAGGGGGGGGCGCGTAGCAAAGGCGTCGTTGGCAGAGGTCCTTCACTGAGGGGGAACACTAAGCGATTCGCGATCCCATTACAGGATTAAGAACCGTGGACGCGCGTGCCATTCAAAGACTTACGAAGAGGAAAGAAGAAACAATACAAAAGGGCGAGTCGCGAGCCGTAGAAGGGTGTTATTCTGGGTTCCCGGCAGGAATTTTGCCACATAGTTGCGGCGGCTTCCGGTCAGAGGAGGTGAAGACAACTAACAGGAAAGGCCGGCACTCCGGACTTCGACTCTCAAGAAGGTCATCCCGCCCTCAATCCGAACCGCCTCTGAACATAACTGCGAGGCCAGTCCTCTATCGCATGCGGCACTGAAAAGGGGGAATATCACAGAAACGAAGTACGAGGGCCGCGGTTAAATATATCATACTATGAAGGTGCCGCTCACACGGTAATCAAGCAGCTCGACATCTACAAACAAACGCGACACCTCGCCTCATATCCTTCTCTGACCTTTAAGGGGAAGGGCGCGTGAAGCAGCAGGGGGTCCGGGGAAAGGTGAAAAATGGAATGAAAGGCCTGAAGGATCTTCTTCCACTGACAAAGTCCCGATGAAAAACAGCCGTTCTAGTCTCCTATCACCGGAAATGGGCCAAAACTGAAAAAAAGAAGTGATACTATCACCCGGCAGTTATACCGGGGAGGAAAGATCCGAGTCAGAGAGAGAAACTCCCTTGCAGCGAACGATTTTACGGAACGACCAACTACTCACGGAAGGACGGATAGCCTCAGCTACACCACCAGGCCGGGAGTAGAAAAAACTGATATCCGGCTTCATGAAGAGAAAACGGATACAGGAACGGGTACAAACACGTACGCGTCGGGCGGACCCTCCTCTGAACTTAGCCTCTTCTCGACGGTACCTGAGGGTAGGAGACAGACTGAGTGAAATAGTCAGGACGGCCAATGCATTTTATCCTTCTTTGGAAAGGGGAGACAAAAGAGAATCGTCTACGGTCCCTACGACCTCCCCAAACCAAAAAGAGAGATATACAAACGCATAAGCAGCCGTCCACGGCAGGTACAAAAGTTCATCCTCTAATAAGGGGGAACCTTTACTACGATCTCCTGTACTCGACCTTGAGCTTCTTCCAGACCGGGAAGGGGCAGAGAAATATCAGCCGTGGGGCCGAGCCGGGAACCGAAAAACTATAGGCTTTTGCTGGTTCCCTAGAAAGACTGCTTGTATTCGTCTCACTTTGTTTCTCTTCTTAGCCGGACTGACTCCCTACGTGAAGGTGAAGGTGAGAACGCCTAGCCGTTCCGACTGTGAGGGATTCAACTTGAGCACAAGGAGAAAAACGGCTCAGATAAAAAGTGTTTTGATTTGAAAGGGGTCGAAGAAGAGCCTGTGGACGTCACCTCCAGATTATCTCGCCCAACGAACCAGGGAGAGCCACAGGAAAAACAGGAGGGGGAACTACTGCCACCGGTACTAGGACCGGTTGGCGAAAGATCCTAGTCGGGCTTGGGGGGAGATGACGGGCGCAGGCTAGAAAGAGACCGGGCGAATATAGAAGAAAGCGCAAACCTGAACCGGGCCGGAAACTTGTACAGGAAGCAATTTCACCTTCTCGGCAGGAACCCGTGCTCCGTGACGCCGGTGACTTTACAGCTCATTCTCAACGAACTGCATCGACACCAACAAGTAGAGCGGAAAGGAAAGGGAGAAGAACTAGAGTGGGGGCGCTCTGTCACAAGTTAAAAGGAGGAGACCCCTATACGTCGGAACATCATAATGGTCGGAAGCCATAGCTCCGGCATGAGCGCAGAGCGATCGGGGGAAGGAGTTGTCTGGAGGCGGCAGCAAAAAAAAAGGGAAAGTCCGCCCCACGGACCAGGAGGACGATTGTGGCAGGGAGAACGAGGCAGGACGGGAAAGGGCAGCGAGTGATATTGCTATAGAGGAGGGAGAGAGGAGACAAAAAAACGTGGGATTGGAGCCCCCGGCCAAAGAATATCACATTAAAAGGAGGAAAGAGGGGATCGTATATGACTCTAACATCTACCTCCTTCACAAAATCGTAAGGGGACGTGTCGGAGGAAGGTAGAAGGGTTTTCTACGTGTAACTTGAAGAACAGAAGGGGAATACTCATAATAAGAGATCCGTGATTGCGTGCTGTCAGAGGCACCTTGAAATTATCAGGAAGGCCATTCTCCGGAGCGGGGTACCCAAAGGGAGAGAAAGTCGTATACCCCAGTTGAGGAAAAGGTAAGCGGACCGGGGGTGCTGGCGTCCTACTGGAGCCAAGACGGCGGGCGAAACCCGAGAGTGCAGTTCAGGGAGGAAGGGATGACCGGGTGACGAAACGAGGATCCTTCTGCCTACATTGTAAAGAAGGGGGGAGATTGGCGAGCAAGAGGGGGCCTGAAGGAAGCAAGGAATCACAGCCTCTTATTTCCCAAGCCCATTTCAGCCGGGGGGCCTTCACCTTCGGGTCCTGGTTTCTCAGAGCAAAATAGCCTGATAGACCGGTCGCCATAAGGGAGGGGAGAAGCAGACGATGGTGTGGAAGAAAGGGAAGCACGGACCTACCAAGTAGCACTCAGTTGGGGCCCGAAGCGGAAGATCAAGCAGTGCAGACCTCTCTGCCGGTACAGCCAGAGGAGTTTGGGGATAAAGGGGAAAACCCTGATGGTGAACCAAGTGAACTCCCTCACACCGCAAGTCCACCCCGAGCTCATACAAAAAGGGGTCACATTTCTGCAGTAAGACGAGAGTGCCGGTGGCAATTGACGCTCCGTATCAGGACGCGAGATACTTTAAGTCATACAGGGAAGCTAAGAGTGAAGGAAAATCGCTAGAGGTGTAAGGTAATTACCGTTGCCTTACTGCGCAAGTACCCTTATTTAAGAGTGGGAACTTCGAGATACACTAGTATGGTGATTCGCCAACGGAAGAAGTGGGCGGTAGGGAAGGGCAGGGGGATTCGTCTAAAATGTAAGGCGCTTTAGCACATCAGGATATCCCGAGTATGAGGGGTAGAATGGGCCGGGGGATGGAAAAGAGGAGCTGACTTTGGCAGGAAACCTAACCTTCGCAGGGACTCCAAGGGACTGAGCCACCACACTCTTTTCCAAAAGGTTAGAAACGGAGACGTAAAAGGGACCAGAATCCAGGAGGTCAACAATGCATATTTGTGTGTAGCCAGGGCACGGAGGGAGTCTCCCGGCCGGGCCTTATGACAAAGGAAGGGTCCGGAAAGTTCGGCACCGGGCCCGGCAGAAAAGCCGGGTTTCTTAATATTTATGCCGTTTCCGAAGTATACCTTAAAGCGCGACCGGAGGAGTACTGGAAAAGGAAACAGGGATTCTTAAAAAAGGCCAATACCGAGATTGCAGGGGAAAAGGGGGGGTTTCATGGTTTCCAGGGCAGACCTACCTAAGGGGACCGGACATTCACCATCGAGGCACGGCGCGGGACGGGCCTTCGGAAGCGCCGCTGGTTCCATCGGGGCAAAAATGGGAAGTCTCGGGTCGCCAGGCGGAGCTGTGGAAGCTTTGCTACTGTGCGATCGAGGGTCGTTAGCTGAAATAGGCGGGGGTGTAGTAACTATGTTGAGGCACGGGGCAGAACTGAAGGAGGGGTGCGGATAAAAAGATTGCGATGTTCTTGCGGAAACTGAAATATTAGCCGGAGTGGAAGCCTCGCGGGAGGGATGGGGGCGGGGAGAGAAAGACCTCGCGCTATCGCAGGATAGCTCATAGCAACTGGGCCGCATCGGCTTTTCGGCGCATGTCGGCGCAACTGCTCGGAGAGGATACGAATGCCTCTGCGGGCCAAAAAAAAAAAAACAACGGTGGGGTCTTCTTCAAAACAAAGCCCCGAAAGGGACTGAGAATTAACCTGGGGGATTGGGATGGCTGCAAAAGGACCTGCAGCGAAAACCGGTTCGGGAGGAAGCTGTCCTGCTGGCGGACTAAGGGGGGTCCTAGCAAGGGGCCGGCGCTCCACCCCGAAGGATAACTTCTACCAAAAGAGGACAAATGATCGGCTCAAAAAGGAAAGAGCCGGGAACACCGATACGCAATCGAGGCTCAACGCTGCACAACAATCAAAAAAGAATATCTCGCCAAGATACTCTAAGGGGGAAAAAGTTATTTTGCAAAAACGTGCACAAAAAAGGAAAACATCTAAATATGTTTGAGGCAGCACTCATGGATTGGGTCTGTGGGAAAAGACACTCTACCAGGAGTCAAACTAAAACACAACGGAGGGGGGGGTAGAATTGAAAAAGACATGATCTGCCGAACATGGGGGTTATTGAAAGGGGGGGGGACTTGGGTAAGGCACCGCACTACACAATAAAACGAGTAGGAAAGAATACAATCAGGTGGGACATAGGACGCCTAAAAAGTGCTGACGCATCTGGGGCTGGGGGTCGTCCGGTGGGGGAATTCGCATGGGGGGGAGAAGGTCCGTTCGTTATCAGGGAAGGACTTCGGGGAGCCTTGGCAAGAAAAGAGACAGCATAGTAGTAAAATGCATAAACAGGCTGCAGGGCCGAAATTCCTAAATTCCCGCTTCAGCCAAATCCACGACAATGGAAGGAAAGAAGGGGAGACGCACGAGGCTTGGGAGGAGGGTTGGCGGACGCGTAGATTTTGCGAAGGCAGCTAGGTCATCACGATCATTGGGGAGTGGAAGAAGATCCGGACCGGCCTTATCGTCCAGCAAGGGGGGGAAGCAAAGAAAAAACCACTCTTAAAAAGCTGAAACGCTTCAACCCTCTAATAGCAGTTCATTGAAAAGGAGGAGGAAACATCTCATCACGATAAACTGGCGAGCTCGTGGAGAGAAAAGAGAAAGTCTAGACGTGTCAACCCGCTATAAAGGATCTTCACGGCTAGAAGACCAGACTATCACGGAAAAAACTGCTACAGCTCCTACATGCGAGAACGACAACCGTGCTTCACACCGACGCCGGAGGAGGAAAGTGTCGCGAGGGAAGACGAAGGAAAGAACAAAAAGAGTTTACCGATGCACGACTTTCCCGGCAGCTAGCTACGTCCACGGAATCGAAAAAAAAAGATGCAAGCAGGCAAAAAGCTTTCTGATGGAAAGCAGGGGGGGAAGAAAGGTATCCCTGACCCTACTCGTACGGATATTGACCGCAGGGGCCGTGAGTAAAAGAAGGCCCTTCCGAGACATCCTCCGAACGATTAACACGACTTGAGCGGGTGCGAACTTTCTCAGTAAAGGAGAAAGTCAAAACCCCCTACGAGTGACGAATATCCCTCCAGAATAAAGTCGATCCCTCTACTTATATCAAAGAGGAGACCTAGTATGGAAGTACCCGGAGATCTGGCGGGTCTTTTCCAACTATACACCATGTGGACGAGGAGGCAGCGGCGGACTTGTCGAAGGGTACCAAACGTGAGGCTAGAGGAACTCTCAAATAGGCACGCATCTACCCGCAAATTTAAACACGGCAACCGAGGTGGGGACGAGAGTGGGAATCACCGACGAAGGCAGCGCGAGGAAAGGACCGGGCCTTCCCTTCCAATCCCACACGGCAATCTTCGGCGGACAAGAAAAGTTTCCATGACAGACTGTCCCCTCTAAATGTACAAAAAGGAGGGGGGACCCGTTCAGCTCTCAAAAAAGACGTAAGCTACAGCCTCGCAACGAGAAGAGCTAGAATGTCTTCCAGGACAGGGACAAGGACGGTATCATCAGAAGGTTCAGATAAGGGCCTGAAGCTTGCTATTGTATGTGCCCGGGAATCTGTATGCAAGCTAAGGTGAATTAGTAGGCTCGTCCTCAATCGAAATCGCCAGGGGAGGAAGGTGTTTCCCCGTTCTCCACAGACGGGAAAAGGAAAGCAGGGGGAAAGTGAGAAACGTCGGCATGGGCACGAAAATCTGATAAGGATGACTGACTTCCAAAGAAATCTGCAAGGTACGTGGTTTGTGGAAAAGAGGGGGTATTCAGCTACGGAATGATCCATAGACAATCAATGGGAAGAAAACAAGCTTCAGCTAATAGTACTTTGATCTAACGAAACACGAGTAAGCTGCGGATTTTTACCCTAACGGGGGTGCTTCGCAAGGGAAAAAAAAGACCTTCCGGGCTGCATCGCCGAGGAAAAACAATCAAACCTGA
>Ga0179593_1371483_pt1 | contig 10930 bp, 15 predicted proteins | sample CZODoug2_1_08_16_FD_185931 | JGI IMG/M metagenome (GOLD analysis project Ga0179593, IMG submission 185931) | Vadose zone soil fungal communities from Angelo Coast Range Reserve, California, USA - CZODoug2_1_08_16fungal (PacBio error correction) | ecosystem: Environmental > Terrestrial > Soil >...
TGGAGGCAGGGGAATATAAGCCCAAAGACAGTAGAAAACTTATCCAACAACGCCAAGAAAACTGCTAGTAGGACGGGTGGGCTACTAACCCCCCGGTGGTTGGATTCCCACCTTTTCAGGAAAGACCACAGAAGGGAAGGACGTATAGGGAGTGTATAAGCGTCAGAATACGTGAGTCGTTTCAGAACAAACTCTCCTGTCCGCAAAGGGCTTGTTAAATGTTGCCTTGATCGTTGACCAGATCCTACCCCGGGGGGGAAAGTTGTTGTTGGACGGGTCGTGTCCTTGCGAAGCTGTTGTCCTTTAACGGGGAAAGGGAGGGGGGTTATTGTGGAAGGCCTGGGGTGAACGACTCGAACTCGCGGGGTCAACGGAGAGGATGGACTGAGCTTATGTAATCCGAGTACTGTGAGGAGAGGCAAGACAATGGTAACGTTGGAGCTTGCTTACACAGTAGGAGAGAAGGGTTGGAAAAAAAACCGATCAACCACAACGCCGCCGTGGTCCAGCACTCTTTGCTCACGATGATGGGGATCCTGGGGACAGGAAACCAAGTTGCCGGCATACCAACACGGAAAAACATGGAGGTTGAGGCCCGCAGGCGAAGTGACATACAAAGAGAGGGTCCCACCGAACTAAGGGGGGGAGAGGACCCTAACCTGGATCTCCGGAAGAGCCAAAAGTAAGTAAGAAAGGAAAGGTTGCTAGATAAGAATCGTTCCCGAGGTGTCGCGCATTGGTGCCAAGTGCTGGTTTCACGCCAAGCTACAAAAAAAAAACAAGGGACGGGGCGCCAACGAAAGTGAATCCAGGTCGTTCCGAACAACATGAAAAGAGAACAGTGGGGGCGAGTTGCTGATGACGAAAACGAAGGATCGACCTTGCACATACCCCAAGATGGGGAAAAAGAAGGTTAACCGGTAGTTCCCTAACTGAAACGAACACCTCGTAAACGTGGGTCCAAGACGCACAAGCACAGCATTGAATATTTTGGGGAGGGAGAAACGGCAAACAAGGCGCGCGGACCTAAGGAAGGGGACCCCCGTGTGAAAAGAAAAACGGTTAAGGAAAGCAAAAGAAAAAAGGGGGTTTGACTAGTAAGAGCTCGAAAAGGGGGCAAGGTCCAGGGAGGGCCGGAATTTAGAAAAGGCTCGACGACAACCTTTCAAAGAACCATGACGTGGGTAACTCGTTGACCGAAAACCCTCAACAACCTGATGGGGGTTTGGGGGGGAGTCCAACGAGGAACAGGGCAAATTTGGCATGTACCTGAATACTTTCCGAAAAAACCCAGGTGGTGAAGTTGTTGGTAAAGGAAGGATTAGGGGAGACCCCGATTGGGAGTTGCATGGAAATTGGGGGAATCCGGACGCGGCAATGAGGGAAAAAATGCTGAGAGAAATTATACATTCTGGTTACGACTTTGGACAATAAAGTTTCACTGGGGAGATAAAAGGGGAGTTTGAAGAAAGGGGCCTGCGCAGGATGAGAGTCAACCGAAAAAAAAGGGTGGGTCCCCGGGACGACAACTTGTCAACGGTCAAAACGGCCGTGCGGGGAAATCGTGTCGACGTTACCAACCGAGGGGAGGTCTCTGATCCCCAACCAACAGAGTACACAAGGCTCGACGGGAAAACTTGAACGTGCACCCTGGGAAAGGGGCCGGGGGGGAAGGAGAAAGGTAGGAGGGGGGGAGACAGGAGATGGTAAGGATTTGTGTTGGTAAAGGGGTTAACACTAAAGGGCGTTTTTGGGCCAAGTAAGCAAGGCAAGGGAACAAGGTCGGAAGACCTTGTAAACAAAAAGGGGGGGGGGGTGGAAAAATGTGGAGGAAAGGGAATCAAAGGCTGGTGAAATGGAGACATGCGGCGGTTGAAAAACTTGGAGGAGGGGACTTTCGGGAAGGGGGAAAAGGAAAGCGAACCCACCCCTTGTCAAGGGGATGCTACCAAACGACAACAGAAAAGTGCGGCCGAGTGATTGCAGAATCCAGGTAATATACGGGAAGTTTTGGGAAAGGAGATGCCAAACATCACAAATTCTCTCTAAGGACCTAGATCTTTATGAGGGACAAGGGGGAGAAACTGTAAAGCTTTGAATGCGGGGTAGGGAAGGGGGGGGGATCAAACAAATGTCTTCCAACAGCCCTAGAGCAGTCAACAACTTGCGGGTAGATAAAGGCTACGCAGGAAGAAAGATACGAAAAGAAAGAGGAAAGTAATTCACTCGGAAAGAGTGTTACAAAATAGGGGGGGGGAAAACTGTTGGGACATCTTGCTCACCGAGGGGAAAAAGAGGTCCGAAACCCACGATCTGGCAAACACTGGACCCACAGTGTCAGAAGGGGGAAGAGATCTCGTGAGGGCTTCAGAAGAAGGGAAAGGCATGTGAGCGGGGAGGCTTCAAAGCAGTCAAGGTTTGCGAAAATAAGGGGGCAGGAAAAAGGCGTCAAAGATGCAACAATTGCGGTTGAGACAGGAACTATTCAAAGAGCAGACGGGGGGGGACACTAAGGTCTATGTCCTAAAGTGATCAGCGCCAATGAGAGGAGAAAAGGGGAAAAGCAATCACTGGGGAGGGAGGGAGGAGCACTGGGGTTATTTGGGGGGGTTTAAAAAAATCAGGATACGTTCCTCATTTGTGGCCAACGAAAGGGGGGATTACCTCTAAGGGAAGGGGATAGGGAAAGTTTGGAACGAAAACCGGAAAGGGCAAATAACACCACCTGGGCCAGTGTAAGTAGGAACTTGTGCCGAGGAAAGGGCTATAAATCAGCGGAAAAAAAGTGGAAGAGGTGACACCCGCGTTTTAAATAGAGCCAGAGAAAAACCGATTCTTTAAAGGAGGAGAGAGAAACGAAAAAAACAAACGGAGGAGGAGAATAGAGAGATTCCGCCCGAAGGGAGAAGAAAAGGTAGGAAGAAGAGATAAAAGAGAAATACTCGCGCCGTGTAAGAGGGAAGATTTCAAAGGGTCCCGAGGCATCCGCCAGGTCCCGACGGAAAGGGGGGATTCAATTTGCAGGTTAAAAGTCAAAAGATTCCCCAGCCATTAAGGGGAGGAGAGGGAAGGAACTAGAGGGGGGGGGGGGGTAAAACTGAGTACACTCGGGTCCGTAATAAAATAAACAAAGGGAGAAGAAAAAAGAAATGGGAATTGGCTGTCACCTTCATCGGGGAGAGCATGGGAAGAGGAAAGATTTGGGGTCGGAACTAGGTCAGTTAAGGATCGACGGGGAGGGAGGGGGGTCCCTGAACTCAAACCTTTGAAGGATACTGCACCGGAAAAGGAACTGGGGGTCGCGAGGTAACACCGTGCACGGCAGTGTACGAAGAAAACCAGCCCGGGGTGAAGAGAAGGTCGAACCGTTCAAGATGATTATCTCACGGAAGCGTAAGGTTTGGTAAAAGTAATATCGGATGGTTTTAGGAGATAAATCTGAGGCGGGGGGAAATTAGGGAAACCACGGTTGCACGAGGGAAAACTAATCTGTCCGATCTGAAAGAGAAGGGAGCAATTGCGTATTGCGGGGGGAGCGTAGAACAGATCTGCCCAACAAAAAGTCGAAGAGGAAGGCGGGGGGGACGCCACTTTGGGAAGGAAGGTGGAAAAACGACAGCGCAATCAAAAAAAGAGGCTCTACTCAGGGATGCCTTTTCGTAAGTATAAGAGAAAACGAGCTTTTTTGGGGGGGGAATGCAGCAGGGCAAACTGAAGACGGAGGGTTCTAAAACATTAGGCGCAATGGGAGTGGGGGGAGGGGGGCGATCCACCTAAAGGGGGGTCGAAGGGGGGACAAATAAGACTATGATCACCGTTTTCAACAAAGGAGACATTAGCATCGAAAAGGTTGTCCGGAAAAAAAGACATGATGTACGCAGGCCACCATTTTGCAAAAAACACCTTTTGTGACAAGGTCAGGAAGGAAATGCACCGATTGTTCCTTGTTCCAAGAAAAATGGGGGTAAGGCTTACCAAAATGACAGAATTAATGCTAGCACCTTTATTTCACTGACTCCAAAATGAAGGTCAAGGGAAACGGGACAAAACGGGGGGATTTCAGTGAAACGTCAGACGTGTGAAGTCGGAAAGCAGTGGCCCTCATAATGGGGGAGACCATAAAACCGGCAACCGGAAAGTGTACGGGGACATTGGAATCGGCGGGTACACACGGGAATTGAATAGCCCTAATTGGGGTCCCTGACCCTGGTAACAAAAGACACATAACCAGAGAACCAGTGGCAACGGTTTCAGGGGTCAAATTGGAAACGCGAACTTAACGAAATGTGGCGTCGTACACTTTTGAAGCAGGGGGCCTCGTGACTGGCTATGATACCCCATCTCAGTCGGGGGGAAAACGGCACCTCGTGCTGGTGCCATAATCTGACGAGGGGGGAAAAATCACCACTCCCAGGGTGGGGAGGGGAAACTTTGGGAGAAACACATTTGATGGAAGAAAAACATGTCGATTTTGAAGACAACAAGAAAAAGAGGGGGGTGGCGGTAGATCAAAGGACTTAGAATTTCAATCCTTCTATGGTTCTGTGGCAAGGGGTAAAAGGGGTCGAAACAAGTAATGGAAAGAAATAAACATGGAACTCTTACAGAGATTACCTAAATAAAAGTATAACACACCTGTATGAAGGGGGGGTAGCTTGAAACGGGATAAGTACACGGGGGGGACCCGAATTACGGAAAAGCGCATAGGGGGCCGTTTGTCAAGAACTGTAAAAAAGGGAGTCTCTTGTGCTGTTAGCGGCGGGGAAGGGGGAAAAAAGTAGGACGTGTTTAGAAAGTGGGAGGGATACACCCCAAAGGCAAGATCAAACAAGATGGGGGCGGCATGAAGGGCGCTCTCGCCGGGTCTTCCACCTCTAATTAGGTCAATGTGGCTCTTTGAAAGGAAGGGGGGGGGAGAAGAAAAATGGATAGAAATGGCTCAAGAAGGAAAGTTGGGGGACTGGGGATTTTAAAATCGTGGGCCAAAATGGCGCCAAATAAGTTAAAACGGAACTAGGTCGGATGGGTTCAGAAGAAGGGGCAAATGAATTAGATTGGACTAGATCCTGGCCGTACTTATACAAGGGGGCGGGGGGAGAACCATACTCGTTTCGTGGATTTCAAAAAGCTAGAGGGGGTCCAGAGAACCAGGCGGCACTCAACTAATAGAGAGGGGTTTACTTTAGCAGTAGTACAATGTCCGAGGGTGGGTAGGTTCAATAAAGATGGCAAAAGAGTGCATGGAAAGAACAGCGCGTCTCGTGAGCGTGGGGGAACTGGGGAAAGATACCAACCCAGTCTTAGCAGGAGGGGGAACCGAACTAAGTTAAATAAAACGGACCGGGAGGCAGGATTATTTGAAATGGGAGGATCAAACCATGAGCGAAACGAAGATTATAGCCCAACCGCAAGTTCTTTGGGGGAGCGGTTCACAAGGCAAGAGATCTTAACCAACCTCTCCGTGGAAAAGGTCACATCTGAACAGTACAACTTTACCCTGGCAAGAAGCAACGAACCAACTTCACGAAAGGGGGCTACTGGCAAAGAAGGAAACGGGAAAAAAGAGACTAGAGATGGAAAGTTGAGTTTTTGGGGGGCGGAAGTCAGAACGATTTGAAGAGGGAAGAAAATCCCTAGATTCTCATCCCAGGGGGGAGGCGAGTGAAAAAGGGTGGGTAATTCTCCAAGAAAAAAGGTTGTAGGAGGGGTGAGAAAAAGCTGGAAGAGGAGAAGTTGAGTAATGGCTTGGGAAGTAATTTCTAAGGGAGGGCGGAAGGTATCATCGAAAAAGTAAAAGAAAAAGAATTCACTGTTAGGTCAGCGGGAACTAAAAAGTAGGGAAAAGAAAAAAGAGATGCCAAAGTGGAATGGGGGGGGAGGGACAGTGATAGAGTAGAAAAGAAAGAGGAAAAAAGTAAGAAAAATGGCCACTACAAGCCAGGAGTATTTCTAACTCTGACTACAGTTAAAACAATGAAACAAGTGTGGTGGATTGGGGGAATGAAAATGAACCTTAGTGCGACCAGAATAGGGGGAGGCTATAGGTAGTTTCGTATCGGAAAAGAGGTAGGGTCCAGTGCAGAACACACTCTCCCTAAGAGAGGCCAATTGGTCGTTTCCTTGATAAGAAAGTAAGACCCAGGGTAGGTCGGGGTGGGCGATGTGGCTCACAGGGTGAATTAAACAGATTTTGGGGTTTATTATTGCGCTAGGGGGGGTGAAAAAGACCGAAAAAAAAGATGGGAGGGGGGGGGGAAGAAAGCGCATTTCGAGCTTATTTTGGGAGAAGAATTGAAGGAGAAAAAGGGGCAGCCTGGTACTGGATCTATATGGAAAGGAACGGGGGAAAAACCCTGTGTACTACTGGGGGGAACCAGGGAGCTTCATATAAAAACGAGAAGCGCAAGTAACTTTGGTAAAGGAAAGAGGTGCCAGAGGGTTGGAAAAAGAGCAACACAAAATACCAGAAGGGGAACAGGGGGAGACTAAAAGGACTAATGAATCCGATGGAGTTGTGGGTTCCCTTACATACCAGAGCTTAGTTCACATAAAAAAGTATGGCTGATTCCACTGCAGAAAAGTAGAGTCCTGGAAAGAAGGACATGATGGGCATAATTCGGGTTGCATAGTCGAAAAGAGGAAAATCGTTCCGTGTAATAGTACGCAAAGAAGGGGTGGGTCAAAAGTCTGTGGAAAGAAAAATCTCATTTAATCGGGGAGAAAAGAAGCTGTCTCATCCATTCTGTCAAACCCCTTCATTAAAAAGCTTGTAAAACGAATTGTACACTAAATTAACAACATCCGGAGAGGAGGCGATGCCGAACAGGGAAAACTGGTTGGGGGGTCTAGAGAAAAGTCCGGGTGTAGATAACACCCACGGTCGAACAACCTCCGTACCCAGGGGTCAGATGAACACAAAAGCAAAAAGAAATTATATTTGTTGAGGGTATTGAACCGGCACGGACGAGAACTGAGGGGCCTGGGTCCGGGCCAACTTGTCCTTATCGTTACCTAAGAATTTTGTGGGTGACGAGGTATAAGAGTAACCCCGAGGGGGGGGGAACAGGGGCAGTCAAGGTGTGTCTCCCAAGCTAAACCAAGGGAAAAAAAAAAAGTTGAAGTTTTAAAAAGAGACAGACCTACTCCATCGCACCAAAGGGGGGTTTTTGAAAACAAAAGATCCGAACATGGTGGAAAGGTGGGAGGAGACGTAAGACAACCCTATTGATTTGGGGGGGGGGGGGGAAGCGGTGGGAAGACGTAAGAAAAATAAAAGGTCCATTACTGGTGAAATCAAAGGACTCGAGGGGAAATGGGCAATTTCAGCGAAAAAGGAGGGAAAAAGTGTGTCCGAACGGGGGTCGAAGAGGGAAAGAAAGGTTGAAAACATCTCTTTTCTTTTATGGTGTGAACGCAGGACCTCGCCAATTGGAAAATACTAAGGGGGTTACACCCATCTAGAAAACGTGCACTTACACGTTCCAGTCCGTAAGTAGTGAAAAGGGGATGCGTGGGCATTAAGAACACCCAGGAAAATCGACTGAAGGACAATCATCGTGAACGTCCTTTGGACAGGGGGGGGGACTGGATCCAGGAATGATAGCAGGTGATTATTTGGGTAAGGGGTGGGGAAAAAAGAAGAAAATTCGTAAAAAAAAAGAGGTGAAGCGGGGGCGGACTTGGTACATTTCATGGTGCCGCGGAATCGTAGTGGTGAGGACAATTAATGACGGAGTCAAAAGGAAGGTTAGAGAGTCTGCTCGGGGGGGTAACCTTGAAAAACCCCCGGGGAACTGGTGATAGATCCGCCACAACTCAAATCATGCGCGCCGTGAGCCTAAGAGGAAATTTTTTTGGGCACAGGCGGAGAGGCCACACACAAAAGCCCGACGAAGGATCAGGGGGACTTGGGTCTACAAAGGGGTAACTGAAGGTGTGCGCTTGATGACAGTGCAAGGAAAAAATGGGGGGAAGCAACGGGCACTAGGGTCAACATAGGTGGTAGGGGTTCCGGGAAGCTAAGCCCTAGAGAAAGCGCTACGATGTACAATCGGAGGGGAGTTGGAAAAACAAACCGGGGGGGAAACCGTGGGGTGAAAGAAGTATGAGCTATACACTCCGGAAAGAATTGTATCCGATCTGAAAAAAAACTTTCCTTTCACAAAATCCTGGAAGAGGCAGGAAAAAATATCGCAGGGGACCGGGCAAGGGAGACGGGGGACAGTTTGACGCATGTGATTCGTCAAAGCAAGGTCGGGGATCCGACGGCGGGCAGTCAAATCAGAAAGATCAGGTTGAGTCTTCTAGCATTAGGGATCGGAGGACCACGACCGAGTACAAAAATTAAAAATAGGCTGGGCAGTCAAATGGGGGAAGATTGAGGGAATCTCAAGCGGAAAATTTGGAGGAGTCGCACCGGGGGGATGTTGGGTTAAAAGGAAGTACCAGGGTCACATGTGGTGGGACAAAAAAAAAGAATGGAAGGAACTGTCGCCGTGATGGCTGCTGGGAAAAAGATGTGCGACAAAAGTCAAAGGACTAAGCACAAAGGGTCTGGTAAGGTCTTTAACTTGCTGGAGACGAGGACCTAGAAGGATTCAAAAAACAGATTGGGACGAGGTATTTTACAACACAACGTTGTTGTTAGAGAGCACGAAGAGGATTCGGTCAGGAGTTAGGGAGGCTCGCGAAACCACAACGTAGTGGAGGAAAGGAAGAGAAAAGGAAAGGACCCCGACTAACGTACGTTAGGCTCTCTGAAAACGCGGTTGTACTCCATCCTTCGAGGTAGATCGAAAAGCCAGTCAACGGCTCATAACTTTCCTAATGGGGGCCAAGCGGGCGGTAGGCATTTTCGGTTTTTCAGGGGGCCCCAGCAGATCCCAGGTCAAAGGTCCGAATCCTGATTTTCAAAGGATAAAAAGGGGGAAGGTAAAAAGAAAAACCAAGCTAGCAGGAGCTGTAAATGGAAAGTAGTCGAAGGAGAAATGAGCAAGGCATATTTTATTCGTGCGAAATGGCGTGGGGGACAAACTCAAAGAATGTAGTGAGAACTGACTCCAGAGGGACGCCATGAAAATTCCCTTCTGAGAGAAAAACTTGACCTATGGGAACAATCCAAAGCAAATTAAGTAAGGAAAGTAAACAGGTCATTCACTATGAGGATCTCCGAAGTGGGGGCTGTGGGTGGGTGGGAGCAGATCGGGGTTCGGCCCGACAATGGAAAAGGAGGGAGAAGGAGGGAAAGATGACCGGAACATGGGGGGGACGAACTCTGGGGACGGGGGAATAGTAATTAGAAGTTAAGGAAATGAAAAAGTAGCCAGGAGATTGCAAAACAAAAGATTGACCTGTAGAAGGGCGAACACGTGTGGTTTTGGGTGGAAAATGGAAATTCAAGCGCATCAAGAGTAGAGAAAATTATGAAATGGGGGGGGGGGAGAAAAAGATATGGAGTGCGCGAGCGGTTTTTTTTGGGATATGGATAAACACATGTCCCTTGTACATTTTGGAGAAAGAAAACGGCCGTATGGGGGGGTCGGGGGGGAGGAAACAGGGTCCCAAGAAGGTGTGTTCAGGGTGAGCAGAAAATCACTATCGAAAAAGGAGAACAAAGGCCCAGGAAATCTGGGGGAACCGACATGGGATTGTGAAAAACTGTAAAGGCTTTGGTCAAAAAAAAAGTGTTACAAAAGCCTAACGTTCCCAGAGTTGACCTCAAAAAGAAAAAGGGGCTCCCAAGGGGGAAAAAAGATCAAGCAAAACTGGATAAAACCATCCTTAAGGCCCTTACCACAAAGGAAAGAAAAAAAAGGAGTTAGGATTCAATGGAAGGCGAAGGTGAACGCGGGATCGTAAACCGACGCAACGGACATACCGCACAGAAAGGAAGGAAGTGTCGTGAATCGGTACGACCCTGTAATAGGGAAGAAGGGGAGTCAGTCATTGGGGGGCGACAATCAACGCTCGGAAATTGGGAAAACTGTCGTGCGGAAAATGGAGGGAAAACGCCTGTAAATGCCTCGACCGGTTGTCCGATGTAGGGATTGTAGAAGGCCCCCTATACAGTCCTTCACTGCAAGAGGGGGGAGGATGCCGCTAAGGAGTATATTGTTAACATAAAGAACGGTGGCAGGGGAAGTATTGGTCTGAAGCGTTAGCCAAAGGTGGGAAGCAAACAAAACACCATCTTGGGGCTGAGGATAAAGGAGTATCAAAAGATTAAAACGTTTGGAGAATGGTTCTTGAATGTGTGAGGTAGGAAAAAAAAGAACTTGGCAGACCAAACAAATTGACGGCTCATAGCAGTCTCTCGAAAAAAACTTGGATGGAAGGGGTATTAAGCCTCTGTAAAAGGTGGGAAAGGAAGTGCGAGGAAAAAAAAAAAAAAAAATTGGGACGGTAGTCACTGGACAAATTACCGCGGCTGGTTCTTTTAGAGGGTCAGGGGCAAACACAAACGTTACGGAGGGGCTTGTTTCGGGGGGAGGGGAGGAAAGAACAACAAAAGTACCTCGACACACAGGATGTGTGGCAGGCGCCAAGCAGAAGCTGAATAAGGCGGAAACGGTACAAAAATGGGGGCGGGGGGCTGAACGCGTACAAGCGTCTTTGTCGCCAAGAGACCTGGGGGTATCGGTAGTGGCCACCCTTGGGAGCCAAGGGGAGGGGAAAAACCTATACACGGAGGCTTGTCTACTACGGGGAAAGAAAAGGAGGGAGGGAAACTCGTCCGAATGGCAGGGGAAGCAAGACTAGGTCAGAAGGCACTAGATACTGAAATCATGAGGATCAACTACAGAAGAAGTTGGACGGGGAACGTTGGCGTCATGGGTATTCTGGGGGAAGAGATGAAAGAACAAGGGAGCATCGGACAACAACCAGAAATCGCGAAGGAGAGACAAGTGGGGGGACTGGGGGGATCACCAAA
>Ga0179593_1485007_pt1 | contig 10930 bp, 9 predicted proteins | sample CZODoug2_1_08_16_FD_185931 | JGI IMG/M metagenome (GOLD analysis project Ga0179593, IMG submission 185931) | Vadose zone soil fungal communities from Angelo Coast Range Reserve, California, USA - CZODoug2_1_08_16fungal (PacBio error correction) | ecosystem: Environmental > Terrestrial > Soil >...
GGATGAAGCGCAGCTGCAGAAAGGAAGCGGCTCTTCAGATGAGAGAAGAAAAAAGTCACGCGGCGAAAAGGGACCTAGAAAAAAAAAGGGGGGAAAAGACAATGTCGGTTATAGGTCAATTCCCCTCAAAAGGAAAGGAAAAAAAAAAAAAATTGAAAAAAAAAAGAAAAAACCCGGGAATCTCATCTTGGGGGAAAAAGGGGGGGGGGGGGATGGACAGTCGTGAAAAAGGAAAGAGGGTATTCAGGGGGGAAAAAAGGAAAAGATTGGAAAGCCTGAATCCTAGAACAAAGGAGGGGCTATTGGGAAGAGAATATCCTACTCGTATTGAGGGGCAGGGCTGGAGGGGCAATCAAAAAACTCGCGGAGTCAGGAAAAAGAAAGATGGGGTAACGAATGAGCGTCGATGCCGTCGTGGACTGTTGAGGCGTCTAGGTTTCGCCGGAGGAAGCCGGATCGGTTGCTCCTCAAGGGAAATCCTAATTAAAAGAAAATCGCGCGCGGGTGGGAATCGGGAGAGAGAAAAAAAGAATCAGAAGCTGGCCGAGCATATCGTTCTGGATGGAAGGAGGGGGGTCGTTCTCGGCTGGAGGGTGATACGGATGGGAAGGGAGGGGAGGGAGAGAAATGTGCCGGCGCGACGAGCTGTGACGGAAAGAGGAGAAGGATCAGGTGGTGGCGTAATCCAGCTTGGGGGTGGGGAGGATTAAAACGAAAGGAGCTCACTCATTGGGAAGAAAAATTGATGGGATAAAGGCGATGCCGCGGCTGAGTAACAGGAGAGAAAAATCGCCAATCTGAAAAGTAAAAAAAAGGGGGGATACAAACGCTCCGGTGTAAAAAAAAGCTGGCTCGGGGGAACACGCGGTAGTGGCGGCATGTGTTCCACGCCATACCAGAAAAGAAAGGGGAGGGAAAAAACACAAGCACGTTCAGATAGCACCGGGAGGGCAGGAAGGATTCTCATTCGCTGTAGACAGGAGCGCAAAAAGCACGAAGCTTCGCGGAACGGGTCCCGAAGGGGACTTTACAGGGGAATCTTCACGAAGTGAGAAAGGCAATCCGTTCGTGTTCTGGAGGAGGGAGGACTCCCCTGTGGAGGTATGACAGGCGCTTGGAAACTGGAGTTAGGGGGGGGAAAGAAGGGGGACAAAAAGGTTTACAGCGGACAGGGTCGATCTATTTCCTGGGAAGAGTCTACTAATGGGGGGGGTTTGTCCGCGAACCCGAGAATGGAATATTCCTCTGCGTGCCCAGCGAGAAAACAAACTTGAAGGAGAAAATGCCTCAGAGCGGAATAATTATAATAGGGAGAAAGAGGGCATATGGGCCTGAAAAGAAAGAAAAACAACCATTGTCGAATAAGCGAGAAGTCAATAAACCGTCAGAGCTTACCGTGGGAAAGATGAAGGCAAAAAAAGTCCGTTTGAACCTTCGCGGGCAAGACGGAAGGGGGGGAGTGATGAATCCTAATCGAAGGGAAACATTATGCAGCGAAGCAAGGGGGGGGAAAACAAAAAATGTCGTTGGGCAGGGGGAAAAGGGTCCGAGGGAAAGGGAGAAAGCGGAATGCTCGTCCGGCTAGAAGGGAGGAGCGCAGCGTTGAAGGAACGGTTACCGGGCGGTTAATAAGAACGGTAGGGAGCCCGTGGCGTCCGAACTCAAGAGCAAGGGGGGGAAAGTTGAAGAAAGCCAGCGTGAACTTCTATGGATAAGAGGGTCATGAGGGGGAACGATGGGAGACAACCGGGCGCGATAGGGTTGAGAAAAAAATGTCACTCAGATCTGGGCAGAAGTGAATAGGGGGTGTTATTTCTCGACGAGGAAAAAGTGTTGGGAGTATTTCAGGAAAGAACGAGCAGGAACCGCTCCAAGCGGAAATGAACTCGTCAGCTCGCTCAAATCGTCCAAAAGAAGGAAAGCCTACAAAGAAAAAAAGAAAAACGAAAACCGAAGCTACAGCTCCTTATTTCGTATCAGAGGAAAAAATTCAATGCAAGACGAAAAGGAGGATTATAGAGCAGTGCGGTCGGAACGGAGAAAGGGAACAACCATCCGAGGACGGCGCCCCATGCGACTCTCCACAGCGCAGCGAAAAGAGAGAAAAGCTTTTGATTTGGGTCTCCTCTAAGAAGAAAGAGCGAGGGACGGGATCTGCCCTTCCAGAAAGAGAGACACATCAACGCGCCGTATTCGGAAAGAAATAGCACGAAGAAACTCAAGCACCAAACCTTCAGGGGGGGGGGGGGAAGTGGGAAGAGACCCTCCCACTATCTGTTACGAGGAAGGGGGAATCCACAAAAAAAAGGCCCAGAGTAACTGCTCGGGGCGGAAAAATAAAACGGGGGGGAAAACAGCGTTACAACTGGGACCCATTGGGGGGGCAGCGCCGACGACAAGAAGGAAGAAAGAGCCATTATAATAGCCCCGCGAAGAGATCAAGTCGCTTAGGGAGGAAACTCGAGGAAAAACCAACGATGGGGGGTAAAAAGAGAAAAGAAGAGGGCGACGCTCTATGAAAGAGAGGAAAGAAGATTCTAACTAATGCTCGCAACTGAATGAAGGAGACCGATTGCGTCAACACCCGCTTGGAAAAGCCAAAAACATGGGTCACCTAAGAGGAGGATAGGGCTTCACGACTTGTCACGAAGAATCGGGCAGAGGCGTGAAGAAGAGACAGGGCAATTATCTAATACGACGGAGGCGAACGAAGGATGAAGCGCCGTTCCAACTTGGTGGGCAGGGAAGGGAAATAGAGGGCGTCGGGCTATGAGGGGTAGAACGCATAAGGCGCGATTGAGGGAAACGGGATGTAAATTCGCGGAGATGGAAACTAATTCGAAAAGCTGTGTTGACTACCCCTGCTAAATAAAGAAAGAGTGCTGATTTATCGTGGGGAAAATTGTGGCAAGGGCGGAAAACCGGTTGAGAATCGCCTTTACTACACTTAGTGCAAATAGCGATATATCGCGGCGGAGTTGAAGGAAGGGAGGAGTCTTAAGATATCTTCGATCTAGATCTGGATTGTGACTTCGAGGAGAGCGGTTTGCGATTTTCCGTGGGGGGAGACAGGGGCTAGCATGGAAAATGACAAAATCCAGCTGCGAGCGGTCTGCTCCGATATTAGGAAAGCCAAGTATCTCCACGAAATGAAGAAAAAGAAGTTAAGGAGTCGCAGAAAAATGGGGAAAATACTTGAAACTGGAATGCAACCGCGGAATTGCAAACCGTAGGTCAAGGACGGCAAAACCATGACCGCGCACCACAGAGGAGGGGGAGGGAAATCTGACTCGCGTTCAAAAAAGAAGGGGTAGTGCGGCATTTCTTTGAAAAAAACATGAGGGTCTCGGTAAACCACTACCGGAAAGCGCAATTTCAGGGTCACAATGGACCGTCGAGTGACATATTCATCGGAGGCGAGGAAAAACAGACCTTAAGCACCGTCTGGACTGGGTAAACGAACGGAAGGGAGTTCCATCTCTTCAATCAGGTACCAAGCGAGGCAAAGGAGAGAAATCCCAAGGGGAGGGTATAAACGACCCATACGGCGGAACATTTGGGGGAATAAAGCATGTTCGGGAAAGGGAATTGTTTCGATTCGACCGTGACGGGAAAGAGGAAAGGGGTTACTTAATGGTTGTTTCAGGGAGGAGACGACCATCAGGCCGACATGTGGAAGGAAATCTCTCATTCAGCCGGACGAATGATCGAAAAAAAGGGAAAAGGAGAGAAAAAGAGAGGGAAACAGGCTCCTGATAATGGTATTCACATGCGGCATAGGTCGATGAAATCAGAAACATTAAAGGGAAGAAGCTCCGCTCGCTCCTTAAAGGCGAATAGACCTGCGTACAAGAACGAGGGGATCTTAAACCTGCCAGGGGGGGAAGGAGGTAGGTGTCCCAGGGAAATAACGGAAATTCGTGGGATCTCTGGAATAAAAAACCGGGGGGAGCCGGCCGGATTGACAAGAGTGTTCGTTTTTCACGGACGCACCGACGATGGGTGGAGGAAAAGGCGGCGTAAGAGTTGGAAAGGGAAAAATATTAGTCGGAACGCACACTGAATTTCGGGTTAAGATGGTCCGTTAGGCAAAAAAAAAAACCAAATCATCTCATAAAGGAAGGCCATAGGACCGCTCTTTGAAGAAATAGCCAGCGTGAACCGGGTGGAGGAGAGGTCAGGGCGGTGCCGGAGAAGCGCTGGACGCTCCGGAAAAAAGGCATCCACGTCTCGCATCCATTTGACTACTCATAAAGGGAAAAAAAAGGAAGGAATTTCGCGGGGACTCGAATCCAACCTGTGGCGGTCCGAATCGGAGATCGGAATACCGCTCCGACGGGACATGTCACCACCGCTCGAATCAGCCTCTGGGAGGGGAAACTCCGCAGGACCATCTCCCGCAGAAAATAAACGAGCGCCCGAGCGACTCATAACAATATCCCAGCGTCGGATTGCTGCAGAAGAAACTCCCTAACAGAGACAGGAGGGGTCGTACGGATGGAGAAAACAGGCCTACCACCAATAGTCAGAGGAAAAATACGTGAAAAACCGCTTCCTCGAGCATATTTAAAAAGCTTGGATTGGAAAGAAGGAGAAAGGGCCTCAAGAACAGCGCCGCTCTTATCTCCCCTGAACAATAAAGACCGCGGGGGAGGAGGAAATCCGATATCACTAATATCACGCATCATCCAAAGTACGTAATTAAAAACTGCCCACGATTGTAACTCCTAGGCGCCCAATCGCGCAGGTTCCGCCTTCGTAGAAGGAAAACCTGGTGCACAAGATCGAGTCTCAGGTCACGGTGGAGGTTGACAAGACGTGGACGGACGAAAGATCCCGCACTTAGGACCATTGTGTTGGAGCGGGCGGAGACCAAGCGGCGAGATGGAAATTACCGATAGAAAGCCTCCTCAGGAGAGTTCAATGAGAATCTCAAAAAAAAAACGGAGGATTAGGTACAAGATTAACTCGCATTAGCGCCTCAGCGCTCCTCTTCGAGGAGGGTATTATACTGCGGCTCGCCGTAATTCCATAAAAATCCGCGCGCGCTGCGCCAGACAAAAAAGAAAAAAGACATGCAAGGGAGGTATCGCACGTAAAAACGGAGACCGGCGAAGATAACCTCGGGCAAATCTTTGTGTATCGGTAAGAAAGACGGGGAGGGGGGAAAAGATAAGGGAACGATTGGTGCGGAGCGCGAGTTCCAATCGGTGGAAGGGGACAGGGGAAATGGATTTGTGCGGCCGTCGAGTCGGACGATCTAAAGATTGGTATTTGTTCACGTGGGAATCACAAACGAGAAATCGGGGAGCGTCTTTCTGAGTAGAAATTCTTCGAAAAGAAGCGGGAATGAAGCTGCTAGAGGGTGGACTTCTTTCGCGGAGGAAGCACGGCGGCAGCGCGGGGAGGGGCTCACTCCGTCGACCTGACGGAAGGGATCGCGAGGATCGCGTTCGGTCTGTCTGTTGGGAGCGTTTCTGCTGATACGAATCAGAAAGAGGCGATATCTGGGTCTTTCGGCAGGGAGGCTGCGGGGGCGCGTGTGTTGCTTCGGGGGAGGAAAGAGGGGAGGGGTGACCTTCCGCTGGACTGGGCGTCGCGCAAAAAGATCTTTAATTCGAAAAAGAGTGATGCGACCCCCCGCGAGACACTCATTTTTAATGAGTCGCACGGAGACAATAAGTTTGGAAACCGCGGACTGCAAAGCCGATAGGGCAAGCGCAAAAAAAAAGGAAAGTTCAACTTGAAACGAAAAGGACGATTCAAGCTGGCTCCTTTCGTTCAAACAGTATCTGCATTTTATGTTCCGAAGAACCAATGATGGAAAAGGTCTCTACAGGCCAGGAGGGAGACAAAAGAACCTCACATGCAGTCGAGAAGCTGTCGACACTTCGCCATCAGCACTGCAGAGAAAGGAGGGAGGCGGAAAGGGTCCCGTGACAAACACCGACACTTGTCGTGGCATCAAGATCAAAAAAAACAGTGCGCATCCGGGGGGGGGGACGCAGATGGTCCGAGGAAGAACCGTTTTTGCCCCGGTACAGATACGAGTGCAAAAACTGGAAAGGTCTTTGACAAGTTGAGAGAACACGCAGGGGGCGAGCTCTGGGGAGTCAGAGGCCAGTGTGACGGCGAGCGTAGCGACTTAATGCTTCTCCAGGAACAACTCTCCTGCCGAAGGGGAGAGTACCACTTCTCATTACCAGGGAAAACCGAATCCTCTAACCACAACAGATCTTCCGGGGAGAAAAGGAATAAATTCAAGAAGCCTCGACCTAGAAATCATAAAACAAATGAAGTCTAAATGATCTAGCCGGCAGAATGCGGAAAGACCGACAAAACACGCTCCGGGTAAAGGTTGTCTAACAAGGCAATAGCCGGGTTTCCAGGTTTGACAACGCCTTCTGGTCCCCCCATAGGAGAGACACGGGGTACCGTGAGCGCGGCCGACCGGATTGCGATTGAAGAAAAATCAACGTAAAGGCAAAGTGGGTTCGGCTGTCGGACCTTAAGCAACGCAAAACTTCGCGTGGCCTTCTCGTGAATGGGAAATAAGTGTAGAGCGCACGGTTTGAATCGGTGGCCGGTCCTCATCGGACGATAGGGCGACGCCCGCGCCCCTCAGGGTGCGCCGGAAAAAAAAAATACCGCGAAGAAAGCCTGAACATAAGGTTGCGTCAGCGGGAGTTGTGCCGTTTAGGTTCTTCGAACAGGAGGGTGCATTCCGCGGCATCGAATAAATTTGCCAGCATGGGAAAGGAAATGAGTTTATGGAGATTTCGGAGGCGGTGGCGGGCATGAGGGAAGATCAGCTACGGCACGTTCACCATTCCGCTCCCCGCCGCCAAAGGATAATAAAGCCGCCGGACTCCTCACTCGTACCGGTAAGCAGCAAGCCCTAAGCGACATCCAGAAACGATAGATCGGCCCATACGTCCGTGATTGATATCAGAAGCACGAAAAACAAGGCCAGCAGCCTAACGGGGGTAATTATATACAATTCAGACTGTGCACCCCGACGGCGGGCCGCCGGCACCAATACTCCGCGAACTCGGTCTCAGAGAGCGGCATCGTTTCTCTTATTTTCGGAAGTATCTCACTCGAAGACCGCGAAGCCGGGCGGACGTGGTCGCTCGACGAAATTAACGCCGTCTAGACAAAGGAAAAGAATACACGACGCCGCATCAGAAAAAGGACCACATTCCACGATTTGAACTACGACGCCACATATAGTGGGACGCTCCTCGACCTAAAGGTAGGACTGCTCGTAACTAAGGCAGTTGGGTAGGGTGCCCCGCGTTAAGGACTTAAACCGCACACTGCCGGGTGAACATTGGGTTGGCGCGTCGGCAATCTGCGCAGCAAGAGAATTTCCTTAAGCAGGAAGAAAAAGACCGAGAAGTACGAAGTCTTCATGCTAGGATCTGAGAAAAAGGGAGGCAGAGCGAGAAGCTCCTGTCTTAAATCTTATCTCTCCGCTGTCTCTCCATTATCGCGCGGCGCCGCTGAGCCAGAGACAACACAGTCCCGACAGTGCGGGATCGAAAAGCGGGGAAGTTCGCCTGAGAGAACCTCGGGGCACCAGGGGATGGTGGGGGTGTCGTCACCGATACTAGCTAGTGGGAGCGCGCCGTTTTGGAAACAATCGTGGCAGGGGTGGGGGAGAGTAAGGATGTGCTATAGTTAACGGACGAGAGAGATATTTGTGGGGCTATAGTCTGGAAGGGGGAGCATCACAGACGCGAGCGGTCCACGGCTTCTTTCTGAGACCGTCCGCAAGCTAACTCCCGCGACGGTGGACGATTGATCGCGGCCGAGTTTCGTCGGACTATCGGGGGGATACATAGAAAGGGGTACGACCGCCTGACGTGAGGTAAAATCGCGTTCGGCAGGAAGACGCGACGTTATTCCCTAAAGCGAACGTTCGGAGGGGTCCGCTATCGGGCGGGCGCGGCGTAGGTGAGGCGGAGGGAGGGCCGGTTGCTATCCGGTGGCGGGGCGCAACGGACGATGGTGACAGGGCCTTGTACTGTCGCCGAGAGGTAGATTCGAGACCCAAAGCGTGGATGCGCGACCCGCTCGCCTACCTAATTTTAGATGGAAAATACTTGTGAGGTAACTGCAAATGGAAGCCCCGGGACGCGTCAATCGGCACCTACCGAGGAAGGGCAACCTAGTTGCGGCTATTCAAAAGCGCGGTTCTGGCGCATTTCTGTCGACACATGATGTGGGGCGTCGCAAGGCACGCCGGGGGAACCGCGATCACCGTTCAGACAGATGATCTTCGGATATCTCTCGATGGGTCGACGCAGAAGTGCTAATCGTGCCGGAAGTCCGTGACCAAAGAAAAGACGTTATGCTCTTAAACTCCGTGCGGCGCTGCAAGGTCGTGGACCGCGAGTACAGGAGAGAACTCCCCGTGTCAAGGTCTTAAGGAACAGAAGCAGATGGAAACGGCCTTGCAGTTAAGATCCAACGAAATGGGGCTGGCAGGACTTCGATACTTTCGTCTCACTAATGGTGTTCTGATTCGCCCGCGGAACCTCTCCTGGCCATAAATTCCTCTTATTATAGAGGACCAGCGGATACCTAACAAAAAACGGGGGAGATTCGCTGCAGATTAGTTCATCTCGTGGCAGGGAGTTACGGGCGAATCAGAAACACAAATTAAGTCAAGATCGCTCGCCGACTTCTCGGCCTCCTCTGTCGTACAAAGATCCAGCTGCAAAAGAGCCTGGGAGCGCCTTCTGTGGGACCCGCAAACTCGACACAGGATTCCTAATCGCCTGCCACTGAGCGGCGAAAGAGGGCTAGCAACGTAATCCGTGTTCGGGTGACAGGGGGGGGGGGGGGGGGTGAGAGGTGATTAATGAGAAAGTTTCTAAATCGACGATAATGGGACGCACGGGTGCATGACGGTGCTCGGGTTGCACCTGGGACAGTGTGCGACGCCCAGCCATCAGGCGATAGAACGAAGTCCAAGCCGCTTGAAAAGCCATCGGAACTTCTTTTCTCTGTAAGCGTGGGGCCGATGTGATATCTACCGGGGCTTAGATCCAGAAGTAAACGGCATGAGGTCATATCAGTATTTTCCCCAATTGGCTAAATGAGTGTAGGAGAGGTCCGCGGGATTAATCCGCTTTGGCTTCCTATAGATCTGCGCACCGCTCCGTAAAATGGGAGGTCACATCGTCCAAATCGGCCTACCACAGAGACCATGACTCCCGCAAAGGTAAGCCGCCCTCCCGGTAATCTAAAATAGAACAGATTCGAAGCGTCGGATGCGGTACAGAATACGATCGCTCCAGCCACACGACGTTAATAGCGAGATCGTCTTTAGATGGAGCACCCGGAGGACCCACCAAGAACGGATCAATCCGTGACCATCTCCTGCATTCTCCCTCAGCTTGGATTTTCGGAGGATCTCCTCAGATAAGCAGATCTGGGCTGTTATCGAAAATAGAAAAGCCTTGGAGCTCCCTTAGTCACGATGACGGTACGGCCCACCTCCACGATTGGTGTCAACTCCTCGGATCGGCGATCGGTGAACCGCCAGTCGGCCGATCCACCAGAATGGACGAGGACTGCTCGGAGTCAGGCGCCTTTAGGGAGAACGATAAGAATGACTCTCGTGGCCATTTTGTTGGGCGACGGCGCGGGAGACGCGGCGAAGAATGGACATGACCGGCGAGCATCAGATAAGAGCGCCGAAAAAGCATCAGTAGGGCGCTTTCAAATACGATGAAATCGATCTCAACACAAACCGGTATAGATAATCAGCAGGAAAGCGCCTCCTGCTGCTCTCTTCGCTGATTCTCCGCTGCTCGCCTTCCTCGCACGAGCGTCCGGACCGCCAACACAGGAAAAAGGCAGTGAGGGTTCTTAGCGCCTCACGCAACCGGAGACTGGAACTGACTTGGGCCCATGGCGCGGTAAGAAACGACGGGGCGGCGATACTATTTTTTCGCTCAGCTTCCATGGCATGTGTCCGTAAAGGCTGATGACGTCGTCGTGCTATCTGCCTATCGGACGATCGCGTATTGAGGTGCTACTGGATACGCGACGTCATTGAGGGGGGGGAGATGAACAAATCCAACTCCTCTTGCGAGAGCACCTCGTAGGATGGATCGCGCGTGGGGACACGGCGGCACGCCGGATCGGGCAATCGGGAGTTAAGACTCGCTAGAAAAGAGCTGCTGGGGCAGGTGAAATCTTCTTCTTATACTGGTCGATCATTCGGAGGGTCGCTTGGGCGGTCGAGGGGATTGAGTGGCGGAGGAATGGGGACGTCGTTGGACAGATCTGAGCGGACGGTGCCTCGGACTGGCAGAGCTAGTCTGCTTCTGCAATCCAAAGCGTCGGTCCCCCCCTCGAAAATACTACAACACTCATGGTTCCATCAATTTATGAACGATGCCGGCCGGATCGAGCCCCGGTCTCGGAAGAAAAATCGGAAACTCATAACGTAACACCCTAGACGAGTTGGCACGCTGCTCTCGTTCAACAGCGCGTTATGAGTCCATCTGGTGCCAAAAACAGGGGAGTTGGCTCCCGAAAGACAGGAGGAAAAAGCCCTATGCATGAGCGACGCTGCGCCGAGATAGTCTCGTCCGCTGTGAAAATTAAAGAAGACGCCCGTAAAACTAGAAAGAGCGCTGGACGGGGTTCAACTAAGCGACGTTACTGTCTTAACTCCTTGCGGCCTTAATACAGGTGGGGCGCGTAGTCAAGGAGGGGAAAATCCATTGAGAGTAAATGACCCCTGAACAAAACTGGAACAGTTTTCGCGGTTAAGATCCAAAAAGGGGTTCGTACTACTCTCCAGCTGGTCGTTCCGAAGTTGACGGCGAGCGAGATTTGACTTAATGGGGTTTCTAGCACATCAGCCTCCGCAGAATTCTCTTCAGCATCTCGGTGCCCAGCGAATCGC
>Ga0179593_1586292_pt1 | contig 10930 bp, 12 predicted proteins | sample CZODoug2_1_08_16_FD_185931 | JGI IMG/M metagenome (GOLD analysis project Ga0179593, IMG submission 185931) | Vadose zone soil fungal communities from Angelo Coast Range Reserve, California, USA - CZODoug2_1_08_16fungal (PacBio error correction) | ecosystem: Environmental > Terrestrial > Soil >...
GTTAATCGGGTAGGGCGGAATGAGGGTGACGCTCTTAGGGGAAAGTTTGAATTTTCGGACAGATGAAAGGAAAAGGAAACGTCCTCCCGACGGGGCTTTAGGAGGGAATGAGGGGGTAGGATACTGTCTGCGTGTCAGAAGTGGTTTCGGAAGGCGAGGCGAGAGCTCCGTTCGGAACGCCACTGAAGACTAGGGGTAACTACTGGGAAAGGGAAAAGGCATAAGCCACCGGGGAAAGGGAAAGACGTCCCTGCGAGTAAACCGGAAAGTTGAGGGGTGTGGATGCGGAGAGGCCGTGAGAAAAGAGGGTGGGACCGGCGACAGAAAATGCGGGGGACGAGGTAACTTTCGTGAAGCAAGGGGGTATGTCTGTAGAGGCTTGCCCGCACGAAGCAAACCGCCCGTGAGGGGAAAGGGGGGAGGAAACATGAACACTCGGAACAGCCCGCTCGCCGCTGGCCCTAACTGGCGGGCGTTCGCGGGGCCGGAACATACTCCCGGTCCTGCTCATCAAAAAAGGGGGGGGGACTTCTTCCGGAGGATAAAGGTAACCACCTGAGCGAAGGGGGAGACTAGCACGTTCGGCGGCGACTCGTTCGACGCCCAGGGACAAGGACGGAGTGGACGGCCGTGTAAGGGTCGAACGAAGTCGCTGCGGACCGTGAAATACAAAGGCGGATCGCTCGGCACACGCTGGGAACGTTCGAAGGGCGGAGTCGGCATAACTCTCCTCGAACCGGAGGGTTCGTCGCGGTTGCAGGGCGGGGAGCGGATCACTCCTGCACGGCGACAGTCCCGCCGGATAACCAACCCGAAGCCAGATCAGGGGGGGCAACCGTCAAGGCGACGGGAAAGACCGTGTCCGAGACGAGACCGGATTTTGCCTTGGGAATCCCGGGGAAGAGCCAGGGACCGGACTTAGGTTGGCACGCCGGCAGTTGCTTCATAGACCAAGTCGTGAATACGCGGCAACCGGGATCCTGTTGAGGGGTGCGCAAAAAAGGTCAAGGGGGAAGGAGAGGACTCAAAAAAACAAAGAAGGAAGAAAGAGATTCTATTCCTTTTGGGTGGGGGGGGGGGGGGGGTGTTTTGTTTTGGGGTGTTGGTGTGGGGGGGGTGTGGGGGGGGGGTGTGGGGTTTTTTACACGGAGAACAACGAAGCAGGGTAGGATTATTTCTCGTCACGCCTTATCAAGAGTTTGGTACTGGATCAACTAAGCGTGATATCCCTTTCCTTCATCCTCAGCTGGAAGGGGGGAGGAACAAAATTGACTTCTCCTTCTTCAGCGTGCTGCTTCCCGAGATGACGAAGCACGGTTGAAGAGAGTTTGAAGGGACGGAGGAGACCGGCTTACTTTAGCCGGGGAAGGCTGGGAGTACTGAAAAGGTTCTCGAGCCAAAACTTACAAGCTAATAAAAGACCCTGGGGTCCGAAGGGCCTACGCCCTAAAGCCCAGAGAAGTTTCCTAGTAGGGGAGAGGGGAAAATCTACTTTTCTCAAGGTCGGGGGAAACCGGGCGTACCACTAAGATCTTGGAGTTTCTCGGACCCTTAAAGAAGGAGAAGGAAAACGAACTTTAGCCTGACCTAGAAGGGGTTGCCTGTACTTAGTCCAGAAAGAAAAGCCGAACGATGATGCATTAGAGGGGATTATGTCGCTCTCCATTTCCTAGAACAAAAGGACGCGGGAAGGCACTTTAAAGGTTGGTGTTTTACTCCTCAAAGAAAGCAGGGGAAAGTTTCCGCGGGACATAACAAACTACTGGGAAAAAGAAAGGGACTGCCCTAGCAATCAGCGAAAGACCGCCGTTCCACACTCCTCTTCGCTCAGTAAAAAAAAAAAGGGGGGGTTGTGGAAAAAACTCCTCAGGGAAAAAGTGCCCTCGCGACGGGAAAAGGGAAGACTCTGTTAATTAAGTCTAGGAACCGTACCACTCTCTCCGCTAGCGTCCGAGACAGAGGCGGCGGGAAAAAACGCATTCCGGACCAATGAATGGTATCGAAACCAGAAGATACAAAAAATGCCCGAAACGAAGGACAGGCGGCGTCGTCGCTGGATATGGAAACTTGTAAAGCAAAAAGGGGCATCAGCGAGGAAACGAATCCCGAAAAAGACACACGATAGAAAACTGCGAGCCTATCTTGTCGAAGGGGCGAAATTCCCGATCGGGGGCCTCCAGGGCCGGAGAGGAAAACCTGCAGCACAGTAACAATCCCTAACAGACGCGCATCCACAGGTGCGCAAAGTGGAACAGACGCCACGAAAAAAACAACGCAATGATCATGACGAAAAACCGAGAAGATTAACCCCAAACCCGAGTTGAACACCGTGCAACGTCAGAAAGAACAAAGCACGCCCTTGACAAGCAATGACCTTCAGAAAGAACACGAAAAAGTCGTAGAGCGAGTGGAAAGAGCAGAAAATAACCTTCAGACCGAACCAACGAGCGTTGCCTCTTCACCTAAGAGAATAAAAAGCGAAAGGCAACAAAGACGGTGGCATTCTGGCACCTGCCTTTTCCGGTCGTCGAAGGGACGGGAGTAGGAAACTCCCGGGGAAAGTTTACCAACGCACAAAGATCATCAGGACAGTTAGGTAAGGGCGGGCGGGACACGTACGGTCTAGCGGCGAAAGAGTAGAGTCCCAATTGAAACGGCAACTAGAAAAAGACTAATGGGAGGGATGGCGACCCGACCTTTTGAGCGTCTTTCAAAAAGGTCCAAGTCGGGTTTCTTCCATGTGGAAAAGCCTTGGGGGGAGTTAGCCCCTGAGGAAGACATCAGGGGGGCCTGGGAAGAGACCTCCTCAGACTTCTTGAGAAAGGTAGAATTATTACAGTTAGCGAGAAACGACAGGGCTCCCTTGCAGTGGTGCTGGCGGAAGCGATGGACGGGGAAAAAGGCAAAGAAACCGTCGCTAAAAAACGGGAAAACCGAAGGACCACGTCGTCCTGCTAAGGGGAAAAAAAGGCACGAGAAGTTCCTTCCTGAACCACGTGAAACGTAGAGGTCTGTCTTCATTCCCCCGAGGCGAGAGGAGAGGGGGGGGGGGGGGGAGGGAAAACCATCCGGGCAAAATAATGAAAAAAAAAGCCATCGAACCGTAAGGAGCGTACCCCTTGAGTCGAGTGAACCTCTGAGAAACTGAAGGAGAGCTGGAGGACATATCCTATCAACAATATCCACCTAAAGGGGGAACTACCCCCGACTCTTATTGACGGATAAGGGGAACGCACTCTCATAATCCTGCCAGGCGTAAGGGCGTAAAAAGCAGGGGAAAGGAGGGAAAACTCCTCCCTACACGAGCTTATCTTGTCGGAATACTCCCCAAAGGAGTTTTGGGGGGTTGTCAATAGTCTGCTAGGGGGAATTCGAATTTTCACATACCTGACGGAGTAAGCCCTAAACATCTCGAACTAAGTTCTTTCGGGGGAGGGCGAAGAAGTTACTTTTGCCGTAAAAAAAAAGGACACCAAGACAAAAGGGGGCTGGGAGGAAAAAAAGTTCTAATCCAGGGAAAACAGACGGCCTCTCTCAATCAGGCGCATGAGACACGGAAAAGGAGGGCGGGGGTTGGCTTACCTAAGGCCATCCAAAAGGTATCATTCTTGTTTCATGAGGGCCACCCGACCCTTCGCATGGGAGGGGAAGGCTCAACGATGTCAGGAATTATCAGTGCTTCTATAGACTACGAGCCACCTGATTTCTCTTGTAAAAGAAGGGGAAGGGCTACGGCGTGGGCGCTCATATTTGGAGGGATATGTTGATAGGGGTACGCTCCCCAGCAAAGTATGCTGGGAACTGCTAAATGCAGACTCTCTCCCAACCAAAGGAGGGGGATGCCAGGGCCAACCGCGCGGGCATATCTAACGCCTTCCTGCGAAAACAGAAAAGAAAACAGGGGGGAATCGTGGAATCCAAGGAAAGACAACTGGTAATGTTCCTAACAGGGGAGAAGCTTTCAAGAAATCATCGGGTGCCTCGCCGATTCAAAAGGGACGGGGGTAATTCTTAAAGACCGGATTAAGAAAAAGGGGTGGAAGCGAGAATTTCAACAAAAAGTCGGGAGTGAGAAGCTTCACATTGGCGAGTTCCTTCTTTCGATCAAGAGGGAGTCAAAAGGATGTATTGGGAAAAACATGAAGGGGACCTCTGCCATTTTTTTGACTGTAGGAGCGCCAATCATGTCGCCGAAAAGAAGAATCGGAAAATCGAGAAACGAGTGGGGGGTTAAAACGGTGTCTCCTTGTAGAGAGAGGAGGGGCGAGAAATTTAACCTACTCGACCCCTCAGATCGTCCGAGACCTATGCCTTTCCGGGACGGAGAAAAATAAGGGCAAAGGGGCCAGATGCTTGGAATCTCGCGAAAAAACACGGATAAGGAGCAAGAGATAGGGGGGAAAGCACGGGCTCCCCCAGGAAGAAAGAAAAAAAGAGCCTAGTCTTCGAACGGCCGTGAAAGGATTCGGGGAATGGCGAGGGGACGGAGTGCGGTCAAGTTGGGAGAAGAGATCCAAAGTTTCTCGGATGTTGAAGATATCTTTGAGGAGAAAGGAATTGAGGACCTATCCTAAAGAAGACAGAAAAAAGGGGGGTGGTCAAGGGGGAGTTCGCAGTAAGTGAAAAGGGAACGAGGGGTGGGGCTTTCGAAACAGGGAGGAGGAGTCAAGACGCAAAAAAAACGGAGAGTTAGGGAGTAAGGCAGAAGAACGGACCTGGAGCGGGAGGGAAATTTCGAGAATCCAACCCATTTGAAGTCGGCCTTTCCACTAACAGGTGTGAGTAGGAGAGATCATCAAACGAAGGCTTCAGTCCAGAGAAGAGCAGGAAAGAATCAGGGCGGGGAGGGCTCGGAAAGGCCTCAATTGTCTTCGGGAACAAGGTAGTACGATCTCAAGCATCAACGAAAAGGTGCGCCTAACATGGGAATAGGGGAAGGTCTTCAAAGATGGAAGGAGGTCCCCGACCTCACGGCTGGGATGCCAGAGAAATAAACAGATTCCAGGAAAGTTATCTGGGAAAAGTCTACCTCCCACCAGAGTTCGGAAAAGAGGATCGCTGTCTAGGAGCTTCGTCCGAATTGAGAAAGCGTGAGGAAGGACCTTTCCTTATCGAAATAAGGCCCCCCATGGGCAATCCTGGGAGGCCTGGGATGAAAAGGACTTGGAGCGTGCATGTCGGCGGCTGACGACCACAAAACCAGCAACAAAGGGAATGGGAATTATCCTTTGAAAAAGCTGGTAAGGAAATGTCATGGGGTGGGGGGGGGGGGGGGGGTCTACGGCTGAGCTGGAAAATCCTCAAATCCTTGGTCTGGGCTTAATCGGGGAACCGTAACTCTTCTACCGGACTCGAAGAAACCCAACTTGGTCCCAGGGGAGATGGGGAGTAAAGGGGGTCAGTCTTTCTTTCAGGGAGTTACTTCTCTCCCGAGACCCACCCAAAATCTGGGTTTTTGTGGCTCGTCCTGGGTTACCCTCTCCGATCTTAGGAAAAGGGATTATTCAGCCGAAAGGTCCTCATTCCGCCTGAGACGATGCTAGCGTAAAAAATCGACAGAGACCTCCCTCCTCTACTGGGGGGAGGCTAGACTTGGGATGGAGATGCCTGGAAGGGTTCAGAAAAGAGGTGAACAATCGACGAAGGTGAGTGTCGTGCTGTGGGGTCCGAGGATGCGGGGGGCCGGCAGGAAAAGGGAAAGGGCGTGACTAGGATAAAAGGGAAGGGGGTCATATCTTTCTGGGGATAAGAAGAAACCCATGAGGAACGAAACGTCGCAGGGGGGGCACGATGCGGGAGAGACGACCGCGGAACGGAGAGGGGGTCTGGAGGGCCGGGACGGAACGTGTTCGATATTCAAGGATGAGTAAAAAGAGGGGGGACTTAAAGACCGGCAACACGACTTTAGGATCGCGGGGGATGTCGGGGGGGCGAGGAGAATAGAAACACTGGAAGCAAGAAGTCTCCGAAGATGTATTATTGAGTCGGGCGCAGGGGGGGTGTCCTTTCCTCAATTAAGGGGCATCAACAGGTCAGTCAGACTGAACATCAAGTGACGAAGATGGGCTTTGACAAAAGAACTCTACGAGAGTGACAACACAAGTGCTTTCTCCATGAGTCCATAAGAGGGGCGAGGTTTTTCTAGGGAACGGGATAAGGGGACCGCCGTGTTTATGGGTTACGTGGAATAACGCATACCAAGGATGAAGGTGCCCGGCTGAATAGGGCGGTTAATTGGGCTTCCAGAATGGTCAAAAGGGGGTCAACGGGGGCCTACGAACATTCCAGGGATTGGATACAGCGCCCTACCCTCTTTCAGAGTGGGGGGGAAGGGGGGGGGAGGCCAGGGACCTCATCGTGAATGTTCTTAGGTAGGACCTGCCTGTTTGACAAGGCGGTGGAATTCACTCCCTACTAGAAGTAGGATGTAGGGGGGGTCATTGCGATGGAAGTGTCGGGAGGAAGTGCACTTTGTTAAGAAGGGGCGGCGGGTTCATACTACCGGGGAGGGCGGGAAGAGCCCTTTTTCGTGCGGAAAAGAGGGGTTAAAAAGAGTCTCACCCAGGGGGGTCTTGGGAGTTGGGCAGCTCGACTGGAGGGAAGTTTTCACGGGGGGGGCAGTGACGAAACGGAAAAGGTAGTCCTGTTCTGTTGAGGGGAATGAAGAGCATACCAAGCTAGGTCCTCGAGGGTCCGGGCTATCTGGTCGTGGGCGGGATGGGCGACGATGTGCTTGATTATGTGAAGTCAGTTCCCTCTTCTAAGCGCAACGACCTAGTTAGTTAGGGCATGAGGGGGACGCTGTAGCTGCGAAGTGGGGCCAAAAAATTTGGCTAATGAAATAAAATGACCGATCCCGCGGCCGGGCCAAAGCTGGAGAGGGGATACGTGAACTGGAATTCGACAGCCAATGCTTCTAATGAGGACTGTACGGGAAGGGCTAGTGAACCAAATGAGTTCCTTGAGGGGTGGGGGTTGGCGGAAGAACTTTACGGAAAAAAAAAGAAAGGGGGTGGGCCTGGCGCCGAAAAAGAGGGGGTTGGGGCTCGGGCCTTCCCTGGTAGAGTAATGTTCTTCCGAAGCTTTGCCGGCACGCCCCTAAGGTTCGGTGATAAACTAACACGCTCAAAAGGCTCCACTTTCAACTTTCCAGCGTTGTTTTGCGGGCGAGAATACCTACTAACTATCCTTGCACTCTCAATGGTTACGGCTTCCGCGTACGAAAGGGGGCCAAGGAAAAAAAAAACGTCCCATTGCAGACCGGAGGGACGGCGACTTCGGCATGGCCGGGAAAAAGAAACATTGCCACTTCCGGCTGCGGGGCCGGGGAGAAGGGCCGGCGACCAGCGCCTAAGGGAAACTTAAAACTACCAATCTGCATCATCAAAAAGAACTCTGGTGAGGGCATGAATACGTCAGAAGATGCCAGGCGTTTTCTACCCGGGTTGAAGGTGGGCGAGGGGGAAGGCGAACCACTCCTTCCCGGCTCCCTTCAAGTCCGGCCAACCAGGAAAACGCCTCCTGAGGGGAAAACGCAGTCCCCCCGGGACAAAAAAACTCCCGATACGGCGAAATTCCACTTGTGCACAGGAGAAACGGCCCTGGCCGCGGTTGGCACCGGGGGAAAGAAACCACGTTGAATAAAAGGGCGAAACATAAGGGGGGTGCCGGCGGAGGTTGCAGGCAAGGAATCTACTCGCAACTCAACACACCAACTCTTAGGGGGGAGGAAGGCGGGGGGACGTGACTCCAGGCGTGTAGTCGTAGTCTGGTTCAACGCGGAAGGCGCACGACTGCGGGAAAACTCGTCCGTGGTGTTAGAGCCGGGGGGGCTGTCAAGGTCAAAAAAAGGGGAGTCAGCTTCTCTTCGGCGGGGAAAAGACATTGTCCGGTCTGCAAACTGGGAGTAGGTTTTCTTTTTAGTCCCGGCTGGAGGCTGTTACAGGATGAGGATTTCCTACCCCCACAGAAAGAAAAAGGAAACTGGGAAGGATTGGACTATAAGTACGAACTGGAACAGATTTGGCTGTCAAACTAAGACTCCTGGGTGAATTTCATGTAAGGCAGCGAAAGGGGGAGGGCGCTGGCAAAACCTCTGCTAAAAAGAAAATCAAAGGGACTGGCTGGACCTGCACCAGGAAGGAGGGTAGTCTCAAATTAGCGAGGCGCATGAACTGGGTTGCCTGGACGGTTGGAGGTATCTTAAGGGAAGGGAAAACCTCAAGGAGAAGTGATCATTAGATTGAGTAGGTCAGCCCGAGGCCCGTTAACAGGGGACAGAGGGAGATTAGCGCGTGGGAGGGGGACGCCTCAAGCACGGTTTCTGGGGCTTCTACGTGCAGAAGGAGTTATCAGACACTACTTTTCTACACTAAGGGGGGAATCCGATAGAAATCAGTTCCACCACCCTCGTCGCGTCATTCAGAAATGGGGTCCACACCCCTCAGAGCCAAGTAGCAAGAAGGAAGCCCTAAGCGTGTGCGTAATGACATTCGATTCCGTAGGAACTCGTACTCCTAGGTAAGGGCGTAGCATTTAGAGGGACGCCGCCACACTTCTGAGGGGTAGAAAAGAACTGATAACCCATCAATGAAATAACGAGGAAAAAGTTCTTCGTAAGTTTGTCAGGAGAAAAGAGGTCCGCAAGGCAACAGCAAAAAAAAAAAAAGGCGACATCATCCCGCCACTAACAAGTCGGATGAGACGGCTGACGATCGACAGCCCAAGGATCAGAAGGTCAGGCGTCACCTTCTCACGGGAACGCCCAAACAGGGAGCGCCACGGAGCAAAGGGTCCAAGAGGAAGACGTTTAACTCCTCCCAACAACATGCCGTTATAACGAACGGATCGAGAGAAAAAAACCACCGGAAGAAGAGGAGGTTACAAGTTCCCTTCATCACCAGTGCAAACGCACCTAAATTGGAATCACGCAATGACATTGACGACGTAGAGATGGAACGAAGGTCCACATAACGATCATCACCTGCAATAACAAGTTGGGGGGTGGTTTGTGGTTGTTGGTTTGTTTGTGGTGGGTTCTCACGGGAGGCCTAATCAGAGATGACCTCGACCAGGAACGGTAGGGGGAGCACGCACCTGGAACTTTGCGTAGTAAAAGGCGTCGGAAAATCTCTTCCGCATCACCGAGAGTGGAACATTCGACGCAATACGCGGGGTCGGCGGTCGGCCAAGGAAAGGGGGGTAGAACCTCTTCTCAGGGCCGAGAAGGGGAGCGTTTCTTCGGGGTCCTCATAATCGACTGTCTAGTGTGTATTGGGAAAGAAAATGGTGGTTGATAGCGGACGGCGGGTCCAACCATCTGGATACCAGTTACGGCTGTCGGAGGGGTTCTGTAGGCTAGACGGAAAACTTTAAATGACTGGGGACACGATCGACCGTTCGGAGTCCAGGTGGCAGGAGAGTCGCACTTGTAAAGCAAAAAAAAGGCAAACGCCCATTTTTCGCACTACGAAGCCGGAATCCGGGGGACACAGGAATTCGAGGGGCCAAAATCAGTAACACAAGAAACGGAAAGAAAAAAACAATGACGATCCTAGGGATTATCAGAACGATCACGGCCTGAAAGATGGGGCTTCAGATAAGTCAGGGGGTCAAGGGAGGGGAATCTTACCCTGTGGGAGGAAAGCCTGTTAAACCACCTACCTGACTATACTCCCAAGGACAGGAACGGAAGCGGTTACCTGAGGAATTGAAAAAAAAAAGTCGGAGGGGAACTGGAAAAGTTCCGCCCTCGGCGATCCAAAAGAGCCAAGGGGGCTGAACCAGTACAAAGACGCAAATTGACGGAATGGCGATTGGGAGAATCCCTCTTCAAGTCGAAGAAAAAGGATGGGCGGCGTGAACGCCATAAAATAAACGAAGTGTCAAAGGACAAAATGGACCGACTAAAAGGGTTTGCCTTAGGAACTCTCGGGGACGAATTCAGATGGGGCTAAAAAGGTAAGACCCGACATCTGAGGTAAAGGTGTTCTGCTGCTGATAGACTGAAATGACTTCCTAGGCCTGACGCTCGAAAAGGCGGGGAGGGGGGGACGGCCCTGCCAGGCTATCAGAGGCCTCAGTCGCTGCGGCAAACGTCACATTCTCATGCAAGAAAGCGGTTACACTGGGGGGGGAGGGGTGACGCGCCGAAAGGCACCGCCTCTTTCAAACATGGTTCATCGGGCCGAAGGAGGACCAAAAAACTTCATGGTCGTGGCCTGCAAGGAAGATTGAAAAGGCCTTGAAGAAGGGAGAATGACCGGGGAGGGAGGAAATAATAGACCTTAGTTCCCTCCTGCAACGACCGAGGTGGGGAGGGGCGGCGAGACATCATGGTCTGAAGAGGTTAATGGGACGCAAAAAAAATGGAAGGTCTCGGAAAATACTTCGGCTCTCTAGACGCTCCCCGAGGGGGGAAGCTGGCCCCCGAAGGGATGCGGTCGAAAAAGGGGAGCCTGGGGCTACCGCCAACGTGCGGCCTCTTGAAAAAGGAGAGAAACGGGGACCTTGAGGCAAAGGTCTCTGAGGGACGAAGCAGCCTGTTTCTGCCTCCAGTCCAAAACAACGGAGTTGGGGGACGACACTCCGGCTAAGGAAGTGTGGGGAAGAGACGAAAGGTCCGTCCGATCATGCTACGAGTAGCCGGATGACGTTTCGCAGGGGTCAGGCTTTCTGAAGAGGGGCTTTTCGAGCCATCCTCGGGCCTGAGATGCGACCGGCCACGGCACAGAGGGGTTGTTCTTCTTCCGGAGGAGATTTCGCGAGACTCCGAAAGAAGAGAAAATGCAGCGAGCACCGTGGATCGGTAAGCCTTGGACCCAGGGAGTCGGAAACTCCCTTTAACCGGAAAAAACTCCCCTCGGAAAAAAAGAGTAAAGAAGACTATACCTTGCCGGGACGCTTTTTCGAGGGGAAAGGATTTGGCAGA
>Ga0179593_1419605_pt1 | contig 10929 bp, 15 predicted proteins | sample CZODoug2_1_08_16_FD_185931 | JGI IMG/M metagenome (GOLD analysis project Ga0179593, IMG submission 185931) | Vadose zone soil fungal communities from Angelo Coast Range Reserve, California, USA - CZODoug2_1_08_16fungal (PacBio error correction) | ecosystem: Environmental > Terrestrial > Soil >...
GGGAAAGAGGTGGGGATAGTATGGCAGGGGGGGAACCCCGTATTAGGGTCTGACGATACACGTATGACTGAAGGGGAGCGTCAGAGGCAACGAAGAAACAAGGTCGGCGTTTGGCGAATCTGCTCCCCTTCGCAGGAGGTCCTACAAATCTCGGGTAAAGGGTGGGCGGGGCTGCCTTTGGGCGCGAGACAGCAAAAGAAAGGTGAGGGGGAATCACGCGTTTTTGCCTAAAAGAAAGCTAAAAAGGGGAACCTGCAAGGGGAGGGATCAATGGATGAGAGCGAAAAAGCACGGGGGGGAAGCTCTCGACTTTAAGGGCCTCGGGAGAAAAGCCAGGGCGGCAACTTTCTCTGAAAATACGAGCGACAAAAAAAGCGGAAACGCCCGATGGGCATCTAAGCCTCTCGAATCTGGAAGGGGAAGACGTTCAAGACTGGAAAAGAAAACTCACGGAGGCAAAACCAGAGGGGCTGGGTAGCAGGGCCGGATACTCCTCCATAAAATAGGGCGTCCCTTCTCGGACGAAAAAAGAAGGGGAGCGTTTCGGGGGGGGGTGGGGGAGACACTTCACTGCACGGAGGGATTACAGCAGTGGTCAAAAGAAGGAACGACAGAAGGATAGAGGAAATGGCGAAGCGTGAAAGACAGGGATATCTTTTCTGGGGGGCTCTCTCTTCAGGAGGTGCTGGAAGGGCGTTTATTGGGCGTAATCAAATTCGAGAGAAATTACATGTTGGCATTGCTCAGGGGTAATTGAGACTCTGACCGGCAGGAGAGGCCAATCAGGCACGTGGGTCGGCGCCTCCGCAAGGAGGGGTCCGAGTTCTCCAGGTTTGAGGTGGATGGCAGACGGAGAAAGCAACGAGAGTAGGGCTCCTTGAAGCCGTCGATTGGGAGCGTATCAGAAGAAACTAACACGTGTATTCTTGCAGGGTCGGGGGCCACGGGTAGGAAAAAGGTACCAAACTGTGCTCTGTGTAGAAACATCTTTACATCGGGGAGAGACCTGAGAAGAAAAGAAGAAAACGACGTGACCTCCTAGTTAAGGGGGGTAAGATACGGATGAGGAGAGAGTCCCTGCGCCTCAAGGAAAAAAAAAAAAATGGGGGAGTGCGTTTCGACCGTATGTTAAAATGGGAAAGAATGACGATGGTAGGAATTCCTATAGGGGGGGCTTTTCAGGATTCTCTCATCTCTCTGTGGGCGCCCCTCCCTGTCACTCCTCTAAAGGCCGGGTCTACCATGAAAAGAAGAAACGACATTGTGGGAATTACTTTAGCGTCAGATGAATGTAAGGTGGAGCTCTTACTACTGGAGATTCACGAGGAAAAAAGCATACTTTTCTGAAGGCTCGGGGTGAACAACTTGAAAGATACTTAAGGGGGGTAAGGGGGTGCTGGGTCAGAATCTCTAACGAAGAAAACCAATCGGGAGCGTAAAGGTCGGATCAGTGGTCCTCATTGAGATCACGTTCCCTGTGTACCCCTGCAACAGTAGAAGTGGTGAAGGGTGGAAAGAACGCGTTATCAGATAAAGGGTCAGGGACGCGTGCAAGTTAGATCCCTACGCACTACTTTTTTCATATCTAATTAAAGTAAACATGGGTGCATGGGAAGCCGCCAGCATCGAAGCTACACCACAGGGACCAGGACTTGAAAGAAGAACCCCCGGCGAAGAGGTCGATCTCTCGGTCGGGATAAGGTCGACGAACGTCTACCTTTGTTTAGGAATGAAACAAAAAAAAAACCCAGGAGGGTAAGCGTTGTTGGCAGAAACCCTAGGAGTAGCAGAAGCTCAAGGTGACCCAGGACCGCAGAAGGATTCTTTGCGCCAAGGGTCCTCCTTGTGACTCCCGCACCCTTAAGGGAGAGATCCGAAAAGGGAACCCGAAGGAGATCTCATCGGAAAAACAGTCTCAGGGGAAAGTGAGGCCAAGCACAAGAAACGTCCACGGATAATTGAAAGCGGTCTCAAATGAGCGAAAACAAAAAAAAAAAAAGAAGCATTATGGTGGGGTCCGAGGCGGCCATCGTGGAGGTCAATTTCAATGGACACGGCCAAGGTTTATCAACGGGAGGGGTGGTGAAGGCAAGGCGGCATAATACTAAGAAGGAAAGGATCGGCGAGTGTGGTCTGTCAGAAAGGCGGTGAAGAAAGAGACAGTCGATAGTTAATCTGGGAGAAAAGTGACTGCACGCAATACCTGGAAAAGCACACAAGGAGTAAAAAACAAGAGAAAAGACGAGAAGCAACGACAAGAGCTGGGTGGGGAATATGGAAGGTGGAGCAACAACAGGGGGGGCAGCTTCACAGCGGGTGTCCTATTATTCGGAGTGTGCCACGATGGGGTAACGGCGTAAAAGTGGACGTCGGGGAGCATCTGGGATGGGCGGGAAATGGGGGTCGCAGGCATGCGTGGTGGGCGAAAGCTACAAAAAAAAGAATCAAGGGGGCGTTGTCCTGGGCAGCGGGGTCCCCCTCAACGTATTGTATACGCGTTTGTCTCGTCAACTTCTCTCAAGAGAGGGGGAATTTGGACCATCGCTAAGAGTTCGTGCCCCACTTGATTACTCTCAGCCGGGGTAAGGACGGGTCTTAAACGGTTGCTGAATAGAATCTCTGGATATATTTACGCGGAAATTACTAAATTGGACTAGCATGAAGTAAAAAACGGAGAATAGCCCAAATCATGTTGGTGCTTTTGACCCTTAAGAGGGGGAGAGGATGAGCAAGCAATCTCCGGATTTAAGTAAAATTTAAAAAAACGCAGACTGAATCGGGGAATGAGGAAAAAGATTCTAAGAAATCCACAAGCTTGATGATAATCCTCGATTAAGAAAGAACTCAGGGAAGGAGTGATGAATAGAGCTAGGGGGGCTCCCGAAGATGGGAGCGTTCTTCGGGGAAATTCTAGGGAAAAGGATCGGCCCGTCGAGGACAGGACAAGAGGGAATGAGTTGTCGGTTGTTTCCGTAGTGACAATGAAATTGACTATGCGGGGGGGGAGGGAGGAACGAACTCTTCGTTCAAACTGCGGAATGACGGAAATTCCGGAAAATCAGGGGACGGTAACTCCGACGTTAAAATTGAACTAGCATCCCGAAAAAGAATTGGAGGAGCAGCTTCTCCTTTGAGGGCGAGACAAAGTTAGGGGGGACGCGCGGAGGGAAAAAATGCAAGGCGGAGGAGCGACCTCTCTTAGAAAGAAGGAAAGAAGGTGAGGCTGCACTACAGCCGAGTCTGCTCAGCTAGCAAGTGGGAGGACGTCGGAAACCAGAAGAGGGGCTGGATAAAGTCTCAGTTAAACCTGTCCCCCACGTCATCGAACGCGAGTCCGATAACAGAAGTTCACAGTCGATAGGGGAACCTTTTCATATCCCGGGCTATGGGGAGGCGTGGAAACCTGCGGGCGGGGGAAAAAGCTAATTGGTCTGATGGGTACAAAGAATTTCCTGGGGGCGCTGCGTGCGCTGAATTCTCAGCTGCGTAAGGCAAAGGGGGAACTCGATCCCCATCCATTTTTCAAACTGCAGGGATGGGTAAAAGAGGAGGGTCCCAGCATCCAGAGAGAGCTAAGAGGGGGGACATTTATTTCGCAAGGGCGTAAAACTGTGCCCGACTAAGCGGGTGGGGGGACTGCGAGGTCTGGCGGCTTCGATGGTGGGAGAGCATCAGTAGAAATGGAAAGCAAAGTTCCGTGGTCAGAGGCAGGGCGAAAAGAGAGTAACTTCATCTGCCTTAACAAGAAAAGGGAGGATCCCCGGAAACAAAACAAGAAAGATGGCATTACAATATGATGTCCCGCATTGCACGCAGAGGGGAAGGGTGGTAAAGACTGCAACTTAAGACACGTAAGGCTACTTCAGCAAGTCAACTCAGCCGAAAAAAGAGAACGAAAAAAGAGGGGTTCGTGAAGAGTCGCTCTACGAAAGGCTACAACAAGGGGAGGAAAAGTGGGGAAAAGGTGGGCGGGTGCAGTTGAACGCGATGCACGCAAGAAAGGGGAAAGAACAGGAAACACGAGCCGGCGAGACGCATAAGGGGGAAGGATTTTGCGCTTTTAAACACGCGCCCTGCGCTGTACCCAACCGTGCAATTGAAGAGGGCTGCTAGGGGGGGGATAACATTGTCATCAACGAAGCGAGGAAGCATTCCTGAGCACTCACAGCTGCAAACCCAAAAGGGAAAGTAGACAAAGGGGGGGGGTCTGTCAAACAGCGGGGAAGTCAAAAATAACAATCTCTGAACGATGTATAAGACTTTCTGCACGAGGCTGCCCCGCCGTACCCAAAGGGGGGTGGGTGGGGGGGGAGGGGGGGGGGGAGGTGGGGGGGGGGGGGGGGGGGGGGGGGGGGGTGCTGGGGGGGGGGGGGGGGGGGGGGGGTGGCGGGGGGGGGGGGGGGGGGGGGGGGGTGGCGGGCGATTAAATGTCAGTGTGGCAAAAATGTTGAAGGCACTGAGCATGGGATAAAGAGGATCGGTCTCATGCTAAAAAAGGGGAAAGAGGCATACTCGGGGTGCTGGGGGAAATCCACGTAAAGATCTTTCGGAGGCAGCGGAGGAGGGAGACTTGGCAGGGTACCTGTAGAGAGGAAAACGACCGTCCTACGAAAGGAGAGTACACCTTCACGCATTTGGTCTGGTGAAGGATGGAGAGAAAAGACGATGCAGGTCAACTGAAACTTGAAGGGGTCGCGGAAAAGAGTACGTTTTCTGGGTATAATCCACAACGAATTCTGGCGCCAGACGAAGGTAAAAGGGAATAAAGAGGGCTTGGAAGGTCAGAGGGGGGGCGAAAGCTCTCTGTGACTGTCAATTGTTTTCCTAGAAAAGCACTTTGATCCGGTAGGTCGTTAAAGAATCGAAGCGAGCGAGTAGATTCCCGAGGTCGTGAGAACCGGGGAAAACGGTGAGGCTGCCTTGCGGGTCATACTTCCGACTTCGTGACGGAAAAAGGGATCAGAAAAATTGAGAGGGGGGTGCGAGGGGGGAGAAACAAAGGAGGCCGGCGTTTCCAGAAAGAAATTCTGAAACAATCCTTATTCGAGGGGGGTTTGAAGGAAGAGGTGCTAGGCCACGTTGACACCAGAACACATCATCGAACCTTTCGTTTGGACGGCTGAAAAAGGTCGGCTGCGGGGGCGGCAGCGTCCGCAATCACTCAGGGGGCTTTCTTCGAATGCCTGTTTGTCTTTGCAGTTCACCCAGTAAGGGGTCCCCAAACTGACCTTCCGGAGATACAGAGGCAACAAAAAAAATAAAATTGATATTGAGAGGTGTGGGGGGTGGGGAGCGGGAGTCAGGAAGGGAGGTCGTTCAGGTCGGGGGTGTTCGAGAAAAGACCGTCAATTGGGCGCGATTCGTTCCCGCGAATAGGAGGGACTGCCCGCTTGCCGTACTAAGATCCTTGACGGGAGAGAGGTGTGCGGACTAGAGGTATAAATTCAGCTTCAGCTGGGGGGGGGAGCAGCGGTAGAGGTTCATCGCAAATCATTGGGGACTTGCTGGGTGGTGGGGGGAATTCCGCATGTCATTGAAGTATAGCGAATTCCCAGGTGGTGAGAGGGAGGGGGAAGGGCCGCTTTGGTGGTCTTCTTCGTCGCCTGAGGGTTCGGTTAAAGATGAATGAAAGAGAGAGGCATTGACGTGAGGGCGACAATACTTCCAAAACTGGGTTATGAGCGGCGGAAATAATGCCTCCAATCCATCTGCCTTATCTTCTCTGTCTTTGCAAAGAGTTAGACGGATCTAAACTCGCGAGGTGGTGTAGGATGGAAGGGTGTTGCTACAAAGGTAGTGAGTGGGGACACAGTTGCTACTTTCTACTAAGCTTGGCACTGGAGCCTATGACTTCTTGAGTACGGGGGTGCCCGAGGGCGAACAAGGTCGCGGAAAAGGGGGGGGAGGAGGGGGGCGAATGCAAATCGCCCCGGGTATAGGGTACCGTGATAACATGGAAGGTGAGGACTTGTGGCAGAGTAATACGTAGGGCAAATTGGGAAAAAAAGATTATTGATTGTTACTTACATTCTGTTTCGTAACGAGTAAAATAGTTTTCCTTCCCTATACCAGCCACAAGATGAGGGGGTGTTCGGAAACGTGAGGGAAAACACAGCCACCAAGCGGAGTTATCGTAGACTCCCTTGGTTCCAAGGAACGGAACGCGTATCTCGGCGAAATGAGGATCCCCTTTACAAGAGAAAAGGGGACGGGGAAGGCCGTCTTATGGGCGAGTGACAGCATAAGAAAAAGTGAACGTTGAACTTGCAGAAAGGTTCAGGGGGGAGGTTGGGCTTGAGCTCTGACAATCGTGCGAATCAGCGAGAAATGGGAATACGCGGCTAAAGGGAAGGCATCGGTTCATCTGAGGTTTGAGGTTGGAGAAGAAGAGGGCATGCTCTATGGGAAAAAGGATGGGGTAAAGGAAGCCAAAGGGAAGGGATGCTCTGGACGTGGCACATAAGGGAAAACATCGTGACTCTGAATGTGTCATATAGGAAGAACAGGCCGGGCAGTCGGCCGTGGGGGTAGAATCTCGCGAATAACCACAATGAAGATTGAAAGTACCCGTAGTTGGACTGGGTCAAAAGGGAGCAGTTACAGGGCAGTCGGGGAGCTAATGGCGGCAACTATTACAAAGAGTACAAACCAGGGTAACTTCCTTATAAGGGCTAGGGGGGGGATACCACGACAACTCCATGTCCCTATCGGGGAAGGTAGATCATCATTAACTATAGTCACCGGCTTTAGAATGCTGTCGACAAGGGGCCTCTAGAACCGCCAAGAAGTTATACCTCTATTTGGAAGGAGGTTTTACCTCAGAAAAGGGGAAAAGGGTGAGAACCAAAGTTACTGTTCCAAAAGCAACCTAGAGGAGGCTTAGCCAAGCCGGCATCCTAGGTGAAAAAATTCGACGAAGTAAATGGGCCAGCTTATCGCCGTCCGAGTAAAACAATGAGTCAAAGAGTGGTAGGGCTGTTGGGTTTGTGCGGCTGGTTAGATATTCAATGCGGATTCGGCAGAAGATCGGAAAAAGAAAATCCGGGCGGGTCCGCGGTATGGTTTCTTGTCAGGCAGGCTTTAAGAGGCGCGCAAGTGGGAAGGGAAATGAAACTAGAGTGACGGCATTCACCTTGGGTTACGAGCGGATCAAGCTTCATGTGAAAATTTGGGAAAGGAAAGATCCGGGAAAGAGGTTCGTCGTCCTGCTCGGATCCCCGGTTGAAGGGGCGAGCTCTCAAATGCCATCCAGACCACAATGGTGGTGTGACACCGTGGTCTCTTACTAATCTCCAACCCCATTCCTCAAGCCCCGGGTATTTATTAGGGGGACGAGGGTCGATTCAAAAATGGAAGCATGTGACGCATACTGACAAGCTGCGGGGTAGGCGGGGAAAGATAAAAATAGATAAAACAACAACGTTAGGTAGGAGGGGAATAGGATTTTCTAGGGGGAAAATGACCCACGGAGGGTTCTTCCTCGCACTGAGCGAGTGTCAGCTAAAAATAACCATGCAAGTTCGTTGCTGGAAAAAGAGGGACAATAGGGAACAGGGGTGTGGTTTGTCAGTCCACGAACGGAGAGAGAGGCGAGATGTGTAGAAGAAAAGAATGTCGTTTTGGCAGAGTAGGAGGGACTTTAAAAAGTAACTGCCTGTTAAGTATTGGAAGGGACTTCAGGAGCAAGTGGGGACCTAACTACTTACTGGAAGGCAAAAAAAAAAGGTCCCGAAGTTCTTGTTTCAACGAGCGGGCTAAGCAGCGTAGGTAAGGTGAATCAAATAACTCCAGAAAGGAAAGGGGGGAAGTACTAGCCGTCGGGAATCGCGGGTAATCCTTGAGTATTATCTGGAAAGACAGCAGGACGGGAGACGAACGCATAACACAGGAGGGGATCGTTGGTCCTGAGGGGGAGATTGGGGATCGCATTAAACATGGGGGAAGCACTCGCGACATAGAAAAAGAGGAGGAGCGTCCGTGGCCGGGGGAAAGGACTAATGTGGTGAATCACTGTGACTTAGGGCGGGAAAAAAAAAAAGAGTACAGAGGTCAACATAGGTATCTTCTGGCACATCCTCGTGGTCAGTAGGAGGGGGGGACTAACTGGGAAGAAGAAAGGTGCTATCTTTTGAATTATGGAGCATCGCTGCGGCAGCTTGACCGGGGAAAAAAGATAAAGGGTGTGGATAAACTAGCGCCTATCAGGGAGTTATTAGAGGTGTACGTTGATTGAACATGGCGCTGACAAAAAAAAGTTTGGGACAGAAAAAAAGGCGGGTCCCATTTCTAAAAGGTTTAGGTGGGCTCGGCGGAAAGTCCAAACGAGAAGCAGCTGTGAAATAGTATTTCTCGAGAAATCTAAAAAAAAAAAACCCGCTCCACACCGAAGGTTATGGAGAGAGGGGGTAGGGTCCACTGGAGTAAGCTCATGCGCCTCCATTTAAAGGTAAGATAAGGGCGAACCTCTTTCAGAAGCAGACGTGAGCATCAAAACGACAAAGAGTACCTCCTAGAGGGGAGGACATGAGGACGGGGGAAAAATAAAAAGAAGATTCAGACATTCGCGCTTTTATGGTCGGGGTTACATCAATAACCAATCCTCTGAGGAATTCTGGTGGAGCGAAAGGGAGGGGACTGCCCGCCCACTCCTCCGAAGTCAGAACGTGGAGAATTTGTTCCATGTCGTTATAGGAGAGCGGGGGGGGAAGGCTCCTTGCTGCACAAGAGACGGAGGATTATACGGTACAGTGTGTCCGGGCTAAAACTGGGTCATCTATACTCTGGGTTGTAACGTGTGTAAGCTTCACGGGAGGAAATAATGTTTCCCTGACGATTGCTAAAGATGGGGCACGGGATAATGGAATAGGGGAAAATTCTGGAAACAAATGACCGCTAAGAACAGGCTTGATTGATGTTCTTAAGCATTGGAATTAAACAGTCCAGGGACGATTGGAAGACTAAAACTTGGCGGGTGATTCCTGGATGGAAACCACAATTCCAAACAATGGACGCATCCGGCCGGGTAGCCGGCCCCTAAAATCGCGGGTCTGAAAAAATTTGGTTTCTTTAGGGCGAAAAAAGCCACTATTCTAGCGACTTCTGTCGCCTGCGGACTAAATACATCTATTTTGTCCCAACACCTTTCAAGTGTGAAAAACAATCCCGCGAGGAGAAAAGAAATAGCTTTCCCCTAAAGGGGGGGGGAGACTGGAATGGAGGGTTGTGAAACCGCTCCGAAAACGAAGGTTTCGGGAAAGGGCTCTCTCCCAACAGGAGAGCTAAACTTAAGGCCCTAGATCATCATTCAGGGGAAACAGCAAAACGGCCGAACCAGGCAAGACGAAAGGACCAGAGATCTAAGGGACGCGCACATGAAGTGAAACCCAAACCAAACCAGAGATAGGTGAATGGTAATTGCGCGAATCAATTGCCACGGTGGAGTTAGGCATCAGGCGCCGCGGAAAGCATAGTCACCTGTCGATGTAAAAAAGGGGCACGGATAAGTGGTTTATTGGATAATAAGAAGGTAAGCGTTTCTCGTAAAAAAGACTGTGCGCGGGTCTGTTCTTTGAAATTGGAGCAGCAGAAGTAAGAGGTCAGGGTGTAAGGTAGAGTGAGGAACTGATTGGATTAGAAGACCGTCCTGCTGGTATGAGAAGAGGTGACCATCAGACGCTGTGACAATCAGGGCTCCAATTTCAGAACAAACGCCTAAACTAGGTCTGGGGGTGGCCGAACAATTTCAAAACTCGCGAAGCTGAAGACGCAAGGTCTCGGGGGGGGGTCTTTGGGGATGAGGAAAGTCGCCTAGCAATCGATCGAAACTAGAAAATAGCCACAGGTGAAGGGCGCTGAAACGCTGGGCCTGGTGGTCAAAAGGGTGCTCGAAACTTTCTCCCTCATCCAGGGTTGAACAAGAAAAGAATCGGAAGTATGCTGCTACATTAGATCCCTTCTTGATGCCAAGGCGCCAGATTGCACCAGGATTTACAGAAAAACGCATCGTCAAGAGACAGGCCTTGGGGGAAAAAGAGAGTTTTCTATAAGTTCGAGCCATGACAGAAGAGGATAATTGGGAAGACGTTCCGCTCTGCCATGGAAGAGTATTTCGGGGTCTCAAGACGATCGGGGTGAAAGGAGGGGCATGCTCGCAATAAATTTCATTTTGAGAAGCTGAAGGAGGCGAATCTTCAGCGAACTGGGAGAGAAAAGAAAAACTCGGACTCTGAAAAAGAGAGGGGGGGGGGGGGAGCTGACGGGCGTAATCTTTCTGTACCGGGAGGCGGAACGAAAGGACTTTAAAAAGTCCGTGGGCTAATTAATAAAAGGTATGAGAATGAGACTTGTGTTGGGAGCGGGACCTGGCTGCAACCCGAAGATGGAGTTGGATACACGGGAGAATGTAAAAGGATGGGACGCAAGCATTCGTAAAAGGGGGAAACCATTTCAACGTCTATATTTCGAATCAATAAAAGAAAGGAAGGGGACGCCGAGTTGCCCCGTACACATGGGGGGGCTGGGTGGGGGGGTGAAGGCGGGGGGGGGGGGCGTTTGGGGGATTGGGGGGGGGGGTTTCAGTTGGGTTTGAGAGTGTAAGGGTGTGGGCGTGCGAGGGCGTGCTAACGGGGTTTCGAGCAGGGCGCGTGGACTGTGATGCGGTGAACGTGCGTGTTGGGCGGGTTGGGGTGTTGGGCGATGGTGCTGTCGAAAGACTGCCAAGTGAAGATTGCCGGGGGGAGAGCGTGAGGAAGACGGTCGTGTGTGACCCAGTGGTTCAGGGGTTCGAAAGGCGAAAAGTGAAGTCCGGAGAAACGGTAAAGGGACACTGGGAAAAAAGAGGGGCAATGACGATAAGAAATTCAAGCAGACGCACGGGTCGCGAAAAAAAAAAATGACGGGCAAAGGAAAAACAAAAAAAAAAAAGGAAAG
>Ga0179593_1665162_pt1 | contig 10929 bp, 9 predicted proteins | sample CZODoug2_1_08_16_FD_185931 | JGI IMG/M metagenome (GOLD analysis project Ga0179593, IMG submission 185931) | Vadose zone soil fungal communities from Angelo Coast Range Reserve, California, USA - CZODoug2_1_08_16fungal (PacBio error correction) | ecosystem: Environmental > Terrestrial > Soil >...
TCTATGAAAAGGTGAAGGGGGGAACTCCTTCCACAAAAAATAATAATTTCCCCTAAAAGCACAGAGCTGATTTCTTTATCATCAGAGGAACAAACATCCGCTTTGGGGACAGATCGACCAGAAGCAGGAAAAAAGGTGGCTTAGCTCCCGTGGGGAGAAAAGTCGGCGCGCGCCTCCACCCTCGGGCCACTAGATTTAAAAAAGGCCCTTCGGAGGAAGAGGGGTCTCCGGAAGGGAGAGGCTCTTGTGGCCACAAATGACGTAGCCAAGCTTATTCTTAAGAAATACTCCAAGACAAGTGTAATCGTGCACGCAAAGAGGGGCAGTGGTTGGTGCTCAAGAAAAAGAAAAAGAACATACACTTTAAGGGGAAAAAAGAATATCTCTGAAGGGGTTAGCCCCATATCACTGATGAGGGTTTTCGACCCGGGGCCGTGGGGCTGAGAGACGGCACTCTAAGAAGACTCCCAGCACCAGCAACGACCCCCAGAGAAGTGTGTGGAGAAAGGAGAAAAGCCCCGGGATAGTGCCCGGGGAGGAAGCGCATCCAGCAATCTTCGCTACCGGGTTTTAGTCAGCTGTTGGCGAGGCTCCCCCGGGGGGTGTCGCCACTGGGGGTGCTGGTGGAGGGGTGTCTCTGGGGCATGCAGTAGACGGGCTTTCCGTGTCGGTTTGGGTTAAGAGTCCGAGGGGGGGCACAGAACGGAAAGGGGGCGGGCCGGGAAACTCCGCGGGCAACTTATCGCAGAAAGGTGGGGGCTTACTGGGGTTTCCGCTGGGGGGGGGGCAACTGCGAAATTGAGAGTGCCCACTCGGAGGCAAAGGGGGCCTCGGCACACGATTTCCTGATGTGACTGGGGGGGTGTAGGGAGTAAAGAGAGTCTGGGCCGGGAGAATAGCCCCTTCTATACTCCACGAAAAGGGAACCACTTTTGGACAAAAAGAAAAGGAAGGCCAGGCCCTAGGGCGTGCCGGAAGAGAAGAGCCTCACGCGCAGATTCTCGTGCCAAAAAGGAGAAAAGACCCGGCGGGAGGATAGAGGCAACGAAAGAAGGGGGGAAGGGGACCTTATCCTAGGAGACGGTTTCGGGTGAAAGGCTATCTGGAAAAAAACAAATCGAATTCTGGTTACACAAAGAAAGCGCAAGAGAAAGGGAGCTCCTATCAAGGAAAGTCCGCTCGAAAATAAATAATCCCGGAAAAAAGGGAGGGGGAAACTACTCTCCGTTCCTTCGGGAAGAGGGAAAAAAAAGCCACCTCCGTTGGCAGGTGAAAGAAATAAATAGCTGAAGCATAAAAAGAAGAGAGGGAAAGAAATCAATTACGAGGAGCGGCTTGACCTAGAGGTGGAAAAAAAACGCTTTGCGTTTTGTGGGGGGGAAAAAAAAAAAGAAGAAAAGCGCTTACTCTCATCAAAGAACCTGCCACACCAGCAAGCCCGAAATCAAACGACACCGAAAAAAAAGGAAGAGGAGAACGATGGAAAGCGGCGGAAATATCCCTCCTCGAAAGGATAGCCTTCACCACCCAAGTCCGAGAGGGGAAAAAGAGAGGCCCTCCTCCCCGAGAGGCGAAAAAACAGGGAACTCAAAAAAGCTTTGTCCGCAACCCAAAGCCGAGAGGAAATCCCTCGGGTTCTCGCCGCGTAAGTTTATCGCGCGGAAAGAAGGAGGTCTTTCCTAGGGGGGATCGCTTCGCGAAAAAACCTCCTCGTAGGCCGCTTGGGGAGCCCCGTTTGAAAGGGAGGGTCTTGGGCAAAGGGGTAACTTCGTAAATCACCACAAAGATGGCATCCTACTCCTCATGAGTCCTCTCGCCCGAGCCTTAGGTAACTTCAAGCTCTCTATGGAGCTTTAAAAGAATCCTTCCATCGGGAGAGCGAGCAAAAGAACAAGGGATTTTTTTTTCTCGTTGACGCTGCGGGAGGGACAATGGAGTCTTTTTTAAATCAATCTCAACACGAAAGGGGGGGGAAACACGGCCTTCGAAAGAAAACGTGAAAAATCCCTTCAAAACTGCGCCGGCCTCGACATAGGGAAAGGAGAATCTCGGAAGGTGCTATTTATCCTTGAGTCTTTCAGTCAGGGTGTGAAAGGGACTTCCCCCCCAAAGGCAATCGTTTGCTCGCTAGTCCTAGCTCTTGCGGCGAGGAGGGGGGGGGAAGGGAAAACAAAGCTCTCCCTTCCCTCCGGGAGGTATGCTCCGTCTTCTGGCCGCTTTTCGCTAAGAAAGAAGAGGTTCCCTAAGGGGCCCCCCCCCGCCAGGGGCTCCCAAAGCATCACGTCTGAGCTTCTGCCACGGAAAGGGGAGTCTCCCCCCCTTGCAAGAGGGATAACATCCATGTTCATGGGGTCTGAGGGCAACTCTAGCAGAACAGATCCGACGTCACACACACGCGGGCTGGGTATTTCGTACGCGGGGGCACGTTTCTAGCCGAATGTCGTCTGGTACCGTAGGGCATGTGGTGACCACCCGGGCAGGGCGGGCGGCGTAGTTGAAACCGGGCGGGGAAAATTACATTCACGCATGTGACGTGAGGATGAAAAGATCCTGGCCCCGCTTCGGCCCATTTTCACAAATTGATGGCGAATTCTCGTGGCGGACTACGCCCATGTCGCAGTCATAATACTAGTTAGACAGGTTCTTGGTGGGAGGGATGGGCCCGGGTGGGGGAGACCCACCAAAAAAGTAGCGTGCAGAGACGAGAACCGTGGCCGAACCTTCGCCTAAAGCTCAGGAGTTACGAATCCGTCGGGTGCACAGTGTCCGAATTATGGGGCCGGGGCTGTCTCTGGTTTGGGGGAGGTGGCACACTTATCCTCCTCCGAAAAGGAAACTCGTGCCATACGGGGATAGCCAAGGAGGTTTCTGGCATCTTTGCATCTTCATAGTGCAAAGAAGAATATCCCTCACCCCGCTCTCCCTACAAAGAAAAAAAGAGAGCGTTCTAAATTCTATCCTGAAGGCAGTACAAGGAGAGCTCGTTCAAAAGGGGGTAAAGGACTGTGATTTAAGGAGGCGGTTGCGCTGAAAAATAGGGGGGTACACAACCAGAGAGAAGAATTCCTTAGCTCATAAAACAAAAAGGATCGCAGGGAAGATCTTACAAAAGGCGAGCGATCAACGAGGAAGGAAAAAGGGACAAGCGATCGTACTCAGGGTTGCTCTAACTGAGGAGAAGAAGGGGGGGAAATTAAGAGGGAGGCAGTTCTAAGCTCGAGGAGGCGCACTCCGACGGCTTATCAAGGGCCAAGGAGTTTCTCCGAAAAAAGTCGCACGAAAAAAGCTGGTTTCGGAAATAACTCAGAAACTTTGAGTGCATCCTTCTCTTCAGTCCACAGGGGGACCTCCTGGGAAGGCCGGGATTGCCTGGCTCCTCGGACAGGAAAACTCCGTAAGGGAAAGGGGCATTTCTCCTAGATAATGGATCCTCTTACGAGGTCACCAGGGAATTTTAAGTCTCTTTGGAAAGGAGATAGTCTTGCCTCCCTGGAGACTCGGACCTCCCCTTGCGCCTGGGTAGTCCGAGTCTCTGAAAGATCTCGTCTGGGGGCGGGGGACTTTTCTTTCGAACGGGAATTCTGGAATAATATGACCCGCTCGAGCCCAAACGGGCCGAGGGTGAGAACGGGGGGGGTGGTGGGGGGGGGCGTGCGAGGGGGGGTGGACAACACGAAGAGGCGCAAGCGCTGGCAAGGACGGGGTTATGGAGGATTTGACCTTTTGGAGAAAGAATTCCGGGCAGAGAAAAGGACGGCGGGGTCATCTTCCAGAATGTGCTTTTCCCTCTAATTATTTTGTGAATAGAGGGAAAGCGATACTTATTTAGAATCAGAGAGGGGGAAGCAACCTGCCAACGTATGGCTTCGTCGAAGGAAGGGAAAGGGGAAGGGGAGGGGGTAAGGGGGGGGGGGGGGCGGGGGGGAAACAAAGGGGGTTGCGGCTTAGGTCGGAGAAGAGAAGAGGGTGATCTTCCCTGAACGAAAAAGGACCGGGGGTTTCGGAAGGTTCTTCGGAAGGGAAAGGAAGCATTATCTTGATACCGGGAAGAGAGAAGAAGGAAGATGTCTCCTGTGAAGGGGAAAGGCACTTCTTTGAAAAGGGGAAGCCAAAACAGGGTCTTAGAAAAAGGGGGGGGGAACCAAGTCCTCTGCAGCAGGAGGACCGTATCATCCTCTCTCATCACTTCAGGAGAGTCCTTTATTCCTCCGTCCGAGTCCACTTCTCCGGAAGATCCCAGAGGTCGTCTTTCATCGTCCATCGGACAGATGCATCTCTTTGTTAGAAAGTGCTAAGGCATGGGGGGGGGGATTTCTTGGGGGGCTACACGTGGTTCTCTTGCGGAATCCATTGCGCCATTTGAGAAGATGGAGATCCGGTCAAAAAAACTTCAAAAGCCTGCCCTCCGAGTAATGGGCACAAATCAACTCCCCGAAAACGAAGGGGTTCCAATACTATCAAAAACGCTAAACTAACCCGGGGAAGCCGCCAATCCGCGACGGGAGTTGTCGGAGGGGAAACCGCCTCTTCGGGGTCGCGCGTGCGAAAAAAGAGGATTCTCGTTAAGAGGGGCACAAAACTCCCTCGTCGGAACGGGCACCGTAAAGGATCTTTTTCGACGGAAGAAAAGGGCAATCCTATCGGGGGGGCTCCAAAGCTTCCGCAGGGCGGGGGGGCGCCACCGGTTCTTCCGTTTAAGCAGGTGTCTCGACGCACACGGTCACTGCTGCCTTCGGAAGGGGAGCATGATCTTTCTTCCGACTCTCAGTTGGTCTGGTCTGTGAACTCTCCTCTTAAGACGGAAGCGTCTTTTGGCGCTCAGAGAGGGACCACGGGAGGGGGGGAGAATTCTCCGTCGAAAAGGGGAGGGATACTTTTCTAATCGGGGTCGAGAGAGAAAAAAATAAGGAAGGGGGGATCTCCAGTGTAAGAACACTTTCATTAACGTGAGAAAAGGAGACTTGCAAAAAAAGGACCCTCCGCTCTATTACCCGCGAGGGATCTCCCTATAGAGACCTTCGTAAGCGAATATCGTTCGGTCGGGGGTTCCCTCATCACAGGGAAGAAGCATTCTAAACGGGTAAAGATAACAATTCTGCACCAAAAAAGGAGGGGAAAGGACAGTAACCCGTATACTGCGATTCAAAGGGAAAAAGAAAAACGCGGCAACCATATTTCCCGAGACCGCGAAAGGGGTAGAGCCAGGTAATACGAGAGAGGAGGGGGTTTGCCACAGAATCTACAAAAAAAAAGGGAGTGAGATCTACAGTGGCGAAAAAATTTAGAAAAAAAAAAAAGGACCCTATTTAAAAAGGGGGGAGAGGTTCCCTGATCGATCGAGGCATCTGATCGGACGAGGGGGGAGAAAAAAAAAAAGGGACTTACTCATCGTTCTTCGAAAAAAGGGAGAAGAGGAGCGCCAATCATGATGGGGTTGGGAAACAGAAAAAAAAAAAAGGGACACTATCCCTTCACTGGGAAGGGGGGAACTTCATTCACTATCGGCGGATAGTTGGGAGCCAAGAGCACTTATTTCAAGGTGACAAAAAAGGAGGGAGACCGTCCTCGCACTCGACATCAGCACGGGAAAGGACCAGCGCGTCACTCTCCCATAGGAGAGAGGGGGAAAGATAAACCAGAAGGGGGAGGGGGAAAAAAAGTGCTTTTCTTTTCTACGAGGGAGGACATGAAAAGATAAAGCCTCTAAGAACAAGAGGCGAAATCTACAACTTCACACTCCCCAAAGAAAAAAAAAGAAAGAAAAATAACTTATCTTCTGCACCGAACGTTGGACGCACTTTTGGGAAAAAGACGGGGAAATCGTGATGCGTTCGCTCAAGGAGAAAGAAAAAAAAAAGGGAAAAAATAGACGCGCACTTTTGCCACACCGGGAAAGAACTCGCACACGAAGTGCAGGAAGAGAAACGGATCCTCTCGGACAGGGGGGGGAGGGGAAGCGGTGACACTGCTCCTGGGCCTTACACTCCGAGCTCGCATTGGCTCCCGAAAAGATCACTCTCTTCAGTTCTCAGACAGAGAGAAAAAAGGAGAAAGAAATATCCTCCGTCCTTCTGATTCATCGAAAGGGCGTGTAAAGGAAGGTTCAGGGAGGATATTCTCAACAGGAGGGGGAAGAGAAGGAATACTAACTATCGTCCAAGATCGTGGGATGGAAGGACCGGGTTAGCACCAAAAAAAAACGCTTTGGGACAGGGGGTGGACTCACCGGAAAGAGAGCGCTTACGCTCATCAGATAATGAAAGAGATCCTATCAATTCCTCTTCTCAAGCAGTAAAGAAAGGAGGGGGGGAGGTTAACTACTATTATACCAGAGAAACCAATTGAAGGCTCGGCAGCGCATAGACATGACAGGGAAAGGGGAACCCTGGCTCTCCCTCCGAAAAAGGAGGAGAGGGAGGCAATCACTTAGCAGCCTCCCACAGCTGAAGAGAAAAGATCCTGGCTCTTGCGCAAAGTGAAAAATAAACCCTTAAGAAAAAAAGGAAAAAGAGAGAGTCTCTCACTGCTTGAAAAAGGCCGCACTTGCACAGAGGGGGAATTATTGAAGGGAAGAAAGAAATCACTGCCGTTAGCGGAGAGACGGGGACCGCAGCAGGGAAAGGGGACTTCTTTTTCCGGGAAGAGGGGGAAAAAAGGAGAGAATTCTTGTTGAAAGGATAGGATTTGTGATCTTAACGTAGTTTAGGAAAAAGTCCGCAATCTTCGTGAAAGAAGAAGAAAGAGAAGACGTACTTCCGCCCGATCCGGGAAAAAAAAGCAACTGAAGCTCGATCCGCATGGGAGGGGGGGGGGGAAGAAAGGTCTTGTTCATTCTTTTTCCAGAAGGGGGAAAAAAAAAAGGAAGAAAGAAGGGTAAGAATCTTCTGCTGGCGTCCCTTGGAGCAACAGCAAGATCCCCAACTTAGGGGAAACTGCCCGTGTTAGAGGTCACGAAAATTGCTCCAAAGCGCAATCCGGAAGGAAGTGAAAAGTTTCCTGATACACTTCCTTAACGTGGGAAAAAAGAAAAAAAAAGGGGAGTAACCTATATATGATATTCCTTAGGAGGAAGGGAGATCCGGAAAATCATTGCCGGGGCAAGTGGGGAAAAAGGAGCAATCCTTTCATCTTCACAGAGGGAAGGGAGAAAGGAGAGAAAGTCTTCGCCATTGTCTTGAGACCTGTGATTTGAAGTTCAGCAAAGGAAGAACAGAAGAAAAAAGCGCCAACGAGGGGACCTCTCAGGGGGAAAGAATAACCATCTGAAAGAGGAAAAAAAACAGAAACACCAACTCGGTAGAGGGAGGTCTATTCCGACAGAGAAGGGGAGGAAGTTACCTTGCCAGGGGGAAAAAGTATTGGACGCCAGCTTGCTGCGAAGGAATGAGGAGAGAGGGCCTAGGCTCTTCAAACAACTCAAGGGGAGAGAATCACGGGACAGCAGCTCCACACCATAGCAGAGCATTGCGAAAAAGGGGCCGTTTTTCGCTGAGGACAGAAAAAAACTGTTTTGATTTGAAAGCGGTGGGTTCGAAGCTCGAGGAGGTCAACAAAGCACTCTAGTCTGAGTGGGGGAAAAGAGAAAGTTTTCGCGAAAGAAATGCAAGAGCTCTGGTTTCACGAACGAATCCAGAGAGAGCTCGTCTCTTTGGGAAGAAACAGAAAGGGAAAAAAGGGGGGAGGAAGAGCAGACCTCTTTCAACCGCGATGAATGATGATCGTACCATGACGCGGAAAAGAATGGAAAAAACTCTCAGGGGGAGAGAGATAACCTTCCCCATGGAGGCTGCCTCGCTTCCTGCATCGGGGAGGAGTCCTGGGAAGGGGGAAGGGGACAACATGACTTAGCCGCCGTGCCCCGGTCTTCTTCGCGGGTAAAAAGAAATCAACAAATCTTGAGGGGGGGAAAGGGAGGACAATCTCGAAGGATCATAAGGGGGTGTACTTAGTCATAATGATTTCAGTCGATGCTGGGAAGGGGAGGAAGATTCACCTTCCAACTGAGGGGGGAAGAACCGGAAGGAGAAAGGGAAGATGCGTCATCGTTTGGGAAAGTGGTCGGACTGACGAGCCGGAGAGAGCTAGGCGGATCGGAAGAGAAGTGGAGAGATTTCTTCGTTTTAGGAGAGTATCTCAGCTGGACCAAACAAAGAAAATTCATCCGGTGAAGGAGGGAACTTCTTTGCACAGGGAGTTTAAGACTATCCTTTTTTGGACAAAAAGGGAAAGGGAAAAAAAGAGTATCGTCCACTATACCTATCGAAGGGAAGGGGGGGGGAAGATAGTAGGGTTCCAAGTTGCGGCTAAAGTCCAAGGCAGCCTCATTATGGCGGGGAAGAAAGGAGGTATTTAAAGGGTACTTTGTAATTAAATCCATATGACAGAAAAGGGGATCTCTTACATGCTTAAACAGACTGGGGTTAATGGGCAAAGTCGTAGGAAAAAACGCACTTTTCCCAATAAAAAAAGAAAAAGAGCGCCTTGAGCAGATCCGAGGAAGAAAAGGGAAGAGAGAGGGGCAGTTCTGATCGATTGCGAGTTACGGAGAGCGAAGACGCACCGTGGCATCAGTGCGCACATGGGGAGAAAGGAAAAACGTTCAAGTGCTTAACGTTCTCCAGGGAATGGAGGGGGGGAGAAGAGACACATTGGAGCTCAGAAGAAGCCAAAGTGGAGGTAGGTGAACGAACATCAGCTGAGCTCAAGGAAAAAGGGAGGGTGCTCACCTCGCAAGGAGGAAAAAAAAAAAAGATCTTGATCGTAATGGGGAAACCAAATATGTGGCAAAAGGTCGCTACTAAATTCATTCAAGAAGAGAAAAGGAAGGGGAGTTTCTCATCGCGATTACAGGGAGGGGGCGTCCTGGCACTATGAGGGCCAGACGGGAAAATCAATCAACACTTTGCGGAAAGGGAGAAGAGAGAATCTTTTTCCTGCATAGAAAAACCTCTCTCTCAGAAAAACAAAAAGAAAATCACCCCTCTATACTTCTATGCAAGGGGGGGGGGGAAAGGAAGAAAACCCTCTTCCTCCATAGTGCAAATGGGGCCTCCAGGTAATCGTCGCTAGAAAGGGGGAAAAGATCTGACCATATCACTTACTGTCACATGGGGGGAAGGGGAGGGAAGAAAGGAAAAAAATATTTTCGTAGACAACCTCGTGCCATTTCGATCAAGACAGTTGGGACTAAGAAGCTGCTCATTATCTTAAAGGGGGGGAAAAGGCCGAGGGGCACATCGCGTAGCTGCAGCTTAGCGTAAGGGGGGGGAAACTAATCCCTTCTTCTCTGAGCGCCAGGGGTTGTGAAAAAAAAATGCAGACTCCCACTATCTTACAAGGGAAAAGGGGGGAGAAAGGATAGGGAGGGGGAGTCTTATTTGCAAAAAGGGTGGAGAAACGCCGAGTTGGAAGAAGTGAAAGAGTCAATACACTTCACCCCAAAAAAAACTAAAGAGAGGTGATAAGAAAGAAGAGGGATCTGCTCCAGAGCTGATAAGAGGGGGCGTCGGATCGTAAATAGGGGACACAAATAAGGGGAAGTCTTTTTCCACATATCATAAAGAAAGACAGGAAGAGGAGAGGGCAGCGCTGGCATATTCATGGGCCATCAGAAAACGAACTAATTCGCTTGCTTCACAGCTAGGAAAGAAAAAGACCGACTTGAGTAGGCACAGGAAGGGGGGAAGAGGGAGGAAATAATCCAGGCCCTAATAGGAGAGACGTCTCCGGCACAACCAGATAGATTTTTCGCAACAAAAGGGGGGGAGAGAAAAAAAGGGGGGGGACACTCTCAAAGGGAAGGGAGGGGCACCGTATCTCGGTAGAGTCCGTCTTATCCTAATCAGAAAAGAGCCCTGCGAAGCTCCCCATCGCATAAAAGAGCAGCTTTTCTGAAAAAGGGGGAAGGAAAGGGGGATCACTGCATGAGAAGAATAAGCCGCCTAACAAAGACGAGACTCAAAGAAAGGAATAACATCATCGCAGCAAAGAAGGGGAAAGGAAAGAAAGAGGGATAAATATCTGACTTAAAGGAGGAGGAATCTTCTGACTCGGACCAACGGAAGATCTTCCTGGAGAAGGGGGAAGGAGAAAGGGAAACCAAAAAACTCTTTGCGTTGTGGAAGGAGAAACCGCGCCACGCGCGGAGAGGAAGGAACCAAGAGGCTCCTATCATGAAAGCATTCAACTAAAACATGCGTCGAATGGAGGGAGATCGCGCCTTTATTTCTTCTTAAGGATACAAAAAGGGGGAAAAGTGCATTTACATCGGGAAAGGAAGAAAGAAAAAAAAAAAGAGAGGGGGGAAAAAAGGAGCGCCTTCCTCCCGGATCGTGAAATGGGGCTTCCGAAAAAGCAAAAGACCACCTCTTCGAAAAGGAGGAAAAAAAAAGCTGCGCTTGCGACAAGTGATCCAAAGATCTGAACTTGAAATCCTCGCGGTAAACTCGCTCCTTCAGTCCCACTGGAGAAGAAAAGAAAGGGAAAAGAAACAACCACTTCATAAAACCCAACTGGCGTGCGCGCGCTGCATAGATCTCAGCATGGTGGAGGGGACGGATCTGAGCAGAGAAGGGAAAGGAGATGCTTCCTTGGTGAATAGCAGGCTTTGTGATCTTCTTTTTTCTGCAATATAAGAGAGCAAGTCCTTGACGGAAGCAAAAGGGAAAAAACCTATGCCTCGGGGGGAGAAAGCAATCTCTATCCGATGTGACGGGGGTGAGGTCAGTCTTTTTGACATGAGGAAGAAATCAATCGTTGTCTCTCGGGGTTGAGGCGTCCTTTGAAAGGCCTTAAAATAGAAATCCAATTGCTAAGCTTCGTAAACACGGGGGGAGAGAAATGCCCCGGCTTGCGCAAGGAAACGGGGGAGAAGGGAAGGGGGGAAAAAAAGGGAAAATTTTTCCCCCGATACCACTTCTCGGGGGAAGA
>Ga0179593_1730980_pt1 | contig 10929 bp, 15 predicted proteins | sample CZODoug2_1_08_16_FD_185931 | JGI IMG/M metagenome (GOLD analysis project Ga0179593, IMG submission 185931) | Vadose zone soil fungal communities from Angelo Coast Range Reserve, California, USA - CZODoug2_1_08_16fungal (PacBio error correction) | ecosystem: Environmental > Terrestrial > Soil >...
GAAGAAGAAACCACAGGCTCTGAACTTCCTAATCTTGCTCAACAAAAAAAAGAGGAGATAAAACCATAACTAAAGAAGAAACTCGTCTGGAAATTATCGGGATCAGTCGCCGTGTTGTCGTATTCCCGTCCTCTGAGTTCAAAAAAGGGAGGGAATGACCTTCGATCGGAAAAAATTCTAACTCCTAAAAGAAGGGGAAAGAACGCTTCGGTGTCTAACAAGAGTTCTGGGCTCACTTGAGCCTCCCTTCGACTACTCAAGGCACCACTCGCGTTAGATACCAATTCTTAACGAGTGCGCGTGAGTAGGGTTTTCAGGTTCTGGGTGGGGAAGGGAAACTCTGGGGGGGGAGGGGCGCTTGACAGTACGGTAAGCGTTGACCCACCATACCGGAAGGGAAAGCGGTCAAAAGGGGTGTCTACCTATCCGCATTAACCTCCCAGTACTGGAGGAGGGGGTGGGTTGGGATTGGGTATTGGGGGGGTAAAAGGGGGAGGGGATTTCGGGGAGGGATCGGCGCTGAGGAAAAGAGTTTTGAGGGGAGGTTCACGTGGCGTGGCGCCAGCAAGCCTTGGCGGCGGAGAGTGAGGCCGGGACTGGCACGCGCGGTGGGAATGAGTCTAGGGAGGGGGTTCAGGAAAAAGGACTTGTCTGAAGTTTAAAGTCGGGAGAGAAACCAAGGGAGGGGGGGGGGGCGGTGGGGAAAATAATTGGAGGTGCCTATCCACCAAGGGAGGGGCGGACATTGAACTGACGCTGACCTGAGGAGAGAAAATTGGGTTCATTCCAAGGAACTACTTTTCAGGGAAAAAGAAGAAAACTATTTAAAAAAGACGAGCAGCTGCTATCAGAAGGCTCGATGTGAAGGCAAGGGGGGGATTTGAAAACATTTGATCGCTGAAAAACGCGAGGGCCCCCACAACTCAGCCACTAGAACCGAGAATCGCGCAACTCGCGGGCCCACAGCCTCACGATCGACGTCGACTCCAAAAAAAAGGAAAAGCGCAATCTCTTTCACCAGAGTTAGGGAGGGTTTATCCTAAATCAAGCCTGACTAAGGGGAGAAATCAAAACTATAACAAACGGACTCGATGAATACCTTCCACACCAGTGATGGCGTAGAATTATCGCAGCGAGTGAAGTGTGAGAAGCTTCTGGGAAACAGAGGCTTTAATGACAACGGGTAAGGTCTTCTCACTTATCGCAAAAGGGACGAGGAGTTCTCTTAAAACGGAAGGTGACCGGTGGGGAAATACGTACTGAGGGACGGGGTGTCTTAAATCAAGGAATGTCACGATTCCGTTCCTATCTACGAGGGGAAGGTAGCCGAGTTTTTAGAAAGGGCTTAAGCGCCAGGGCTTTCGTGGAACAGCAATTCAGGTACTGATAACACAAAGCTGCACTTTCTGACAAGATAAGGTCCGGGGATAGTAATTGCGCTATCAAGAGAAATACGAGATGAAAATTTTACTGAATGATTTAAAAACAAGAGTGACGCGTTTGCTCACGGGGGGGGTGTGACGCAGAAGCAATTGGAAATCCATAAGGAAGGCAGAGGCAAAAAGCGGGGAGACTTGCGGGTTTCGTCAGAGAAAACAGTTTCACTGCCGCTGACGACGAAGTTTAACCTTGCGCGTACGACACAAGAAAAAGGGAGGAGAGGGATCTTCGACAACCGTTGGCTGTCACGTGTTTGTGGAATCCAAAAAGACTACGGCTGGGTTCGTCGGCCCTTCAACCCAGAAAAAAAAAAAGGGACGCAGCTCTTTTCGCCTCACAAAAGAATGAAGGGCAACTACTCTGTAAAAGCGAAAGGCTCAGATAGAGGAAAAGGTATGGAACAGAAAAACTGTGGAAATCGGTTCCTGGTTGAAGGGAACCGAAAGATCAGAGAGAAGGAGTGACGGGGAAGAAAAAAGGGACTCCTTCTCTTAGAGTGAAAGAAAACCGAGATAATTCCGTCCCAGAGGTTGGGAGGCCAGTCGGGGGGGATGGTTCCCGCGAAAAGGGGAAAAACCGTCGTATGAGGTCCCTCAGGGTTGGAAAATGGAGTCATTGCAATCCTAGCAGGAAAACCGTCAAAATCACGAAGAAACGGACCAGCAAACTTTTCGAAAATTCGAAGGGGGTTCTTCGGCGGTTGTTCCGAGGGGGAAGGTCGGTGAAGGAATGCCGTCCAGAGGAAGGTTCCAGTAGCGAATAATAGACACATACATTCGTGGCATTCAGAAATGGGGTATTTATCGTCAGTTTTTGGGAAAGCGGCAAAGGAGGGACGCAGAGAACGGGCCCAAAGTCGCGCGTTAAAAAGGGGGGAGGGGGACGGGCAGGTTAATGGAAACCGACGGACCGCACCATTATCCCGTTGTGGCAAAAGGATGGACATACAATGCCAATTCCGAGATGGGACATCAGGGAAAGCTAAATGTCCTAAGATGGAATCAGGGTCCATCTCGAAAGAGAAAAGAGGAAGAAGGGTCGAAATCATCGCAATCAGAGAGGGGAAGTTAGCCAAAGACGGAACATCATTTAGGGATAGGCCATTACTTTCAGGGTAAAAAACCTACTGGGGAAGGTCCCGGAGTACGGCATAGAAGGAAAAAAAGCGCGAGAATTCCGACGCCCTTACAGAAGCCTAGCACAGAGTACGAAAGGGTCTTGCAAAGAGGGAAGACATTCCATGTGGGAAGTTATTCATCTTCGTTCCCGGGAAAAAGTGGACTGTGGGGTTACGAAGGGGAAACTGAGCTCTGACAAAGCTTCAGAAAGGAAAAGTGGTTTCCGGGGTCTCAGGAATTATGGCGACGAAACGTTCATGGAGGGGACAGCACGGCGATATTGGCGGTCAGCAAGAAAGATGGAAAGGGGGTTTTGCAGGATAGGGCGAGTCCAGGGGAGAAATCCGCATTGGATATGGCCTTAACCTATTCCTTCCTCAATTAACGGGACTGGTTCTCATGGCTTTTCGAGGTCGTGCGGAGGGCAGGGAAACCGGAGTTTTCCGCTGGTCCGGCACTTGTGCATAGTCCTTTAAGCTTCATGACACTTTCACAGGAACACTGCTCGAAAGAAAGAAACGCCTAGTGTGACAACGAAAGGGTAGGGACATGCACCTTCATACCAGAACGAAGAGACGAAAAAAAAGGGGAATGGTACCTATCCCTCAAAACCCCCCGCGAGGAAAAGACCGAAAAAAAAAGCCTCCACGGCGTGGGAAGACACCAAAAGAACTGCCAGAGAGGGAATCCGCCGAACGAGAACCAAGAGGGAGGAAAGACCTGTTACATACAATCGGGTGGACATGCTTAATCGTACAAACAAAATAAAGAAAAAGGTTGGAAGAACCTCTCAGTTACGTTTGAAACGGCGAGGGGTCCAGAGGGAAAGGGAAAAGGTTCAGTTGGCTTACCACAATCGTCGACGCAGCGGGGAGTGGCGGGCGTGGCCGCTGATCAACGCAAGGGACGGAATATGCCGTTGCTTAAAGCTGCTCCCCAGGAAAAAGAAGTTTGAAAACAAACAACTCCAGATCGCGGTCAGAGAGTTCGAGAGAAGCAAGTCGAACTAGAAAAGCCGCACGTCGGGCATGTGGGGCCTGTGGCAGCAGGAGACTACTAACTAAAAATAAAAGAATACAGATCCCTCGTCTGACGCTTCGCTGGGGGGGGTCGGGACCGTACAAGATTGTTTCGGAAGATGTCATGATAAAAAAAACAGTTGTAGAGTCAAAAAATCTCTCTCAACGAAAGGAAAAGAGGATATTGCCCCATCAGAGCAAAGTTTGGCGATCCTTCAATGGGAAATAGGAACTCCAACCACAGACGAGCTAAAAGAAAAACCACACCGACGTCAAGGGAACTATGATCGGTATCTGGCGGTCGGAAGGGGGTGCCGGCCATTCCTGCGAACAGGGGAACCAAAAGATTGGAGCGTGAGTGTCGTCGTAGGCAAAGGACTCGGCCCGGACGAAACCTAATCTGTCCGAGGGAGGAAGCGGGGTTGGGAGGAAAGGGCCACGGGAGCTCATGGGAGAACCTTCAAACTCAATCCACCTCGCGGTATAGCGGACGAAGGTGGACTGCAAAAGGGGGAATTCCTATTGTTTTAACAGGTTCTGGGGAAGGTTTCCCCGAGAAAGGAGGAAACTTTTCAATCCGGAGAGGGACCCACCAAGACCGTTCTTCCGAGGCTGGAGGAATCAGGAACGTCTCGATGTCTGTATTGACGGTACGGGTCGGGTACGGAAACGGGCGAAATTCGACTGAAAAAAAATGGTGGAGGATGCTTTCGTAAAAGGGAAAAAATGGGAGCGGGCGCAGTCAACTGGGCCTCGTCCGTGGGCCTTGCGCTTCGATTCAGAAGTGTGGACTTCTAATTTACTGGTATTAGGCATTATCTTGACAAACTTGAGGATGGGGGTTTAGGAGGGGGGTATCATAAAAGGTCGGTGCCATTTGACTTCCGTACGAAAAAGAAGGGGGGGTTCCCGAGGAAAAACTACTGGGGGGAAGCTCCTCCTATTTAAACTCTCCCCGCACTCAACCTATGGCTAGGGGGGGGGGGGGGTTGGGTTTGGTTGGGGGGGTTGGGGTGTGGGGGGGGGGGGGGGGTTGTGGGTGTGGGTGGGTTTTTTGGTTGTGTGGGGTTTGTTTGGGGGGTTTGGGGGGGGGTTTGGGGTTGGTTTTTTGTTTTGGGTGGGTGGGGTGGGTGGGGGGGGGGGGTTTGGGGGTGGGGGGGTGTTGTTTTGGTTGTTTTTTTGGGTTGGGTGGGGGTGTTTGTTTTTGTTTTTTTTGTTTGGGGGGCGGGGGGATTGGGTGTTTTTGTTTGTTTGTTTTGTGGTTTGGGGTTGGGGTGTTTTGGTTGTTGTGTTGGTGTTTGTTGGGTTGGTGGGGTGGTGGGTTGGTTGGTGGTTTTGGTTGTTGGTTTTTTATAGGTTTGGTTTTGTGGTGGTTGGGGTTGGGTTTTGGGGTGTATTGTGGGGGGGGTGGTTGGGGGTGGTTTTTGTGTTTTTTTTTTGTATTTGGTGGGTGGTGTGTGGGGTGTTGGGGGGGTGTTTTGGGGGGGGGGGGTGTGGTTTGGTTGGATGTTTGTGTTGTTGGGGTTTGGGGTATAGTTTGTTGTATGGGGGGTTTGGGTGGGGGTGTTTTTTTTGTAGTGGTGGGTTGTTTGTGTTTGTTTTTTTTTTTTGTGGTGGGGGGTGTGTGTGGGGGGTGGGTTTGTTGGTTGGGGTTTTTCGTTTTGAGGTGGGTTTTTTTGGTTTTTGGGGGGGGGGTTTGGGGTTTGGGTGTTTGAGGGTTTTATGGTTGGGGTGGATTCGTTGGTTGTTTTGGGGTGTGTGTGGGGTGAGGGGGGGTGTTAGAGGGTGTTGTGTGGTTTTTGTGGGGTGTGTGTGGGTTGGGGTGGGGGGTTGTTTGTGTTGGTTTTGGGGGAAGAGAGACTGGGGAAACTTTTCTGCTTCTGGAGAGTAGAGGGAGTCCAGTATGCAACAAAAACATAAGCGAAAATTGCCGTGGTCGGCAAAACGTTATCATTTTCTGACCGGGGAAACCAAAACGATCGGAAAAGGGACAGGGAAACAGGGAGAAAGAGCAACCCAAGGGAAGTGTTACCTCGTCCTGAACTGCGGCCGACGGTCATCAAGAATAAAGGGCTCAAAAACGTCTTGACCAAACTCCTCTTATATCCCCCCAAAAGAGAGACTGAACGTGCTGAATGGTTTGTAGTTTCTCCGGGGGGGCGTAGGCCCGGCGAGCGCTGAACGCCGGATATGGAACTCGGAGGCAACAGCCTTCTTTCTCGCCTCGGAAGGACGAAGCCACCAGGGGGAGGGGGGGGGTGCGCGGGGAGGGATACTTCGATATCCGGACGAGAAATCTAGGACTGGTCGCGGTTTCTGCCCCGCCGACAGCATCAAGATGTCGTCCCTACGGAAAGGTCTTAAACGGGAGAAAATCAAAGCTTGGCAACCATGGTCGCCTGGCTTTACGGGAACTAGAAGGCGTGGGCACATTCCTAAACCTTCGGTGGGGAATTTCCAACTCTCAAATACTCCGTGCAACGTGGCGGGGCGTTCAAGAGGAGAGGTACGCATCGCTGCCCAACTGTGATCAGAAGGGCCGAAAAAATGTCTGTGCGACTGTGCTGTTGCAAGCAGAGGAGAAGGAACTCTTCAAATGATGCACCGATCTTTTAAAGTTGCCGGGGAGGAAGCAACAAAAACCTGTCATTCTTCTAAACTTGGGGGTTAACCAGCAGGGGTGCTGCTGCCGCATGGTGGACGTGACTTCTAGAAATGAACGAGAAACCCAGGCACCATCCGAGACCTGAGTGATGAAAGTCCTCTCGACACCTCACTAACGCCTGGGAAGAACCCGAGAATCGTGAAGGCCCCAACGGTAGGGCACCATAGAGGAATTCCAGTTTGAAATACGGGACAAGTCACTATCTCTCTCACAGACACGGGAAGAGGGCCGAAACATACAGCCGGGACTTCTCTTATTCTTTGGAACTTTCATATCGATTCCTCAAAAAAGAGCCGCATGCGTGAGGCCGGGCCAAAGATGCGAACCGCGATGCGTCCAGGAAAAACGGTTCGCCGGGCCGCCGATTTCAACCACCCAAACAGAGATGAGAAACCGAACCAACGGTTTTTTTCGAAAAGAAAAACGAAGGAGAAAAAAAAAAACGGACTACAATTGGATTGAAAGCTTCCCGTGCGTCCAGACCGTTCGGGAGTCCTCGCGCAACCGAAGCCCATTCTTGTCAGGTCTGCCAAAGTTCGTTAAAAAGGGGGCCTGAAGAGCAAAAAGGTCGCGGGTAGCACTCCAAGAAGAAGCTTGCGGGCGGGGGGACGGCCATGTCGACCACCTGGCAGGTAGGCCCAATAGCCATCCTCGCCTACAGCCATGAGCCATGGTTGCAAAGCGGTGCAGGACGAACGGAAGCTCTTTAAACGCGAGCCTCGCGGCGGTCTTCGCCGAAGCCTCTCCTAGAAGCCACAGTATTAGACAGGAATTGATGTCTCAATTCAATTCGTTTATGGGAAACATAGGGGGGGGGACCATCAGTTCGGGGTCCGAAATTAGCATTTGTCGCCACGACTGGAGTCCTGGAAAATCGATCAAGAGAAACGGAGGGACGGATCCCGCTCGAGAAGGCTACTCCCGTCCAGAGACCAGAACCTCCACATCGACCATCACTTCAGCTCACTCCATTGAAACCTGGTTGAAGAGTCACTTCAGGGGTGCCTCCAAAAGTGCGGGTTTCGAAGGGGGTCCACCTGGATTCGGAGTACGAGATTCCATAAAAGACGACTGTTGAAAAAGAGGCTAGAAACCGTATCACTGAGACTACGGTAAGTCAGCACGTGAAATCTTTCATTTAATTGAAAAATAGCAGGGACAGGTTTGGGGGGGGGGGGTGTCCTAGATTCAGCAGAGACAGAAACCTCCGGGCACGGGCGAAGCAGACCCACCCCTCCACCTCCACCTACGACAGAGAGAAGGAGGGAAAGTGCTTGGATTACAGGGGAGGGACTTTCGTTTCTCGGAACCGGGCAATGCTTACCGTGCGCTCTCTCCTGTAAGCAGAGTGAAAAAAAAAGAAAATCCATCCCTGGGGGCTCGCCACTCTAACAAAACCTCCAACCCGGGTTCTACATTACACTGGCCTCGAAACTCGCCGATAAATAGCCCGTCCAGAATTCATAAAAAAAAAGAAACGACGAAGCACGAACTGCGCCACTCCCAAAACTGACCAACCGAAGAAACGGGACCGACCGAACCGAAAGGGAAACATACAGACTGATTTCGTACTGAATATTTCGACAAAAAGAAAGAAACTCGACAAATCGGGGGTACTCCTCGAAAGAGTGCACCGAAGTCCACTAGAACGTGCACCCAAAAAGGACCATATGCCGACGCCAAGGGAATACGCGGCTATCCTCCTCTAGGGTTTACGCCGATATGTGAGGGAGGGAAGGTGAAGAGGATAAAACCGAAACGAGGTGTTACCTACCTGGTCGAAAACAAAAATCCCAGATCCAGGTAGGGGGTTGACGATTCCCGCATCGTCCGACAAACCGACGCTCAAGATGGGTGCCAGCAGGAACTGGCTTACGAGAACAAAAAAGAACTACACTCCAGATTCATCATAGGGGGTGATAAGAAAAAAGACCCGGCATTTCGGCTGGGGGGTCTGGTCGGGACGCTCGCCTGTGTGTGGCAGGCCGATAGGAGAAACCTGGTCGATTGGGCTGAAGAGAGATCAACAAAACAAGGAGGAGGGTGAAAGAGCAATCAAAACAGTTTGGCGCTGCCACGGAAAGGGAGAACCACCCCCGAGTTCTCTCCCACCAGACCCACCAAGCCCGAAGCTGGAGTACTCGGGAGTAAAGCGGCGGGGATCGAGGGGGTAATTTTCGTAGTCCCTTCCAGACTGAAAAAAAGGGAACACAGCTTGGCGCTTCGTTCGTCGGCGGAATGCGCGCGAAACTCTCAAGAATGGATCTGGAAAGTCGGGGTGGGAAGAGGAACGTGCGAGAGGGGGACCTAGACGCCACGATCAAACGAAAAGGAAAAAGGAGAGTCGGCTTGGCGTGCCGCGGTCAGGCCCGGTTTGCAGAAAAGATTTTGAAAGCCGACGACGTTGTGCCTTAGGTGAAGGGGGCCCGGAAAAAGGGTATTGTGATATTGGGGGTACACCCCCGACCGGGCTGCTGCGGCTGGCTTGGGAAACATGAGGTCCTTTATTGACTGTACCGGGGACGTTTGAGTCGGGATCCAGGCGTGGCAAAAAAACGTTAAAACAGTTAAGTATTTTTTCGGGGAGTGCAGACAAAAAAAAAACGTGCGCGCGAACCGCAAAGGGGCCTTGCGTTGAGCGTAGTCGGCGCGCGGAACTGGTCAAAAAGGTTTCATGATCGTATAGAAAAAAAAAAAAAAAACCGATTTCTGGGGATTGCAACAAAAAGGGGAGGTTGAAAAAAAAAAAAAAAAATAGGGTCGGTACCGCCAAGGACATTTATCAAAGGGCACGTCAGTGAAACATGTTAAAGACATAATCCCCGATTGAGTCTCCCAGAAAAATCTCTCAGTACCTGGGGGGACGAGAGGGGTACGGGCCGGGATCTTCTGGCACCTCAGGAGGATCTGTCTCAGAGAGGGACGTAGTCAGGGAAAAAAAACCATCCCGAAAGGACCCGTGGGGGAGCTCAACAATCTCGTCCTTGCTCGCCGAGTATAGGGCGTCGCCATGGGTCCAGGGTGATAGGGGGAGAGTGGAAAGAAATTGAGCCTGAGTGGTACGGTCCAAAGGGAACTGGACACAAAACAAAAAATCACGTTCTCCCCCGGTCGGGACAAGCGAAACAACTGGCGCCGACACTGTCCGAATAGGAGGAGCTATGTGTTTCTCGGCGCTTCGGCAAGGGAGTAAAGGGGGGGGAAACGCGGAATCTTAAAGCGAGGCACCGCGAAGTCGTGCACAGACCTTTCAGGCCGAGGGTGCAAGCAGAAATGGGCGAAGGACTTCCTAGTGGCTCGTATCCTTTCCAGGGGTTCAGGAGAAATATTGTGAGTCGCCGCCCGCTCCATCGATGTCCGTGAAAAAGGGAACATCGAAGCTTCCTTTTAAGAGCATCTCCAGGACATGAAAACACGGGGGGGTCAGGGCGCGGCGAGTTAGAGGTTGTCAGACGACCTGCCGGTGGTCGTTCGTGGGAGGCCGGTAAGTGCTCACGCTCGGACGCCGGTCAAGAGGAAAAAATACAGAAACTACTTCCAAATGCCAAGAAGGGTGGGGGAAAGAAGACGCCTACACCAAACCTCTTCCGGCACCAGAAGATTTACAAAAAGTACGATCAAGCGCACCGAGCAGAAGCCGGTAGAAAAAAAAGGGGGCGGCATCAGGGGGGGGAAACCTTTTCTGAGTCCGTTGGGACGAGGGTGGGGGGACTTAGGAAGAAAAGGAGGAAAAAGAAATGGGCACGTGCAAAAGGGGGACTCAAAGGGGCGCCCTGCTCAAGAAAAAGTCGACAAAAAAGTGCAACGATGGCATCTGGGCGCGAGCGGCCACACAGAAAAAGGGTTAACAAACAAGGCCTGTGTCCATTCTGAAAGGTGTACTGCAAACGGCAATATCTCTCAACAACAAGGGGAAAATTGAGAAGGGGGAAGTACACCAGGAACCGGGAGTTACAAGATAGTTCCATACCCCTTGGCTGAGCCTTCAAGGAAAATTCCCTCTACTGCACCCATGCTTATTTCGTCCGCAGGGCAGGGAGTGCAACGGGTTGGGGGGGGCGCGGATCGTTGGAAAACGGGGTCGCCGGCCGCCCGACAGTTCCACAAAAAATCAAAAAAAGCGGCAAAAACGTAAGGAAGGCCGAACTGTTTGGAAGAATGCTATGGCTCTTGGAGTTGCTCGTATAGGTCAAGTGTCTGTAAAGCGGGACGGACGTCGAATTTCCAGCAGATGTAGGTCGAATCCAGAAAAAAGAAAACCGCCAGTGCCAGTGAGCGGCCAGGCGTAGGGACTAATTGGGGGCAGAAACGTCTCACAAAACCTGAAGGGGGGTTAGTCACCAAGATCCAGGGTCAGTTTGTACAGCAGGTCTAACCACGGCAGGTGGAATGTGGCCGCGGATATAGAAGGGAGATCTCAGAGAAAAGGGGGAACATTGTTCATTTCGGATGGGGGCTTTGTCAGGAAGGAGTTCCTATTGCAGCTCGGGAACTCTACCAGACTGTTCGGTCTTGGACTCGATCGCCAAAAATCCCTCGCGTTTAGGCTCAAGCAAGGAAGCAGCCTCTGGGCACATCTTCCAAATGGGTCGGCCACGGCCTGAACGGGTGTAACCAATCTGCCTGGGAACAGAAAGGAGAACGACTAGCCTGCTTCCGCGAGCCCGTTCCGACAAGGCGAAAGGAT
>Ga0179593_1320974_pt1 | contig 10928 bp, 11 predicted proteins | sample CZODoug2_1_08_16_FD_185931 | JGI IMG/M metagenome (GOLD analysis project Ga0179593, IMG submission 185931) | Vadose zone soil fungal communities from Angelo Coast Range Reserve, California, USA - CZODoug2_1_08_16fungal (PacBio error correction) | ecosystem: Environmental > Terrestrial > Soil >...
ACTATGCAGAGAAAAAAGAGACCCGCAGAGACGATGTTTTAATCCCCTAGCCTCTTGAACGAAAGCATCAATAAGGGGGACGCGGCCGTCGGGCCGTCACGCGTTAAAGGGGATTACGAGGGGGGGCTTAGTTACTGCAAGCTTGATCCAAAAACGCCCGAACGCTCGTTTTGCTAACGAGGAATGACGTTTGTAACTCGGGGAAACGGGTAGCTAAAGATGACTCATTGAAGAAGCCCCGGTCAATCCTGTCCTTGTCCAGATTTCTGGTAAGGCTTCGGCAGTACGGAAATTCGGGAGGGGGGGAGAGCGAGCAGACTTTCGGTCGGGAGGGGTGGCACAGGGCTGAGGGACAACGAGCGAAGAGGACACCTGCTCAAAAAATATTGGTGGAAAGCTACACCTTTCTATCCGAAGAGGGGGAGTGGTCCGGGCGAGAAAGTAGAGTCTCCATCCTCCTCGAGAAAATTCGTGTGTTCTGACTAACACCCACCATAATGGCTGTAACACAAGGTGGGTCACGCAGAACAAGGCTCATTTGAGGTTCAATAAAAGTTACTCGTTGCAATAGGAAAACGGAGCGAGTCGGAATTCCACCGTAGCCATCAGGAAAACTAGGATGCCTGGGGGAAGACATCAAGCCTTTGAAAGAACTCACGATTCAGTCCCTCGCGAATAACCAAATAAGAAAGAGTGATTTTTTCGAGCGAACTAAAAATCCATTCCAGCATGTTTAGAAAATCAAACTGGGTACCGCTCGCACCACGCAAATGACGGGGGGGGGCAATCCGGAAGCCCAGTGGCGCGAAAGGGGATTTCCTTTCTCTATGTCAAAAGCGGTCGATCGAACTACTCGACATACATGACCTCAAGGGAAAAAGATAGAGTTTTCATTTTCCGATGCAGGGGGGGTCCGCCACGGGAACCAATAAAAAAAGCGCAAATTTCCTGCACCGCATGATCCTTTGTGGAGAGAGAAGCTTTACTACTGCAGTTCTGGAAAGGGGGATTGACGGAAGACGGGTTAGAGAAGGCATCAGGTCCGGGGGATGAAAAACCAAACCTTGGGCTACTGGAGGAGAGGGGACGTTTGGGGGGGCAAGAGTGATAAAAAGAAATATCGGGTTGATTGGGACCGGTATTGCAATAAACAAGGTCATGAACGAGAGGGTCGCGAGGCGACTTAGACGAAAAACAACCAACGGGAAAAGGTCAGAGCTGAAGAAAAAAGGTCAAATCAAGCGGGAGTGCAGACCGTCTAAAACTCTAGCGATAAGGTGTAAACTTCGTGAGGGGACGGGGGGAAAGGGGGAAAGCAGCAATTGTGCAGAAACGGTATGCCGGGGAAACATAAAGGGGTCGGGGGGGAAACTCTGTGGGGAAATACCCCAAAGAAAGATTATATAAGTATCGCTCTAAAAAAACACAACCGTAACCCTTTCCATGTAGCATTGGTCTCGCTTTAAAATCGATTTTGAACGCAGGGGGGCATTTTCCAAAACCGTGAAAAGAGAAAGAAATCGAAAAGGCGAGTGCGGCAAACGGGAACTGTCAGTTTTGGCTTCGCTCATCAATACCAGCCAGAGATCGAAAAGCTTCGCCTGGCGCGAGACCATTAGTGCAATGAGTCTCTCCAAAGGAGAATGCTGAACTAAACTTGCCGATACCTATCAGAGAGGCTCAGAGAGAAATGCTATCAAAAAAGGAATCTGAGGGGTTAGTCGCTCCATCCCAGGAAAACTTGGATGAAGGTCTTCTAGAGGATAAGAGGTCTGTACATGGCACCCGGCTGCAGGGAGATAGGAAAACGATTTGAGTATTCCTACGAAATTGTGTTGAAATGAAGACTCGCGTGCCTAATCATCTTACTAGTAACCTGAGAACCCGACAGCCCAACTCTGTAGAGAAACTCCAGTGGTTTTTGGATAAAAAACCACTCCACAAAGACTTCTCTACATCGAGCACGGGGACAGTTCGTCGCCGGACTCCTCACACCTAGAAAAAATTGAACCTTGACTTGGCAAAGGACGGAAGGCGGTATTGAGTCGAAACCGTGCAGAAGGCACCAGAGTGAACGGAAGGCGTACGAGCGCGGGAAGAGGGGGAGTTGAAAAAAGCTCGCAGAGTATTACCCTCAGCAGTGACGCACTGCGTAGGGTGGGGGGGACCGTCCCGAGAAGATGGAGCGACGTCCGAGGTGTAAGTTTCAAGGCGCAGGTGGCTAGAGCCCTTGATCAAATCCAGGAGAGCCATCTTCGGAGCCGTCGGCCGGCGGCAAGGAGGGGGAGGCACCGGGGAAATTAAATAGGGAACGGCTTTCTTTAGAGCACGGAAAAGCGGTCGTCGGGGCAAGGTATCGCGAAACCTTAGAGGAGAATGCTCCTACTTAGTGAGAACGAGAAGCAGAGTTTGATTTGTGCAAAAGAAAAATAAAAGACAAGGGCACGACACCTCTAAGGCACGCGCCATTATAACGATATAATAGGGAGTCCGGAGGACGGCGCGGGAAAAACCAAAAGTAAGATGTTCAGGACAAAGGCTTGGTGGGGGGAAAAGACTTACAGATCTTCGAAGATGAAAGGGTTTAAATCGCTGCAGGGGAAATCTTATCGAAAAGCAGCTCTCAGAGCGACATACTTCAAAAGGGGGGAAACGTCTACGGCAGCGGAGTTTAGGGAGAGGACGGATGGCAAGGTGCTCGGAATCACCCAAGAAAGGCGGCTTCATTTGAAAAAAGTCCCAATATGGGAGATATGGTCCGCGGGAGGGGTGATTGGGGGCGAAGATATAAGTAGCGCCGGTCCTCCTACAGTGAAGGGGCGACCAAGGGGTTTGCCACACCCTCCAGAGGATGAGACCTAGTTTCACTCCAGGGGGATGGCTCAAAAGTAAGAGGGCCTAAGAGGGCTAAAGATTCGCGATCGGTTCAAAGAAGGGAAAGAAAAAGCGACGAGCACAACTCCGAGGTTCTCTCTCCACACCTGGAAAGGAAGGCACACCGTTAAAAGAAGATACGATCTTTCAATAAGAAAGGCGAAACGCCCTCAGGGAGGGAAAAATCACCGAACTAAAACAGATTCGGGGATCAAAGAGGGGGGTGGAGGAAGTAAAAATGCGCAAGAAAGGATTAAGCCGCTCAAACGCTTCACCCTGATGGGGAAAATTTGTGAGGAAAGAGCCCAGGGGGTAAACTTGCGACACACGTGGGTGAAAGAAGAAAAAAGAGTAACTCATCAGTCTGTCAACCTATGCGATTTGGGCTCACGAACGCATCGAGAGTCCATACCTCGAGACAAGAACCAACAGGGGGGGAAAAAGGGGGTGTGGGTAGAAGATAACAAAGTGAAAAGAAGAGGGAGGCTTGCCGGTTAAACAACGTATGGGGCAAAGCGGGGGGTCCGAGCTCAAAAAACGGGAGAAACGGGCCCGATTCTTTTGAGGGGGGAGAAAGAGGAGGAATATATCTCCTCTCGTCGTTTCAGCAGACTAATGAGTTGAAACTGCGGGGGGGAAAACTGAGCCGAGGGGAATTGGAAGGCTGGATCTACAGAAAGGAGAGGGGAGGAAAAAAAGAGAGGAGGATGAAGACCTAATCAGACGCGCGAGTTCAAACCTTCAACGGAAATCCATTGGAAGATCAGATATGTATTCACCAAGGAAAAAAAGAACTAAGTTCGTCAAAGAATTTTTGAAGGGGGGCCGGAAATCCGCATGGTGTGTATACGTTGAAAGGATTAATAGGTAAAGGGAAAAGAAACGTACGACCGCAAAAAGAAGGAAGGTAGGATTTCTTAAACTCCCACTTCAAACCGCGCGTCATCATTTTCTCTGGAACTTATTGGAGGGTCAGAGGAAGAGTAGCGAGTCCTAACTAAAGCATCCGAGGATGAAAAAATCAAGGGAGTCGGGGGTCGTAGGGAGAAAGACCAGGGGTCCAAGGTCCCGATCGCAGGGGTAATATCATGTCCCAAGCGGATGAAGGGAAAAGAGGTTGACGCTGTGGGTGGTCTAAGTCTCTGGGGGGAAAACCGGAGGGGGAGAAACTCTGCTGTGGTTATTATTGGCAAATGCAAGCTTGGGGGTAAGGTTAGGATTGCTTAGAGGAGTTCCCGATGAGGTGAGAACTGATTAATGGAGGGAGACCGGTGCGCACACAGTCGTAATGGAGAAGAGAGAGGTGGGGGCATCTAAATAGGGCGCGGAGACCAGAAGAAAAAGAAGGAGGAACCCTATGAGAACCCGCCCAGGTCATGGGGCTGTTAAGAAAAGATGATATAAGGACCGGGGGAGGGACTTACAAGTAGTGGGTAGTCGCCTAAAACCCACGTCATGCTCAATGGGAGGGAACCTGGGGGGTTGTACGGGCCCAATCAAGGGGCTTTAGGAACTGAGTCCATGTATTATGTTCGCGAAGTGTTCCGGCAAAACTACGGAAATCGGGACTGAAAGTACGGAGGGAGGGTTGAAGAGGCTCTGGCAGAGAGAAAGTAAGAAAAAGGGAAAAAAGGAATCATACACGGAACGGCGTCATGTATTGTAAAAAGCGAAAGTCATAAACTTGGGGGTTACCACATGGGAGGGAAAAAGCATGCTGAAAAGGAGTGGGAGGGGGGGGAAAGAGCAGTAAGGGGAGTAACATCCGCCCAAAGGCTATAACCATAGTGGTCCAAAAAACATGGGGGAGTTACCTTGATAGTATTCAGGGGGGACTTGTGCAAAAAATGCTGCAACGGAAGGTCGGATAGGAGAAAGGTCTAGAACAACTTGGAGTCTACAAGAACTATAGTGAGAAAAAAATCATTCATTTTGTCCAAAAGGGGGAGGGGAAAAAAAAAACCGAGGGCAGCCTTGAAAATTTGGAAAAGGGAGACTCTGGCGACGGTATAACCAGTTCATAGGGGGTGCTATCTGCCCACGGAAACAAACCTTCAATGAAGCCCTAGGGATGTTCCAATTGGTCGGAGAAAGAATGATCAAGGGCGGGAAAACCCCTCCTACTAGGCCGAGGAAGGGTGGAAGGCGGGGCCAAGCTACTGCTCTCTGCCAATACTTCAACGAAAGGAAGGAAAGGTTCAAGAGCGGGGTCTTGCATAAAAAGGGAAGGGGGGCCTGCTGCTGGGACAGGATAGAAAAAGAAATAAGTGGGAACCTCCACTTCAGTTGTCAAGTCATGCGGTCCTTACTCCGGGAGGGGAAAGTTTGGAGGGGGGGGAAAAAGGAAGGACCGTAGCGAGAGCTAAGTCCGGGTCGAACATTTCTTTAGCTAAAGGCCATGGAAGTCAAACTCTAGGGGGGGCTAACGGGACACGTGGAGAAGGGGTAAGCCGTTCTCCAAAACGCTCTAGGGGAAAGAGGATACCGCGCCGACCGCTCTACGCAAAGGGACATAAAGGTTCAAATAAAGAGGGGGATCCATACGAGGACTTTACATCTCCGCTAGACGGCAGCAAAAAAAGGAAAAGAGGGAAAAGAAGAAACTCGAAAGAGTCAAGAAATGGTCTCGCTATTAGCCCGGCATAAAAAATGGAAAAAGAGAGAGTGGCGACATGACGAGAAGTGAGATGCCGAGAATGGAACCCGTGGTCGTGCGCAAACTAATATAGATAAAATAAGGAGAGCGGCCTTTCGGCTATCGTAGTTCGCTGGGCTCAATCAAAAAGAGAGGAGGTACAGCGACTTCCTGCATAAAACCAAGAGTCAAGGGTGAGCCGGGGGGGCTGGGGTTTGTTTTTAATAATTACTAAGAAGGGAGGAAGGTTTGCAAAGATGGTCCCGGGGAGGATGGCATAGTCAAACGGGGGGGTCGGATGCAATTGAAAGGTTTGGACTGACGGGGGACGCCCTGAAAAGAGAGATAATCTTTTGGGGGAAGAGTTCAGAAGGAAGAAGTTCCTGGGAGGGCACGAAAAAAATGGAGGAGGGAGGTGAAAGACAGGAGTCTTCTAGGATAGCTCTAACAACTATGAGTATGACTTCAGGCTCGCGTCAAATCAAAACTCAGGGCCCAGAAGTGAAACTCTACGTACTGCTAAGTGACAAAAAAAAAAGAGGAATACAGGGGCCCCGCATCCCAATTTCAAAGAGGGGTGGGGCAGTCATAACAAAAAGGGTGTGCGACAATTCCCTGGGCTGGAACTCAAATCCAAAGGAAAAGGAAGGAGTATGGGAGTACTAACAAAAAAGAATCAACATTCGGGTTGTTCAGGCAAGTTGTGGACTTTAATGGCGAGCTCCAATGCCAGAAGGATCCGCAGGGAAACGGGCTAAAAGGGGGAAGGTTCAGAAGAGCGATATAGATACTAGAACGGGTAAGCCCATCTTACAGAACTGGTTTGCGGGGGAGTACAGAGATTGGGAGGGTGAAGGCTTCTAAAGAAGGAAAAACGCTGAGGGGCAGCTCGAAAACTTGTAGGCTTATGGAGGGGGGGGAAGGGGTGATCCAATTAAGGGCGTTGTTCAAAATGAAGGAGAGCTGATATTAAATTACCAAGAATTTTCCAGCGGTGCTGGGAGGAAATTCGGGACGTCTAAGGGGAAGGGCCGAGTGGTGTATTATACGGTCCTCTAGGGGCATAAAGGAAGAGTAACCTGAGGCATGAAGAAAAAGGCCCTAAAGGGGGAAAGGGAGGTATTAAACGCAGTACAACCCCCCGGAATACATGAGCAAACAATCAGACGGCAATTGAAAAGTGGAAGTTAAAAGTCAGGCAATCCACGCCAACACGAAGGTCGGAGCATATCCAGGGAAGTTTAGGCCCAACTGGAGGGGAGCTGGAAGTCTGAAAATGTGAAAAAGGAACTGGGGTTGTTCCCTCAAAGGGCAAGCGGAAAGGGCGAAATAACGATAAAAAAGATGTTTCGTGATTATCAGAGCAGTAGCGGAAAACCACCACCCGCGGGTAGGTAGTAGAGGTGGACTGCAGACTTCAAAATGCAATCCTGAAATGAACAGAAGGGAGTGAAGCTGGGTCCCAAAAAGATCCGCCCCGCTCAAAGCAGACCATAGAAGGGGAGGAACAGAGGAAGAGAAACTGTAAGAAAAGGCGGTCTAAAATTTCGTTCCGTGCACCCAGCTCAAATGCGTCTCATAGGAGCTCAACACCCACCCTGAGGGAGAAAAACTAAAGGGAAGGGGAGCAGAGAAACAAAGGAGACGGCAGGGTGGGGGGGTCCAATCAAAAATCTGACAGAAACAAGCAAGGGTCTACACTGGTCAATCAATCTACAGAAGAATATGGTAGAACTAGTTGCTGGAGAGGGAGGGATGGTAAGGACGCGAGGGTCAACCCTTGATTCAACTACGGTGGTTCAAAGTCCAGGAAGATGACGAATACGGCATACTATGCCGCGTCCGGGTAAGGCTGGAGTGGGGGAGAAGCTAGAGCGCCATAGGCCACGGAACCATAAAAGACCTGAGGAACGGGATAACTCTAAGAGGTATTCTGGGGTCAACCATTTAGGCTGGAGCTGGACAAAGCGCAAAAAAAAAAGAAGCAAGAAAATTGCGCACAGGAAAACGCCAATTTTGTTGCCAAAAAGATCTACGGCCTGCTTGTGTTTTAGTTGTCACGGGAAAGGAAAGGAATTCCGTATTCTGTCGGCAGTCTCGGGGGGGGTGAGGAAGACAGGACAGATAAACTCCAGGGGGAAAGGAGGGATAGTAGATAGGGGACTAAACAGAACTTAACTCTAAAAAGAATTATAGCTTATTCTCAGGACCTCGAACGCCGGGAACAGCAAAGGAAGAAAAGGAAATTCGCAATGATAAGGGAAGGATTAGAAAGCCGGACGATTCCCACGCGAATACTGAAAATCGCACTACCAAAGCAGATTAATTTTCTAAGAAGGGGGAGAAAAAATTAGCTGAAGTGGACTCGCAGCCACGATGACAACCTGGGGGGAAGAAAAAGAGAGAAGTGCGAAGACGCCCAGTGGGGGCACTCGCAGGTAAGCTTTCTATGGGAATTCTTAACTCTAAAGCGACAAATATATCAGTCACGCTCCAGGAAGAATACACGATCACAACGCTTCATTTGCCTAATGGCGAAAGGCCTCTGGCAAGCTCCTGGCACGAACCCGATGTTGCAAAGAGGGTGCGGGGGGGCACTACTCAGCATTGAGGCCCTGTATTTACAGGAAGGTATCAAGCGTAAGCTGCAGTTGATTACTGGAAGAAAAGTCGGGGTCGAACCCCTTTTGTGATTAGAAAAAGTCAGAAGAAAAATTATTTTCTTCATTTCGTAACCATGGTGATTATAGCAGATGATTTTTGGTGCCGTTTCAGAAGAAGAGGTAAAACCTTGCGCTCATCCCAGAGGAAATTGAACTCAGCGCCGGAGGCTATTAGAAAAACAAAAGAGGAGAGGAGATCAGGGCATATCAGGCGCGCGAGGGGTCAGGGGAAAGCTCCTGGATGAGTGAGAAAGTACTTAACCAGTCGAATAAAGAAAAGGACCACCACTAGAATCAGTAGGAAAAAATTGAAGAGGAACATCAAATTGTGCGGGACTTGGGGAGGAATTCCTGACCCGGACTGTGGGGCGTGGAAAGAACCGTCATAACGAGGATTGGGTCGAAAACGACCAGCACACGCACAGCAGTTTGTGGGGGAAAGGCACAGCGCGTGCCCTCGTGTATGGACGGGGAGAGGAGGAGGCGGAAATTCCCCCAGGAAATCCGCATCGGTCTGAAAGGATGGGCGATAGTTCCTGTACGTGAGCGGTAGGCGAAGAACGAACCGGGGTACAGGGGGAGACCCGCCACATAAGCGCGCGCAAGTTCTCCAAGGGGAGGAATTTGCTGCTAAACAGCGCTTAGGAGAGGAAAGAACCTTAATCTAATGGAGGATTACGGATTGAAGATTAGGGGGGAAGCGGAAGAGGAGCGGGATGAGTAAAGGCTGGAGACCAAGTTCCGGCACCGGGGAAAGGGAACAACTCAGGGGGGGGGAACCCGAGGGAGGCGTCGAAATGACGGAATTTTAGGGAAGGGAGCGCGTGCTCAGGAATACGCTTAGGAGTAAGTAAAAACAGATGAAAGGGAAGAGAAAACCTAGAAATCAAATCATTAGTATCTCAGAAAAGCAACATACACAGAAGGGAGGACCTCTCAGGAGAATGGAATATGCAACTGACTTTCGGTCAACTCCAAAACAGATAAGATAGGTACAGTGATCCTTTTGCCGTGCCATGGGGAAAGGAGTTTTCTAACAACCGCAGCATTTGATTCTTTTAGCGCCGTGTGATCATACGTCCTTACCAGAATAGACCGGTAGAAGGAGAGACGAACCAAAGAGTGGTCTTGACGCAGGGGCTGGGATAAGAGCGGCCCCCAATCCGACGGACCGAGGAATCGATGGGGTCCGCCATGTCCTGGAAAGGGGGACTGAAACCTTTGAACGGAACACTTTCGTCATATTAGATGGTTCTGCTCGCAGGCCGTTAGACTCAAAGCAAGCAAGTTCTACCATAGAGCGGTCGGCTGAACGCGGAAACCGGTAAGTTCGTTGGTTCAACGATTGGGAGGTGAGGGCTCCTTGCAAAAAAAGGTCTGAGTAATTCCGAGGGAGAAGTGCATAGTAGGAGAGCAGAAAAAAAAAACGGGGGGAGAAGTCTACTGCAGTGCTATACCACTAGGAAGTTGGGGGGGGGGGGGGGAAAGAAGCCCTATGCATATGGACCAGACAAGGGACGCCCACACTTAACGGAGCGGGGGGGCGAACAGCTCTTTCTCCTCTTGTTCAGTCGGGGAGGGGTATTAAACTATGGCCAAGGAAGATGAGTTTCACACTGAACGCACTTTTTCTCGCAAGCGGCCTGGGGGTGGAGGTAACTGGTCCAAACACCGGGGGGGACGACGTGAGCCGAATTCTTTTCGGAAAAAATATACTCTTAGCGGCGGGGTCAAAAGGGAACGATGCAAAGTCGGAGCAAAAGGATCAATTTTTACGAGACGACACGGGGGGGAGAAGGGAGGGGTAAAAATAAAGGACGGTATTTGCCCTTTCTGTGCAAAAGTCGCTACAAAAGACCATTGACGGAAAACTTTAAACGGGGGGAAGAAAGATAAGACATTGGAGGATCTGCACTTCCGCAAGAGGGGGGGAGTGGGGGGAAAGGGGGGACGGAAGCGAAGAAGGAAGGAAGCAAGTTAACGAAGAAGTTTGCTCCGGCAGGGGGTGCTACCCTCCCCACGGCGGGCTCTTATAGGGGGGGGACGGCGAATTTTACAAAAGACGTGACTCACCCGCAGAGAGAGAGATAGGAGGAGGAAAAAGGGGAAAGCAAGCAAAATGAAGGAAACCTCCTCGCCTCCGGGTACGAAAGTCACCACAAGATTAGGGAAGTGGTCAAATCCAAAATAGTTCTTAATCTCCGCGAAGAGGCCTCAAAAAAAGGGGAGAGGGGGACAAGAAAAAGAAACTAACTACATATGGAAGGGGGAGACCCTTTTTCGAACGTAAGTAGGGCAAGAAAACGCTACCACCTGAAGGCGGTGACTAAAGAAAAGAAAAGGGGTTGCGCGCGAGGGAAGGGGAAAGGGGGAGGGGGGGGACTAGGAAGGGCCCCGGGACTGCGCGCCTACGACATTAGGATAAAGAAAGTCTCCAAGGGGGAGTTATTAAGAAGAGGAGGGGATGTAAAAGATTAAGAGGAAACGCAAGGGAAGCATGCACAAAAGGCACATTTGGGGCGGGCAAGGGGGCTGTCGTAGAATACTCTTGGGAAGCTATCATCGGGGGGGGGACACGGGAAGGAATCCGCTCCCGCGTGTTAAGGAGGGGGAAGAAAAGTCGCGACAAAAAGCTAGGCAGCAGAAAATCTTTCGAAATTGAGAAAAGGGGGTTCAATAGCGGGCCTAGGGGGAGCAAACCCTGGGGTTCAAAGACAGCCGTAGAGCTTTGACCGAAAAGGGCTTAAAGGGATAGG
>Ga0179593_1400715_pt1 | contig 10928 bp, 10 predicted proteins | sample CZODoug2_1_08_16_FD_185931 | JGI IMG/M metagenome (GOLD analysis project Ga0179593, IMG submission 185931) | Vadose zone soil fungal communities from Angelo Coast Range Reserve, California, USA - CZODoug2_1_08_16fungal (PacBio error correction) | ecosystem: Environmental > Terrestrial > Soil >...
ATTTCGCAGGCCTTCTATCCGGAAGGCCATCCGAGAGGGGAATGGGGACTCGTCAACGAAAGAAAAGGCCGAAACTCACTTGGGAACGCTGGTGACAAAATCAACCGGCCCAGACAGAGAGGAGGGGGGGTTGAGTTAATCCGGATCCTGCACGATATTTGGAACTTTGCTAAACTTTTTGATTAACTCAGACTTAGGGTTGGGCGGAAAGGTGGGGGTTAATGTGTTCTCAATTCCGCGCAGGACCCATAAAGTCTATTTTAAGGCCTGCCCAAGGGTTATTGCCGGAGGGAAAGGAGGTCAATTTGGAACGAGGCGGAGGCGGGGACAGAGTCCCAAGCGATACTTGAGGAGGAGAGGAAGTATCCTGGCTGGGCAAAGCCCGACAGCGATAATTGACTGATGGGCGGGGGGATCTATGGCGAGAAGACATTAGAGGAAAACTGTCCTGCTGAAAGGGAAGCAGGGCCGTGACTATTGAGGGCTGAGGGGCCGTTGCCGGTGCAATGAGAGGCCCTCCAGGATACGAATGCAGGAAGGAATCTGGGAATTCGTTCGAAGAGGCCGCAGGAGGGAAAGAAGGAAGCCTGGGGGGGAAATGGACACACAGCGTTCATACCAAACTTCTCAATCTTTCGTCAGGGGAACCGAAATAATCGGGAGGTCGGCAAAAATGACAATGAATTCTCGTGGGTTGGGAGTAAAGACCGGCCATTTCCTGCTTTCGTTCGATTCGAAGGGGAAACAGCGGGGGTCCGGGGCCCCGAAAGAGCCGCAAGAGATAGATGAAAGGAATTCGCTTGTGGGCTGAGGTGTGGGTAAACAGGAAAAACAAAAGCGGAAGGGGGAATCGATGAAAGCGCTCTATTGCGGTGGGGGAATCATGATGGGTGGCACAAAGAAAAGTAACTGGCCGCAGGACTCGAGAGAATCAAACCTCAGCATTATAAGCTGGGGAAGGGAAACGCATAAGGGAACGGAAGGAGAATGAAGGAAGCGCCGTCAACAAGTTTTTTCCGGGGGAAGGTTGGTTGTAATCGTCCGACATCGATTAAGCACGAAACTGGAACTTGGTTGAAGAAGATTTGGAGGGGGGTCCTTGGGCGAACTGTTGAAACTAATTATTCATTTACAAGAGTCATCCAAGAGAAAGAAAGGAGGGTGCCCCAGCGAGAGATGGCACACAGAGATGAATTAAGGGAACGACTTCGGTGAGGAAAGACGGGCCTTGTAGCAGGCGCCCGAATAGGTCTGGGGATTCTATTTCAAAGATGAACGCCCATGACAGGAGAAAGGTCGCGGCGGCCTGCGGAGCCGGATTTGTCTGGAGGACGCGGAATAGACGGAAATGGAGGATTATGAATTATCGGGGGGCGTTTTCTAAGGGGCAGAAGCTGGGGAGACCGGAGGTAGTCTATAAAAAAAACCACCCCAAAGGTTTGTTCGCGGGGAATGTCGAAAAAAAAAAACTGGCAGAGCGAAGGGTCGTGAAACAAAAGGCGTAGAGGTACAAAAAAAGGGTGGAAGAAAACCGGGGGATTAAACTGGAAAAAAGGGCCGTAATGAGGTTGCCCTACGCGTGGGGGAGGGGAAATCTGCGATCGCCGCAGATGAATTCGTGTTGGGAATCACGATCAAAAGCACACGACCGCTCGGGAAGATTGATTCGAAAAAGGATGCGACTTGGGCAGGCCACTTAGAAAGAGAGGGTCTTTCGTGCTCAAACCAAAGAAAAAGGCAAGCGAGGGAGAAAATCCGCGTCTCGGAAATCTTTTTTTCTGGTCAAAGATAAAGGATGGTTTGCCACGAAAGGGTTCCGAGAGAGGGTCGGAAAGGCTGGAAAGCACAAAAGAGGCGGCCCGGGGCGATAAGGGGAAAACGCCGGGGCGAAGCGGAGAATAAAACTGAGGCCGAAGTCAATACCCAAAATAGCATGGACTCGAAAGTTGGGGTCACGGTTGCGTGGACGGGGCACAACCTTCCAAAAACGGAAGGACGACAAGGTTTAAGGGAAAGAGGAGAGTAATTGGAGGGGTACCGATGGTCATCACAGATATTGGTTCGAATGGAATCGCGTAAGAGGGAGTGTCTGGCGCAGAAAAAAAAACTAAGCGGGTTTAAAAGTGAGGAATGGAAAAAAAATGGGTGGTCAAAAAGATGTACCGGCCTGAAAAGAGAACCTTTGGATGGGGAGATGTTTAAGATCAGCTCTCAAAACAACGTGATTATTAGAAAAAGAGGGGATCAAGAAAAATAATGAACCTCCAAGGCTCATGACGTTCCTGGGATCAGAGGGGGGCAACACAAATGGATGGTGGTTTCCAAGAATCCATTGAAAAAACTGAGCAGCTTCGCGCAGTCGACCGGAATGAACGCGAGGAAAAGAAAAAAAAAAAAGGCCTACTAGGGGACCGCAAAAGAAACATTACCAGGTGTCAAGCATCATTAACCTAGGGGAAGAGGGCCGATCAGTCATTGTTGGGGGTTAAGAAATCAAAAGTGATCAAAGGGGAGAGAAAGGGGGTTTAAATAGCTATTGGGGGATGGGGGGGGGAGTTTCGGAATGCAGGGATACAAAGGTCGAACTTCGGCGGAGTTTTAGGCATCGCCCCAGTAGGAAGAAGGGGAAGAAATATTCCCCAAGACGAGAGAAGGGGAAAACTGGGGAGTCGAAACGATCGTGCCCTCAAGGTACGGCAGAACAAAGAGGACGCATTTTGGGAATCGCCAAAGCATCTCTCTTTCAAAATGAGGCAAGAAAAACGGTATCCCTAAGCTATTCTGACCCGCATGGGACGGTGAAAAAAGAGGTCGGCTCTAAGAAGTTAAAAAAAAAAGCGGTTCAGGACTAGACGTTCATTCGGGAGGGTTGCTTGGAGTCACGAAAAATCCAAGATGAGGTCATCTTCCGCTTTCTTCGCCCCACGTAGGCCATATCCGTAAAAAGAGGTGGCAGGGTTAAACTTGGATAAACATTTGAAAGAGGTTAATCAAGATGTTCGAAAAAAACCGCAGGACAGTTTTTGCCTCGGGGGAATACTTTGCTTCATCGAAACAGTAAGAAGAGTAGCGACCGCGCAAAGTCAGTAAGCGTCGGCCAATAAGTAATAATACAAATAAGTAGTATAGCTTACTCCCTTCTTCAGGCTCACGGTTGTTCAGGATGCCGAGATGGGACACTGGCGGCTTTCAAAATATGCGATCCAAAAACCGTTAAGAAAGGGGACAGAAGGATGGCGCAGAAAATGCACTTCCGGGAAAAGGGGGGCAACAAGCAGTGACAATCCCACGGGATGTCCAGCCAGGGAGGAAAAAAGTTTTTACCTAGGTCGGCTCTGGGTATTAACATCTTGGAACTAATAAGACCTGCTTCAAATCCGAAAAGGGGAAAGTTGAGGGACATCGTCCCTCCGTAAAGGGACCCTTCTGCGAATATGTCAAGGTAATTCATCCAAACGGAATCTGAGGAACTGACTGTTTAATAAAAAACGCCTGAAAGAGGAGTGTGGCAGGAGTCCTGATATTCGAACTCTGTGGGACGATCGAGACTTGGGGGTCGATGGGTTAAAAGCGCATTATCCCTACGCAATAATAGATAGCTTTTAGGGATGAGGAAAGACAAAAAAGAACTGGGAAGTTAACCCCATAAACGAAGAAACACATTAAAAAGTGCTGTCAACTATTGAGAAAGGGGTCCATCGGATGGGCTCGGTTGGACACGCGTTGAGGACTGTAAAAAACTTTTCTCGGAATTCCCAACAAGGATGACAGGGGGGAGGGGGAGGATCGACCTCGATGTTTCATCGCGGAACGGGCGCAGAGGGAGCAGTGAACTAACAAGTAAATTCGCAGCTTGAGGGAGGAAAACTGGACTGCATGGAGGAAGGAAGGCGAGAAGAAAGGATTGAAGGAGATTTATCGGATCCCGTTGGGCAAAATAGGACACGGGGAAGACAAACTGCCTAATCCCTAGGGACGAAGGAGTATTCCAAATGAGACTAATATCGGGGTAATGTCGAGAGAGACCAAGACCTGCATAAACTGGAAAGGCGTCAACCGTAAGAATAAAAGCGTGGGAATAAGCCAGATCGAGGCAGCGACGAAAGATCGAACGAAAAGCCTGGGACGGGATCAGAAAAGGGCCGATGCGGAATCACCGGACGGCTCTCAAAAAAAGAACATAGGCTACTGGTGATAAGCGCGGAATGGAGAAACAAATTATCAAATAAAAATCGAGCTCACAAGTATGGGAATAGAGATGACACGTCGGCCCGTTGCGGGAAAGTAAGCGGCCTGATTGGGGGAAAAGGGGGTGCAAAAAGGTCTCAAAAAAACAGTAGATTTTTCTTCATTACTGGCTTCGGAAAGGAGTATTTGCAGGAGGCCATCAGTGATCGCGCAAAGGGGGGGGGGGGGAGCTCAGGGACCTGCGAATTAAAGAGCTAACAAAATAAGTAGATGAAAGAAAGTAGATTCGAGAGGAAACCTCATTCTTCTGGGCTCATCCCTGCTGAGAGGAAAGATGAGACGTCAAACCTAAGCCCTTAAGGGGAAAAAGGAACAAATCACAAACCAAAGGGAAGGGGCGGTGACGTTTTTTAGTCCAAAAGAACGGGAAAAGTCAAAGTCCGGCCTTAGCTTCATAAACGGGGCCGACGTGTCATTGCAAATCCGTCTTATGAGAAGAGGGTGGTTGTGCAGAGGGGTTGAGTATTCAAAAAAAAAGAGCGCTGGAGATTCTTTCCGCGCGAAGGGGCAGGGGGAGTGAAAGAGCCGGGGAAAGGTCCGATCACCTTAATGGCCAGTTGAAGCGGAAGGTGTCGGTAGAAATCCAGAGAGCGGTTTTGGGGGGAAAAACGCACGCGAAAGCGAGAAGGGGGGAAAAAGTGTGAGAATACGGTCGATGGAGAGATCTAAAATTAACGGGAACAAAATGCTTGCAAAAGGGAGGCCAAGGTAACGAGATTTAGAATTTGCGGCATTTGACACGATCCAGCCGAACTGGCTAAACGAAGAGAGGCGGTCTCCATCGGGGGGGAAAACCTCTCCGGAGACGAAAGGGAGGAAGTGGTCAGCTGTCACCGCAAATGCTCCGTGGTTCAACCGCTAGAGAGGTCTATACCCGAAGGACAATGAATTCGCGGTTGGGGGATCCACAAAACTTGGTTCGACGACGGGGTGCACCCCTATCCCATTCAGGAGGATCCAGATATCGAGGACAATCAGGGTTAACAAAATTGGTCGATGGGGGAAGACATTCCATGCGCGACTGAAAAAACGGAGCCAAAGTACTATTGCCCCTGGGCTTAGGAAGCAGGAGTGCACATATACGCTGATGGCGCAATGGCAAATATGAGAAGACCCACCCGATCGATGATCGGCTCCTACAGGACAGGGGGGGGGGGTGGTTTTGGTCGTGGGCCAACGTACGTTCAAGCGCGTCCGCATCGGCTCATTGTGAAGGAGGCCTTATTGAACATCGAATAAGGGGGGGCACTACAGGGATGACGGCGAACGTACATCGGAATGTCATTCTCTGGTGGAGCTCCGAGTTCCACTCGTGTATACAATAGACCGAGGGCAAACAAGCTGAGAGAAGGGCTGGCAGACTGTCTTGAAAAGATTGTCCAAAATGAGGGGGGCGGCCACAGCGAAGGGACCGGGGCGGCCCAGGAGCCGGAAAGGGAAGGTTAGGGAGCTTCTCAACGACCCAAGGTAAGAAAACGAGAGCGTTCGCCGAAAAACGCCTGACAAGGATTGTCGATTCCGCGTAGGGCTGAGTAGTGTATTATGAATATCGGGGGGTCCGGCAGAACGGGGAGTCTGGGCGGGTTAGCTCATCGGCCACTTGATGTAAATTAAGAAACAAGTAAAGGCGAGGCAAAAACCGTCGAGTTATTAAAACCTCGATAGGCTTAGAAAAACGAGGGTAAAAAGGTCATCCAGAGGCCAAATGTGAAAGGAGATAAAACTGTGCAGACGGGAAAAGAAGATTGCCGCAAACTGGAAAACGAGCCGGGTGGGACGACCGATCACGACCGAAGACGTTCTCTATTTGATGCGCAAGGAGGCTCATTCTGAACGTCGGCTTGTCAAAGCTTTCCAAGGGCAGATAGAATATCTTTCTGGGACCGCCTTAAAGCAAACTAGATTGCGGCAATCAAAAGACCGGACTCTTTTGGGAGAAAGGGGGGAATACAGAAATGGGAAAGGGTGTAGGGAAACCTAGAAAAAAGAAAACTGGTCTTGGAAAGGTGACGTCTAAGGAAGGCGGCCGCGGGAATTATGAAACCGCGTAAAAAGCGAACCAAGGCTCCGAAGCGCAGAATAACCACATAATCTTGGAAAACCAACGACTTTAGGAGAAAGTGAACACGTTGGGGTTGTTGGGTGTCACAAACGAAAAAGGCCTTCCCGGCCGCGCTTCCAAGGTGGTGGTATTGATGGTCAGCCAGGGGTGGTGGAGGGGGGCTAGTTTAAAACCGAGTCCCGTTATATGGTGTCGTTAATATTTCCCAAAAAAGGGGGTAAGAGGAGAAAGAGGCTAGCGGTTTCAAGGTGATTCACCCTCAAGGTGGTTGGGGACCCAGAGAAGAAATGACCACCGGCAACTGGGATTACATGAGATGTAGGGCTCTATCCTCGGGGAATAACAGAAGAGAGAAAAACATCAAGGTTAAGTTGCTCGGTAGGGGCCGACCGCTGGGTGCAACACACAGGTTGGTTCCATTGGGGGGACAGTGAAAAAATAGCCTTATCAGAATGACGCGAGGGACGAAGCGACCTGGGATAAACCCTCAGTAAAAAGAACAGAAGGAAGCATTGAAAAGAAGTCAGTAACGCGGAAGGCAGTAGTTTTTGGATGGGTGGGGCCTACACGCCACCGTGATGTTTCCGCAAGGTTTTGTTAATAGAGGGGGATTAGTTTCGATGAGCGTGGGAGGGGCGTCGACACATAGCCGCGGGGTTTTCCCTCATCAGAGCCGACCGAGAGAGTTAAGATCATCCGTCACGCAAAGGTAAAATCGACGGTGAGGACCCCGATCGGGCAGAAGGGCTGTAGTGAAAAATCTGGGGGGACCGAGACGAGGATTTGGATCAAAGGGGCCTCAAGATCTGCTCCGGATCAGATTACGGCCGTGGAACGCATTGATTAGCCGATATCTGCTCAGACTCGAAGCGTAGCCTCATTGTCAGCAAGCGGCTTCGTGAGGGGCTCTTGGCTTGGCACTGCATCGCCGCTGCGGCGAAATTATCCGAAAGGTGAGGGGGGGGGGCGAAAAAAAAAAAAAATCAAGGGAGGGCATATAAGATACTATTTTGTGGTTAAGGAGGTTAAGAAACCGTGGAATTGGGGGAATCCCGATAGATTCGAATCCCTCCGAGACCACAGTGGAGAAGGTCAGCGATGACAAAATCAAGGTCATTAGAAAAACCCACATTCCGACAAAGGAGATAGAACTCACGATATTCAGAAACACCAGTAGTCGAGCTTGAGCCGGAAAGAGTAGCGAAAAAAAATGTCAGAAACATCTATACACCTGGAGGGCGAGGGGGATCTTGGCGGGATCAAGCCCTTACGATTCGGGCGACGTATGAGCGTCCATGTCGCTCAACTCAGTCATGGTCGCACTGTAATGAGGCCAAAGTGTAAGATGTGTGCACAGCAGGACTTATTAACTAGGTGAAAGAGGTGGCGGACACAGCAGCAACGAGACCTAATGCCCTTGTCTGGACATAAACAAACTTCATCAAAGTGCGGGGGGTCCAAATTACATCCCAAGCCGGAAAAAAAAAAATGAAGACCGCAGGGACCAATGCTGAAGAATTAGGAGGCATCTTCAGCAGGGGGAGGGCTCCGAGTGGCTTATGGGGGGGTCTTGCAAATTGCGGAAATAGGGTTTTCACAAGATACTGCAAAGCCTGATAATCTGATCTGTGCTTACAACCTGCACTTCGAAGGGACTCCCCATCAAAGAAAAACCCCTGATAGGGGGGATGCGTATCATCTGATCCTGATGTCCTCGGAATTGGATACTGTGCATAAAAGGGTTTGGACCTTCTCACGAAGCAATACGCGAGAACAAAAACCGGTTGGAAGTGGTATTGACAGTGGAAGCGAGGGGAAAACAAGGACCGCCCTTTTATGTGCTCCGGTATAATCCACTGGGGTCGAACAACTGACTGTATCCGTGATTCCGGCCGAGGAGAAACCTCCGTCATTACATCATACGGATCAGGGGATCAGGGGGTTCAAACAAAGAAAAACGCCGAAGCAAGAAACTGAGTTACCCAGGGGTAAAAAAAGGGCGGGAATGTCCGATCTCGCCACGTACAGGCAGATCCTTCAAGTCGGAAATAAACTCGCTTTCTTCCGAGGGGACAAAGCCAGATAGCTCAAGGGGGGCGAGGCCCCAAGAAAATCAGAAAAAGAAATGAGGGGAGCAAGGAAAATGACGGAGTCGAATTCCCTCTCTCCGCAAAAGGAGGGAAGGGACGCCGCTAGGGTGAGAAGCGCGGCAAGTTCGAAAAATGGATCACTTCAAAAATCCAAAAACGCACAATATCTATACGGATTAGGGCGGATGACATTCGAAGGCGGTTGACTTGCCCAGTTATTACTCCCAAACTCTTACCTCCGGGGACGACCATCGGCCAAAAAGGGGAAACTGAAAATAGGGTGTGTCGAAGAAGGGAGGCCAAAAGCTACAGAGGAAAAAGCGGATCGAGGATGCAATTCCTCCATATCTCAGAGGAACCCAACAATATATATCGGAGAATCGAAGGGAGTTGACAAGGGCCTCTGACTGGAGCGTGAAACATGTCCGGGCAGTCACAGGCCTGTTTCAAGGAACACAAGAACCGCGACTGTCATAATGCTCGTGTGTACAATCCTGGGAAACAAATCCGGCTCAGGAGGGAATACGAAAAGGGGAATACGTTGGTGCATCAAGCTATATAAGGGAAGGGGGGGTGGCAGACGAGGGGGGGGAAGGATCGCCATTTGGGTTCGAAAAGGCAAAGTCACCATTCTTCTAGGGTAAGCGAGGGGTCGTAAAAAGTAGATCAAGGGGAATGGGGACTGAACGGCCAGATTTCAGATGTCAAGGAAGGGAATCGTGGAGTCGCGCGCAAGATCTTTTGCCACGCGAGGACCACGCCGCCGAAAAGGAGACTCTTGCTTCATGTCGCATGCCAAAGAGATCCAGCGTCTGCGCAAGGAAGATCCAAGCCGGCGGGATGGCGCGCCGGTACGTTACAGTGAAGTTTGCCGTATCCCTACTAGGGGACTTGCGCAAAGAATGGAGGCGTTACTCATTACTTCAAAGGGTACAGGAGATAAAACCGTGACGATAGACGAGAGGGGATCAAAATACCTGACGAATCTGGGGAGAACAAACTCGGAGGGACCGCAGCTTTAAACAAGAGATTGATAAATTAAAGTAATTCGAGGTTGGGGGGAAATGACAACCCATTTCCTATTAGAGGGAGGGCAAACACGTGGTCCGGGGCCCAACAGGGCCTATGATTAGAAAGAGAGAGTGCGACAAGACAGCAAGTCTTAAAGGGATGGGGGAAGACGACAGTGAGACCGAGTCGTCCAGCTCGGAAAAGAAAAGCAGCGAGGTTTCCGAAGGGTATTTATGGATGGTGGGTGGGAGAAATAAGAAATGGCAAGAAGCTAATGCCAAAACGGAGAGCATCCTAAAGAGTACCGAAAGAATAAAGGGAGGGCTTTCAGTCCGCCTTAAAAAAGGGGAAAAAATCCACAGAGGGGGCTTCATTTGGAAAGACGGGATTGAGGCGAAGGGGGGAAGAGAACGCAAGGACTTGTGAGACAGATCAAACGAGGTTGATGTATGGATGATGCTGGGAGCCCTGCTTAAGAAAGAGGGGTCATAAGGGGGAAAACTTGCACATCTTATCTCCTGGAGTGCACAAGTACAGAGTCGTGCTTGGCAGGGACCGTCAGAGAGCGGCGAACATCACAGAGAAAGCGTGACTTGTATTGAACGGACCCTCAAGATGCACGAAGCCCGTGTATCGCTAGCGGGGGTCCACATCAGCAGAAAGATCTAAAAATTCCGCTCCTCTCTTCTTTGTATTAGCGGCAGACGAACAGAAGGCTTGTAGGGACCGTGGAGGTATCGCTCATCGACGATTGAATCGCTTGCTTATGAAGGAGGCGGGAAGCCGTAGGATTCAACCTTCTATATTCAACGGTGGCAAAAACCACGCTTCATCCACTCAACCAAAGAAAATGAGGACGGGTATGAAAACGCTGGGAAAAACTGGGACAGATAGGCCGCCGCAATAAACCGTTGGGGGGGTCCCGGCAACACCGACAACGTGCAAAAAAAAACTCAAAAGATTGAGGACACAGATCGGTAATTGCAGCTATCGTGCGGATGGAACACGCCGACATAGTGTATTAGGGGGCCCGTAATGCAAGCTTGTAAATCGCGTTATCGCAACGGATAGGAACGAGGAGGGCAGTTCAAATCACCTGGGAAGATTCGGATCACAGACAACGGGCGTGTAGGGGGTCCTGACGAAAGCGTAAGTCGGACCTCCTGGAGGAAACCTGGGGAATTATCAAAAAGGGGGCAGACGCGTTCGAAGCGACAATCTGACCTCTAACTAGAGAAAAAGCAGCTTGAAAAAACAAAGGCTGTCGCGAATGGTCCACTGTGTGTGGTAGTTGTGCAACACACTTACCTCGCTTCAAAGTCTTTTGACTTGGGTGCAAGGCACCCTCGTAGGGGGGAGACCGACGGAGGGGGCATCCCGAGCTAACGTTATAGGTGGTGAGGTCGCGCGGGATTCCAAAGTAAGGCTAAGCGGGGAATGGGTAGGCAAAAAGCATTGGGTGGGGCCCCGGGAAGGAAACTGAACCTAACATAGGGGATGTTTAACATGGCGAGGGT
>Ga0179593_1494403_pt1 | contig 10928 bp, 10 predicted proteins | sample CZODoug2_1_08_16_FD_185931 | JGI IMG/M metagenome (GOLD analysis project Ga0179593, IMG submission 185931) | Vadose zone soil fungal communities from Angelo Coast Range Reserve, California, USA - CZODoug2_1_08_16fungal (PacBio error correction) | ecosystem: Environmental > Terrestrial > Soil >...
AAGGGACTGGAGTTGAGGGGGAAGATCATTGTTATCACAGCAAATCACCTGTAATCAAGTGCAAGAAAAAGAGGCAACTCAGCGACGATGCTGGGAGGCAAAAAAAGAATAAGGAGAGATCTGCAGGGGGGGGAACAGGAAAAACGACGAAGGGGAGAAAGCAAAACTAATTACGGAAAAAAAACGGGTCGTTAAGATGAGGATCGGGAGCCCGCTCACTTGTTTGGCCACCTAAGGGCAAGAGAGCACGAGAAATGTGGTACCGGTCAAGGTAGAGCAATCGCTCATAATAAAGGACAAGCAGAAGGGTCGAAAAAAACCAAAAACCATTCGCTTAATTGGGGTCCGTTGTTACACGAGAGAAGAAAAAAAAGGGACAGTCCTTGTCTCCCAATGGCAGGGACGGGGGGGGAAAGAATTTGGGGGAGGGGGGAAAACGAGAGGAAGGGGGCTTAATGCCATTGGTGGTTGGGAAAACAGAAATTGCCAAAAAAAAAACAAAAAGCCAAGATTCAGTCAAAGTACGAACGGGGCGGTTGACGGTTGATCCCAAGGCAAGCGGAATCTGGATAAAAACAAGGAGTTTCGCGGGGCAGGAAAAGGAAATGAGGAGCGTGGGACATAGGGAAAGAGGCGAAGGGAGGGTCCCGAAAAACCGTTTGGAAGACGGGAGGCGGATGGGGAAAAAGCCGCCTGATTTCAAAAGGCGGGGGGAACGGGGAGAAAACGAAAGGAAGGGGAGAAACAGGCACCACTTGATCTAAACCAAACAGAGGAGGAGGAATCGGGAGCGGCCTGGCTAACGTCAGGGGAGCGTAGTGCTCGGAGGGCCAGCGGAAGTCAAAGGGCCCGTCTAGATTTCGCTAACTATCCTGTCTTCGGTCAAAGATCAGATAGGAATGGCTTATGATCGGGAAAGGTAGGGCAAAAAATCTGGTGACCACCCGAGAGTAGGTCAGCCGTCGAAAAAGATAGGGAAACTACTACACAGAAGCCGGACAAACGCATTGGACCTTTTCGTTGACGAACACACGTTTGCCGGAACACCAGGTCTTCAGACCGCTAAATGGGTGAGAGAAGCCCCGGGAATCTGCGAATTCAGTTTTACGGAAATGGACGGGAGATGTGAAAAAACACGCCCGAGATGATTCTCAATCATTCTTCAAGGGGGGGGGCACAGAGGAGAAAAGATGAAGTAAAATTAAGAGAGATCGACTCCTTTCTCTAAGAGTCAGTGGAGTCACAATTGGGGGTCACTTCGAAGGAATATTTTCAGGGCGCCAAGACTGTTTTTCAACCGATGGGAATGAGCTAAAAAGAGCTTGCATATGGTGGGGGGGAGGACGGAGCGCTTGAAAGGCTACCCTCGGATCGCGCAGGACGATCTCAGTACCCCTTCAGGCAAAGCGGAAAAAAGATGGCAACACTCAAGGAGGAAGGAAGTATCGAGCGGAAGAAAAGAGTATGGGGGTTCTGGAAAAGCAATGACGTTCAATTCACGAATGGCTGAATCGAGAGATGGGAGTAAGAGCGAGATGGAATTCCTATAAACTGGGAAGAACAAGGGAGCGGCGGCAACAAGAGAAAGGGGAGGGAGGAACGATGGGTTAAGGGCCATCCTTGGGGCGGGGGTAAAAGAACGATCATAAGATGGGCGAGATCAGCGAAGTAGGGGGTGAACCTTTGGGGCCGGAGGGGCGAAGAAAACGGCTGAAGGAATTGAGTGCCGCCGAAACAACAGTCAGCAACACATCAAACGATATCTCCAAGCACTCAGAACCGGGTTCCTCCATAAAAGGGTCCATGCGGAGAGGAGGGGGGGACGGCAATAAAAACTTGGCACATACAGGCGTATATAAGAAAACTGAAGGGTCGCAAGATCCGCTGGGGATGAATAAGACAAGCTTCCGAAAGTCGATAGAAGCAAGTCTTCGGGCTGTCGATCAGTCAAGGAAAAAAAAGAGACGTAAAGGCACGTCAAACTCAAAAAAAACTTCAATCCGAGGCAGACGAAAACGTCTTGCCGGCGAAGGGGGTTAGGATCAGGATTGGGCATAAGCATGAAAAGGGGCATGCCACTTCGAGACAGCGCATCCCTGATGAACAGGAGAAAAAAAAGAAAAACAGGGAGAGCATAGACCGGATTGCCCGTCTCGCTGGAGAAGGGAATGAGGGTATAAAACCTAAAAAAGAACGGAAGGGGGGGGGACGGGGACCAGCGCCCGAAGACAAGGGGTGAATCCGAAAATAAAGATTGGGGGGTACGTGGCAGCCGTTCTGGGCTAAAAATGGGGGAGAAAGAATGAACGGAGGCGCGGGAAGGGGGGAAGCCTGAACGACAAAAAATTGCACGATCCAGCGACAGGAAAACAGAAACAACAGTAAAGCATAACCGCGAGTACTATCGGGTTGAACGCGACCGCGAATTATGACAAAAAATCAAAAAAAAAAACAACGGAAGGAAGAGAGATTCGTCTGTAGGGGGGAAGTCAAAAACAAAGGAAGGATGTACTCAGGCGTCTGAGACAGGGATAGGGGGCAGCGGTGAGCGGCAGTGGTGTCGTTCAACTCACCGGCAAGCGCGTGGCAAGGATGGCGAATAAAGCAACACAAAATTTGACCGGCAAATCGGAAGGGCTGGATCATCTCGGGGAAGTCAAGGCGCTAAAAAAAAAACGACTGCGGGTGTAGTGGATACCCCAGTCGTGGAAAAATGCACTAGGCGCGAAGGCAAAAAGGAAAGAGCGGGTGCGGGTTAATGAGAGCGGTAATCTGGCTGCGCTGAGCGCCGAACCGTTGTATGGGACCGGGGGACGGAGGCCAAAAGAAAGAAAGACACCCCGGAGAAGGTGCAGTGTGTCGGTGAAAAAAGACGAGAGGGGGCCATGGCAAAAAATTGCAGTGCATTGGGGCGGGGCGAGGAGCAGAAAACGGCTTAGAGAGCTCAGGGGCGGGGAGGGCCGCGCAGCAGGGGGGGAGGAAAGGAAAAGCGGAAAGTTCGAGTTGTCGAATGGCCCAGGGAGGACACGGCGACTGGGAAGGGAGAAAAAAAGACGGCCCTCCGCAAACGGAAGGGGAGTGGGAACATTGCGTAGGTGTGATTGAGGGATCGAGGGTGCTGCCGTGAAAAAAAAACGGCGAGGAGGCACAATTTCGCTCCATCCCGGAAAATAAAGAACGCAACTAGCGGAGGGGATCGCCATAAGAAGAAATAAAAGGGTTAGACCCCATATGCGTCACATCTGGGAGCCGAGAGAAAGGTAACTGGACATGGTTTCCAAACTTTGATCGGAAAAGAGAGATAAAGAGCTAGATCCGAAATCGTCATCCATGCTTAAAAGGAAAAGAAAAAGACGGGGGCGCCATCACTGATAGAATGGGAAGAAATGCAGATGGGGCAGGAGGGAAAAGAGGGGGGAGATGATCAAATGTACCTGAACCGGATCGAAAAAACGGGGAAGGAGCGTCCGTAAAAAAAGCATAGCGGGGGAAAAAGAATGCTGGCCAAGGGGAATAGGGTCGGATTTAACATTGAAGCGCCATAAGCGGGGAGCCTAGATCATCGCGAGGAGGGCGGAAAGGGGGGTCTCTCGCGGAAAAAGTCCCAACGTCATAAGGGGCAAGAATCGCCGCGGGACTGGAACTATCGGCATAAAAAAAGAGCCAAACGGCCTACAACCTGCAAAAGAGGAAAAACAACTGCCTCTCAACCGCATTTATTTACGAAGGGGCAGGAGGGGCATACACGTGAGTCTCCACGACTCAAAAAACAAGGGCCCAGGGTATGAGGGGGAGAAATTCTTCTTGCGGTGGGAATAAGTATCTTATGTATCAACGGCGGAAAGAGAGAACGCCTTAAGGTTTATCGAAATATTTCAAGAAGAAGGAACTATGATATTGGTCCTCCCAGTACTGCAAAAAAGGGGCTCGAGGGCAAATGGTTGAGCGAGAAAAGATACCAGAACGACAAAACAGTCCAAAAGACCTATGCCGAACTAGGTTGGCCCGACCTGTGTGTTGCGGAGGTCAGCCTGCTCTGTCGGTCACCTTCCGTTTTTTAAAGACGCGGGAAAACGAAAAGGTTCAAAAGGGGAATGTCACCGCGAGGGGAAAGGCTTCAACCCGGTGGGGTTAGGACGCATACAGGAACGCTGGCAACATCGAAGTCAGGAGGTCCCTCTAAAGCTGGTGGGCCAGGACAGAAGACAGGTGGCGTCTCAAAATCGCAAGACGCGGCGTAAGGGTACAAAACTCGCTTTCTGTTGGGGGGAAAGGGGGGGAGTAGAAAAAGCCCGGGCAGAAGGAAAACCGCTAAAATCTCTGTTCAACGCCATACGGGAAAATAGACAAAGCAAAAGGGGAAACAGGCAAACCTAGAAAGGGGCAACGAATAAGAGAGCTGGAAGGAACCCTCAGACGAAGTTGTGGGAAGGTCAAAGCCTGCAGAGTCTGATTTATCGCTCATGATAGGGGGGCAAAGAAAAGTCTTAAAAAAAAGGAGATCGGCCATTCCGGACTGGGCAAAAGGAAAGGAAGGAGTCCCTTTCACTTCTCCACGCCACGTATTGGGTGGTGGAAAAAAATAACGGCCGTTATGCGAGCGCGGTCGGAAATGGCTGCACGCAAAACAGAGTCGCCGTCGGTCGAGGAGAGGGGGGGAAGAGCGAAAAAAAGAACGCATGATCGTTACGCTGCCAGGGGGAGAAGAGGGTCCCTGGAGGGGGGCGCAGGAGACACCCTGAGGGAAAGAAAACCAGCGTCAAAAAAAAAAAATCCGCCAACAGGCGTTCTTTTTGCTGGCGTCATGGTGTCGAGGGAAGCGGCGCGGCGGCGAAATGATGGATCTGCGATGGGCGCTGGGAAAGGTGAGGAAACTGCGTTGTAGCTTAGGGTGATGGTACGACTCGGCCAAGAAAAAAAGGGAGGTCACGGGATTTGTTTGTGCAATGCTTAGAGGGGCATAGGAATGATCTGGGTAGGGGAGCGAAAACAGCAAGCTGTTCAGATACGAGACGGGGGACAGTGAAGGAAAAGTCCCTTAAAGCGGATTCACTAACATGGGGGGGGGGGGGGGGGAAGAATGGAACAAAGAAGGTAATCTGAAAAGAGGGGTGTGTCGGAAAGTGGAATGGCGAAGCAGCGGTCAAAAGGCCCGTCAAAAAAAATTATTAAGAGAGAGAAAACAAACAACAGCGGGGGAAGGGGAAAGGAAAAAAGGGGAAAATGAAATGAAGTAGGACTGGTCAGGCAGGCTGCAGAGGCGCGAAACTTCTCCTGTCAATAACGGAACAAAAACCTCAAGGTGTAGAAGCCTAAACATGCGGTAGCGGACCGAAACACCCGACCACTTGAGGAATCTCTTGTAAGCGAAAACGAAAAAACAGAGAGGGAAGAAAAAATCTTTTTCACTCGCGAGCAAAAGCCCCGATAAACAATCCGCAGTCACCGCTATTATAAAAGGGGAAACAAACCAGCAGTCAGAATGGTCGGGGAAGAAGTCAGGTTCCATCACAAGCAAACCATAAGCAAACATAAAAAGAAAAGAGCCTTGAATGAGGAAGACCCGCGACCAAAAAGAGTCCGGCTAAAAAAGCAGAACCCAAAAAAACTAACAGCCTTCTTGGGCGATTCCCAATCCTGGAGGCCGGATCATTTTTATCCAGGAGAGCACTTGGGAAAGAGGGACCACAAAGCAATTAACCCCGAAAATCAGCGCAGATGCTGAGAAAGGGAAAATATCGGGGAAGGTATCTGCTGAATCTTGACCGACAGAACGACCCCTGTCTAAAAAACAATCAAAGGAGGCAATAAAAAATAATGAGGTTAAGGAGGGAAACGGAGACGGGATCAGAGGGGGGGTCAAACCTGAATACTTTCCGGGAGCGACAGAATTATGGCCTCCGCAAATTCTATAATGACGCCGGAACACAGCCGGCGGTAGACAGGACCAACAACAAGTTTACAGAGGGAGGCATGTCCAAGCATAGGGGGGCAAATTTGGTCAAAAGCTGGTTTACAGAGGGGGGATGTTTATTGTGTGAACGATATTGGAGAGGGGTGAGTGCCAGGATTTGGGAACTAACGGAAAAACCAAGCGCAGTCAGAATTACACCAAGGACGATTTTATACCACACCGGGGCTCAAAATAGGGATCACCCGCGGGAGGCAGGACGTACCTATGTATCTGTTGGGGGCAAAGGTGCCGTCGCGGGCGTCCTCACACCAAAGGGGGTAAAAGCAAAGGGGGGCGGTGACGCGGGTCGCGGAATGAAGCAAGCGGATTTTGAAATAAAAATGGAAGGATGGGACACGAAAAAAGAAGGGCCGCTGCGACAAGCAAGCAACGTTATCAGGCACCCCGGGAGCAGCAGCGCTTCGAACGGCTACTTCGTAGGGGATAAGGAGCGGGGGGGAAACCTGCCTCAAGGCAACGGCGAACGAAGTGGAAAGGGTCACCGATCAGATGAGGCCTGGAGGAAAAGGACGCCAAAATATTCGGAGAACTAGAATGCCCGCAAGATTGGAGGCTGAAACCGTCATCCCAGAAGGATAGACGAAGAAAAAGATCTTCAAAATCATCGTTGGGCCCATTGGAGAGGGAAGAAAAAAAGCGCGTGGCAAGCTGCGGTCCAGTAGCCGTTCGGGGTCTCGAGGACAAGGGGAAAGATGCTTACATTCCTTTTTGGAAAAGACGAGAGTTTCTTGAGCAAGAAAAATCAAAACGCACTCGACAGGCTGCAGGAAGGAATTGAAGTCCGGAAGATTCCAGGAAATCCGCGCGCTCATAGGGCGCTCTCAAAGCCGGATGCGAGTGGTTCAAAATCACGCTCTGGAATAGATGAAAGGTCGGGGCAAGTTCAAGCGATATGCGTATAGCTCCTGCAAAAGGGTGAAAAAAATGAGGGCCGGGCAGGGCCTTTCCCTATTCACATAAGGAAATCGAAGAAGGGGGACTGCATTACAAGAGCAACTACCACGGAAAAAAAAGGGACACCGGCCACGCGTAGACTCACTAAGAGGAACGGGGCGACCAATGTAGCAAAAGTTTTCAGGAAGGGGGGGGCCGTACGGTATTCCCTCGCTGGGGAGGAAGATCATCCTGGATGAAACTAACTCTTGGAAAAGACCCAATGTAGGGAGGGGATACAACAGAACATTGGGAACTCGGTACCGATGTGGACAGGCCATCTGTTTAACGGAAAGAGGAAGCCATCAGATGGGAATCAGACGCCTCGTTTTGAGTAGGGTGAAATTGGGTGAAGGTATGGGATACTAACGGAGACATAAAACGGGTTTTTTACGCCGCCGCGAAAGGGGAGAAAACAATAGATAATCGAAATCACAAGCATGTTTTGCACGAACAGACGGTCCAAGTCGAAAGGTTTTGACGGCAGGAGAACGTGGTTCAGAATGTCTCGAAATGAGCCCAACGAGAAGGGTAAAGTAATCAGAATGAATCAGCTTGGCTCGGCCTCCGCTTGAGCGACCAAGGAGGCAAGAGGGATGATAACGCCGCCCCAGGCAGTCAAAGGCACGGCAACTCGACACCCGGTAAACGCTGAGAAAGAAACTATGGCAAAAACCTCAGTTGAAGGACGAATTATTGAGAGGGGACAGGATGTGGCGACGTATTCGGGGGCTGGCCCAACGGGGGCTTATAAGAAAAAAATACCCGATGAAGGCTCATCCTGGAACACCTTAATATAGAGATTCCGGATTTCAAAGCTTCTCGTCCAGAGGATGACGACTTGGGGGAGACAAATACTCAAAGGGGGAAGAGTGGGGGGGACCGGCAGCGGACATCATCACAGAGAGAATCAAGTAAAGGATCAAAGAATTTGCGGGGTCCAAAGCCTTTCTGCGAAAAAATGGTGAGGGAACGGGCAAAAAAGAACGACCAACCTCTGGGCCGTGACTGTAACCACCAAAAAGGAGGGCACGAGAAAGCACGAAACGCCTCCTAGAAAAAAACCGTAGTAAACATCTCTTGGTTTGAGGAAAATCCCCAGACCCGGAGGGATGCCGCGAGAAAACCAAAATTATTGAAGATTAAATAGAGAGAATCGACAGTGGGGCAGGTCCAAAGATACAGGAATCAAAAATAGCGGATACTGGGTCGGGGTCTTTCTCGGTGGGGGATCTTGCAAGTGTGGGGAGGGGGACAAGGGACACCAGGGGAAAGGCTCTTGTTCAGGCGCACGATCAGCACCCTTGGTAGCAAAAGAAAGTCCTGGGACCGAACAGGTCAAATCGCAGGTTTATGAGTCATATCTGGGGCAAAGGGGCGATGGGGGGAAGTACTACGCAAACCCTTATGCAGGAACTTGTTGATGTTTGTATACCATAACGGAGTCATACTGATGACTGGAATAAGGACGCTAGAGATGCCTTTTTCAGAAATGTCGGAGGAGCTGAAGGGGGGACTTTCATGGACCCAGAATGAGTGTCCACAGCAAAGCAAACAACAAGTAAAAACACAAAAAAAAAGAAAAAAAAATCAAACAACAAAAACAAAAACAAAACCCGAAAAAACACCCACAAAAACAAAAAACACAACCCCATCCCTCAAGAAGACGGTAAAAGTGTGCGGGCCGCAAGGCTGGCGTTGGGAAGTGCCTTTGGGCGGAGGGCGGACTGAGCGGGAAATGACCGGCCGGAGAAAAGCGCGGAGTCCCAAAAGTTAATGTCATCAACCAGGATCTTACGTGACGGTTGGGAAGTTTCGCCGCCTGTTGATTACAACGTCGCGCACGAGCACAAGACTGAGCACTGACCGTTGCGGAGTATGAACAGGCCGAATTAGGGAGTTGATTGGAGGATCGAATTGTGTCACCGTGAGCATGATTCGTCATCGTCGCAAAGTCACTTCACCAATAAAATCGAGAAAAAAAAGGGGGGGCGCTGATCCCATCATTATTCAACTTCGAAGGAAGAAAACTGTGAGCAACAATAGGAAATGCGAGACTTTCGCGTTTGCACCGAGGAAAGGGGGGGGGGGGGATTGTCCCGGTATCGAGATTCCAACAGCGTCTTACGAGCAGCGCGCGAACGAATAGGGCCTAAAAAAGAAAACGGAACCGAAGACAAAATCTATGACTGACGCACGATATCTCATTCCTGCAGCCTGTGAGGAGCAGCTGGTTGAAGGGCTGTGCAGATGTCGGGGGGGACGATCGTCAAGAGAGATGAGGGACCGTCTCAGAAAAGGATCGAAAAATCCCCGGGGAAGGAACGTAAAAGCTCATCTCGAAAATCCGAGTGCCGAAGGAAGAATATCAAAACGTGGGAACCATTAGAGCAGAAAGCGGTGCGCTATTTATCTGAGAATCGGCGGATCGGGGGAGGGACGTACTCCTTAAACGGAGCATAAACGGAATGAGAAGGCGTGCGCTCTGGGGAGAGGGTTCACTCCGGAATGGAATCAACGGCCGGAAAAGCTGTTTCCCCAACGCGCGCAAAAATCAATTTAGCAGTCGGAAAGGGGGAAGAGGAACTCTGTGGGTCGGCCTACTGGAACAAAATGAAGGGGGGGGGGGAGGGAGGGATTCGCCATGCGAAACTGTCGGACTGGGTGAAAAAAGCTATTTCCGGAGGCCTGTCTTTAAGAAAGCTCGGACGGAATTATTGGGGGGGACGCGAATATGTGCACAGACTCATCCTGAAAACCCTAGATTAGAGGGGGGGAAGAAACAAGGAGGGTAGCAGACCTTCGAGGGCAGTTTAACTACTAGACATCAGAAGCACTAGGAGGAGAAAGGCACAGTTCCTCAAGAAGGATTTCCTAAGCTAGGGGGGGAAGGAGCCAGGGTGAGGGGGCTTTCTCAGTACTGCGAGTCGTTAGACACTAACTCAAGTGGCGAAACCAGTTGACGAAACAAAAAAGGAACACAGGGCAACTTCGTCAAAACTGGTTGGAAGGGAAACTAATCAAGAATTTAGCTGATCCAGAGAGAACGTAGGGGTCAGGAAACGAGAAGAGGGGGCAGTAAGACGGCGCAAATAGCCAAAGAAGAGGAGAACGAAAAAAGTCGCGTGTTTTGGGTTAAGTCGGGATCAAAAACACTGGCCAGACGCAGCTCTCTTTCCCCATCCAATGAGGGTAACCTGCAGGAAAAAACAGGGAACAGGGCAAAAAAACTCTTTCCCTTGGGAACAAAGAAGCAAAGGGAACACAACGAGAAGAGGGGTTTTAGGTGACAGAAGAAGAGGAGGATTAATCTTATCACTTGTCAGCAGCTGGAGGAGCGCAAAAAAAAAGGTGGCAACAAGGGAGAATGAGCCGTTAAAAGGATTAAAACCGCAAAAGTAAGTTGGGGGACTGCTTGCCGTCCTGAGTTAATTGGAAGGAAGGTGTAGTTATGGGAAGAGGCAGATCGCCTCTCGAGATTCGTTTGCAACGCGAAAGAGTCAAATCGGCGGTAAATTACACAAGGGGGTCGCGGCGATGTACCCAGGAAAAACATCCACAGGTGGGGGGGGGGGGGGGTGGGGGTGGGGGGGGGGGGGGCTTTCGGGACAACAAAGAAGGCTGTAACGTGGTCGCTGCTTGGAGGTTCGCGGAAGTCGAGCAATAAAAAAATCAGTAGAAGTAGAGGGAGATGGGGGGGGACCATGTTGTTCGCGGTTTTAGATGGAATGGGGGGAACCGGAATTAGTCAGACCAGCGATCATGGGGGTGTTGGGGTGCCGTGGCACTTCAGAGGGAGGGGGGCAATGCTTAGGAAGATTTGCTGGACAGCGTCGGTCTCCGGGGAAAAAAGACGGGTGACGAGATATAGGAGGGGGAACCTCACATGGGGGACAATCTCCTGTCATACAACCCCGGGAGGGGGAATAATCGATACGAATATTATTGGTCTACACGTAGGTTCGGATCGGACAAGGGAGGGACAAAGCCAGAAAGAACGGAACAGTCAAATACTTTCATC
>Ga0179593_1327890_pt1 | contig 10927 bp, 7 predicted proteins | sample CZODoug2_1_08_16_FD_185931 | JGI IMG/M metagenome (GOLD analysis project Ga0179593, IMG submission 185931) | Vadose zone soil fungal communities from Angelo Coast Range Reserve, California, USA - CZODoug2_1_08_16fungal (PacBio error correction) | ecosystem: Environmental > Terrestrial > Soil >...
AAAAAAGAAAAGAGAACAGAAGGCCGGAGAGATCGCATCAGCCGCGACCGGGGGAAGGCCCGTTATACAAAAGCAACCGATACTGAGACCAGGTGGCCGGTCAATAGAAGGGATCTCAGGTAGCCCGCTCCCTGGTTTTCTTGACAATGTCAGACAGACTAATTCGTCTCACGTTAACCAAGCTCAACAATCGGATGTCAGAAAAAAAGGGGACCGCATCAGGCGTCCTCACAAGGCGATCACGCTCATATAGGATAAGGGGTTACAAAGGTCGCTCTGTAAGTATAGTCCCTGATATTAAAGAATCCTTCCGGTCGGAATGAGCGTGGCACGGTCGGTTGCGATGCGGGGGACAACAGCAGCAGGGTCCGAGGGGGGGAAAAAGTCAGGATTGCCAATGGGACGATAACACACCGCAACAAGGAAGAACCAAGGGGGACCGGGAGACCCATTCAAGATTCTTGACGGGGACGTAATCGCATCACTTTGGGCTTTAAGGGGAGACACCTAGACTAGACTGCCGCGGGGAAAAACGATCAACCTCTTCGAAGTGCGACCACCATATGTCCTGGAGGCTTCAACTGTAGGACCGCAAGAGGGGCACCCCAAACAGCTATTTTGGCGCAGATAAAATGATGGTAAAGGCCATGCAAGAATACACCCTATGCTAGAACTCGGGGAATTCATGTCGTATCCACGAAAAAAGAGCAAACCATGGTGTAATAAAAGCCGCACACACCTTGTCACGTTTAAAAAAAAAAGGAACGGCGTTAGAAAAGAACAATAAACGAGGCAGCCCGCAAAGTACAAACGTCGGATACCCCTGAAGCGAAGAGGGGTAAAAAAGGACACAGTAAAACCAAATGTGCGTCATACTATAAACAACGACACGCAGGAAAAGCAAAAAATAACAAACACAGAGGGAAGAATGAACTAAACCGTACGGGTGCACAGCTCAACGCCGAAACAGAAAAAGAAGTTGAAATAAGACACCCACGGATCACCTAAGAATTGTATACATACTGCTGAAAAAATTAAAAGGGCAGAACGGGCAAAGAAAAAATTGACAAGTGCTGGCTCTATAAGGTAGGCAGGGGTGGGGCTTCACAGGAATAAATCCCAACATTAGGGGGGGGGCCTCCGGCAATTTCTGGGGAACCGAAATCCAGGTGGGGACAGGGGACTTAGCGGAACGCAACTAAAACAAAATAAATTGTAAAAAAAAAAGGGTCAACAGGAAGGAAAGAAAAAGAAAAGAAACAAAAACAAAAAAACCGTGAAAAGAATAAACGACTCATATTGCGCGCCTTGGGTTTCACAGCACGAAACCACTGTCAAGGCCCATTTGTCACGCGTTGTCGCGCAGGATGAAAAACACCGAGGGGGGAGATGAGCCACAGACCAAAAAAACAAGAGCGCCCTGCCCACAGCGCTCAACTTACGTCTATCGTGAAAAGTCCACCGCCTGTTCGCACAGCCCCCGTCATCCCAACTTCCGGAAGCTTTCAAAGAGGCTAGAAAAAATTGAATAGCACGGAAAAACGGAAAACCGACTAAAAAAAAACCAGAGGGGGGACTATAAGTGGAGAGGAGGGTGGCGACTCACAAGCCTTTAGGTACTTATGGGTCCATAGACGGAGAAGGGGGTGTGGAAATGGTCCACGCAACATGCCGGTGAGCCCAGTAATTGGTCCGAAGTCTGTGATAGAAAACGGCGGCAGGGGGCACAAGGTCGGAGTATACGCGGCCGGTCGAACAGAAACAGGATAACCACGCACTTGCCACCGAGGGGGCTCTGCACATGATACAACAGGCGCCAACATAATGCCGTACGAACCACTCTCAGAACTCTAAGCTGTATCCAAGGAACATAATTGACAATGGGGAACTAAATTGGAGTACACGAAAAGTACGTGAGGCGGGTCCATGGAGGGGATAAGATCTAGAGTGAACAATTCTTCTTTGGGCGACGCGGGACGCGGAGGAAAGGTGACCCAATTCCACGAACATAATCCATAGGCAACAAATAGACCCCTCATATCCTTCATAGAAATTGAAAAATAGCGGCATATCGACAGAGGGTGGCGAGCCGTTGCCACGGTTGCGACTCCGCCTTCCCCGGCCCCTCGGCATCAAGCAGATGGAACTAAAAGCATGATCTAAAAAGGTCAACTTGCGCTGCGGACCCGCAGCCAATCGAGAAAAAAAAGACACAGGGAAGTGGTAGAAATGCGTAACAATGAGCCTTTACGGCAGGCGTTCTAGAAAGAAAAGGTGTTCCCAGATTTAAAACGGAAAGAAATGCAAGGTGAACCATAGCTAGGCACGGTTCCGACAATGAACAAAGAGATCGAGAGACGCTAATAGGGGCGCTGGCGAAAAGCAGCTACAAAGGGGAGAAAAAAAGAAATACATGATTCCATGTTGTAGGGGGGGGGGGCCTGAATTCAGCAAAAATAGACTGTTCGGTCATTTAAAATACCCGGAGGAGAGCACTCACTTCTCCTAACAACGTGGCCCAACCTAAAATGGGACAAACATGAGGTAGTATACTCGTTGTTCCTATATAGCAAGTTCGCTGGAAGATCTCTGCAAGCCCCAGACACAACTAAGAAAGTATTTATAGATGGGAGGTGGCGTCAAGGTCTCTCTCAAACAAAGAAGAAACAACTGCCATCTGAACCACAGATAGAGAATCACACACGGATTAAAAGGTCGGATGGGGGTCAAGGGGATCAGAGGGTCGTAGAGCTCAGAATTGGAGGAAAGCACTCCGCAGCATGTACCCTCGTCTATTTATCATTCTTACAGAGTATGCAGATGTCACCACGACAAAAAAAAAAAAAAATCGATTAGACACAAATATACTAAGACACTTGGTTTAGCGAGGGGGGAAAGGCAAAATAGTGTAAGGGTGAATTCTTAAAATGTGATATCTCCTTGATTGTGTTTGATTACCCATGGCCGGAGGGAACTGATTGGCGGGACTCTACAAGGAAAGAAAGGAAAGACGCGCCTCGGACGGAAGAATGGGCTTTCGTCGCTGGACGTAGTAGCAAGCAACAGACCACGCCTTAAATTTTCGTGCGCGCCGATAAAATAAAGTGAGGGCCAGGTGATTAAACAGGATCCGACACGAAAGCGAGAGAAAAAACTAGCGGGGACGAATTTGAAAATCAGAGGGAAAAGAAACCATGGGGGGGGTTAAATGGGGGTCAGATAGGATGGCAGAAGGAATGGCAACTGGCCCGCGTGAAGAGACGCACCAACGCGGTGGGGAAGAGGAAAGGCCAGAAGGCGATCGGAAAGGCCGAAGAATTGGAAGTATGGGTATAAATGAATATTCCATTCCAGCAGACCGATGGGGGACCTGTTGAAGCTGCGGGGTCTGGCTTTTGGGCCTGTTTCGTTCATGTGAGTGGAGGGCAACGGAAGGAGGGCATCCGGCGGGGAGACGAAAACGCGGCCACTCGACAGTGACTCAACGCGCTAGTGTGAGAGATAGAATTTGGACGTATCAAATCGTCAAGAAAAAGAATAATGGCGGTGGAGATAGCGACGGTATGGACATAACTTGACTGAGTTGAAGACAATCAAAAACATACTCGGGAAAGTGCGGGAAGGCGGAAATTGGGAAGATAAGTTGACGGTCTAACAGCCCAGAAACTTCTGTACCAAAGTTGCACCGTGTCCTCACAAAGGGATCAGGGACTCTTAATTTTGCGTAAAAGAGTCGAGTTCAAATGCTTTTGCCTGAGGGGGTAACACGCAATCAAAATTATCGCTAGGGTGCTCTGCTGGTAAGAGCCGAGTTAGTATTCTTAGTCTGTGTTCGTAGGAAATCTGGTCTGAAAAGCACTAAGTGGTTATAGGTGGAATCCATAATCGGACATACTATAACACATCGTCAGGGGACGCCAAATGGTGCCTGTGATTCTGTAAGGGGGCTAAATTCAAGGACGAATAGGGGCGTCGTAACCGGGAGAGTGATCGTAATAGCAGCCGTGGGGAAAGGGCTGTCACTAACCGATGTGTGCGGGAAACGCGTGTAGTGGTTGGCGGGGGCGGACCAATTGGATTTGGGCTCTCCGGAGTTCAGGTGAACAACACGAAATAGTGGAAAGTCACGTACTCTAGTAGGGGGCGACCGGATGGAAACCTTCGATCAGTGGTAAATGGGACCTAGGTGTAACATATGGCTCTTGGGTATGTTGGCTAATGTAAGATGGTACAGGTTCAAAGGGATGAGTCAGCAAGGTGTTGCCGCCGGGGAAGGTGCTCAAAATGGCCTGACAAAGTCACACACTCGGAGGGAATAAAAATTTGAAGGTCCACTCCAAGGGTCCGTGTCACTGAAAAGAATCTTTACGCACAGCAGGTCTAATCATAGGACAATAGGACTGTGGTGATCAGATGCCGAATTTTTGTCGGCACAAGCGCTTCAAAAGAGGAAGGGGTTGTGCCCGTAGACCCGGTGAAGAAACTGCAGGTTCCGCCCGGGTGGGGGTGTGCTAGGGCTGGACAGGCACCAGAAAGAAAAGTTTGTGCGGGGGGGTATATCTGAGTGCAAGTGGCGGGGTCGATCACTGGGGGTAGACTGTGGAGTTGTCGCCTGCCAGAGGGGAGGTTTCATTGAGTGGGGGTTATACGGTGGGGGTAGTGGGGCAACCCAGTTTGTCGTTAGTACCGAGTCCTTTCAAAGGGGGGTGACGCAATCCGGAAAATGGGCTGGGGAAAGGGTCCTTAGATAGTTCCTAGGTAATAGTGAACTTTCCTCTAACTACGAGACGGAAAATGTCGGACTGAAACCTTCGGCTACTACTAATGTGGGTACACTATGAGGGCCCATAGTAACCGATAACTGGAGACAGCTATTTCAGATCAGGTTTTTCGAATGTACAAAACGATTTAGCCCGATGGGCCGTCGCGGGTGAAAGGGACTCATGGGGTGCGATTGGCGCGGGCAGGTGATGGATGGGGGGGGTGGGGGGCGTTGTGCGCACTTAACGGAAAAAAAGGTTCCACTGGTTTTGGCACAGAATGTAGTGTTTAACGTGCTGTGAGGCTACGCAACAAAGGACAGGACTCAGGGGTCAGGGGACTCTTGCTATACCGGTAAAAAGTAAACCTATTCAACGAGCGGCATCCCGCGAATATAGGGGGGGGATACACACACACCCGAATCAACCAGGTTCCTACGGCGACAGGGCGACAAAGGATGGCGAGGATTTGGCTTGTCTGAATCAGGACAGGTGATGGGGACAGTGACAGGAGAAACCAAATTAGCGAAATGAAGGATCATAATGGAAGGGGCGGTATTGAATGAAAAAATGACAAGAGTGGCGCGACGATGGGTGTCGGGGGGGGAACTTGGCGCGGGGGAACAAGGGCTCCTGCGGTGACATCATGGTTCCAGAGGTTTAAGGTCATGGGGGGGGCAAGATGGGGGGGGCGGTTCTTCGAAAATGAGACGTTGACCTAATGTTCGGCGAACAGTCGACGATGGATGGGGGATCTACTCAAAAAAAAAAGTCGCCTGGCGGGCGTTTGCCGTCCCAAAAAAGCAGAGAACACATAGAAGGGGGGGGGGTGTGGACCAAAGAATTCCGGGTACGCTGTCCGGGGACGCCGCCAATTACACGGTCCCCCAGCGTGGGTATACAGGTACAATCAACAAGATTGACATATAAAGGACTCTAACAACGGGGAATCGAAGTTTACGCGAAAACAATCTTAATGTCAGCTTCATAGTTTAAGATCTAAGTTAATGCCATCACGTTGCGGCGAGGGCTGACGGGTCTACTCGTCTGATGGGAGTGGGGTGTCGAAGAGGCGACCTTAGATGGGTATACAAGACGAGAAACGCGAAGTTCGAAAGGGGGAGTGGGGTGGGTACGGGAACCGAAGGACAGGATTGTGGTTCTGGGACGTGTATAACAGGTCAATACCTAGCTGGAGGCGGCAACGGCGAACTGGAATGGCGAGATTCTACAGGTCGGGAAAAGGCTCCCGGCACAGAGCCGAGGATGTGGGGCCACTCGGTTTTTACCCGGGCAAATTCATACTTGACGGCCATGGGAGAAGGTTTCGGGCGATCCTCGCAGCTGGGGGGGGAAGGCGTGTGAAGAGATATCGAGCTCCACCCAGGTCGCGTGGCGTCCGCCTTGCAAAACAAAAAATCGAACAGTAATCGATGGTATCGAGAGAGATCAGCCAACAAACAAGACACAGGTCATGAGGATCGCCCACGGCGAGCATCGCCGCGCCCGTCTTGCCGTCGTGGACCGGGTTGGTCGCGCGGGAGCGGACTTGGACACACTGACAGACACCAACCTACACCCAAACCATACGGTCAGGGGGCACAGCGCAAGAAGAAGGCGCATGACGCAACGAAAAAAGGGGGAGGACAGCTGACAAAGTCGCGCTCCGGTGTGGAGGGGCAAAAGATGGAAAAATAAAATTCGCCCGTAATCTACAAGTCTGGAAGGGGCGCAGAAAACGGTACGATAAAGCAAGACCGAGATGAAAAGCGCATGTCTCAAAGGCGATAACTGAGGACGATCTATCGGGCACCAATCGGGTAAGCGAAAGAACAAAGATGAGGGGAGGCCCTAGAGGATTGTTTTCCAAAAAAAAAAGACAATCCCAATTTGTGGGTCCAAAAGTCGCCCTTCCTCGTTGTCGATGTGGGAACTGACGAGATAGAAACAGCGAAAGGGGGGGTATGCCGTAAGGAAGGGGAGGGAATAATCTGGGCCTCTCCACCAGCGACTCTTGCAAGGATCCAATACGAAAGGCGAAATCTGATCGGATATTCTTCAATTAGAAAAAGGGGGGCCAGCTAAATACGGTATCAACTCGGAACTCCAATTCAGGTCGAACTAAAGCACAAAATAGATTGGGGACCGTTCACATACACCATCAAACACTATATCCGCTACGAATCGAATGGCACGGGACAGTGTGATCACGCAAATGAGGAGTCACCGTGGGTAGGGGAGTTGTGGACTACACAAGAAAAAAAGAGTGGAGGCCTGCATAGAGTACGATTCGATAAGATGAAGAAGTGCACAAACCCACCCCATAGGAAACCAGAATGTAGATTAAACAAGGGGTAATAGGGGAAGGCAAGTGAACTTTCCAGCCATAGTGGGTGGCATGCCTGACTATGGTTAAAAAACGCATGAAGTTCTGCAGTCAAAGCAAACCTGAATCCTGAAGATACTACCTTCAGTTAACCAGGGCGTACAGATAGGGGTAGACTATCCATCGAAAAAGCGACAAGCATGAATTTCCACCCGCATGAGTAAGACGGGTATGGAAGTGCCAAAACAAACCGAGTCTGCTTTGACAGCAAACACAGGAAACCGCGTGTAGGGCCATCCCATCAAATGCTTTCCACAACCCCGAAAGAAGGGGATCGGCCGAGGTGGAGGGGGGCAACTACACAAGACATCTGGTGACCCGTCAAACCGGGTGAGCCCTGCAACAAGTCTTGTCTGGCGCCTCAAAGTAGGTAAAACGCCGCTTCAGGGGACGATCCAATGTTTGGAAACGATCTCATCTAAGACTATCGATTGGTGCCACACACAGACGCCAAGGAAGGGCGATTTGGAACCGGGGTGTAGAACTCTTGGTGGGGAGCTGCGGGGAAAAATTCGCTGTTTATCAGGGCCACGAACTTTAAAAAAAAATTAGGCAGGGGAAAAAGTCATGACAGGGAAGGGGCACAAAGGAGGGTAGTGTACGGGGCAATTCATCCCGTACATAAAAGAAAGCAAATACTTAGGCTTGAGGCCCTGAGGGCAGGCTGTCCAGGGCGTGTCCAACGAAACCATCAGTTTTTCCGGCCAGCACTGTGGGGGAAGTGCAGAAGGCTTGAAACTTGAAGAATTGCTTTGAGACCCTAGGGTACAGACATTTTGCGTATCGTCTTGAGGTTAAATCCTCAAGGCAAAATCACATCAGGTTTGTTCCGAGGGTTGGATCGAACAGGGGGGGGGAAACACCGGAGAGCAAAAACAGATTCGTATCCTAAACACATACTCGACAATAGCACCAGCATGACCACACGCACAAATAATTCGTTGTTTCGTTAACCCAAAAGAGGCCAAGGGAACCTCACATCGGCACACCCCGGTCCGCGTCCCAGGCCAGGCCCGTCGGCAAAGACAGGGGCAAAAGGAGCGACAAAAAGTCAAGTGAATATAGCCCAGCAGCCTGACGGTCCAGACACGGTTCATGCGTCAGCAGGTTAACTGCGTTGTGTACACAAACTCCTCCATACCACTGCATCTACAAAGGAATGGAAAAACGGACAACGCCTTCAAATAAGGTACTCGTTCGGGTGACGAATCTAAATAGGGGTCAATCGGAAAAAACTGGCCGTTGTCAGTTAGGGGGGAAGCAGCCTGAGAAACACGCCGAGCCAGCGAGTTAAATAAAGCCGTTAAAATAGACACCAGAGTCATCAAAAACGGAAGTAAGCCAATCAAAAGGAAATAGGGCCTTGAAAGGGGGCGATAATGTTGATATAAAAAAAGAACGGTCATGACTTTCAGGCGGTATCAATCGGCCGGGAAGAAGCGCAGGATACCATGCGTCTGAAGGGAGCGGACGGCCCAGAGTGGGCCTGATAAACGCAAAAAGGAAAAGCCATCTGCCCAAAGGAAACCCACAGGGAATGGCGTACATATTTTGACGAGTGAAAGGAGAGTCGTGGGCGTGTCGCAGGACTCTGCCCTTTTAAATGGCGCCTTCCACACAATTCCCTCGGAAGAGGGCGCGAACCAAGCAAAAATAATCGTGGGAAGGAGCAGGGGCGCTGACTGACCCTAAAGACTACAACTGAAAGAGAAGGAAAGGGTTGACTTAATGGCAGTAGCGACGGAAGGGGTCCGGTAGTAGAGAACGAAGAAATTTTCCTAAGTTGACGACTACAGTTCGACATGGGACAGGCTCAAAAAATCGAAAGGGGGGGAGAGAGGCCCGTGGTTTTGTCCCAAAAGTTGACAGCAACTCACTTGATGCGGGTGAATCATATGGTCACAATTACGTACGAAATACCATGGAAGTTGTGGACGTACTAACAAAACAACAATCGGATGGTATAAGAACGTGGTTCGTCGGGGTGTACACATCCCTTACTCGTGGAAGGAAGTGCAGAAGTGCGCATAAGAAAGGAGGTGGGGGTGTAAGGCGGCCGGCGTGCGTGTCCGGATATAACCTACAAGGGAGGGAGCAGCTCGGGCAAAAAGTAAAAGCAATAATTGATTCCCTTGGAGTGGAGGAAAGAGGAGGAGAGAGAGCACTAAAAAAACCAAACATCCAAGGTACAGAGACTGAATGGTAAAAGAAGAAGAGAAGAAAGGAGAACTGCAAAGGACGGATGGAAAAAGTCACAATGGGAGGGACCGAGGGGGTAAATAGTGCTGGGTGTATGCAGTGTAGAAAAACTTGGTACTGTGATGGCGAAAAAGTGGGGAACGAGCCGCTGGCCCATTGAACTTTGGGGGGAGCCAAGCTCGCGTGGTTGGGACTCACATGTGGAGAAGCTTGAGGCCGCGTGCGCGGAGGTGGTCGGCACCATGTCTAGCTGACGAAGTATGTCATGGTGATATTAACGTACTTCTAGAGACAAACGGAATGAGAGGGCGAGGAAAAATCGGGACCAGCGACCCACAGAAGGGGAAGTTGAAGGAGGAAAAAAAAGGTTCCTCCATCACTCACTGTGTAGTTGGCAAAGGGTGAGGGGTATTCCCAAATATTAACATCCTACGAGTAACCCGGATCCCGGAGGAGAATTTGGGGGGGGTCGTGGGAGAAAAGAAAGACAGGAAGAAAAGACAAAGGAGAAGATGTATCTAAGACAGGGTAAAGAATGGGTTCAAGAGACGGTCTCGAAGATGGGCAAGGGAACCAGCAAAAAAGTGGGGTAGGCTTACCACTGCGTGAGTTAATTAGCGTGCAAGTGCGCGGTGGAACGAGGTTTAAAAACCATGGGGGGAAAGGGAGGGAAAACGGTAGTGGCACACATATATCTTGGGCACGAGCACTGAGAGCACCAGCAATACTCGTGCAATGCGGGAAAGGGGGAAAAGCAGGGAAACGGAATAGAAAATGCCAGGGTCCTCTGTGGGAACGAGCGTGTGGCTCTGGGGTCCTGGAAAGTAAACGTGACGGCACCCGATTCCGGCTATTAAGGTGGTGAACACAGATCGATGGTTGCAGTCTTTCACTTCTCGTACTAGGGAATGGATAACCTACATAACCGAAGGCCTAAGACAAAATTGTGCGGTCGTGAGGAAGCAGCTGCAACAGTAGGAAACATGGGAAAAAAAACGGCGAGTCTTGTTCCAGGGAGATGTTAAAACTCTTGAAAATGTCGGTTTGACTGAAAAGAAGGTATGCCGTTCAATAGTTGGAACAGCGTGTGAAGGACTGCACGGCGGAGAGTGAAGGACCGTCGGCCGGTTTGGCGACACGAGGCCAAATGTGGTGAGTGCTCACTAGTAGAAATGGGCAAACGTGCCATTTATGACAGGGCCTGATGATTTGGAAATCGGGGGTCGATGAGAATCGGAAAACCTGCAACCTAAGGGGATATTTGTGTGGTCCAGAGTGGGCATACAAGGGTGTGAGAGACTTCGTGGTGGTCCATTGAGGAAAACGGTTGGATGGGGGGCCGCCCGGGTTAAGGAAAACTGGCCTTTGTGCAAATAAGGAAGCTGTGGTGTCTGCGCTAACAGCTACAGCAATCTGGTGCGACGGTCCGGGAATTAAGTCGAAAATTAGAATGTACGGCTTACAAAGTTGTGGGGAACAAGTGGGTCTGAAGGTGTGGCTAGCCATGAGGATGGCATGGAGGGTGAAAGACAGGGTTTGGGCAACGGAAATAGCCGGAAAAGGTGAGTGAGGCATGAGGTAA
>Ga0179593_1366876_pt1 | contig 10927 bp, 14 predicted proteins | sample CZODoug2_1_08_16_FD_185931 | JGI IMG/M metagenome (GOLD analysis project Ga0179593, IMG submission 185931) | Vadose zone soil fungal communities from Angelo Coast Range Reserve, California, USA - CZODoug2_1_08_16fungal (PacBio error correction) | ecosystem: Environmental > Terrestrial > Soil >...
CCACGTCACCCTCAAAAGGACAAGGGAAAAAGGGAGGACATCGCGCAAAGTATCTGAGAAGAGGACAGGAAACAGGTGTAACTAAGGTCTCCTTAGGCCCGGGATTGAAGAAGAGACGGTCTGCGGGAGGCGAAAGGATGGATACAGCCGGCCGGGCAAAACAGATTAATGATGAGCGGTGGCCTCTGTCGAAAAGGGCAAATTTAAGGCGAATAATCTTCGCGTTTGGGCGTAAAAGATGTAACCGGAAGAAAGCATTTACTAGCAGTGTCTATTTTATTTTAAATTGCTTGGGAGAAAAAAGAGGGTCGCAGGCAAGAGGGGAAAAGGAAGAATAATTGGGAGGAAAAAATATTTTTTTACGGAAAGGGAAAACGGAAAACGATGTGGAAAAAAGACTCAAGAAACTCCTGGTCTACCAACACCAACGAAAAAGGGAGGCCGGGTTTAAGGGAAAAAAAAATCCCAGGAGTTTAGGGAGAGAAAAGTTGTGGGGGAGGAGCACAGCCGGAATTTGGGGAAGCAGTCGACGCTGATGCACAAGGTGGCAAGCCCGCAACCGAATTATTGGGACGGTAGGAAGGACGGCGAAATGGTTGGCTTATTTCTTTGGGGAAAAATCATGTTAGATAAGCATCTCCCGGAATTTTGTGTTGGGGGAGTTCTGAAACACTACTCCGGATATAAAAAGGATGAAGGGGGGAGAACTAGGAAATCATCTTCGATTCAACGGTGGGGGGGAACAAGAACGGGGGGAGTGCAGGCTCCGTCGAAAAGTGTAAAAAGGTGAAGAGAGAAGTCCGTGATCCCTAAGGAACTCCTTCACTAGAGAAAATAAGCTAGCGCTACTAAAACAGGGGGAGACTGGTGAAAATTTGAGTGAGTAAGGGAAAAGAAAGTGGAAAGTGAGCGATCCTATGGGGAACGAATTTCGTATAACGTTGGATGGGTTGGGGCTCCTCAGCAATGCATCTGTACAATTCTTGGCCATTTTCCGGGCGTCGCCGAGAGGAGGAGCGTCATTGAAGGAAAAAGGGGGGTAGGTATAATCCATAAACGGGAGGGGGTATTAGGCAAGTTGACATTTTCCATGAAAAAAGGACCAAAGAGTGGGGGGGGGAGGTACCACCATCGGAAAAAAAAAAAGAAACTCTTTAGACTAAGAGACTGAATCAATGGGGAAGGGGAGTGGGCTATTCAATCCACAAAAGGAAGCGACGGCGGGCATCGGGGGGAAAGCAAAAGAAAGGGCCTCACACAAAGACTTTTCGATCCGTATAAAAAAGGGATTGTGCAAGGAAACGCAATGGACAGCCGTTGATGGTTGTTCCGTCAATCCTTCACAAGAAAAAAAAAAGAGAATCTAATTCCCTCTAGCGTTGAAAGAAAAGGACCATATCAAGGCGCTTTCAGCGAAAATCCGAGTAAACCAGCAGCAAAAACTCCTGGCAATGGCCCCAGCAAGGTTAGTATCAGAGGCGTAAAGACTAGTTACCCGCCAGTGTCATAGCAAAGGAAGAACTCCTTCCGGAGGGGAAGGGGGGAAGGTGAAAAAGGTTTGTCTCCAAGGAGGGGCATGAGAGAGGAAGGGGGGACAGAGCAGGAAAATAAGTCAATGACATCAAGAAGGAGTTGCAACGATCAGCAGCAAATAGACCGTCCTAAGGAGAAGCGAACTCAGCCAGACACCGGAAACTGGAAAAAGGAAAGGAAGCACAGGCTCTGATAGGGGGGGAAAAAAAAAGAGTCCAGCACAAAAGACCACAACATGAAGAGGGGGGAAGTAAAGCTTTATCAAAAAAATCCATTACTCAGGAAGGATTTGGAAGAAAGGCGATAAGAGGAGAATGGGGGGAGAAGCATTACGCGTTCGGGAGAAACCAGATTGGGACCATGCATCGATCTGGACAGAATCTATAAATACGGCCATGAGACATACAACTTCATTGGGAAGAGCCCATATAATGATGAGGTAGAGAGACAAGGAAAAGAAGATCACGAGTCATCGAAACAAGAATGGAAGAAGTCAAAGGGTATTACCAAGGGAAGACTAGAGAAGAGGAATCGAGAAATAATGTGCCTTAATTCTGCTGCTGCCTATAAGGACTTATTGAGGAAGGAGGGGGGTGAGAAGGCAGCGAAGGTTTTACCTTGCATAAGAGGCATGCACCCGTTGCCCCGGTTGGAAATGTAACTGGCCGGAAAACAAGTCCACTGAGCGGGTCGAACCCGAGAAGAAACACAAAGCAGCAACTGACTCATACCAGGGAGGAATAGACTTCAAAAAAAAAAACCAAAAAAAAAAAAGTTAAACTCTCAAAAAAGAAAAGACAACCATATGGCCCTCAATTACACTTTAAACCGGAAAACCCAGGGAAAGTCTAAAAAAGCACTGCGAGGGGAGGGGCAGGGAGGAGCTCGGAGGAAGGTAGGACGAAGTGCATCTCGGAGGATCGCGAAACAAAAGATCGGGAGATGTGCTAGCTCTGGAAAAACGGCTCCGTGACGTTGAAAGCGATTCAAAGGACTAGTCCAGGGAAATTAAATAGAAAAATTTTTGGGAGCTTTCAACCGGAGGCAAGGGGGTTCGGCCGGAATTCCAGAAAAAACAGCGGCGATTGGTGTTCCCCTCAAAGGTAAGGAGTCTGAAATCGTTAAAAAAAGCAAAAAATCACATAAGGGGGGGAGACCGCTTGAGGGGTTCCAAAGATTCACTCTCGAACGTGAGAGGGAGTCAAGTATATGGATGGAAAAAGGGAGGGCAACGGCGGGGTGAAAGGGAGATAGAAAAACAGATTTCAGACGCAGGTCAGTGACGGTGGAACACAAAGAATAGCGAGAACAGAATCGTAAGGGTGCAGAAAAAAAACGGGTTGAAAGAAGGTGTAGGAAGGGAACAAAGGAAAGCAGGTTACGAACGAAAGGACCGCCGCGGGAAGGGGAATCTCGTCAAAGAACTTATAGGTGTCGTCAAAAATAAATAATACAGCTGAGGCAGGGGATGGTTGGCTCTATAACTAGGAGGAGAGCATCTGTCAGGAGCCTCCTCCTAACTCCGAAAGGGGTGAAAAGCGCCGCGGGATGCAGAAGGTCAAGGGGGGGGACCGAAAAAAAGGGGCCGTCGGCGGAAGCGCTAATTGAGGAAAACTGGGGCTGTTACTGAATTAAGGTGGGGAGGCGGAAGAGGGTCTTACTTTTCTTCTACTATGCCCTCAGAACTTTGTACTTTCTTGCTGACTGCAGTAAATAAAAGGTAAGAAAGGGGGGGGAATGAGGGGGGGGAAAAAGCAAGTTAAAAATCCAGGAGTGAAAAGAAAAAGTGGAAGGAAAAAGGGAAGTAACTCCTAAAAGCTAATCAGGAACAATAGGGAGCTGTCAGAGGGGGGAGTGAGTGAAAATCTTCAAAAGATTTTGGGGGGAGCATTGGGGGGGGGGGTTACGGAGCGCCTAGGAAGGGAGTGGACTTCTCGGGGCCTGCAGTCGCTACACGCATCATGGGAGTTATGGGAGATCATGATAGAATTGGTTTCCGCATGGGACTGCAGGAGATTCAAGTGAGGAATAAGGATTGCCTGGGCAAAAAGTTTCTACCTGGCAAGCAGTACTGCTGGGCGCAGCGCGAGGATCACGATGGGCGTCCCTCATCTCATGGCTCGGGGCTAAGAAATTACTTCGGTATGATTGTTTGTGTCTTTTGATTTCACTAGGTGGGGTTTTGTGAAAAAAAACATCACGAACGTGGTGTCTCCGTACGGGTGAAGGGGGGAGGGGTGGGGAAAAGGAGAGATCAGAGCGCTGCTGAAGGGCTATAGTGTCAGTCGAGAGGGTTGACTACGAAAAAGTATAGGGGGAGTGCATGAAGGGTTCCTGCGGAGAGCAAAAGGACAGATTCTCAGCCAAGAAAGATGGGGAGAAAACAACGGAAAACCATGGGGGAACTCAAGGAAAATCTTTTCAGATTTCAGAACTGGCCACGTGGCTGGGAAAGAGGCCCGGATTGACAGAAAGATTCTCCTATATCGCAAACGCGGGGAGGGGGACATTACTGGGTGATGCTTGTGAAGGATTGGAGGGAAAATCGAGGGATAGGTAGTCGGTCAAATCTATAAAATTCTGCTAAGGTGTTGGAACCAGGGCGCAAGGGGAGGTGAAGAAGTGAAAAGTGGAAAATCAGAATGATGTTCACCATGAAGGTTGATTTACCCGTCAACTTTCCGTAAGAATATAAGGGGAAAAATTCTTTGTCGGGGGGCCTTTCAGAGGGGTGACTATGGCCCTTCCGTTAGAGTAACCTTGTTGAGACTTTCGAAAAACTGACAATCCAAGTTTCAAGGAACGTCTGCTACAATCGTCGGGGTAATCTTGTTTGTACGACAAAAAGAAGCTGGGGTGACGCCGGGGGGAGGAATCTTCCTGGAAGGAAAGTACACTCGTGTTGAGGGTAAGGACAATCTATAAGCTCTCATAGGAGGCTACACTTAATGGGCCGAAACGGTACAAGATGACAGTGGAGAGGGGAGCAAACGGAGAAGGGCGTCTGTACAAACCTTAGGAGCACGACATTGAATTATTGGGGGACAAGGCGAAGATAAACTTTAAAAGGAAGAAAAAATGGTTGAGGAGGAGTGAGAGAGATGACAGTCTGTTGATTAAATCAGAAAGGAGGGGTGTGTCTGTTTCGTGGTACACGACTGTCGAGATGGAAAACCGTTGTAACACAGCTGAGCACGCGCCGAAATCTTCGCGAGTTATATGTGAAAAAAGAAGAGGAGGCGAAACAGTAAAAAACCCATGCAGGTTTAAAGAGAAATTAGGAGTTTGAACAAAGATCCGGGGAGAAACAAAGAAAAAAGGGGGAGAGGAGACCGAACCCTTTGGGGGCAAAAAACCCGGGCCCGCGCAAAAATGACACGGGAAGAAGTCAAGCCCTAAGAATTTACAAAAAAAAAAAATAGGGCGTGAAAAAAAACGAGGGGGCAAGGTTTCGAAGAGGCCAAAAAGGACGGCTGTCACTGCACAACGTAAAGAATCCAGAGTGGTGAATTGGTAAAAGCCGACCTGGGCTTGGGAGAGGGGAGTGTGTGGGACAGGAGTAGAACTTGGAATGGAGTACCCTCTGTGAGGTCCAGGGGACGAACCACATATTTCCGCGAGTGGACCCTTTGTTAAAACCTGGTCCTTCAAGACGGGTTGAGTTCAAGCACAAAGAATTCACCTAAAAAAACAGAGAAAGTGGAGAGACTAAGGAGTGGGAAGGTTACTCCGGGAAGAAAAAGTCGAGTGGAGCTCAACTCTAAGGAATAAGGGGAAAAGACTTACCAATGGAGACTCAAGAGGAATCTTTTGGAAAAGACTTTTTGAAAGACACTTTCTCATCCTGGACTAATGATCGAAGGAAACCGGAGAAGTGTCAAAGGGCTTTTAAGCTGAGGGAGCAGAAGTTGCGGCACGAGAGGATAAAAAAGTTTTCGAGGTTGTTAAGGGTGAAATTGTGCATTTCTCAGAATCAACAAAAAAACTTATTATTCTTACCGAGATATATGAAAATGGAACAAAAAGGAAAAAACAACCAAAAAGGCCGAAAACTGGCGGAAGAATCGTGACCAACTTGGCTGACTCAACATAGGAACGCAACAGGGGAAAAAAAGAGGCCTCGAGGAATTTAAAATCGACGAGTCTGATAGTCTAAATATTTAGACGCCTTCCGTCAAAACCAGATTCCAGTAGCGCGGGGAAGCGGGTACAGATTCCTGAAAGGAGTAAGGCGCGTAGGTAACTCAAGGGGGGCGGGCACGAGTAACCAAATCTCCCAGCATGAAAAACTCAAAAAAACAACAAAATCAGGGGGGAAATTTTTGATGGAATTCATTTGGGTTAGGAAAAGGACCCTTCAGGGGGAGACAGGCACTCGCAACAGCGAACCAGGGAGGAAACAGATGGGGGGGGTTAACGCACGACCTTCAACGGGGAGAAAGATCAAGCGAATCCTGGGGTAAAACACGCCGATACGGCCAAGAAGAAAGCAGGAGTTACTTACACTTCGTTAGTTAAGTTTTTTGTCAGAAAACCAGCCTTTTGAGGCTGTCGACCGGGACACGAGGTGTTCAACAATCAAATTCGGACGGGAGGAAAAGCACTGACTGGGGACCGGGGGGCTTGTTGCGGTGGCAACACAGGGGGGGAGGGGCGTCCTAGACTTTACTTTGGGGGGGGGGGGAGGTTTCGTAAAAAAAAGGAACCTGCTCGAAAGAGGAAAGTGGGTCGAGGCTCCTCAATGGTGGTTCACTTATTAAAACTCGCGGGGCGAGGGGCAGGAAAAAAAGGGAAGACGGGAAGGGAAACTCTCGACAGTAAAAAGGTGGAGCACCTAACAGGCACGCACGACGTATGGAATCAAATACGGAACTCACAGATAGCATCTCAAACTTCGCTTGTAAAGGGTTGGTGGGGGTCGCAGTGCAATAAGGGCAGTGAGGAGATAGATTTCCCTGAAGGACAGTAGAAGCAAGGGCGTTTGGACGAAACGCTCAATGCGGGAGTGGACCATGCTGGGAGTGGTGTCCTCTTCGCCGGTCGCGGCGGAGCTTCAGTGAGAGGGAAAAGATAATAAAGAAACAGTTTGTCTGCTGGTGTCAAGATTCAGAACAAGGGGAGGCAACACTAGCGGGTGGTCTTAAACAAAAGTCAAGACAAAGCGGTCGCGAAGAGAGGCAGAAGAGGAGGGCCCAAAAAGGGGCCAAAGGGTATACAACCAAGGGTAAGTCTTCATTTCCACGTAACACGCATAAGAAAAATTCCGCACCCACGCCTGGGGAGAGCAAGTAGCAGGAGAACCGAACTGGTCAACAACCGCAGGAACCCGTTTTTGGGGGAACCGATCGGGGAAATTTCAAAAGCCCTGCCAGCAATTCGGAAAAGGAAAGCGATCAGGGAAGCCGAAGGATCACCATACGAAGAAACGAAAGGGGGGTCGTCGGAAAAAAGACATAAACCAGCAGCCCACTCCGTGGAAGGTCCCAAGAACATGGCTAGATCGAGAAAATTTATTAAGAAGGAATAAGGGGGAACCTAAGGGTCAGTCTAAATCACAAAGCCTTCCTGCGGGAAAAAAGGGTATTGTAGAACGTTGTCGCCCAGAGAGGGGCTGAGAATCGTTACATTTGGAATCTCCCAGGAAAAGGCATGCACTTCAAGCAGAAGGCTTGATCAAAACGGAGACAGCAAGGCAGTCATCAAAGCTCAGAGCCGCCAACCGCAACCTGGAAAACAGTAAGGAATAAATCGTCAGTATGCAAAAGGACAAAAAGAGGAAAATACGAACCCAACAAGAAATCATCGTCAGGGGGACCGTCTATGTAGACCGAAAAGGTGTGGAGGCGCACTCGCGATCCTCGCGCGGCGCCGGAAGTACGAGGGGCAAAGGTAATAAAACAATTGCAAAAACAAAGCAGGATCTACGAAAGCTAAGTACGACTATGCAAACCTCCACTCCTGCTATTCCCTAATCCTGCGTCTGGGTAACGGGAAGACAAAGAAAGAAGAACGCCATTAGAGGACACGGACGAAGTACCCGATACAAAACGTACACCAGACGCCGCGAGACCGATACGAGAGAGGGGGGGGGAAGGAAAAATATCTAAGCCTATAATTCTTCTGAACTCTTGGGGGGGGGATTATATTGCATAAAACTGTGTTGAAAAAAACTTGCTCCTCTTCCGGAACATTGCAAAATTGAGAAGGGAACTGTCCTGAAGCATCACGTCAGAGGCGGGATCTTAGCCGCACCAAAGCCCAAAGAGGACAGCCTAAACAACGGGAAAATTACAGACAGTGCGAAAATAAGGGCAGACTTTCCTGGAAGGACCTGGGAAAACACCGGTTTAAATTAGTCCAAAAAAACAGGCGCGGGCTGACAAAGTGAGTCGCGTCGGCGAGCGGGGAGGGGCAGCTCCGCATATGCCTCGGGAGAACAAAAGCGAGCGAGAAATAGGGGTCTGGACCGGGCGCCAACGAGAGGCGTGAAGAGAGCAAAGAAAACGAGGGGCTTCTGATGAGGAAATCTCTTCAGTTGTTCTTCTGAAACAGGGGATACAACCGGTGGTGCGGGGGACAACTTCCACCGGAGAAGCAGAGAGGCGAGGGTGTGAAAAGAGGCATGGATGCGTCTAAAAAGAGGGGGGCGAATCCAGATCAACAGCAGGGAAGCTTGGAGGAATAGATAGAGATCTCAAAAAAAACACCTTATTATTATTAAGAGAGGGGTCGAAGCGCGGGAGAAAGAGTGGATTCTGGATCTCGGAACAGAATTTCAGACCAGGCAACGCGAGGTGACACCCTAGAATCGGAGACTCTAAACCGCTTGAATCCCGAAAACAAAGGGTGGAAATCCTGGAATCCTGAAAAAGGGAAGGCTGAGCAATGTCCTCCTCTTATTTTCAGTAGGAGACACGCACGGAGCGTTGGAGGCCCTAGAGAAGACAAAATTCTCGAAAGGAGTAGGGGTGCGCAGAGAACGATGCGTTCGGAACTGCCCATTCGCTCCGCCCCGAGAACGCTCCGAAAGGGTGGGGGGGGGGGAAGCAAGTCAGGATTAGATTTCACGTGTGTCAACAAGAAACGTTACGGCAGGAAGCAAAATTACACTGGCGGTACTGATTAAGTTGGGTAGAGCGATCTTGAAATATCGGGGAAGAAACGAGCCAAAATCCGTGGACGGGAGGAGGCCCGGCCCAGTGGTTTCATGCGCAAATCAAGGCACGGGGGGCCTGAGAAAAGGGAGCAGGAACATAAGTATCATATACGCAGTCGAGCGCATTCTAGGCAATAATCAGGGCACAAGATCGAGGTAGCGAGGCGCGCAGGGCGCATCGTAGGGACGTTGGGTTATGATTACGTCTTCCTACAGGGGTACGATCAGGGGTCATTTAGAGTAAGGGGCGTTCGCTAAAAACGAAAAGCAAGGGCTTCGGGCCTAGTCATACGGCGGTGGCGACACGAAAAAGGGCCGTCTTCGTATTGAGAGAAAGTATGTCAAAACTTTCCAGACGGGGGGGAACCTGGCAAACGGGTGCTGCGCAGGGCTCGAGGATGCGAGGGTAGGAAAATCCAGGGAGGCGAAGACCCGGTTGCTAATCGAAGGAAGGGCTCGGAGAGGGGGGGGGGGCTGGTTATAAAGGGTGGGTTGGTCCCAGAAGCACTCTGCTGGAGGCGGCAGGAAGTGGGGCAAGGTGAGGTTGGCGGAGAGGAGAGCGCGCTGCAGGGTAAGTCTAATGTGGATAGAAGAGTGGCGAAGAACTCAGATTCGTACTTTCGGAGTTAGTGCCGCTGATAGCCCATGTGCTCGAAAAGAAGAGGGGGACGAAAGAAGTCGAACTGACCAGGAAACGCCGAAGGCGTTCTCTTGAGGACTGCCACCTGGTCAAACTTCCCGGCTTGGAAAGGCTGTAGAGAGGACCCGGCCTTAGGGAAAAAGTGGACTTATGGGTGGCGGATTGTTTGGGATCGGATTTTCGGAAGGGACGGCCGGGGAGGAGTCATGGGGGATAAAAAGACTCAAGGAAGTCGCGATCGTGGGACCTAGGGCGCAATTGCTGGAGGACTTTTGGGAAAAGTACAACTGACTGAAAACGTCTGGGGATGGGGTCATTTGATTGAACAGGGAAGAAGGGGGCCCGAGAGGAGACGAACAGGCGTGGGGGAGGAAGAGGATGCGCGGGACTAACCCCTGCCGTTCGAGGAAACCTTGTGGTAGGAAGGGAGTCAAACGGGGAAGAAAGGTGGGTTCACTCTGAAGGAGAAACAGCGGGGGAGGGGACGCTGTGGTAAGCCAAAACCAGCGGTGGAAAAAACTGGGGGAGGTAATAAGGGGACAGCGACTGGGAACAATGTGATTATTATCCAGACAATCTAGTGAGCTCCGCCGAGGAGGAGAACGCAAAAAAAAACTGGCCAGCCTGTTCAAAGATGATTGCGCGCAGCAAACGACTGGCTTATTACGAAGCGGGAAATCTAGAGCTAACGGAAAGGTACCTGGGAGAACGACTCAAAAGGGGACAAAAGGAAAAAAAAAGGTTGAGAAAGGCTGGAAAAAAAAAAGATTGGTGAATCCGGCCGTCGGTGCGGTTTCGGGGATCAAACGAGTCGAGTTCCACCTTTTAAAAGGGCAAGGAACCGGAGAAGACCGCCCGTAACGATTCCATCAAGTGACAATCCAAATGATGGGCGGCCTCGGAGAAAAAAAAGGAATAGTTTGGAAAGAGGTCAGGATTCGTGGGGAGAACCGCAAACAAAAGTAAAGGGAAAAGCCGCTCAAGGGGGTTTCACAACAAAAAAAAGAGCCAACGTCAGAGTGGCCTTACACAGTAAGATGGACGAGGGCTGAAACACATAGGGTGGAACGCGAAGCGCAAAGCAAGGCTGGGCGAAGGCCAAAAAACGGATAGACCTCCAAGCCTTGGGGAAAGGAGTCAAACTCCGAATCGCCAAAAACCTGCTGATGGGGAAAGCGGCGGGTAAACCAGGAGGCCGCTGGAGATCGTACCTAGAGGACGGTCAGTGAAGAACCAAAACATCTGTTCCTCCCCATGAAAGATGAAAGTTTTGCCCGAGTGGCCTAACAAAATGGTTCTTTCAATAAATCAATTCCCCAAGAAAAAGGAAAAGGACTTGAATATACTAAGAGGTGGGGAGGTTACGAAGGGAAGAAAAATCCAGAGAGCGAGGAATACGTTCGAGCGGAAAGCGGCAAACGCGCTAATTAAATGGGGGGGTGCACGGCCCGGAAAGAATCCAGTTTCGCAGAGACTAGATATGCTCTAACTGAATAAAATTTAAACGTGTAAAAGGTTCTTTGAAGAGCGTAGTGAGGGGTTGGCGTACGAAGACGGAACAGGGGGAAGGGGATGGGGGAGGGGAAGGTTTAATGGGG
>Ga0179593_1373889_pt1 | contig 10927 bp, 10 predicted proteins | sample CZODoug2_1_08_16_FD_185931 | JGI IMG/M metagenome (GOLD analysis project Ga0179593, IMG submission 185931) | Vadose zone soil fungal communities from Angelo Coast Range Reserve, California, USA - CZODoug2_1_08_16fungal (PacBio error correction) | ecosystem: Environmental > Terrestrial > Soil >...
GCAAACTTCCAAAATCAGGAGGAGGTCAAGAACGCTGGGGAGAGCAGACCATTAAGCGAAAACCATCTCTTGGCGGAGGAACAGGAAGAAAAAAGTAAGTGAGACCACAAACTGACGTTGCCAATAGGGCTCACCAAACAATTGCAACTGTAAAAAAAAACGAAAATAATTCCCTCCCGGAAAAGAAAAAAAGGGTACGTCTACAAGCGTCAACGATACATCAATTTAGTCCGACTCAGGGTAAACCAAGCAGAAAGAGTTATCTGGAGAGGGTGGGCCTGGGACATCAACACACTTCGGTCATCGACACAAAAGAAGGCTGGCTAGATGGACTCAGTCAGTGGTGGCGAAGAAAACTCTAGCATCGGGGCCACCTTAATAGCCGGGGTGAAAGGTTTAAGGCGGACTGAACTGGGAGGGCACAAGATAAACGGGTGTTCTCAACGGGGAAGAAGCCAAAGTTTGCTGTCCAGCATTAAGGGACTGAGCAGTGCAGAAGCGCGCGCAGGGTGCAGTGCGGACAACAATGAACACTAAAGGCTGTAAGGTCATCACGGTAGGATTGAAACAGGGCTTTCGAAGGGCTGGGAATCTGGCCGGAAACGAGACCCAGCTTGTCAAAGGAAGTGAGCGTGGGAAATCCTGCCGCGGGAGGAAACAACCCGGGGCGGAAAACAAAGGGCAATCCTTTCAATTCACAAGGGAAAAGGGAACGAAAAAAGGAAAAAGATAAACAGAAGGACTACTCAACAAAAGGTGGGCCAGAACGACCGCTCCTGGAAGGGGGAGACGATCGTCATCGGGGGGGGAGAGGCACTCGGGAAACTCGGGGCCATTCAGAGAATCTCAAAGGCTGGGCAAGGTGGTGGGCGGGAAACAATTGCCAGACCTCTGCGCCACCGATCTAGAGGGGGAAAACGGGAAGAGGCGGGGAATCGGGAAACAGCCACCTAAGTTGCCCAAATGCCCACCACAAAAAAGAAACCGCATCAAGGGAGGGGGAGAAGGAACAGTGGCCGAGCTCGCTGGATCGACGGGAAAACCTGGCCGCGGGACGCGAGAAAAATGGGGGGATTAAATAAAATCCCCTTCAAATCAAATTAAGTTCGCGATTTTTTTTGGTGCGAGAAGAGAAAAGCAGTAGGAAAAGAGGGAAGGCCACCCGAAAACCAACCTCTGAACAAAAAAAAAAACAAACCCCAAAAAAACCCCCCCACACCACAACAAACAACACCAAACCCGGCCAAATCATGCGGCGGGCACAAGGGCACGCAGTGCCCAGAACACTTGGGGAGAGCTCGGGTACGAAAGAAAGAAGCGACAAGAGCCGGAGGCGCTGTGGCCAACAAGGGGATGGAAAAATCACGGGGAAGTGCTACCAACGCGTGTCTGTCAACGGGGCTAAAATGGAAAAACATTCAAGCGAACGTGTGAGGGACTCGCCGGAGCCCGGCGAGCGCATGGCCACGATAGCACGGAGGGGGGGGGTCTAACGGACGTTGAAAGAGGGATAAGGGTAGAGGCGGGGAAAGAATGAGTGTGAAAGAAGCGGGACCGCCGGAAGGGACCTTCTAAATCGAGAAGAGTAAAAAACTCAAAGTGAAAGTGTAGCAAAATTGGTACTGGGTGACGAAAAGGGAGAGGACGTTTGGCGGAAAAGGAGGCCCGTCGCCGTCAATACGCAAAGAGAGGGGGGTGGGGCAAGGGCTGTGCATTCCATTGGCAATTAAAACGGAAGAGAAAGAGCGTAGGAAACTTTCAGCAGTTATTCAGTGTTAGAAACTCCATTACATCGGCTCAAGAAGGGGTCAGAATTGTGGATGTCAGGGGTCACTGTTCCCCGCGCGGGGAGGACGGCCTCAAACGGCGAATGCAATCGCTGATCAGAGGCAAAAGAAGGTATAAAGGTGCGGGGGAAGCAAAGCCATCAACCTCGCATACAGCGTCGCAAAAAGTCTACAAAGGCACGGTTAAGAAGTGGCTAGAGAAATAGAGGGGGGGGGGGGAAGAAAAAAGAGGGTTGGTGTTCATCTGCCGAAGGAAAGCCGGGAAGGGCAGAGGAAAACAAGCGGCTTTTTTTGGCTAGGACGTTCAAAAAGGAAAAAGTCGAAGGGGAAAGGGTAAAGATTCCCAGCCCAGTTTGACACAGTTCGCGTCAGACATCACTACTCCCGAAATGGAAGAAAAAAAAGAATTCCATGTGAAAAAACAGAATGTGAGATCGACGAAGAGCTTGATCTTGGAAAAGACCTAAAATAATATAGAAAGAACCTCTGCGAAAAAAAAAAAAAAAGTGGCGATCAAGCCGAACAAAGGGGCAAGGATAAAAATGGTGGCGGGGAGCGATTCCCCCGGCAGCATGTGGGATAAAAGAGAGGCCGAGAGTTTGAAGCTGAACATGCTCGGCAGACGAAAGGGAAGCTGAAGAGTAGAGGCCTGGAGCCAAGTGGCGCAGTCCGTATTCTAGAACGAAGAAGGCAGATCGTGACAGAAATAGGCGCGTCGGTTGAAAAACAAAGTGAAGGAAAGACAAAATCCATAACTCCAATTGGGGGGACCAGGGGAGGGAACCCGAGTCCAAAAGTGTGGCCGCAGGTGCGAATGATGACACAAGAGCCTAAGATTCGATGCTCCACGGAGGATACGGGGGACCGCGTCTTCACTGAAAAAGGCAGAAAAGAAGGTACAGAAGCGGCCGGTCGGAAAGGATTGTGGTTCGCCTAACCTAACCACCTAGCGAGGGATTTTGAAAAAAGAAGGGGAGAAGTGAAAAAAAAAAGGAACGTGCGCGTGCAAGCGACCGACGGCAAAAACAAGCGGGGAAAAGCCCCAATCAAAAGCATGCCCTCTTGGGACCGGTGTACATGAAATGGCCCCGGAGCAAGAACCGACCTGCCGCACCTTGACTGAAGTGTGACCGGTGGTTGTTCAAGACGGCACATTCCTCGCTAGACGGTCTTGTGTAAAGATCTTATTTGATTTCACCGTGCATTTAGGTACTGACCATGAACACGTGCGTATCTAGTAATTAGAGGTCTAGGGCATCGACCGAGGGGCGCCTAAACTCACGAAGGTGATCTCCAAGTTTGAAGGGGCGATCCAGAGTAGTGTGAGAGTGGGGGATATCAAAGATGAAAGGCATCCTGATCCCGAGAAAAACGGGTAGTATCAAACACATGAGAATTTAAAAAGAATGTTGAGGCTTTTTTACAGCATCACATGTGGCACGATTGAAAGACCCAGCCGAAATCAACTGCACGCGAACGTCCACTTCCATCAAACGGGGGAAGGAGTACAGAAAAACGATGCCAAAAGGAAACATCTACCGCTTGAGAGAAAAAGAAAAACTTGCTGAGAATTTTGGGAAGAAAAGCAATGGAGGAAATGCTCAAAGTTGCACAAAAGGGTGTTCCTTCTTTACCTTTTTGGTGCCGGGTGGGCACAAAGGAAGAAAATAATTTCCGTAAGAAGCAAGACCCCAAGCCTGCTATCTGCGGATTGCGAAATATGGGCAGCAAAAAGCGCCTTGCGGCCCGTTCGGACTGGGGGAAAGAAAATGTGGGGGCCGACGTAGCAGGGGGCTGAGGGCTGCAAGTTGCATCGTGACGGAGCAAGAAAGAAAGTGACTCAAACAAAAGAGCCTCTTCGAGGAAGGATAGCATCGGGGGGAGGATGCGCGCGCACCACATAGGTGTAAATTGTGCGAGAACGCGGTGGGCGGAAGAACGATGGGAAGCCGCGTTTCAGGAGTGAAGGAGAATGAGAAAAAGCTGCAACGCAAAAAAAGGTCCGCTCGCACGAACCAAGATAGGGGGGGAGGACGGCTGCGCAAGCGCCGGCCGCTGGGCCCCTGTTCGATGTGGTGGGATCTTCACTCCATCGGGAAATGCAGGCGTAAAGAGGGTTCCATCCCATAGATCAGCATGGTAAAAGGAAAAAAAGGTGAATGTGAAAAGGCAAATTCGAAAGCGCATCGAAAGCGACGGAAAACGGTGTTGGGAAAACAACGCATCGGGCCGAAGACTACTAAGGGGAGGAATGGGAAAAGGGGTAAACCGGAAAAAGCAAAACAATCCGCGCGCTCCTCTCCATCTATCTCCAAAAAAAAAACAAAGAGAAAAAGAAACATTGAAAAAAAAAAGACTATGCTAAAGGCGACATGTCAAGCGAAAGGTCAGAAAGGGAAAGCAGGAAAAGAAAAAGAGCAAAAACAAAAACAAAGGAGGCGTAAAAGATATAAGATCTTTCGTTCAAAAGAAAAGACTTGAACGAAGGCGAGGACATGGACTTCCGGCGCGCATCTCGCTGGGGGAAGAGAAGGGGGATTCAGGAACGTTTGCGCTATCTCGGGCGAACGACACACAGGAGAGGGAGCGGCAAGGGGGAAGGGTTTTATCAAACTAGAAAGTAGAAAGGCCGGGTTGACACCAACAAAGGAAACGGCAGGAAAAGGAGAGATGAAAAATCTAAATGTGGCAAATGCATCAATGAGGTATCACCAGCTTAAAGGGGGGGGGAGGGGACAGCCGCTTGGGACGAGAGGAAGCGGCCATCCGGAGAAAGTGAAGATCAAACACATCTAACAGTTTAACATGAAGCAGCAGAAAGCAAGAAAATACTATCGCCTTTTCAGACCGCAGGGGAAATTGCGGGCAGCCTGGCGAAGAGCAAAAGCCAACAATCATGAACGCTGGGGGAAGACCATCGTTCTGGAAAAAAAAAAAGTCGAAAAAAAGACTCGAAAAAGCAAAAAAATCATTTATGTGGGGCGCAGAGAGGACGCCGCGAGGAAATTGCTTCTGAGCCAGAACGACAAGGAAAGGTTGTAGTATCCCTTCCCGCTTCACGGGGGGAAAAGAGGAGAAGAGAGACGGATAAAAACGATGGGGAAAGAGTGCCACCCATGAAGGGAAAAAAAAGAAGGGCTGGGAAATGGAACATCTTCCGTAAGCAGGAAGGCGAAAGGAGGTATGTGGTGGGGGAAGGATGTTAGTCGTAATTGCAATCCTTCACCACAGGTCACGAAGTACAAAAAGGAAGCAGGTGAAGCAAATTAACGGGAGACCAAAAGTATCTTATCATAAATTGTCCAATCGGGGAAGCGGTCGCTGGGGAAGGGGGTTGCAAAGAAGGAGGATTTGAAGGACAAAAAGTGTTGAGGGCAGTTGATTGAGAAAAAAAAAACGTCGGCTTCAGGCTGGGACAGGTGAAGGGGAACCAAAGTGATCTGAAAGTGCCTGCAAACTCTTTTTCCAATGCTTTTGGAGATTCAATACCGATGGACTGTCGGGATCATGATGACTAAGAGGGTAGAAAAGGGGGATAAGGAAAGAAAAGCCGGGGGAATCTCCTTAAAACGCAGGAAGGAATAAAACAAGGAGGGAGGCGGCCTTAGGGTCTTCTTCTACGCGTAGGACTGTGGCTTTCTCATCAGTGAAAAACCCGGCGAACAGGGGGAAATGGGGAAATTTGTGAAGGGGCGCTGTCGTACCTGGGACAGAGGCGCTTTGCCAACGCAAAGGAAAAGGGGGAAAAGAGGGGCGCGAGGGGGTCCAAATCCGCGCTGCCGTGTTTGTGAAAAGCTAACGATAAAAGCCGGCCTCATAAGGGGCTGGCGAAGGTCCGAAAGAACACAAAAGAGGGGTAAACCAATGCGCAGAAAGAGGGCGCGTCGGGTCATCACCCACAAAGATAGAACACATGTGGCATCACGACGGAGGACCGCCTGTCCAATGGGGGGGCAAAAAAGATCTGGCAAACTCGACTCGCCGTGGAAGAAGTCCCACGGACGTTCGATGAAGAAGAGTCCCCATAGTTCAAACGGAAGGCAAAAGAAGGCGCGGAAAGGGGCGCGATTTCCACCGGCACGAGGGAGAGAAAAAAGAAAGCGCCCAAGGAAAAGCCCCACATGGCTGCGGTAATCCGCGTCAACAAAAGAAAAAAACAGTATTCCATAAAAAGTACTTTTCTTCTGACCGGTAAAAAGCAACCTTTTGAAGAGAGGCCGGGCTGGGTGGGGCCATGGGAAAAAAAAAGGCAGTTCACATCCCCGCGCTTGAATATAAAGCGCCAAAGATGACTCATGCAACCGGGAACAAGTTGAGAGAGCAACCAGGAGGGGGAAACTGCAAGGGGAGCGCAGACCGTGATGGCATGAACAACTGGGCGGGAAAGGAAATAGCCGTCCGAATCCGTGGAATAAGTCCATCGGGAAAACCATAAAGGAGTCAAAGAGAAAAGGACGGGGCATCGATCGCACGTCAACTCAAAATCGTCCGGGGGCAAAGAACAGACCAATAAATCTATTCGAAGAAAGAAATTCTTACAACCGTGGCAAAAGTGGTTATAGCCGGCTGAGAAAACCGCGGAGATAAGGGAGGGTCTTGAACGTAAACCAAGGAACGGGAACTTGGGAAATGGGTACACTTCACACTTACCTGCAGGGGAACAAAGGCAAGCATCATCGCTTTCACGAAAGGGGAAAGAAACGGCAAAATGATTACATTCAACCGGATGGATGGACGTTTTAACGTCCGCGCCACGGAGAAAGTGCTGGCAGGAGACCTCATATGTGCTGGAGTCGGGAAAAGGGGAATTCACGGCGAGCCACATAAAAGAGAGGGGGGGGCAGGCGAGCGGGTGAATCATTCTAACAAAGACAATATCCCGATGGGCTAATAGGCAAAAAAAATTAACAAGGAGGATAAACACAAGTTTTTATAGGGAAAGTTGGCGGACGTCCCGATGAAGAAACGGTCCTTCACGCGGTCAAGAGTGGAATCAAACAACAATGGGGGAACGAAATACATCAAAGCTCTATGAAGTGGAACCGGAAGCTGACCCAAATCGCTTTCTCAGAAAAGTGGCTAATGCGATCCTTCCTCAGGGAGGTGGGAAAACAGCAAAACAAAAGGGGGGTTACCCGCCCCTCGTCCTGTGGAGAACATAAAAGATGGATAGGGCAACACCGGTTGCCAAAAAAGAGAATCAAAGCGCGTAGGGTAGCTTCGTTTGTTTGTCGGGGTTCAGAAGAGGGAGAAAAAGAGCTGGGTACAGAGAAAGACCTACACCAGATGATGGGGAAACTTTGAACGGAGGGATTGTCGCGAAGCGACCACAAAATCTCCATAACTGGAAGGAGGGGGGGGGAGTTATGGGAGGAAATCCCATGACAGGGGGGAACCGCCCTCGATGACGTTTGGCAGGAAGAGCCCAGCCAGCGTTCTAGAAAAGAAACGACCAAAACGTGATGCGGTTATGCAAAAAATGTCTTCCGTGTTGTGTATCTGGGTACCACAGGCAGCGGGGGGCGGGGTGGGCAGGGGGGGGATCGAAAAACTAACGTTAGCCGGGGGGGGGTGAAAGAGGGAAGATAAATGTGAAGATGGTAACCCCTTTTACACGCAACCAAAAAAGAATCAAGCCTGGTGCGATGAATCTGAAGCAATATCGAAAAAACTGAGTGAAAAGATCCAGAAGGGAGGAGAAGATTATTTCATCTATGGACAGGGCTCTGTGAGGTTTGAGGGAACAAATGTATCGTAGGGCGGAAAAGTCTAGAAAGAGACGTGTGTGATCTCACGCTTTTCCTTTACAAGTTTGGCCTGGGAGGCGTGGTGAACTAAGTATGGGTTCCGACCAAGCGGATAAAAGAAGAGCACGTCTGGTGTCGTCGGTCTCGAGGGGGAATGAAAAAAATCCGACCACATAGAAGCAGTCTTAAAAAATAAGATGGACATTCAAACCAGGGGGTTTCTATAATGAGGGGCTCAATTCACACGACGCGAGGGAAAAAGGGGATTACAGAAAGGAAATCGCCGCCAAAGGGATCCAATAGGCGCACAAAACATGCGGAGATTGTAAGCCATAAGATGCCTGCAAACCGGGGGGAAAGCAGTATAATTTGGTTTTTCCCCGCGGGAGGGTTCCAAACGGAGAAAGGAGAGGTTAAAAAGGGGCCTGCGCGAAACCCCCGTAGGCCATGCAAAAGAGGGATGGCGAATCGGTTGGGGGGGAGTAGGGCAGGTCACGCTGAGCCTCTTAAGGCCGGTCGTGGGAGAAAGTCGGGGGAAAGGAATGTACTTGCTGTCGGTCTTAACGAAAGGGGAGAGAAACACCGTCGGGGTCCTGTGCAATTCTGGTGGGAACAAGACGGGATAGGGTGGGAGGGCGAGGGGTAGGAGACAAGGGACGAACGAGGAAACAGAGGAAGGAAGCAGAAGCGATAGGGACAAACAGATTAAAAGACAGAAGGGACTCATAAGAAGTAGAGGCACCCCTATTTGTCACTAGTCAGCGGTGGGGGGGGAAAAATGAAGTGGGATAACAGGACAGAAATCCAGAGTCTATTTTGACATTAAGGGTGCGCTCCAAAAAGCGATCAATAGCCCAGCCCATTGCTGTTGAAGGGGGAAACGGGCGGGTGAATCTCAACGTCGAAAAAAGGAGGGGAGGACATTAGAGGATACGCACACAGGGGCAAAAAAGCAAAACAGGGGGATGTAGAATGGGACATAATACGGGTGTTAGCGCGACAAAGGAGCAGGGGCCTCGATTCGGGGAGAGGACAGGCAACAAGGGGTGCTAAACACAACGCGCTTGGACCAATCATGTGAGCATTGCAAAGAAGACACGACGGATGCAATCATCTCATAATGGAAGACGAAGAAACACCGCTACTGACCGTCAAAGTCAAAGACTAAGCCACACGAGATGGTGGGAGGTACTGGTCCTCCATCAAAGGCAGGATCGCCCCATCACCAGCCGGAAGGGAAGGGGGTGGAGAAAAGGTGAAGCAGACGCTAACTAAGTCCCTCGAAGAATGTCGAATGTGTGAAAATGTTTGACAGAAAAAAAAGAGGCTTACAAAGAGAACGGGGTTCTCACTAGTGAAAAACCGGTGGCGAAGAGGGTTCCTGGAGAAAAACTCCCAATGAGAAGGAGCTCGGAATGCGCATCATAAAAGAAACGGGGGGAGTAAGGTAGCTGGATTTAGAACGAAGAATGGGCTGAAAAGAGTGCCGGAAAATCTCGCCGCAAAAAATAATCAGAAATGGAAACGATCCTGCACGGGGCGGGGCAAAAAAGCCTGTGGACCACAAACCGACACCTGAAGTAAGGTCGAGAGGAGGAGAAAAGACAAGGAGATAGAGAGGACTATCCGACCATGGGGGGGGACACAAGCCCACAAACTGGTCATAAGATGCCCTCTCTTAATCACGAAATCAGCAGCGATGCTTCATCTTGTCGCAAAGGCATATGTTGGTGGGGCGTGGCACAATGCAACTACCTCGGTACGAAAAGGAAGATCACTGTTCGGATTCACTGGAAAGTTGCCCGACAAGCAAAACCTCCGCCGTACCGTTTTGTCCCCACATAGCAGAAAAGGGGGACAAGCTTAGCTGCAACCCAAGAAATGTGGAGAGGAATTTAAGCGAAACAAAATTATGGGCGCCGGACATGGAACACCTGATCGTCTGCGAGAAAGAAGGTGTTTTGATTCCCTCAAATCCAATTAAAAAAGAAGGGTCGCGATTTTTTTTTGACAAGAAACCAGTCAGAAAGTTTCACCAGAATGGCGGGCTTTGCAGGCCCATCGGAAGGGCTCCTCTCGGAAGAAAACAAGGTGCGCGCATCCCTAGCGGTAGGGGAGCGGGGGACCAAAACGGTTTTGCTACTGACATACTTTATGGGGTCGCGAAAGGGAAAGAGGTGGAAATGTCAAGGGGTTGGACAAAATTCCGCTACTGCTTCTCAAGTTTGTCAGCCAGTCGCGCATTAGAGCACGAGTATTTTTTTGTCCGGGGAGGGGTGTCCCTGGAGCGGAGGGTAGGAGTTATTCAAAGGTTTGGTGGCCTCCGACGGGGACAAGTGCGTCCGGGCAAGAAATAGGAGAAGAAATCGCCCATCTCAAACTGTGTGGGACGCATGGGTGTAATTGTGAGACTCCTCGAGAGGAGGTCGTGGGCAATGATCGGACTGTTTAGACTGATAGCAGTAAATCAAGACTCTAGATGGATTGTTGCCAGAAAGTGAAGAGTGTCATGTATCCGATACTCACTGAACAATCTTCATTAAGAGTGGAAAAAAAGGGATGACATTGTTCTAGAAAAGGGACGGGAAAGGAGAAAAAAGACGAGCATTTGGATCGTGGGTTGGGTGGGTAAGGCAATGGGGGGAAGGAAGCTATACGGAGGGAAGGAAACAGAATCGGGGCACCCCTCTAACCCCGAATCCGAAGATCCTTGAAGGTGAAAAAGATCACGACAACTGCCGCGGTCCACCGCGGAGGCCGTCAGGGATCGATAACCAACTGGGAAACGGGGGGGAATAAAAGCGGCCTCGATTGATAGTGTGGGGGGGGGGAGGCGAAAATACGAGGGTTGCAAAGCCGTGATCGCATGATAAATGTCAAGGGGCCCTTGGGTGGGTTACCACAGTAAATGCCTGTTGTATCTGTTGGAAGGGGTGAAGAATCTTCTAGAAAAGGAGGCTTTCGGGTAAATTGAAGGTGCGATCCTTACTGGGCCCTGCCCCCCATTGTCAAGGGTACATCGACGAGAGCGGGTTCGGTGGTAGAACAATTACATGACACCCTCATGGATTACTCAGCAATCTTCGGAAGCCAGGAAGGCCCCGAGTGGGAATATCAATTAAACTGCGGGGCGTGACTTTGGGAAAAGCAATCCGCTCACCTGCACCAACCTCAACGCACCAGCCTTCTAAAAAAAAGGATGGGGCGGAGAATTCATCCCAAAACAGCGCGTGGGCATGTTGATCTAGGACCAAAAAAAGAAAGGGGGGGGGGACGGGAGATTCCTTTAACATCTGTGTCCGATGGATGGGCAGTGAACAAGAGGAAAAGGCAGAGGGAAAGACGTCGGGATGAACTATGTGGACTATCCGAAAAGGAGAAGTAATAAAGCAC
>Ga0179593_1460824_pt1 | contig 10927 bp, 15 predicted proteins | sample CZODoug2_1_08_16_FD_185931 | JGI IMG/M metagenome (GOLD analysis project Ga0179593, IMG submission 185931) | Vadose zone soil fungal communities from Angelo Coast Range Reserve, California, USA - CZODoug2_1_08_16fungal (PacBio error correction) | ecosystem: Environmental > Terrestrial > Soil >...
GGAAGGAGGCTCAGACACAGGAAGCGCGGAAAGCATCAAAAAAAGTAGAGGGCGGATGTGGGACGGGACCAGGACCCAAAAAAAAGGTTCAGTGCTTTTGAGGCGGGGGAGGAATAGAAGGCCATCTTCTGGGATGGTGGGGGAAGGGCAGGAAAAAAAAAAAAAAAGCAAGGGCAGAGGGTCCAGAAGTGGATCGGGGTTGGGAAATAAAGGCAAATGAAACTAAAAGAAAATAAATCTGATATATGGGAAAAACATCTTCTTCAAGCAGCGAGAATGTAAAGGATCTGTCTGTGAAAAATACGTTGCTGCGGGCACCAGAGAGGGAAGAAAAAAAACGGCGGGCAGAGCGTATCTCTCAAAAAACAAACTGTGGGGGATCTCGTACGATGTACGTAAGGGCCAAAAAGAACGGAGCATACGGACAAAGGGGGGACTCACATTGGGGTCGGGAAACGTTATCCCAGAGTCGCACCTAATGTAAAAAGAAGGTGGGTTATCTGGCCAGCAGAACTTGTGCGCTTTCAGGAAAAAGATGGAGACCGGGGGAAAAAACATCAAGGGACGGCAATACACCGAGAAAAATGTCGGTACTAGACAGTATGGGGGTAAGGGGGGCACGTGGGTGAGTAATTCAGATATTCGCGGGTGAGGAAAACGTGCAGGAGGTGTGACGAAAAAAAAAGCGGAACGGGTTGCTGAAGTGAGGGCAGGAACGGGGGCGGCATCGTGAAAAAACGGAAAGGTTTGGGAGGAAACACGGAAACTATCAGGAAGCTACAATAAAATTGAACAGGGGGGAAAAACTGGGAAAAGACGATCAGTGGGTCTGGACCCTTGTTGGGGGTGGGGGGGGGGGGTTGGGGGGGGGGGGCACAGGAATGGGGGGGGGGATTAACAAAAGTCGGGAAAAAAAAAGGTCTGAGTTCGCGTTGGCCCAAAATCACCGAACCGGCACTTGCCTTAAAGGCTCAATAATGAGGGACTGTGGTGCGGTGGTTAAAAATGGAAAAATGGAAGGCCTCATGGTTTAGGGGCCAGGGTGGGGTGGGGGAATAAAAGGGTCACGGAATAAAGGGGATGGAAGGTGAAAGGGACCTGACGAAAAGTGAGAAAGGGATGTCTGGAAACGGGGGGGGTGTCTTAAAGACGTGAAAGGACTACCCGGAACTTAGGGTAAAGCACGGTTGGGACTGGCTAGTGGGACTTTCACAGGTGGAAAGAAATCATACTTCAGCATTAAAGTAGACAAAAAAAGAAAAAAAGGGCAGGGTAAGAGCCGGGGAACGTGGGAAACGGGGAGTGCGAACTGAAAAAAAAGCTGGTGGGGGAAAAAATCTGGGGGGGGGTGCGGGGAACTTCCCTCTTCCTGGGGGGGGGGGAAAACAGGGAGGAAAATAAAAACCGACGAAGCGGAGGCAAAAGGGGAAAAGGGAGGCCGCAGAGCGTGCAAAAGCACTTCAAGGTGCAGGGCAGGGATTGAAAATGGTCGCACTTCATAGGGATTTCGCCACACAGGTAACGGTGGGATTACAAAAGGCTGGGAGAAACAAGGGGGTGGTCTTGTCAAGGCCACCTGGGAGATAGTTGTGGCCAGTCTACAATACAATTGTATGACAGATTGATACAGCGTTGGGATATGGCCGGTTTTCAAAAAAGGGGACGGGCGGAGTGCGGTCACGGGGAAAGGGGTGGGGACATAGCACCAGTAGGAGGAAAAAGAGGGAAAAGGGGGGGCTTCCAAGAAGGGATCAACAAAAACTGCAGTGGGTCACGCGTGTAGGGCAAAAATTTGCTTACACATCATTGATAACCCTGAGGAAGAAACAAGATCAGGACGAAAACGCACTTAGAGACTAACATAAGCACACTGTGGGGGGTAGTACTTGGGGCTCGTGTTGAGGGGGGTCGGTCTGGTTTAGGGACCGTCTGGGGGGGGGGGGGGGGGGGACTGCAGGACATTGGGTATAGGCAAAAAAAAAGCCCCATTTGGTTGGGGTCAGCGAGGTTTGGAGGTACTTCGTGGGACAAATACGTACGTGGACCGGGGCAGGGGCGAAGGGCACGGTGGCTGTAGGACTACGCCGGGTACAAATGAAGGAAAAATGATCGTCAACATGGTAGCGGTAAATCTTGCGGCAGCCAGGGGAGGGAAGAAGTTTCGTATCGTGGGAGGGGTATGGACCGGATCTAGGACCGTTTGGCAAATTACAAGGGTGACAGTCGGACATCGGGGGAAACAAAAAGAACTTCCGGGGGAGCATCTTGAAGGATCTATTTCCGGAGGAAGAGGGTAGGAGCTGCGAAAAAAAGGGGGGGTTGGGACCTTGGGGCGCGGTCATGGAGGGTGGATATTTGGTAAGTGAATCAGTGCGAAGAGTGGTAAACAGTATTCAGGGGTCGGGACCCTTTCATTAAGGGGTGTTCGTGTCGATCGAGAGTGAAGACGCCAACACCTTGTGGGTCAACCCAAAGGGAGAAGTTTGGAACGCGGGTTGGGAATGATTGCTGCGGAGGGAGGGGTGGAAGGGGTTCTTTTCCCATCAGGGTCGGGGGGGGTTCCCCACAGGAAAGCTTGAAACGTACAGGCCTTGTAGGGTGGTCAAAAAAACAATATGCAGGGGGGAATACATCACCTGGGAACCTGGTAAGCCGGTTTAATGATAAAAGAAAAAAAAGTCGGATGGGAGGTGATGAAATATTACCGCCTAGGAAGGCGGAGGTAGGGGTGGTAAACAAGGAACTCGATGCACTAAAAAATATTACTCCGATTCTGGAAAGGGGTCGTTTTCTCACGAAAACAAGTCCTATGTGAGTGTGAGAAGAGAAGGACAACGAGGGTCCGCTGCAATTAGCATATCTGGGAAGGAAAAGGCCGGCATGGAGGGCTGGAAAGGCTAGAAGGGAACTACAAAAAGAAAGAAAGAAAAACAATATTCAGGTGCCGGGGCGGTATGTAGGCGGGGGAGCATTAAAACTCGAGGAACAGGAGGAGCATTAATGTTGTCACAACAACTCAAGGGAAGGTCGAGGAGACATCTGGTGCCGCGCGGGAATTCACTGCAGGAAGGGTAAGGGTCAGGTGCAGGGGGAAGACGGCGGTAATAAAAAAAGGATTGCCAAAGGGCACTCACAAAACCGGGGGAGGAGGAGTATTGAATCTCCTGTGAGGTCAGAGGGGAAAACGCGAAAAAAACATGACGCGGCAAAGAAGTGGAAAGGGGGATCAAAGGCTATCGAACGATGGGTAAAGGGGAGTTGCCAAGAGTCAAATGGGGCATCAAAAGAAAGTGAGAGAAAGGCGGAAAAGGTCTTTTTTGGGAGGTAAAACGAAGTATAGGAGGGGGAGCTTAGAGCCGCCGATACTCATGACAAAGCAGGGACAGACTAACTGGACGTTCCAGGAACAGTGGAGGTCGATAACATCTTGAAGTGTGACAGTGGTGGGGGGATACGGGGGGGGAAAGACAGCATAACACACACGCAAGCGGGACGATGGTGATGGAAAAAAGCGGTCGCAAAAAAGATAGCATACTTTGGATGGCAGGAAGGGGGGGCAAATCGAGGTGTGGCATAGGGGGCAAAAGGTCCCACTACAGGGAGAGTGCGGGTGGGGCCAAATGACGGGCAATGGAGGGAAAGGAAATGTTTTTGCACCCGCGAAAAAAAGGGAGTAATCGTAAACGGGGGCGGTTAAGAAAGCATGGTGTGAAACGTCTGGGCGTGTAACGTCAACAGAAGCGAAGGGGTACCGTCATCGGGGAAGGCGACTAACACGGTGAAACTTGTAAAAACATGAAGGTGGCTAGTACTCAGGGGGTTACATCAAGGGGCAACCGGACATTCAAACACCGCAAGGGGGGGGGGGGGTTGTCATGGAAGAATAACATAAGAAAAAATTCGCACCCCAGGGAATGACGACTCATCATCTTTCCTCAGTCTGAAGGGAACGGCAAGCACAGCAAAAGACCACTGCATGAAACACAGTGAAAAATAACAAAAAAAAAACAAAAAAAAAAAAAAACGGCATACGGTTCTACCAAGCGCAGAGAAACAGGATTTCTACTATACACCTGAAGTCGCGCTAGTAAAAGCGCAACGGAAAATGTGAAAGGAGTCCTCCAAAAGGACGGCTAGGCTGATCAGTGAACCGCTGCAACAAGGGAAGGTTGAAAAGGCCCAAGGAACAGCTCTGTGGCAGGGGTGGGTCACTTAAGGTGACCGAACTGCGAAGAAAAAAACACGTTTGAACTGGGGGGAGAGAGGATCGTCGGGGGGGAATTGAACGGTCCAAACGCGATCCCAAAATAACTGTGAGGCAATCTCAACATTGGTGAAAGGGAGGTCTCTTTATTTCTCACGAGGGCGGGGGGGGAGGGGGCGGTCCCAGTGTACGACCACCCACAGGAAGTTTCAAGAACATGTTAGTAAAAACACAAAGGGGAGCAATTTCATTACCACCGCTAGCAGGGGACCGGGGGGGGGGTGGTGGGGTGGGGTTGGGGGGGGGGGGGGGGTAAACTGGGACCGGGCCGACTTGAAAAAAACTTGCGCTTTCTCGTGGGAGGTCGTGGGTTTTTTGCGAGGGGGGGGGTGGGGGGGGGGGGGGTACCCCCGTTGTGGGTTCCGCACTTGCGATGCGTCGTCTTAACTGGCATTTTCTCGAACTTTACTATCGCCCCAAAGGTTAAGGGTCCCAAGTGAGGCCATATCATTGTTGAGGTGCGATTCATATGCGCGACAACCATAGGAGAGAGTTTTGGGGGACTGAACTCACCACAAGAACTGTGCGGTACTGGTGGAGTTTTGGAACAAAGAATAAAAAAAATGGTAAAACCCCAAAGTAAAGGAAAAAAAGCCAGGACTAACAAACACAAACAATACTACAATAAAAACCGAGGGAACGGGGGGGGGGAATGCAGCAGTGTTGCCGTGCTGTCCTAAAAGGGGGGGGGGTCCCTTGGTTTGGACAGGGGGAACAAAAAAAAAAGAAAGAAACCCAACCCCACAACCACACCACCACACAAAAGAAAACCATTTAACAAGTGCAGATGGGGTTCTTATCAAGTGTGGGCCAACTGCGGACGTGCAAGGTGACTGGATAAAAAGCTAGGGGAGCACGCTTGGGTCGCGCCGGTGAACCGACGGGTAGGAAATCGGCAGTGAGAGGGACCAGAAACAACACATTATCTAGCCAAAAAAGACTTTCCTCAAAACTAAAGAGGGGCGCAGCGGAACATCAAAAAGGGGTCGATGGCGGGGTTTCGTGGGCTTGATGCCATGAGGAGGAACACGGGAGCGAAATGGGGGGGGGAGGGAAGTGGGGAGGTATATGTTCGTCAACGGCACGGGTGGTCCAAGAGCAGCAAAAAGGCGAGTAGCATTGCGGCGGTAAAAGTTGTAATGCACGCTGAATGGGTCCCGAGGCAAGGGAGAAGAACACAAAGGCTGCAATAGCCTCAGAACATGGAAAAGGGGGGAGGGGAAGGGTCCGGCCAAACCTTCTGGACTGGCAGTGTTAATAATAAGGGGGGAACAAAAAGAAGCACTGTCTAATGACTTAAGTCACGACGGGCGGGCCAGTATGGGTAGGGAAAAAAAACGGGCTTCATATTACGCCTTGGTCTGAAGGGGGGAAAACCAAACTACAGAAAAAATGAAGGGGGCAGGTACAAGAAACAAACAGGACTGTGCATGCAGCCAAGAAGTCACTTGGGTAGAATCCAGTACCAGTGGGGATGGAAAGAAAAATGCGACACACGAAGACGCTACGTTAAAAAAAAAAACTTTACGTACATGGTCAGGCAGGACGGGTGGGGAAAAAAAAGGTCCTAGGGGGAGGGGGGGGGTCCTAGGATCGGGTGCAAGAAATCAGGAAAATCATCGTTGGCACGGGACGGGGGGGGTTAAGATTTCCTGCAGGGGGGGGAAGGCTAAGGTCGTCATAAAAAAGCTGAAGGCTGGGTACATAGGGGGAACGGGGGAAACGTCAGGACATCTCGCATCTCAAAAAGTCTAAAGCGGCTGGGTACCAAAAGACGGAAGGGGGGGGAGAGGAAACAATATGGGACTGAAAAGACAGTCGAAGGGCAGCCCAAGGAAAAAAAAAAACTGATGGGCCAGTCAGGGGGAAAAAACAATGCTGGCCGAGGGTGAACGACAGACTGGTCGCAAAGGGACTTTCACGAAAAAAACCTCATGGGAAACGTTCCCGGGGGGGGGCCCAAAATGATCTTGCGGGTCAGCGTGGGACCGATAAGCAGAGGGTCTGCCTTGCACGGCGCTCAATGACAAGGCCTGTCTGTCACTGGTGAAATGGGAATAATATGGGTAGTGGCGGACCGCAGGTCAAAGTCGGGTGGCAGTCGAGGGAAGGGACGACGAGGAAACTTCTTGTAAAAAAAAATAAAAGGAGTGAAAACATGAAAAACTTATCCCCTTGGAAAAAAAACAACACCGCAGGGCCTCCTGAAGGCAGCTGCTATGCTAAGGGGGGTGGCTGAGACTTTTTGATTCCCTTAGCCGTAAGCAGTCAATAACTCACGGCCTTGGGGGGGAGGGGGGGGGTTGCAGAGGGTCTAATTGGAACCGTAGGGGGACGGGGGGGGGGGTACGCTCAAAAAAAGAGAGACTTCCAAGCCCTGCCAAAAAAAAAAACAAAACAAAACACATCTTACGAGGAGTACAGAATCTAAAAAGTAGTGGGGGAGGGCGGGTCTCTAGCGTCAAATTACGTGGGGTCATGGATACTATGAAAAGCCAGGGCCCCTGGAGTGCAGCGTAGGGCACCGGGAAGGGGGCAACCGTTCATCTCCCTCCAACTGGCGACGTAAGGCCAAAAACATGGCGGCAACAATAGGGTGGCGGGGCAACGCATAAAGACGGGAAAGGCAGGGTTGGATGTTGGTCGGGTGTCGTCGGCTGAATGTGGAGAGTAATACGTGCGGGGGGCAGCAAACCAGTCAGGGAGGCACGAAGGGGGGGGGTTACGCGCGGAGCAAGGGGAAGGATTCTAAACGCCGTGCAATGGGTTAAGGGAGCCAGTGTTGCCCTCAATAGTGGACAGCATAGGGAACAATTGGGAAGAGGAAGACCACTCGTGCAGAAAAAAAAAAAAAAAAGTAACAGTAGGTAAGGTCCAGGGGGCGGTAATTCCACAAGATAGAAGGAGGGGTGTTGGCTGTCACGCGGCGCAAGGAGAAAGGTGGTCTAAGCAGGGGGGGGGTTCTGAACCGGGATTTCTTCAGGGTTGCGTGTGGCCGCCGCCTGAGGAGGCCGTTTGGGCGGAGAAAAAATCGTCGCATCTTGCGGCGGGGCCCAACGGGGGAATTGATCTAGAAGGAAAAACGGGGAAAGGGCCAGGGCAAGGGCTCGTAGTACAGCAAAACTTTAAAGGGGAGGGTGTCGGGTGGGATAATCGAAGGGGGGGGGGGAAAAAAAACAGGGGAATCGGGGGGGAGGGGGGTTGCGGTCAAAAGAAAGGGCGGGAAATAAAGTTAAATGGCTTCGTCTGATGGCCCCTAATAATTATTGGGGACAATGAACCGAAAAAAAGGCCAACTACAAGTAGGTACAGGTAAAAATCTAGTGGGGGAATCAGAAGGGCAGTTCTTTGAACGCACGGGGGAGGGACTGCTGATACTGCATTCATCGGGGGATGGTGTGTATGTTAAAACGAATGACAGGTCTGGGCATAAAGAACTGAAGCGTTTGAATGGGAAAAGGGGAGGGGGGCTGAAAGGACTTCTTGGAACGCAGTCTGCCTCTGACTCAGTGGGAGCGGGTCAAATAAGGCCATAATAAAGAAAGACGGAAATGACAAAGAGCCAAAACATCTCTACAGGGGCGCACTTATGGTAATAAGTCGGGCATAAAAAGGGGGAAGGGGATGTGGGTTAAACCAGGGGGGGGTACTGGAAACGGTAGATGGAAGGGGCGGGCTGAAAAAATTCCTTTCATTTTGGGGGGCAAAAAAAAAAAAACCGGGATCTGAAGGGGCCACGATTTCGGAGGGGATATGGAGGTCACAAGAAGGGCGGAAAGTTAGATCGTGGCTACGAGATCGTCTCGACATTGGGGGAGGACAACTAGGGTAAGGGGAGAGACAATTCGTCCCGTGTGAAACAAAGAAAGGGGGGGGGCGTGTGTGGGTCGTGAAGGTGCGATGAAGGGTGACGGAAAAAAAAAAATGACATAAGAGAAGTACTGTAGTGAACGCTGAGGCGCACACCTGGTCGGGGGGGGGGAACCCTGTCTTTAAGCGGGGAAATAGTTTAGGAGCTGGGAAGAAACTCAATACTCAGGGAGGGGTTCAGTATGAGGCACTGGGCCGAGTTATTCAAAAAACAACACTGGGGGGGGGCAAAAAACAAGATAACGTCAGCTGGTGTAAACTGGAGCGGGGTTAGAGAATCCGGGAAAAAAAAAGGGGAAATCTTGAACGGTAAAGAAAACTCTGGAGTCAGAATAATAAAACAACAAAATACGTCTTCGGCGGTCAAAAAACGGGGTGCGGAGGGGGGGCGGTGATAAGAAGGGAGAGCCAAAAAGTCACTCCCAACAAAAAGTGAGGGGGGTGAAAAGGTGAAACAAAAATAAGGTTAGGGGGACTTGAACGAACACCAGTCGTACTCATGGGGGGTAGAAAGCGGACAGGTTAGGAGGCAAGGTGGCTCGGTTTGGGTAAAAACTGAACTTGTCAGGGTGTGGCAGCGTTGTAGTGCTTCCCAAGAAAAATGAGTTGGGGGGGGGGGGTAAAGGGGAGTGGTGCTCCGGAAAAAAAAGGTAAAGTCAATCGCGGGTGGGGGAATGGAAAGGGGGGAATAGGTGGAGAAATAAATCACACGGGAGTTCAGGTGTGCGGGTGAGGGGCAAGGAAAAGCTAGGACACATAAAAAACAGGTTCACCAAACGCGAACCAACAAATGACTGCAGGAAAAAAAGAGGAAGCGGGAGTACATCGCTAGTCGAACAGCATGTTGGAAGGGGGTGCTGAACTTCTAATTATAATTGGCGGGGCGTGTTAAGGGGGGGGGGGAAACACTTAGAAGAAATCTGGGCAGGGGGGGGGGGGGAAACTATGAACGCGAAAATAGAGAGAACACGCTGCGTTGGGAGGGGTGGGGGTTGGAGAGCGCCGGGTCGGGAACTAAGTTGACAAAATGGGAAGGCAGAGAAAAAAAAAGGGGGGACAAAAGGGGGGGGCCTCCTGAAAAAAACAACATTGATGGTGTTGAATGGGTACAGTATGGAGGGGGGGGGGGGACCTCGGGGGAAAACCCATACCAACGGGATCCTGGGGGAAAAAAGTACGGATAAAAAAACGGGAGGGGAAAGGGGGGGGTATTGGGGCAGGTAAGCAGACAGGGGGTAGAAAAAGAGAAGTGTGGGTGGGACGCAGCGACCAAAAAAAAAAGGCAGAAGGGGGGTCGTTGCAAAAGCACGTAATGCTGCAAAGGTAACTACACTCGGCAAGGGTTCTGTGTGGGAAAGACTGGTTCACAAACGGGATCTGGGGGGGGGGGGAACAAGGGGGGTGTGGGGCCGGGTCAGGTGAATTCGGCAGGGTGATGGGAGGCAGCCTACAAATAAGGAACGTTGTCAGCCAAAATCGGGGGGCCGATAAAAAAAAAAAAGGCAAAAGGGGTGGGCGCTCTTGGGCAGAGGATGGAAAGCGGGGGGGTAGGGGTTCTCTCCCGCCAGGGCGGGGGGCGTGTGCTCATAAAGGGAGTTAATGAGTCCGGGAGAGAAAAGATCTTGTGGACTAAAAAAGGTGGAAGGTCTGAGGTTGTAATGGGGTCAACAAAAGCTGCCACAACCCCAGCATTCCTATTGTAACGAAAAAAAGGGAGACCTGAAAAATGTGGCCATGTAAAAAAAAAAAAACTGTGTGCCCGGTAGGGGGAAAAGGGTGGGGGAACATAAAAAGAAAGAATCTAGTGTCGGGAAGCGGAAGGGAAAAAAACTAAACGGCAACTATCAAGGGGAACGTCGGGGGGGGGGAAAAAAAAAAAGGCGGCAAAATTACTAGGGGAGGGGTGCGGGCGGAGGTGGGGTGTGGCAACATATGCTGGTGCACGAAAATCCTACCCTGGACGTAAAGGAAGAAAAAAAAAAATCATGGGTGAGAACGGCAGGGAAAGGGGGGGACACAGTAAGGAAAACTAAAAAAACGTCAGAAGCGAAAAAAAGGAAACCTTAGGGTTCTGGCGGCAGGGGGGGCCGTTGGACGGGGCCGCAAAAAAATAACAGAAAAGATTAACACGTACGACAAAAAAAGTGAGCAGCGGACAGTAAGGGGGAGGGGGGGGAGAGGACAGAAGACATTGTTGGGGGCAAAGGGGGGGGGGGCCTTGTAAACAAAAAATCAAAAGGGGGGTGTTCCCTGGGGGGGACACAGAATCAACGTCAGCACAAAAAGCTCTTCTATAAATACGGATGCACTTGGGAACCTAGCGCATGCAACCCGCCTGGACTCTCATGCGTCTGGACAGGGGCTCACTGGAAACCTGGAGGGGTTATGCAGGGGGAGCTCTGGGGGGGGGGGGGTACCTGGACCTGGGAAAGATTTTATAGAGAGAGACAATTTCTTTCGCAGGGATGCTGGGGTTTAGCAACATCCTACAAAGACTTAGTTGAACTTAGGTGTTGTTACGCGAACGGGTAATGTTAAAAAAAAGTAAAATGAGTAAGGAAATGGCAATAGGTCAGATGTCGTCAGGGCAACGGGGGGAAAAAAAGGCGCAGTGTACCGTAATGAAAGGGAGAAGGATGGCGAGGGTAAAAAGGGGGGGGGGGGATGTATCGCGAAAGGAGAAAATACGCTCAAATCGGGCAGGGAAGTGGCGCACGCACCAAAAAGAACAGGCGGAGGAAGGTACGTCGCTTGTCGTGCAGTGGGGGGGGTGTAGACTTTCGTTCGGGCGCT
>Ga0179593_1491613_pt1 | contig 10927 bp, 14 predicted proteins | sample CZODoug2_1_08_16_FD_185931 | JGI IMG/M metagenome (GOLD analysis project Ga0179593, IMG submission 185931) | Vadose zone soil fungal communities from Angelo Coast Range Reserve, California, USA - CZODoug2_1_08_16fungal (PacBio error correction) | ecosystem: Environmental > Terrestrial > Soil >...
GGGGAAGAAAAAGATGTAAAAATGGGTGTGGACAAAAAAAGCTTGAGGAACAGGAACTGGGAATCTTATGCTTTCTGTAGGTAGAGTCCCTGCCCAACATCATAGCGCCATGCCTTACTGGATGAAAGTCGGGCAGAACTCTTTGCAAACGTGGAAGTTTGTGGGGGGGGGGGACAGCAAGGAACGTAGCCTTAGTCGGGGGATGGAGACCGGTGGAGGGAGAAGGTTAGTGTAAAAAACATTGTCAAATCATTATCTGTTTGTTGGCAACCCTGGGTATAGGAATTAAATGACTGTGAGAAGGTGGTGGATCGGATACAGAAAAAGGGGACAGGCGCGGCTTGCCGGGTTTTTCGATTGTCGGTAAAGGCCACTGTAAAAAAGGCAGATGGGTTGGGGGAAATAGCCTGAAGGAACGGGAAAAGATAAGCCTCATGAAGATCGGGACAGTGGGGGGTGTTTGGGTAGACAGTCCAAACAGTCTGGGAAAAGGGACACCAATGGAAACAAAAAAAGGGCTCTCTTGTAAAAGCAATTGAAATTGGAAAAGGAAAAGCACCAGCATATCCAATCAGAACGAGGAGTGGGTTCAAGTGGGCAGTCATGAAGCCTCATCGAGGAACAGAGAGCTGTGTTTGTAGGGCAGTCCCCAGGAGGGGAATCTTGACGAAGTTTCGACTGCATGCATAATGGATTGTGGAACCAAGAGACTATCACCACCATACAAAACTGTTTGACCAAACATTTGGCGGAGGAAAAGATTTTTCACACCAGTGGAAGACTTGAATGGGGTGTTGAAAGGTGGGGGGAAGGCCTAGTAAGGAACAATCCTACGGGCCAGAAGCAACAGGAGGGAGGGGCAAGGGGCACGGAATTGTTCATGGAAAAATCTGTGCCAGGAAAGGAGAAGGCAACCTTCCGGCAGAATGAGGAAACATAAGCTGAAAGCCATTTGGTACCCGTGGTGGTTATATTGTGGAGAACAGAAACCCTGGAGGAATTACATCCTTGTTGGGTGGAACAGGAATTGGGTGGTGAATGTCGTCGCCCCGGTGGAAAAGACTCCGGAAGCGAGAGAGTAGCCGAAATCTGAGAAACAAGAGGGGTTGGAGGGACCCTTCCCGGTACCCAATTGCAGGTGGTTTTTGGGAGAAAAGTTTCGATTTGAAGGTTAACTGCAGAAAGGGAAGGTGACAGAAAGGTCATCCACCGTTCTTGGGGGGTCAGGAAGACTCGGCATTCAACCCAGATGTTGAGGGGAACTAAGGAAGGAGAAAGGTCTTAAAAAACAGAAGAAGAATTTGACATGATGCAAGGCTTGCTGGGAACGGGCTGCTATCGTCTTTGAGATGGATTACCGGGGAACTTCTTGTGGATTCCCGTGATTGGGTCGGATAGTAAACAAGAGAAGACGAGACATTCCCAAAGTGTGGGGGGGGGTGGGGGGGGGTGGGGGGGGGGGGGGGGGGGGGGGGGGGGGGGGGGGGTGGGGGGGGGGGGGTACCCAGAAGTGACAACAAATATCAATGGACTCCCAACTGATATGGGTCAGGGGGAACTTTCAAAACTGCAAGCTTGCATCCTCCATCACCAAGAAGGAGTAGGGATGGTGGGCCACGAGACAAAAAATCGGGGAATTTTGGTTTTTTACAGGGGGAGGGGAAAAGGTTCAGGAAAAATAAGCCCATGTCGTCTCGTGAGATGATTGGGGTGCCACTAGAGGGTGGGGGAGGGTGACGTATGGAATAGGATGGAGAGGTGCTTCGGGTCCCCGGCCACAGTCCCTCTGAAAAAAATGCAAAAAAAACAAAAAGAGGGAAGTAATGAGTCAAGGTTTCCGAGACCCTACGAGGGTCTACTTGAGCGAATTTCATCCTCGGGGTATAAGAAGTCTCTCTCTCAAAAACACCTTGATGAAAAGGAAGAAATAACAAGGAAGTGAATCAAGATTTGTTAATTAATAAATAGTTAATTAAAAGCGATGAGACACATTGAATGAGAAGATTGTGGGCCTTGCTTGAAGGAGGAAGGGACCGTTGGAATTTCTGCAAGAGAAGAAACTTGAACAACGGAAAAATCACAGAGAGGTGGGGAGAAGACAAAACCCAGAAGCAATGAAGACGAAGGCCATTTGTTTATTTAGGGGAATCGAGACAGGAAAAACAAATGCGAAAGTTGTGGGGTTGGGGCCCAAATACCAGCAGCCTTCACGTGTTCAGGGGGGGCCAAGAGGGGGCAGGGTGGGTAGACACGTCAAATCTTGGGGGGAGGAAAGTGATACCGGTGACGGAGGGTGAAACACACTCCAAGGGTTATAGGGGCCCGTATGAGAATTCCTGGTGAGAATGGGGAAAAGACACAAATGGGTTCCAAGAAGTTGGGGGGGGAAGAAGAAAATGCAGTTCAAAAAAAAAAAAGGTCACGAAGAAATGATGCGGAGAATCAGATACGAAAGTCAGGGGGGGAGACAAACAATTCAAAGGGTTGAAATGCAGGAGTAAAGAAAAAGAAAACAGGGGGATGTCATAAAGGGGAAAAATGGTGCAGTACAAGAAGGGGGACACCAAGCGAAAGGCTGAAGAGCACATGCAATTTGGGAATGAGTAAGGGCAATCCAGAAGAAACCATCTGCAATGATGCCGCGCAGATCAAAGAGGGACAGAGGAAGTTTCAGCAGCAAAACAGGGCGGGACACAAGAAGCAAGGATTGAAAAAGTCACTCAATGGCGTTATGGGGGGAACCCTAGCACACCAAGGGGAATTTCTGGGGGGAAGCTATTTGTGCCTCTTCCTCAAATGTGGAATGGCCATGGCAAGGGGGTACTCCAGGGACAGAGGTTGGTAAGGAAAAAGTGACCGTTGAAAGAGCCACGACAAGAAAAATTGGGCGCTTTGGAGGGAAGAGGAGGGAAGGAAAACTGGCAACACAATAAAATTCCCTGTGAAAAAAAATCTGCGGGCATTCTACCGCAATGTGGGGAACACAGGGGGTATGGGCCTAGTATAGCTGGAACAGACATATGCAATTAATAGACAAAACCGGAGACAGATGCCAAAGGGGCACCTGCATGTTCCAACTCAAACAGCTCTCTGTGAAAGAAGGCTTAGGACTTACTTAGGAAAAGAAAAAGGGATTGCACTCTAGAGGGGTGGGGAAGAAGACTGGGGTGGGAGAACCGAAAGAGGGAGAAGGGGGGGGGGGCGGGGTGCCCAGTTCAAAGGAAGGGGGGGATAAACAAAACAAAGGAAAAGAGACTTAACGTATTGGGAAGAAGGGGACTGGGGCCCTAAGAACAGGCGTTGGTACGATGGATCTGGGGGGGCCGTGGACGACAAGAGAAAAAGGTAAAGGATAGCCCATGTCAAGAGGGGTAAAATGAACAAAATGAGAAAGAAAGAAATGGACTGAAAACCTTTCCAAATAATGAGTTAGGGTTTGCAGGGCGACTGTCTGAAGCAACAAAGGAAAAAGGAAAAAAAAACTAAGAAAAAGCTACACAAGGGGACGGCTGCAACCCCCCCACACAATCAAAAAACCTTAGCGACCGACTTTCGAAAAGAAAGGAAAGGTGCAGTAGCGTATGGGGGGCTAAGAAAATGCAAATCTAAATTGGAGTTACAGCGGGGGTCTAACACCAACCACGTCTTTTTGGAGTGAAAAAAAAGGAGCCTCGAGAAAAAAACAAAAAAGGGAGGAGAGGATAAGGGGAGGGGGGACTGGGGAAGACAAAAGCTTTAGACGTGGGGGGGGAGGGTTAAAAAAGTCCCCACCAGGAAATTCCACTGAAAGAAATAGGGAGGACCAGGGAGTCTTAGTCATTTCAAAAAAGAATATCAAGGCTGCAAAGGAAGGATGTCGAGAAAGGGCGGGGCAATCCTGCATCTTCGTGCAACCCGTGCGGAGTTTGGTGGGGGGTTGTGTTGCAGACCCATACATTCTGGAACGGGGTGAGTGGCCGAATGTGGGGAAGGGGGAAGAAATAGCCCTGGGGGACAAATAGGTTCACAGAATATCATTGGGGAAGGGGGTCAAGACCGTCGATGGCAAAAACTTTGGGGGGGGGGGATCTGGCCAGGGAAAGGGGGGGAGAGTGAAGGGGTTCCAGGGAAGGGGGGAACTAGGCAAGGTACAGAGGGACTAAGGGGGTTAAATAGCATGTGAGGAGTGGCAAAGTACAGAGTAACGACTCAGGCCGTCTCTTCCTTTTGGGGGGGGGGGGGGAAAAAAGGAATAAAGGCGGGACATTACAAAAAAGGGAAACAAACAGGGCGTCGATTGCCCAGAAATCAAGTTACAGGAGGGGGAACCACATCGCTCACCTCTAGGCAAGTGTCAAAAAAGGGAGGGCAGAATTGAAGTAAGGCAGAAAGAATGCATGCAACATTTAAGGGGGGGGGGGGCAGGGGTCCCAAGGAGGGGGGAAATATGGGCCTTCGACTGGCGGTAATGGTGGAAAAGCAGATCCAAAGGGAAGAACTTTGGGTTGGCCAAATGTGTCGGTTGGGAAAAAGGACCGACCGAGGTCAATGGTGTCAACCAAGGAATACTGGCTGGGTGTGGGGTCGATATGATGAGCCCTTGGGAAAAAAAAAAAGACCCTTGAGGGGATGAAGAAGGTTGCAAGGCATTTTCCATTAACACCTTGTGCCCTGAAACTGAAGAGAAAAAGCCGGGCCATTGGGAATAATATATGAATAATGGGAATAGCGCATGTGGTCAAAGGGGGATGGTGAGAAAGCAAAGGCCCAGTGAATTATCCGTGAGTATTTGTTAAACATGAGGGGGAAGGGACGTCGCAAAAGGGGGGGAAAACTCTGTCAGAACACCGGCGCGAATAAATGATTACGAAAAAAGGGGAGAAAGGACACTGGGAGGGTAAAAGGAAAATTGAATGGTGTTTTCATGGTCGACCGGGGGGAGGGCGTGGGGAAAAAGAGGTCAATGCATTGGGAAGACATATACTTCTGGGTCTGGGAAACACTGCGTACACTTAAAACCCGGGATATTGGGGGGGGGAGATAAAAAGGGGGAGCTGGATTCATTCATCATCATGACGAGTGACCCGACTTCCTTCTGTCGTTCCCTCGGCTGTCAGGGAAAAGGATGGGGGAAAATTAGGGGGTTCAGGGGCCCATTCGTCACATCGGAAGTACTAGAAAGAGGACCAAAGGGGGGAAGGGGGTGAGTAAAAAAGTTCCAAAAGATCATGGAAGACCCTTGAAGGTCTGGGTAGTCACAACCTGGAAAAAGGTCAAGAAAGAAACAAAACGGATGGATTTTGGTGAAGAAGCCCGCCAACGCAACTCAGGAAGGGTTTTTGGGACAGTAGAGGCCTTCACAACCACAGGGGGGGGGACGATATAGAAGGTACAGAAGGGGGGGGGCTAGTGGAGGGGGGGAGTATGTAAAGTATTAGCTCGGGAAAGAAAGGAAAATTGGCAGCCGTCATCATGCCCCATTTACCTTTCTCCCTGAGGCCGTGGAAACTCGAGTTACGAAGGGCTAAACGGAGGAAGACTCAATCTTTTACCGAAAGGTAAAGAGAGAGCAACAACACAACTGAGGATGAGTGAAGAGGAAAAAGATAAGGAGCAATGGTGGGGGAAGATGAAGACGAGCTTGGTACCCAATACCCAAAGAAGAATAATGGGTGGCAATGGACAAGAAACGAACTTGTGTACTAGAATGCGAGAATAGCTGGGTGAAAATAACTTCAACACTATCGGGTAAAAGCCCCCCTAAAAGGAATAGAGAGATTCATTTGTTTGGGGGAGGTCGCTACTGTCAAAAAAAAAAAAAGGAAAGGAGTGGCGTTTGCTGAAGTTTGCCCAAATCCAAGGCCTCCTGATGGAGGCTACGGGGCAGTGTTGAAAAGGAAGAGAAATGAGGGACATGATGACCTGTGTGTGAACTTCGGGTACTCAAAAGCAATCAAGGGGGGATATTTAATACGTCTGCTCTTCTGTGAGGGGGGAAAGACCAAAAGAACATGGTCCACAATAAAAAGGGGGACAGAAATATAGCAGCACAGGGCAGAAGCATGCATACAGGGGTCAGAGGGGTAACCTAAAGAAGGCATAATTCCCTCTTCAAAAAATATCCCTTTGGGTGTGGGGAGTGAAGAAGGGATGGGGGATAGAAGGTAACAGGACACATACCTGTTGAAAAGAAAAATAACAATTAACCCAAGGAAAGGGGGTAAAGGAATAAAGTCAAGTGTAATAAAAAAGGGGGGTCAGAGATGACCGACAGGAGAAGATCGATTCGCCACTGGGGCGAATAAGAAAAACAAAGTCGGGGACACAAAAGTAGGAGGAAAGAACTTATAACTTTGAGCACCATAGAACACAACACATGGGAAATGCGGGAAAAGGGGGTGCAATCATTCTCTCACTGGGTATGCAGCAGTGGATAATTATCAAGGTCGGCACTTGGACAGAAGGAATTGAAAAGCGCCGAGCCTCAGAAGTTCGGGGAAGGCGAGGTCCTATAGACTGCCACTGACCCTTAAAAAGGGGGGGCCTGTTGAAAGAGTCGATGAGGACCTACAATTGCCAACAGGTGGTCCTAGGGATAGAGAAAAGAAAATCAAAGCATGCAGTCAAAGATAAAAAAGGGGAAATAAAGGACCTGCAGTGATTACAAGAAAAGAGATCGGTGCAGCATGCTGAGGAAGGCTTAATGAACCTCCCTTGAAACTGGCTCAAGGAAAGGTGAGAGCCATTGTTGGGGTTGCCAATGACTGAGGTGACGGCGGCTTTGGGGTGGCCGGACACAGTTTGGTAAAACAATACAAATGAGCGACGGCCTGAGGAGGGGAGTACTGGGGACCTCCATGCTATTGAAAAAGAAAAGAAGCAGGTTACGGTGTCCTGGGACGACAGAAACAAGCAAGGCAGCGGCACAAGGGCAGGGGGAGGGTCGCCATGAGACCCCAAAGGGGAAAACCACCTAAAACCTTTTGAAAAAAAAAGAACAAAAACCAAAAAAAAAAAAAAAAAACACCAAAAAAAACCAAAAAAAAAAAACGGGGGCCCAAAGGTATATAATGAGGAGGAGTGTTTCAGAGTCCTCAAAAGCAACAGACCAATCACCACCGGAGAGGAGGAGGCACACCACAAATCCGCAAGAAGAAAGGAAGGCTGAACCGACGGTCAGAGAAGGGGGCGAAAGATTGCAATGGAAATAGAAAGAAAAGAAAAGGGGGAATAGGGCATTCTCATGTGAATTCAAGCTTTGTGGGGGGGGGGAAAAACGCCCCCCCAAAGTCATTAATATTGGATCAAGACATCCTCTCAACCAACGGATCGAAGTGAGGAGATGCTTTGAAGCCAAATAGAAGACGTGGGTTCTTTGTCACAACAAAAAGCTGGAAGGAAAAGGAAAAAAAAGGACGAGTGATAGGACAAATTTCGGGTAGGGGGTCCAAGGCCCACAAAAGCATATACGCCATTGCATTTTCTGAAGTCATGGGGGGCAAAGGAAAATTCTTGAACCACGGGGGGGTGGGGGTGGGGGGAGGGAAGAGTAGCCTGATACTGTGTGAGGGAGCATGGTTTGATTGAAAAAAAGGAAAAAAAAGTGACGGGACCTATGAAAAATCATTATCCAAGGGGGCAACTGGGGTCAGAGTAGATTCTTCTGGCCTGGAACTGGTTTGGAGAAAAGGAGACCCTCCCCCTTGCCATGTGAGGGGATGTGCCGTGGTCGTCTGTGCCCAGGACCGGAAACAAAGGGGAGATGGCCTATTTAGGGGAAAAGAAAACGGGGGAGGGAAAAAGGAAATAGCCTCCTCAGCCTCTTCCTGAAAGGGTTTGTGTTGTTAGCGCAAAAAAAACAAATGTCCAAAACAATGCCAAAAAAGGGGGCTGTTCGACTCACGACCTCAGTTTGATCCTGGCCACCAAAAAAGAAAGATATAACTGCAGTTTTCAAAAGGAGGGCACCTGATAAGGACTAAGCAGGATGCAGAGGGGGAAAGGGAAATCTAGTCCATGCGGGTAAAGAGGGCTCCGTTTTCGACGAAGCAATTAGGGGTCGGGGGGAAAAAACCCTATACCCTAGGACCATACAAAAAGGGTGGGGCAACATTTTGGTTTAAAGGATCAACAAAAAGGGAAGAAAGGTCCTGGGTGGTGAAATTGGCAGGACTATAGGGCTTCCACATAGCTGGCACCAAGAATGGAGGGAGGAGCCGTGGCAATCATTTCATATTGACAAGAGTGCCCTGACTGGGATTAGCACAGGGGAAATGTGCCATGCAAAGGATATTGGCACAAAATTCGGAAGCCAGTGGGGGAAACCATGTGGGCGTTGGGGTCTCGACAGACAAAGTCCTTGGGTTAAATCCCGTACTTCAGGGGGTGGGACCCTGCATTGTTTGTACTGGGCGGGAAACCGGTGAAAATTCACAGAGGGAAGCATAGGGATCGACGAGGAAGAAATCTGAGTCCAAGTGTTTATGTAAAACCTTTATCCTTCCCAATTGCTGTGAATGGAAGCACACATAATGGGTGGGGAACAGGAAGGGGACCGGCAGAGGGTGAGGGGGGAGACCAACCTCTAACCAGGTGATGGGGAGGGACTCCTCGTCTGGTCAAAACCAAAAGGGATATTGTTTGGAAAGAAAGGGTCTGAGCTCTGGCATCATACTTCCGGTGACCCCTGTCTGCAAGCATTAGTAAAAGTTCTCTCTTTCGGACGGGGGGAACAACGGTCTTGGGGAATGCCCATGTGTTTCTTCATTCGGTCAAGAAGGGGGAAGGAAGAACAGGCAAGTCCAAGTTATTGGTGTGAGCCGGGGCCACAGGTTCAGGCCTCCAACGGAGTGGGACTGGGAACTTTTGAAACCTGCCCCCTCTGGTCAAGGACCGAACAAAATGGTGATTGGCCCCAGAGAAGCAAACGCACGCGGGGGGGGGGGGTTGGAAAGTAAGCAAACCGGGGAAAAAACCGAAAAATCAAAAAAAAAGGCAGTCTCATTTGTGGGGTGGGATTACACCATAGTTGAATGGAGGGTTGGGAAAGTATTCTGTCATCGTAAAATCCACAATGTCCCTTATCGAGCAACAAGAAAAAACTTTCTTGCTTCAAGGGAGAATCAGTTAATTCATCTAGGCTTCAGTAAAGAAGAGGGGGGGAAGACAGACATTAATCTCTCAAAACAAACAAAAAAAGGAGGTCGGGGAAGAAAAAGAAAATGAGAGACCAATGGGGGGGGGAAAAAAAAAGAAAAAAACAGCTGGGGAAGGAACGCTAGGAGAAACATTGAGAGGATGGGGGGTTGGGGCATTGAGGCCGGCGAATTGACAGTGGGCCTGAGAAGCACTAGATATCTGGGACATACGTAACATCAAACTATGTGAAGGCACCCCCCATCAACACGGGGAAAGAGAGAAGGAAAGGTTGATGGTTGGAAGACAGTGAACTTGTCAAAAAAAAAAAGTCACGAGTGCGGTTCTTGAGGGAAAAAAACCAGCATCCTTCGGGTGGGGATGGAGGAGGAAACAAGGGGTGTTGAAGCCCTCTACTGGGGAGGAAATGGATAGGGGGGGTGAACAGCTGGTACGAAAAAGAAAAAAAGGGGGAGATGACTCCGTCTTGACTGGGAAAAAATGGACCGGCAAAAAGCAAATGGGGGGCATCACAGAAAAGGTTCCGAAGAAAGATATCATTGCAAGCAGCAGTCAAGAATAATGAGGAAGAACGAAGCTCAGAAGTGAGGCCGATAAGAGGACGGAAAAGGGGGTTATAGTAGGACAGACCCAGAACAGTGGAGAGAATGGGCAAAGACGATGCTGAATGACGAATTAAAAAAATCTAAAAGGTAAGGAAACAGGCAATTGGAAGGGATAAAGGGGAAAGGGTGCCAACAAAGAGGGAAACTCAAAGATGCAGGGTCCGAGAGAATGACAAGTAACAGTTTCCACTTTAAAGACGTACATAACAAGGCAGTATAAGACAAGGTTTGAATTCACATTGAAGGGGAGTAACCCAAAGGAGAACACCAGGGGAAGGGATGAAGAATTTTGGGGTGCCCTCTGCTCAACGTGCTGGAGAATGAAAAAAAAAAAAATTCAGGGAAAAGAAATGGGGGGACAAAACGACTGGTGGGACCCACTCGGCGACTCCCGCCATGGGGTTACGGATAAATATAAGGCCTGCCCAACTAACCCAGGAAGTAAACCCTGGGGGAAAAAAAAGAGGGATGTCATTCTAAACCGACAAAGGGGGGGTTCCGACATTTGGGGGCACTAGGGAGCGGGCTTTCCAAGAAAAAAACAGATGCAGGCTAAACGAGCGTCCAACCATGGGGGAAAAAGGCATGGTTAAAAAATCCCAATTTGCTAGGGAGGAGAAGGAGGGGGAAAGTGATGCCCCTACCCTTGAAAAATGAAGAAGATACGGTTAGACGGGTTTGTGGAAGAGGAACTGAGGGGGTCGAAGCGAAGGTTTTGGGGAAGTGGGTCCGGGAGGCTAACACCACAAAAAAAGGAGGAAAGATGGGATTGTGAGGTGGCCCTCATCACATGCTAGGGACAATCAAAATAGCATCTTACAGGCCGGCCTGGGAACGACAAGAATACAGTCAAGCAGCGCCCTCATGGGGAGCAGGAAAAGAACCCCAAAAGGAGAAAAAAAAAAGGAGCTACAATTTTGGGGACCAGGTGAGAGTATTGGGAACAAGGGTGTCAGGGCCTAGGTTCTCAAAAAACAAAAAAAAATAACCCCGGAAGGCTACCCGTGAGGAGAAACACCCACATCCAGCACGGGGAAAGCGCGCGGCAGTGGACAGAAAAGAAGGCATGGGAAGAATGATGGTTGGGGAAAGATCATACCTAAAAAGAGAGAGGGTGAAGTTCTCATGTGAATTCCAGAGGGGGGGACCACTCCAAAAAAGTCTAAATAATGTTAAAAATACACGAC
>Ga0179593_1551686_pt1 | contig 10927 bp, 14 predicted proteins | sample CZODoug2_1_08_16_FD_185931 | JGI IMG/M metagenome (GOLD analysis project Ga0179593, IMG submission 185931) | Vadose zone soil fungal communities from Angelo Coast Range Reserve, California, USA - CZODoug2_1_08_16fungal (PacBio error correction) | ecosystem: Environmental > Terrestrial > Soil >...
CACAGAAAGGGGGAAAAGGTCCTGGGGGAAAAATCCTTGCGGGGGGGGAAGGGAAGAACTATCCTGATTCGAAGGGGTAGTTATGGATAATATTTATTAGACAAAGGGGGGTCAATAGACGAAGCCGTGGGCAGGTTCAGAAACAGCCTCGGAAGAAAGCCGGCAACTCGGCGGAAAAGCAAACGCCGGGTTTGTAAAGAAATGCACAAAGAAACTCAATAAAAAGGCGATCCGGAGGCGTAGATACTGTCCAAACAACTCATGGAGGACCAGATGAAAAGGAAAAAGGATAGAACAGAAAAAAGCGGAGGGTTTGGGCCTCAAATGAAAGAAAGAAACGCGCGCAAGAAAGAGATCTCAACACCACCAACGTAAAAAAGAGAAATAATGGCCTAGAACCAAAGGCGCCACCAAAGGCCGAGGCGCCAATGAAAGAGGAATAAGGGGTTCGACCTTAGGTGGGGGGGGGAGGAAACCTTATTCTACGATCCTTCCCCGGAAAGGACCACCTCTCGATGGAGAAGGTCCGGCGGCAGGAAAATAAAAAAAGGTCGGAGGGGGGAAAGTCTCGGAAATGGCCCTAAAAAAAAAAATCATCTAATTTTGGGGGAATGGGGGATCTATCTTTCTGGAGTAAAAAAGAAAAATATATTAAAGGGGTGGATGGGTAAAAAAAAGCCTAAGAACTGGAAAAAAGGAGGGTTTATTAAAAGTCCAAAAGGGGGTTGAGTACCAGCACGACGAGAGGCGTCAGCCAGGAAGACGCTAAACGCGCCGAGGGTAGACAACTCATCCAGGGAACGCCGCTCACACGGAAAATCTGACTGCAAAGAGCTATCGGCAGGGGAAGATTTCCGCTACGTTGAACTCGGTCAACGAAGGAAAGAGAACGTTCCGAAGAGCACCAAGAAAACCCTAGAGGGAAGACGGCGGGGTCCCGCAAAAACGTGCACTCCAGGAGGAGAAACTCGAAAAAAAAAGGGGGGGGAAGAACAATTGGACACCGAAGACCGCCGGAAGGAATCTTTTTCCACGCCTCAAAGGGGTTGTTGCCAGAAGAAATAAAGAGGAAAAAAAACCTGAGAATCTGGAAGGGAGATTACTGTAGGGAGACCGCGCGGGAAAAGCGAGGCCCTTGGCGTCCGCGAAAGCGAGTGCTAGAGACTTAGGAAGACGAAGATGGAAAAAGCAAGCTAAGGGGAGGGGAATCCCGGCACAACGAGAAGAAGCAACCGTGATCGTTGCACGCTAAATGTAAGGGGATATGCGAGGTATACAATTACCATGGGGAAATGAGAGGACGCTTTCCAGAGGCTGAACGGGAGAGGAGAGCCTCCCCACTAGCCGTTTAGGAGAAGGAAAGACCGACCTCTCGGTGGAGAGAGACACCATTAGAGAAAAGGCTACGACCAAGGTAAGAGGGGTAAAGTCTAAGGAGCCCCCCCCACGTAGGATGAGGAAACTTCTCTTCTTTAAACCCGCCCCGCGACATAAGGTCTTTACGCAAGAAAAAGAAAAATAAAAAAGCAATGCGGACCCGAGCCGAAAGCGAGAGAACCATATAGGAGAAGCTGGTCTCCCAGAAAAAGAAAAAAGAAAGTAATGCGTGTCAGGTAGGAGCCTCGACCTTTGAAATAATAAAAAGAAAGTGAAGATGCCCGGCAGGAAAAAATACGCCAAAAAAAAGAGTCTTCTAGGGGGAGGAAATCGTGCGGCTGGACGGGGGAGAAAAGGGGGGGCAACCCCGAAGTTCCTGAGGGGGGGGGAGAAGCGAAAAGCACAAAACCGGTCGACGAAATCCTCCGAGGAGGGCCTCGACCAAAAAAAGAATTCGATGAAGCGTCAATGAAGCAGAGAGGATACGTCTAAGAGGAAAGACGGTCGGAGGGTAAAAGACGGTGAGAGCTCTCGGGTGCATTGGGGGATCGGTTTGGAAAAAGTCGCCGGAAAAAAAGATCGAGAAAAATCAAAAGAACCGGGAATGAACCAAAAAAGAGAAGAAGCTGCCTAACCTGAACTTCGAAGGGGGGCATTCCATCGAAACCGGAAAGGGTCGGGGGGGGGAACACGGAAAAGTGAGCACTTCGCAAGAACGCGATCGGGAAGAAAGTTCCTTCACTAGCTATAAACAAGTTTACTGACGAAGGGGGAAGGTGCGCGAGTGGAGGAGGAAACGAGGGAGGAAAAATCTCGGGGGAGGGAAGAACGAAAAATGGAGAGGGGTGCGCCGCTGTCTTCCCTGTTCGGAAAAAAAAAGAGAGGAAGAGGCATCACGGAAAGCTCCATCGGGAAGAAATAAGGGAACTGAGGAAAATAAAAAAAATAAATCGTTAAACTGTTCGGTAGGGAAAAAAAAAAGGGGGGGGGGCACTCATGGACCGACTGACCGAAGAGTCTTGAAGGTCGAAAGAAGGAAAAATCAAGACGAGAAAAGAAAACGAGTCAAGTTAGGAGAGACGCTCTACAACCAAAGTTCGGGCTAAATATCCAGCATGGGGGAGTTGCCTCTGGAGGAAGCCGAAAACTTGCACGAAAGAAGAACCTGATGAAAGGGAAAACTCCGAGCGGGAGTTTGGGGGTCGCAAAAAACGGGGATCGTGGGAATAGAAAGAGCTGGGAGTGAGGGGTGTTCTAGGCGGAAGAGGACCTCCATACGAAAGCAAGATCAAAAAGGAATGTGACTAGTTCAACAAAATGTGCTGCGCTAACTCAAAAAAAAGGTCTGTCAGAGAAAAAGATTGGCCCGAAGAAAAAGGGGGAATGTGGCCCTGAGTCGAAGTGTATGTCAAAGAGGATTCAATCAATAATGTAAGAGTAGGGGCCCCCTGAAAAGAGGAGAGTGAAGAAAGAAGGGCGGAGGGAAATCATCCCGCAAAAGGAAAGAGGGGCGAGCCCGCAAAATGAAAGAAAAGTCTCCCTTCTAAAGGGGGCGAAACGAGGGCGACTTTAAAAGACAGAGGACGGTAACTGTCAGGGGGGGGAAATCAGCCTGTTAAATGCGGGGGTTTCTGGGAGGTAAGAAAAGGTCGAGCAGGATGCAATCGGAATTGAGAAAAGGACTTAAAAGGGGGAAAGGCGGCATGGGGAGGTGCCGAGAAGAAATGGCGAGCGGCGAGTGGTTAAAAAAAGTGCCACTCGGAAAAGAGGGAGTATCTCAAAAAAAAAACACGCTGCTGCAAGAGGCCGAAAAAGGGGCAGCGCCGGGGGAGGATCGTGCGTCAAGAAAGAGAAAAAGAAAGGCGTATTTGCGCGCATCGAGGCCCGGGTTTGGGCAGGGAAGGAGAAGGAGGGGACCTCCAGAAGAGGCTTGACGGTAGAAAAAAAGAGGTCGATCCGGGAGAAAGAAGAAGAACAGAGATGCTGACCTAGAGCCAGAGAAGGAAAAAGGGTCTTCTAGATCAGTTCAGCGCGGAAGGGAGATCGCGCACTCTGGGAAAGAAGAAGGGGCGAAAACCAGAAACCCAATACCAAGGGGACGAAAGAAAGGACGGGCGCTGCATAAAGCGGCCAGAAAGAAAAAAAGCGTGTGGCGTACTAAAAAGGGACGATAACATCCCGCTCGCGAGAAAACTGGCACGGAGGGAAAAAAGAAAACCAGTCGGGGGAGGAAGACGAAAAGAGACCTTCGAAGAGCAGATATTGGGGAAAAAGAGGCCCATCACCGGTCTCTCGAGGGAAACAAAAAACCAGATTGGAGAGGGGGACCGTAAAAGACGGAATCGAATAAAGGTAGGGCGGTTGAGAAGAAAGACGATAGACCTCGGCACAAAATAGCGCGAATTGGAAGAAGGGGGAGTTCTCCAAGTCCGGGCGGACTGGGAGGAGGGACACAAAAAAAGAGCATAGAAAAGCAAGCTGCAAAAGAGAAATCTCTTCCAGGGCCTCATAAGAACGAATCCATGATGGATCTGGGAGGGGAGGGTAAGAAAAAACTCCACCGTGGAGGCATGCGTGATCGGAAGAAGAGGGGAAACAGGGGCATGCCGCGTCGCCGAAAGGGAGGAAGGAAGACAACAGCTTTGAAAAGGAAAAGAGACATCAATTCGGGAGGAAGAGTGGGAGGGAAAGATGAGAAAAAAGGGGGAGGAAAAGAAAAAAAAAACTCCACCGGCACGTTCGGATAGCGAATAAAAAGACAACGAAAAGAGGGGAGAGAAGCAACATCAACGGAAAATAAGAAAAGGAGAGAAAGCCTCCGGCTTAGGGGGGTGATCGAGATAGTGGAGGAAGAGGGAGGCTATGGCCGGCGGGTCGAGCGGTTGATCAGAAAAGCCATCCTCGAGATGACGCAGAAAAAAGGTCGCGACAGAGGGAAAAGGGGGAGGCGCGGCAACAAAAAGGCATGCTGTAAATCCCAGGATTGCAAAAAAGTGGTTTAAGAACGAACCGGCGTCATTGGGATCATAGGTCGAAAAGGGGGAAGGTGAGGGGGGGGTCGGAAAGGCAAAATTGCTATTGCTTTCTGACTCGGCCGAGAGAAGAAACAGGACGAAATTCCAACGGAGGAACCCGAAAGGTTCGTCATCAAAAGGAAGAGGGAAAAAAAGCCGCTGCAAACATTCCTCGAAAAAGTAGAATTCTTCGGAAAGGGAAAAGGCTCGTGAAGAAGGGAGGGTTTAAAAGGGGGGACTTGGGGAAACTCAGGGAAGTTTTGAAAAAGAAAAAAGCAGCACCTTTTTCGATGAAAGGCAAAAGGGAGGTAGGACGAACCTGGGAATTGTTAATGGAACAAGTAGAAGAGAGCGATGAGGGGATCGAGGGAGGCGAATGGACAAACAACCGATCGTTAAAAGATCGCTCTGCACTATTGGGGAAAAGGAAAGGCCGATGTAGGAAGGTAGAAGCAAAGAGGTGCCAGAATAAGGAGGCCTCGAACAGGGAGGGGAGAATCGATTCCAGATATCATCTGCAGTCGTCGCTGCTGAAGGAAAAGCATATAAAACGACAGAGGGGGAGGGAATGAAAAAATCCCGATAAAGAATGTTCACGCAGGAATAGATAGAAATCAAGAAAAAACTTGGGAAGGGAAGAAGCGCCAAGGAGGACTCATATGAAAAAAACCATTTTACCCGATGTAGGGGAACACACGGGAGTTTAAAACAGTTAAGAAGGGGCGAAAAAGGGGGAGTCTGGGAAAAGAGTGTGAGGACTTTTCAGGATATTACTGGAGAAGGGGGAAAAAGATCTATAGAAGAAAAAAATCCTAATTAATTATGGGAAGTCTGCGGGCTTCACGAGGTAGAGGAAATGTCTCTTGCGTTTTTCCAAGGAATGGGAAGAAGGGGAGTGCAAAAGAACGAAGTGCCTCAAGTAGTGACGGACATGCAGAAAAAAGGGGGGGGAGACGACATCAGCTGCTTCGGCTTCAGGAAAAAAAACCGGGAGGGGCTAGCGAAAATTAACAAAAGAATCGCTGAACTATCTATTTCTTATCGGGAAAAATCGGCGAGAAAGGAAAAGGGGGGACAACGATCAAAGAGAGCGGGGGACAGGGGGAGTATTCTGTGATTCAGGACACTGCTTCCATAAAAAAAAAAAAAACCGAAACAGGAAACCGGGAGTAGGAGCAAAAGAAAAGGCTCTGAAGCAGGATGTCTCGCAGAAGGAGAGGGAAAGGTACCAGGCATAGAGTGCCATCTTCTCAAGGAAAGGGGGCCACACGCTGTTAGGGAAGAAAAAAACGGAAAAAAGGCCGTCGGGGCAAGTCAGAGGCCTGCGGGGCGGAGAAAAGACACCCTGGCCTGTGAAAGGCTGAAGCAAAAAAAACACTTCAAGAGGAGGGGGGCGAAAAAGGGAAAAGGGGGCGTGAAAAGACTAGGGGGAGAGGGCATGGCCGTCCGCCTAGAGGAAGGCCAGGAAACGTTGGCGGGAAGGGACCCTCGTGAAAGGGAAGAAAGGGTAGCGATGTTTGTGCATCCGACTAAAGGGAAAGGAAGGAGCTTCCGGCTACTGGAAGTTTATACAGGGGGGGGCGTTAGGAACCTAAATGATAGGGAGGGAGAAGAAAACGGTCACCTAAGAGAGGGGGGGAAATTGTTTTTTTTTCTCCAGAGGGGAGGGAGAGGAATCCTGTAAAAACCGTAAAGAAAGGAGGAGAATGGGGAGGAGCAGACAGATAATCTAAAAAAGAGTGAGTCCGGGATGGGGGCAAACAGTACTCAAAAGCGTCCGAGCCGTCAACGAAAAAAAAAAAAAGCTCCGGTTGGGGGGGAAAGAGGCCGCCGGAAGGAAGTAAGAAGGGAAAAAGCTAAGAAGACGGTCAGAAGAAAAAACCTCGTGAGAGAACCAGATGCCACTACGAGGGAAATCGGATCAGAAGGGGGGGGGGGGTGAATGGGGGAAAAATGGACGCAGTAAAGGAAGAGGAGAGGAAAAAGAGAGAGATGCAGATCTCCAAAAAAGAAAAAACTTCTCACCTGGGGGGGGGGGTTGGGGGGGGGTGGGGGGGGGGGGGGGGGGGGGGATTCACCCAAAAAAAAGGAGAAGCCCGCGTCGTAAAGTTAAGAAAAAAAGAGGTGTTTGTTTTAAAGGGGGGAGGAAAACTCGAGCCGAAGGAAGAAAAAAAGGGGGATGGAAAAGAAATATCCGGGCAAAATCCGAGTTTGCCGATCGGAAAGGAAGAATGGTCCCTTAAACCACACGGCAGGGGGGGAGGGGAAGTGATCTATAGGAAATATATAAACTAAGATATGTTTCAAAGAAAAAACGTCAAAAAAACAGATCGTGAAGTCCGCACAGGAAGGGTTGTATCTACAGCGAAGAAGTCATAGGGAGAGGCGGAAGAAAAAACATAAAGGGCTCAAAAGTAGCAGCCGGGAGAAGGGAAAAAAGCGGGGTGAAATCTTGATGCGGCAAGGAGGAGCGAGAAAGCCAATCAGAGAAAGGGGGACGATAACGCAGAAAGGAGGAAGCTCACGTCAGGAAAAGGACGGCCTGGAAAGAACCCACTCGTAAAGCTTATTCCTTCACTCAAGGGGAAAAAAAACATCAAGGGGGGGGAGAACTGATAGAGAGGGGGTGGTAAGGAGCTTCTTGTTGTCACTTCCTGGTGAATCGAAATGAGCTAAAAGAAGGCCCTGAGGGTCACAAAGGCATGGTTGGGAATTACGGTGTGTGAAAAGAAGCGTTGTGAAAAGAAAAAGACACCTGAAGAAGGAACTAAGGGGACCTAAAGGAAATGTCGCGAGACAGAAGGAAAGAGAAAACTTCTATCCCTTGGCGCCAGAAAAAGGGGGAAGGGAGGGGCGTTCTCCTGAAGAGGGGAGAAAAAACCTGGGGGCGAAGATCAAAAGCGAAAGATACTCTTCGAAAGTGGCAAACGGAGACAAAAGCAATTGATCCTGCAAACGGATTACCGTAGAGAAAAAGAAGGGCCGCGCCGGGCGGGAAAAGGGCTGAGCGGGGAAAGTCAGAAAAGTGCACGACGGGGACAATTAGCAAGGTAAGTAGCGGAAGGGGGAACAGTCGCTTGGTAGGCACGGGGGGGGAGAAAAGGCGTTGGAAAGGAAAAACGGAAACCGCAAAGAAGGAAAGAACGGCAGGGAAGAAAAAAACGAGAGAGGAGAAGATCAAAAGTACGCGCCTGATAGAGATCCGCCCCGTCTTCGGTAAAACACTGAGACCCCAACGCCGTCAGAAAAGGTCAGGGAAAAGAATAAGCCCGAAGGGAAGAGGGGGAAGGTGTTTCATCTGATGCCCGGCGACCGCGATCAGGGGGAAAAGGCCATCAAGAAGTGGCTAAAGAACGCAGAGGAGCCCAGAAGCGTTCCGAATGAAGACAAAAAAAATAAAGGGGCGCGGGTCTGAAAAAAACACCAGGGAAGATCGAAGGAAAATCGTGGGAAGAGTAGGGTAGCAAGAAGACGTTAGGGGGAAAAGGGGAGAAGAAAAGCATTAAGGGCGGCGAATCAGGGGAAAAAGAAAAAAAAACATCTCTACGGGAAGGGTAACAAAGAGTGCAGAAAAGGAAAATCGATAGGGAAGGAGGCCGGAAAAAACAAAAAAAAGGTATTGAAAAAAAGAACTCGGTCGTGAACATGAAAAAGAGATCTGTCCCATCACCAGTCTAAAAAAGCCGAGACTGAGGGGAAAGAGTGCATAACAGAAAGGGGGGGGGGATGGCTGAATGGGGGGGAAAAACTGAAGAACTGTCTGAGACCCCTCGGAAAGAGGGAGAGGAATCCGCATTTCCTAAAAAAAACGAAAAAGAGGAAAAAGAAAAGGGTGGCGGATGGAAAAAAAAAAGGGGGGAGCGTGGATCAAAAAAGGGGAGGGCCGAAGGATAAGGTCGTTGCCCACGACTTGAAAGAAAGAAAAAGAGTGTATGGCTCCGCTGGCGGGGAGGGATCCACGAAAAGGGGGGAAATCAAGACATGTGGGATCGCTCGACATGGAAGAGAAATGCATCTCAAAAGAAGAACAAAGGGAAAAGACTTTCTATCAGGCAGGAGCGAACGGTTCTTGGGGAAAAAAGGGGGGGGCAATCATGAAAAGGAATGAAAAGAGGAAAGAGATGGACAGAAGCCCTAGGAACAGGCGACTGATAAAAAAAAATATGAGTAGGTGGAGCGGGGAATAAAAAAGCACCTCCGCAGAAGGACTGGGAACTCGGTCTAACAGGAAATTTTCTCGCTTTCGAAAAAAAAGGAAGCGCACTTGAAAACCCTGAGGGCCAAGGAAAATTGAAGAGAAAGAAAGCGTATCTCACATAAAAAAAAAAACAGGAGCGATGAATGATCCGAACGGGAAAGAGTTTCGCTGAAAACGGCAGGGAAAAGGGAGGAGGAAGAAAGAGGAAAAATAACTCGTGAACCGATTGACTATGATTGGCAGGGGAGATCCCAAGGGGGAGCGCGGCGAAAAAGGAGAGGAAAAGCGCACGAAAAGAAATCGTCTATCAAGATTAAGGAGAAGAAGGGGAAGAAGGGGGGTAGCGGGGGGGGGGAATAATGTATGGAAATAGAGACGTCTTCGATCAGGAAGTCGGGAGCCGAAAGGGCAAGGGAAAAGGAACTCGTTGCCGAGAGAAGAAACAGAGGGGCAGGCACGGAATATAAAAAGGAACTCCACGCACATCTTCTGGCTGGAGACGGCCAATTACAAAACCGTTTCTCACTTCAATATTTTGGAGGGGATGTCAGGAGGGGAAAAAAAAGGAAAACCTAGTCAATCGAGAGTGAGAAGGGTAACTTTTCTTTTTTTTAGGAAACACCGTGAAGCGAGTGAATTTTCTGTTATAAAAAAGTAGAAAACGGCTAAAGAGAGTGATTCGGAGAAATAGAGCCTCAAACTCGAAAATTGCATGTGGATTCGGAGACGCGGGGGACCTGCTGAAAAGGAGGGGAAAGGCTAAAACGGGAAAAAGGCCTCTAGAAGGGTTTCTCAAGTAGTAAATACACAAAGTTTTTAGCCAGTTGCTTCTAGCCTCCACTAGCCCTTAAGGGAAGTTTATAAGTCCAGAGGGAGAAAAAAGGGAGCGCTAATATTTGCGCGGAATCAACGGGTAGTAAAAGCAGGGGGAGTGCGGCATACTTATAAGGAAAGATCAGAAAAGCAAGACCTCATTTAAAGTACTCTATATTCCGAAGAAAAAACACAGAAAGGAAGGATTGGGGGGAAAAAAAAGGTCGCCGGAAAACTAAAACTTAGGGGAGCGGATTCAAGAAAGATTTATTTTAACTATCTGCACGAGGGAGAAAAAACTCAAGAGCGCGAAGGAAGTGAGAGGAAGCTCCATAGAAAGCTCTCGGGGGGCAAGGGAACTAATCATAGGCAAAATACCGGAACGCCCGTAGTGTCTTCCTCCGATTGTCATAAAACGGAAAAGAAAGGAGAAGAGTCTGAAGAAACTAAGAATGGCCGAGACTACGTCTTATCCCTTACGGAGGGGCCTCGAAAGGCTCAGAAGAAGACCGAAGCACAAAGGCCCTGAAGGCCGTGCCAAGCAGCTTGGCCCACCATGCAAAATCAAAGAGGAAGAGGGACTTCGAGGAGAAACGGTAAGATGGAAACCGGTAAAAAATCTCTTTGAAAGAGGGTAGGGATTGCTCTTCCATATTCTGAAAAAAAGAACAAGAGACATCTGAAAGGGACTAAGGAAGGGAAGTTGACAGCCGAAGAATGAAGTTTTCGGGAGGATTTGGGACACAAAAGCCTGCAGAAGACTGCGAGATACCGTCAACTATTGGGGAAAAAGGCCATAATCTCGAAGGCCAAGTATCAAGAAATCATGGAGGGCTGAAGAGAGAAGAAGTAAAAAGTCGGGGAGGATTCAAAAAACCGGGAAGAGGGGAAAAGTTATCGAGAAAATCGCAGGGGAAGTTCTGCTATATACTCAAGGGGGAGGATACAACCTCTTTAGAGGGAAAATGGAAGTAGATCGGGAAAGAACTAGGTAAGGCGACGATTCCTTCCTCTACGGGCGACATGGAAAGGGGAAAGGGGAAACTCCAACGAAGGGATTCATAAGAACGGGGAAATCAAAGTGTAGATAAAAGAAGGAGGGAAAAGAACTTTCGGCAACCCTCAGTAGGAGAGGGCGTCACGGCTTCGGCAGCCAAAAGGAGACAAGAGGATAGTTGAAAGCGAGAGACGCAGGGGAAAGGGGGAGACCTTAAACATAGAACTAGGGGAATGGCGGGTCGGGTATGGGGTCGAAAGCCATAGATTGCCTGAATGGGGGGAAAGCCAGATCTCAGAAACGAAGACGGACAGGGGAGGAGGAAACAACCAAGGGGGTTGGGAGAAAAAGGGGGGCATGGATATTAAAGAGGGAGAGAGGAATCCCTCTCGGGGGGAGGGGGGAAATGCAGGTATCGAAGGACCCCGAGGAGAGACAATTTGCTCTGGGGAGGACAGGGGTCTGGGAAGCTAGGGGAGCAAGAACCAGGGAAAAGAACTCTGCCCCCATTCTTTCTTCAAGGGGAAA